>ENA-OROL01002077-OROL01002077.1-human-gut-metagenome-genome-assembly--contig:-NODE-2077-length-14630-cov-2.415643_pt1 | contig 14630 bp, 13 predicted proteins | sample MGYA00242128_ERZ509048 | MGnify/ENA primary metagenome ERZ509048 (study PRJEB26280, sample SAMEA2338750) | human gut metagenome | biome: human gut; feature: human-associated habitat; material: faeces...
TTTGCAAGGTTTTATCCATTGCGTCCACACGCTTTCGCGCACACCTGGGTCAGAATCTGGGTCAGGGCAGTCAGGCGAATTTGGAGAGGTTCTGTCGGAGTGGACGTGGATTATAACTCGATCGTTGTTGATAGTCAAGTCGTGAAAGAGCCAAAATTGCCCCACGCATAGCACAGCGGCTCTCTTTTCACAGTTTCAAAAGTGCAAAGCGCATTGCGTCAAAAATATAAAATAAAAGCTGTCAAAAACACAAAATTTATATTGACAATGCCTTCGCGGTATTCTATACTTTGAAAAACAGTTTGTGAGGAAGTGGTCGTATGATAGAATATTTACCCCGCATCGTTGACCGCGAGCTGGAGCTTCGTTTGGAAGCCAGCGGCGCGACACTGATCGTCGGCCCGAAGTGGTGCGGAAAAACCACGACCGGTGAACAAAAAGCAAAAAGCATTCTAAAAATGCAGGACCCTGATAAAAAGGATGGTTATCTTGCTACGGCCGCAGCTAAACCATCACTTTTGCTGAAAGGTGAAAATCCCCGACTGATCGACGAATGGCAAATTGCGCCGGTGCTCTGGGATGCCGTCCGAACGGCTATTGACCAGCGTCAGGAAGATGGTTTGTTTATCTTGACGGGTTCAACCTCTGTCGATGATAAGAACATCATGCACACCGGAACCGGTCGGATCGCCAGAATGAAAATGTATCCCATGAGTTTGTATGAATCCGGGGAATCCAATGGCCAGATCTCACTACGCGCCTTGTTTCAGGATGCTTTGCTCGATATTGACGGTGTTTCCAGCCAGCTTTCGATTGAGCAACTTATTTTTGCCGCCTGCCGCGGTGGATGGCCAGCCACGCTGCGGCGAAAGAATCCGGAAGCACAGCTTCTGACTGCACGCGATTATATCAGCAATATCTGCGAGTCTGATATTTCTACCGTCGATGGCGTCCAGCGCAATCCGACGTGGACGGGCTTGATCCTGCGTTCATATGCCAGAAATATTTCAACACTTGCGAAGAAATCCAATATTCTGAAAGACATCACTGCAAACGCAGACAGCATGACCATGCCCACCTTGGATTCCTATTTGAACGCACTGAAAAAGCTGTTTGTTATTGAGGATGTTGAAGCATGGTGCCCAGCGATTCGCTCGGCAACGACGATCCGCTCCGGGAAAAAGCGGGAGTTTACCGACCCGTCCATTGCGGTTGCCGCAATGGGTCTTACGCCGGAGTATCTGGAGCAGGACCTGAAAACGTTCGGTTTCATTTTTGAGTGTCTCTGCATCCGGGACTTGAAGGTTTACTCTTCTGCCCTCGGCGGCAAGGTTTCTTATTACCACGACCGTTCTGATCTGGAAGCGGACTGCGTACTCCATCTGTCCGATGGTCGATATGCGCTGATCGAGTTCAAGCTCGGCAGCCGCGAAATTGAAGAAGGCGCACAGCATCTTCTTCAAATCAAGCAGCTTGTGCGTACTGCAAATGCTTCCGGCAAAACGAATCTTCGGGAACCTGATTTGTTGATGGTCATTACCGGCGGCGAGCTTGCATACACGCGGCCGGACGGCGTAAAAATTATCCCAATCGGCTGTCTGAGGGACTGAGCATCTATACTTTGATTCTTTGAAAAACAAATTAGATTGTCAGATTGGTTATAATTTGATATTTTTAGTCATTCTCCCACGCGTCCCATGCCTCATCCTCATCTTCAAACCAATCCGGATTATCCTCGTAGAGATCTTCCGGGTTGTCGTATTCGTCGCGCAGACCGTTCGAGCCGTGGTTCGTGCCGCCGGTTTGGTTTTGAGATGGGGTGCTTGGTTTGTACTCCGGCTGATGATAAATTGTCCCTTTCAACGCCATATCGTTCCAGTATTCCAGATTTCGCTGCTCCGCGGTCAGAACCTCCTCGTTTTCTGTGGTTGCCACAAATACCGGATAGAGATAAAGAAAGTCAGCTTTATGACATCAGTTTTAAATACATGGGAAAGATATAATGTCTCTCCAGAACCCTCATACTTGTAGGGGGTAACCTCTTGACGTGTTGTGCTTTGGCTTTAATCCGCCGTTTGCATCGTACCAGTCACGAACAAAATATGCGTCGGATTAAAGAACACAATCTCGGCACGGAGCAGCTGGGCGCAAGCTTCCCGCTGCATCTTCCGCCACGCTTCACTCGGATTTCCGCCCTTGTGCGGCGCATTTTGCAGAGGTTTATCCAGACAATTTTCTGATACCAACGCTCCTGCCAGCTGGTTGCAGCGCCGTACAGCGCGTCCCAGATTTCCTTGCTGTAACCCCAGAATGGTCTGGAAAGGCAGTAGTCTCCAACCGCACACGGCTCTTTGTCGATTCCTCCGCGCACACAATTTTGCGCAATATTATGTTCCGCATCAACCGCAATCCATTCGAAGCGGTCTTTCCCGTGCGTCAGCGCGGCAGGATTGTTTAGAAGATTCTGGATGGAGGACGTTGCAAAACGTTCCTTTGCATTTGTACCTGTGCCGCGATATTCATCCCAGCCGTTTACGGCGCGGTCGACCAGCATCAGGCGGAAGTCTTTTCCGCCTATATCCTTGGAGCTTTTGTATTCGCAGCCTTCCATCGCAGTAAGCGAAACAGCATCCTGCGAATATGTGCTTTGGATTTGCGTAGCGCCGAATAGAAAAATGCCGGGGAGACGGTTTTAATCTCTCCGGCGTTTTTTGCCATCGTATCAGGAAAGAAGCAGCAGCACCATACCCGCAAGGACAGCGCCCATGCTCCACAGACGGAGGCTCTCGCAGCGGCGCAGGCGAAGACCGAGGTCTTCGGGAAGCGGCGTTTTTTTCGTGACGCTGCGGTAGAGCGTTCTGCGGTTCAGGTGCAGCGTCATGGCCGCGCAGGCAGAAACAAGCAGCGCCGCGTCCAGAACCGGCATCGCGAAATTAAGTCCATCTGCCAGCATGAAAGGAACCGTCGCCACAAGGCCCAAAGCCGCCAGCAACACCCACGCGACACTCGAGCGGAGCGAGGCGTGATAGGCCCTGTAGGCGTTCTGAAAATCGGCAGCCTCGTCCTGCTCCAGAGGCTGGGCACGATCGTCGCACGTGTAAAAATACAGACGCCTGCGCATGGGAAGCAGGCTCTCATAATCGCCCACGCACAGAAGCTGCCAGCCCTTGCGCTTGGCGATGTCCAGATATTCCTGCACCTCGTCGTCATCCTCGACCCGCGGCTTGCTGCATGGAATTGAGATCACGCAAAGCCGCGCGTTTTGAAGCTGCCAGCGGCGAAAAAAGAAAAAGTTTCCCTTGCAGTGGTCGAGCACCAGACCGTTTTTCAATTGCTCCTTTAGAAAGTCCAGAAGCTCATCGTTGCTGTAGAGTCGGAAAAAGACATAGCGAAGACTTGTTTTTTCATGCTGCTGCATTTGTGTTCTCCTTATTACTGTAAGCCGTATTCCTTCAGCTTGTTCCAAAGCCCGCGCGGGCTGATGCCGAGCTCGGAGACCATCGCGCTGCGCTTTCCGGCGTTTGCGCGGTAAGAGGTCTCGATGGCAAGCCGTTCGAGCTCCTGCAATGTCTTTCCGGCAAGCACGCGCTCGACCTCGCCGAGTCCCGGACGCGCGTTTGTGAACTGATAGGGAAGGTCCTTCGGTCGAATCCATTCGCCGCTTGCGACGATGCCGGCATATTCGATTGTGTTGGCAAGCTCACGGACATTGCCGGGGAAGGTGTGGGCGCAGAGAATTTCCAGCGCTTCGTCCGTCACGCCGCGGATGCGCACGCGCTTATTGCGGAGCGTGGAGCTGCGGCTGATAAAATGGCTGCAAAGAAGCGGAATATCGGCACGCCTCTCGCGCAGGCGCGGCATGTGAATTTCCACCGCGTTGAGCCGGTAAAGAAGATCCTGCCGCAGGAGCCCGCTTTGTACCAGCTCGTCCGAGGTGCGGTTTGCCGAGGCGATGATTCGCGTATGGAACTGGTGCACCTCGCGGCTGCCGATGGGAGAGAAGGTGTGTTCCTGTAAAACGCGCAGCAGCTTCCGCTGGAACTCCGGCGGCATATCGCCGATGCCGTCCAAATACAGCGTGCCGCCGTTTGCATAGTCGAGCTTGCCGCGCCGGTCGCACAGAGCGCCGGGAACGGCGTCCATTTTGTAGCCGAAAAACTCCTCTTCCAGCCGCTTTTCATCGAACGCCGCGCAGTTGACCGTGACGAAGCGCCGTCCATCTGCGCCATTGTGGAGTGTGTGCGCCGCGATGCGCTTGCCGGTGCCGCTTTCGCCGGTAATGAGGACGTTGACATCGACATTTTGGAACTTCCGCAGCATCGTGCGCACCTGCTCGAGCGCGGGACTCGTGCCGATGAGCTCTTCTGCCTGGTTCTGCGCTTCGAGCTGGTCGTTGAGGTAGGTCACGTTTTCGTTCAGACTGCGAAATTCGAGCGCCTGCCGGATGTAAATTTTGAGCTCTTCGAGGTCCAGGGGCTTTGTCAGATATGTAAACGCCCCGCGCGTCATCGCGCTGACCGACGAGCGGATGCTGCCGTAGGCCGTCATCATGATCACGGCGGCCAGCGGCGCGAGCTTTTTGATCTTCATGAGGATATCGAGCCCGTCGTAGGGTCCGATGACCATGTCCAGCAGCACCAGATCGATGGGCTCGGTCTGGAGCCGCTCGAGCGCACGGATGGGGTCTGTCTCCCAGATGACCTCGTATTCCGGTTCGAGTGCCAGAGACAGGGAAATGCAGATGCTGCTTTCGTCGTCAACGATCAGGATTCGAGGAAGCATGGCTGGCTCCTTTCAAAAATCAGGGAGATCAGTGTGTATTCGTTTTTTACGCTTTCGATCTCCATAACGCCGCTGTTTTCGCGGATATACTGCTCACAGAGCGGAAGACCGAGGCCGGCTCCGGTCTGCTTGGTGGTGAAGAAGGGGTCGCGGCAGGCGCTCAGCTCCTGCTCGGTCATGCCTTCGCCCTCGTCGCGGATGGTGAGAAAGACCTTTTCGCAGCGGTTTGCGGCATGGACACGCAGCGTCAGAGGCTCAGAAGGCGGCGAAACGGCGCATTTGTACTCCATAGCCTCGATGCTGTTTAAGAAAATGTTGACAAGCACCTGCTTGAGCTGGTCGCGGTCGGCAAAGATGAAAAGATCGGATTCCAGCTTCTGGTCGAGCCGAAAATTGCTCTTGCGCAGCAAGGGGCGGATGAGACTCAGGCTGTCGTTTGCCAGTTCCTCCACACTCACGCGCTTGGGATGGCGGTTGGTGGGCTTGGCGTAGTGGATGAGGTTGTCGATGAGGCGGTTGATGCGGTCGACCTCGTCGGGCACGTACCGGGCGAACGACTCCTGCACCTGCTTGCTGTCGCCCTTGGTGCCAATGAGCGAGGCAAAGGTGCGGATGGTCATGAGGGGATTTCGGATTTCGTGAGCGATACCGGCGGCGATGCGCGTCAGCGCCGAGGATTTCTGCCGCTCGAATTCCTCCTGCCGCTCCTGCTCGACCTCGGTTACGTCGATGACCGTCACCAGAACGCCGGTGACCGCTTTATCGCGAATGATCTGGTGGGTCATGTAGCTGTAGGCGCGGGTGTGAAGCGGAGAGTCTCCGAGACGAAGAATGCTGCGGTCGACCATCGTGCCGCTTGTAAAAAGTCGCTGACCCTCGCGCTCTAAAATATCACGGAAAACAGGGATATCGGACGCAAGCTTGCCCAGAAGCGGCTGACGCACACCGGCGATGGCGCAGGCGCTTTTGTTCATGAGCGTGACCGTGCCATCCAGATCGATGAGCATCATGCCGCTGGGGGAGTATTTGATGATGCGGTTTCGAAGATCACTTTCGGTTTGCAGCTGGGCATACTGCCGCTCGAGGGTCTGGTTGGCGCTGCGGATCTGTTCGGTCTGCTCGGCGACCTGCCGGTGGAGCACCTGCTGGATGCGGCGGGTGATGATGACGTAGCCCACGACAGCCAGCGCGGAAAATGCGGCGCAGACGCAGATGATGCGAAAAAGACGCTGGAACCGCGCTTCTCTTGTGCTGACGGGAAGCCAGCGGCTGCAAATGTTCTCATACTGCGCGGTGGCCTTGAAGCGGTTGATGCTGGTGTTCATCGTGCGAAGAAGCTCCTTGTCCGCGCTTCGAAGGACCATGGTAAATTCGAGCGCACCCAGATAATTATATTGTACGGTGTAGTTTTTGTCCGCGCCGTCCTGCGCCAGCTGATAGATCAGGCTGTCCTTGACGCCGATCATCGCCGAGCTTGGCAGCTCCTTGTGGCGCTGGTAGAGCTGGATCTGGTTGCTGACGGAGATAAACTGGTGAAAGCCGAGATTTGCCAGCAGCGTGTGCTGGATGGTGTCGGAGACGCAGATGGCCGTCCGGGCGCTTTTGCCGCTCTGGAGCATATCGTTTGCAACAATGACGCAAAGCTGTGAGCTCGTGAGAGAGTCCGTCACGCAAAAGTCTCCCGTGCTGTTTGCCTTCGTCGCAATTTCGCCGAGCACGAGATCGATTTCGCCGTCTCGCAGCGCCTCGAGACAGGCTTTGTCGGTCTCAAAGGGAACGAACTCAATTTCAAAGTTATCGGCCTCGGCGATCGCCGTGAGCATATCCACATGCATTCCGGCGCACGTGCCGTCCGCTTGCTGAAACTGAAACGGCGGCGTGTTCGGGTTGAGACCGACGCGAAGATAGCGGTTGAGCGCCCTTGCGCGTGGCGTGATGCCCAGCAGACAGACAAGCAGCAGCAAAGCCGCCGCGCACCTGAAAAACCGTTTCATCGCCAGCCTCCTCTCCGTATGCGCTTTGCGTAGTTTTCCGACATTTATATTAGTACAAAAGACCGAGCTTTTCAATGGACTTCGTGGAATCTTGACAGCTGCGCAAAATTTGCCGACGAAATTTCGGCAAATTTTGCCGATACATGGAAAACTTGCCGATTAGAGCGCTTGAAAGCGGGGGATATTTCTGCGAAAATATACAACAGATGAGAGCGGCTGCCGAAAGAAGCAGAGTCTTGCGACCGGCGCTTCTCGAAAGAAAATCAAAACAGGAGGAGAACCCATGAAAGCAATGAAAAAGATTGTGCTTTTGCTTCTGTGTCTGGCGATGGTGCTGAGCATGGCGGCCTGCGGCGGCAATGCCACGACCGAAACCAAGAGCGAAACCACGACCGCTGCCCCCGAAACCTCGGAAACTGCGACCGAGACCACCGCAGATCCTGCCAACACGACCTATCAGGATACCATCACCGTCGGCGTTGCCAACGACATCACCACGCTGGACCCGCAGGGCTCCAACACCGACGCCAACATGATGGCGTTCACGCTGACGCATGAGACGCTGGTTGAGGTCGACCCCGAGACCAACGAAGTCATCCCCGGCATGGCCACGTCCTGGACCACCTCTGACGACGGCTGCACCTTCACGTTCGAAATTCCCGAGAACGTGACCTTCTCCGACGGCACGCCCTGCACCGCCAACGACATCAAGTTCACCTTCGAGCGTGCGGCTGAGTCCTCCTTCACGAAGACCAAGGTCGAGCTCGTCACGAACATCGAGGTCGTCGACGACACCCACGTAGCCATCACCATCTCCAAGCCCTCGCAGGACTTCCTCATGCTCCTGGCTCACCAGAGTATGTCCATCCTCTCCGAGAAGCTCGTAAACGAAGATGAATTCGGCTACGAGATCGGCACCGGCATGTTCGCCGTTGAAACCTGGACGCCCGGCGACCAGATCTCCTTTGTCCGCTCCGACTATTTCCACGGCGAGCCCGCGCCCACCAGACGTATTGTCTACCGCCTGATCAAGGAAGAGTCCTCCCGCCTTATCGCGCTCCAGACCGGTGAGATCGACATCTGCGTCGACCCGCTGAACACCGACCTTGGCTACATTGAAGACGACCCCAACCTCGAGCTCGTCAAGGTTCCGAACTATGTCATGCTCTACCTCGCCATCAACAACGAGCGCAAAGGTCTTGACAACGTCCATGTCCGCAAGGCCATCGCCTACGCGACCGACAAGGCATCCAAGAAGGCGAACACCGCCTCCAAGAACATCGGAAAGCTCAACGGAAAGAAAGCCACAGCCAGACTTGACGTGAAGGACAACGCCTCGCCGAAGGTAGACAAGGCCAACGCGAAGAAACTGTCAAACAAGCGCAACACCTTGGACTCCACTGACAGGGCAACGCCGAAGACGAACGCCGCGAACGCGAAGAGGCTCAACAACAAGAAGAACACCCTCGATTCGACCGACAAGGCCGGACCGAAGGTAGACGCCGTCAACCGCAAGAAGCTGAACGACAAGAAGAGCACCGCCTCGGTCAACGACCAGGCTACTCCGGTGCTCCGCTCCATCAACAACTTCAAGATCGCGGACAAGAGCTTCACCGTCACTGAGAAGACGAAGAAGGAGGGTGGCTACACCGGTGGAATGTTCACTGACGGCGCCTTCCAGAAATTCGCAGGCGGCGGCATGTTCTCCGGCTATGTGGATCCGGCGTGGGCGCCCGGTAACGGTTTGAGCGACAGCGTCTACCTGCTCAACGCGCGTCTCGCCGCGGGCGAGTACACGCACAGGGCTGCCGCTGTCGACTATTACGGGCTTGAGACCATGCGCGCCATCAATGAAATGCGCGTGCCTCGCGAGGCGTTCATGACAAGTCACAGCATGCCGGATGTTTCCGTGCAGGTGGATACGCGTGCCGTCGTTGCTGCGATCACAAGTCTGCACAACGATCTTGGCGCGATTATCAGCGCCTCGGCCGACACGTCGTCCATCAGCGACCGAGACCTGGGAAGGATGATCCGAAAATATGCGAGAGCTTAGCTACCGCGCACACGACGGTCGGACCATCGACCTCGACGGGAACGGATTGTGGGTGGCCGACCTGCAGGACATGCGCGCGAACGCGTGGACCTACACTCTGGCCGCGCGCGGAATCAAGGGCGTGAGCCGGTCGGCCATCACCTCCAAGATGACCATCCGCACCAAACAGCCGACGCTCCTGGATGACGTGTGCGCCCTGTTCGACATGGACATGCAGGTGCAGCGGCCCGGGACCATCACAGTCAACGGGGAATGGTGGCAACGCGCCTACGTCGTCGCATCCAGTCTCGGCATGCTGCCGATGCCGGACTACGCGCAGGTCGACTGCACCGTGGTTCTGTGCGACGGCGTGTGGCGCAAGGCTTTGCCGATACAGCATTTCTTCCCCGCTGAGGCCGGCACTGGAGGCCAGCTCGACCTGCCCACCGACCTGCCCACCGACCTCGGCACGTCCAGGATCGCGATGCTCGTCTCCAATCCAGGAGTCCAGCCCGCGGAATTCGCTGCGACGATCTTCGGCCCGTGCTCTAATCCGTCCTTCACCATCGGCTCCAACCGTTATGAGATTGACGATGTGGCCATCCCGTCCGGCGGATACATCGCACTGTCGGCCACCGGATTGGGCAAGAGCATCAAGCTCGTCGCGACCAACGGCGACATCACCGACATCTTCGCCCACGGCCAGCGCGGCAACGGGCCCGGCGGCGGAAAATACATTTTCGAACCGATACCGGCGGGATCCAGTCTTTTGGAGGTCTCAGCCAACTTCGGCATCGATCTGACCCTCTACCAGCAGTCCGGAGGTGTGCCGTGGTCGACATTATCCTAGCCGACGCCAAACTAACTCCGCGCGGCAGCGTCTCTGACGTGACGCTTGATTGGGCGTCCGGCACTGACGAAAACGATTTCGAGATGACCATCGCCGATCCAACGCCGGCGCCGGTACGTGGCTGGTGGTGGTGGATCGACGGCACAGAGATAGGCGGCCGCATCGACGACATGCGCACAACGGTCACGTCAGGAGCATCGGAGGTGACATGGCTCGGACGCACATGGACCGGCCTGCTCGCCTCGAAGATCATCAGACCGGACAGCGGGCAGGATTACCTCACCGTCTCCGGCAGACTGCCGGACGTCGTCAAAAGCCTCGTACGGCGCATCGGCCTAGATTCCGTGCTCACAGTCGATTCCGACGACCAAAGCACCGTCATCAATTGGGTCTTCAAGGATCCGCGCTACGTGGACGCCTACACCGGACTGCGGAATCTGCTCGCATCATGCGGCAGACGCCTCGACATCAACACCAGGAACAACCGGATCCTGCTCGGCATCACACCGGTGGAGACCATCGGCAACACCGTCGACTCCGACCTCGTGGACTTCAAGGCCGAGACCAAGCACCGGACCGTCAACCACCTCATCGGCCTCGGCGAGCAGGACCTCAAAAACCGGTATGTCAGCGAATGGTACGCGGACTCAAGAGGCAACGTGTCCCGCAAGCAGACGCTCACGGGAGTCGAAGAGGTGGCCGAAATCTACGACTATTCCGCCGCCAAGCAGCAAACATTGGACGACAGCACGATGAAACGCCTGCAGGAACTGCAGACCGGGGGCACCGTGGACGTGACGCTCGCCGAATCCATCGGCGAAAGACTCAAGGTCGACGACATCGTGACCGCCTCCGACCACAACACCGGATTGACCGTGACCGCGAAGGTCACCAAACGCATCATCAAGATTTCAGACGGCATCATGACCGCCTCATGCGAGGTAGGCCAGAGCGTCGTCAAGGAAGCAATATCAGGAAGGTGAGGGAAAATTGACCATCGAACTGGTTGACGGCAAGGCCGGAGTCGCACACATCTCAAGCGAGGACAAGGCGATCATCCATCAGGCCAAGTTCTCGAAGTCTGACGTGGTGTACGATTGGGGCGACGCGTTCGAATGCTCGATGAGTTCGTCCAACAGGGCGACGATCGGCACCGGCTGCGCGTCGATCCAGGGCTTGGACTGGCATATCACGTCGGCGGAATCGGTGACGATCTCCAACGGGTCGCAGGGCATGAAACGCAATGACATCATCTGCGCACATTACCATCGAGATTCCACGAGTGGCATCGAAACGGTGGAATTGGTCGTGTTGAAGGGTTCGCCGAATGCGACTGCTGCCGCTGACCCGACCATTCCGTCAGGGAAGATATTGTTCGGCGCGGGTGACGCATACATGCCTCTCTGGCGTATCCCGCTTGACGGCATCACGGTCGGCACGCCGGTACGCCTGTTCACGCCGAAGGGGGCTTTGTGGGATTCCGTAACCCAGTCGGGTGAATGGGTCGTAGTCGCGCGGCCCAGAGGCTATGACGCCTACTGCGTCGCGTCCATGATCTTCAAGCCGAACACGAACACGTCAATAGACATCAAGCTGCCAATCGAAGCGGCAAACTGGGATTCATACTCCGTCGAATTACAGTTGATGAACAACGCTAAAAACAAAGTGCCGTCGTTCAACAACATCTCGATGATTACGAACAGTCATTCGGCAAAAGGATTTCAGCTTGTCGCATGGAACGCCAGCGGCACGTCGCTGAGCTATCGCATCGCCGTGACTGTCCACGTCTTCGACGCGAAGCAATAGTTTTCCGTAACCCAGACATGCCAGCTGAAATGGCAGAATACCGGTTCCTTTGTCGGAGCGGCATATGGCGCAACGAACGCCATCACCATCAAAGACGGCTTGATATTCGTGGATTTATCCTCTTTCCGAAGCTCCGTCGCTGTCGCTAATTTCCAGGTGTGGCAGTGGGCCAGGGGCGTCAAACCATCCAAGCCAATCAACCTCGGATGCATCGCCAACGTCTCCGGCAACCCTTTGGGAAGGCAGGCTCTGTGGAACACGGACGGGTCGGTGACGCTGATCGGAGGATTGGATACGGGGCAGATAATCCATTGTTTCCAAAAGATAATGCCTGTTCCCAGTGGTGTGACGTTCTCCTAGGCGAGTGGCACGGTGATGCAGCCTTCGACCCATCCCCAGTTTGCGCTTACTGTCATCTTTCCCGAGGAACGCAAGGCGATGGTGCGCTGCGCCACCTGCACTTCGACGCCATGCAATCCGATGCTTGAATTGGATATTGCGGCGCAATGCACCTCGAACACCGCCTCCAAACCGGCTGGGAGTTTGAGAATCTGTGACACCTCCCACTCTTTCGCCGCGTTCCAATCGGTGTTGAGGCGATTAGCGTGGAATGCGACTAGAAGCATCCTGCCGACCAAGGCGGTGCGGTAATCCACTTTCCAGTTCGTGTTCGGCGCGGAAAGGGTTACGGAAAGCTAGCGGATTGGGTATGTGACGGTTCCGGCACACTGTTGGCTACTGCCTGTCGAACCGAAGTTAGCAATTCGGATGACACCGTTCACTTGAACAATCAACATTCGCGCGGTCTGACCGTTGGACACGCAGCACATGCCGTTGACTTCAACCGGAGGCCAATACTCTCGCGGCAGAACGTACTTGCACTGTTTCGCATCCCAACTGCCAGCACCAATCGTGCCGCTGAACTTCACGAATATCAACGTTCCGGTTTTGATGACGGTGAACCCTTCGCCGTCGTACAGGGTTACGGAATGCTATCAGCAGGTCAATATGAGTTTCTGCCATGCTTTCTGCATGTCCTTGAGGACGCTCAGATCAGGCTTGAGGTAATACCGTGCGGTGGTTTGGATGTCGGAGTGTCCGAGCTGTCGTGCGACCACGCTGATGTCGGTTCCGGCCTTGATCGCCAACGTGCCGAACGTGTGGCGTAGGTTGCGTGGAGGCACGCAGGGCAGTTTCATGCGCTTGCACCAACTGCGGTAGTGGTTTGCCACTTGGTTCGCGTTCAGACTGCCGACCAGTCGGCCGGTCTTCGTGCCGTGGCGTAGTTCCGCCAATCGTTTGACCGCGAACCGTGGCAATGCGACGGTACGTCGGCTCAGATCGGTCTTCGGTTCGGTCACGGTCTCATGGCCCGCCACCCACTGCACCGACCTTTTCACCGTGACGGTGCCGCGACGCAAATCCAAGTCGGCCCATTCCACGCCGACCGACTCGCAGCGGCGCAATCCCGCGCATACGGACACCAATAGCCACGCTTCCAATGGATGCCCGTAGAAGCCTTTCAACAGGCGTCGGACTTCCGGCGCTGACAGCACTTGCGGCTCGTAATGCCGTAGGCGTGGCAGGCGTATCTCGCGTCTGGTCACGTCATTGTCGGTCAAACCGCGTTTGAACGCGAGTCGTAGTATCGCGCGGAACACCGCGTAGGCTTTGCGTGCCGCTCCCGGCCTGTCGAAGGAGTCCAACCATGATTCGATGTCCGCCACGCCGATCTCGTCCATGTTCCTTCCGCTCCATTGCGGGATGATATGGCAATTCAGGGCGCTTTCATAGCCTACTTTGGTGCATTCGCGGAGTTTCGCACATGAGGGTTTCCAAACGGTGGTCACGAATGTGTCGAAAAGCATTGGTTCCTTTCCAATTCTGTTGAATAATCCCACACATCGTCATGTTGCCGTTGGATGGGCGCGTGTGTGGGTTTTCCTGTTGTTCCGTATTCCTGTTTTTAGGAGGATGTTTTGACTCAGATCAATTTCGATTTCGGCCATCTAAGCGCCGATGGCGTCGCGGGCCTGGCCGACGAACCGGTGCATGTGGTGCCGACCAAACGGTTCAAGGTCGGCAGTCGTATCGTCGTACGTGACTCGTTCGAGGTGCTTTTGGACGAGCACGGCACGGCGACCGTCACCGTTCCGCCGACCGACAACACGTTCGCGTATGAGGTGACTGTCGGCGGGAAGAAGGATACATGGCATCTCACTCGCGTGGTGCAGGTGCCAGACTCGCAAACGCCAGTGAATTTCGCCGATTTGGTGGACGTCGATCCTGCAACCCTCATCCCGCCCACCATCGGTAGTCCGCTCACCGAACTCACCGACGAGGACATCGACTGGATCAGCCAGTTCGTCGTCGCCGGGACCAACATCAACAAGAAAGGCGCAAAATGACAGTAGACACCAAGAAAATCGTCCGCGTCGACGGCCTCGCACGCGCCATCACCGCGAGCCTCAACGCCACTATAGGCAAGGTCGGCAGCATCCAGGGGCCGAAGGGCGAGAAGGGCGAGAAGGGCGATATTGGTCCTGCCGGCCCTCAAGGCATTCAAGGTCTGCGAGGCATCCAGGGGCCGAAGGGCGACAGGGGTGAAGCGGGTACGGTAACCCCTGCCACGGCAATCGCCGATCTGACGGCAGCGCCGACTGCCGGAGACTTCAACGCCCTGCTTAATGCCTTGCGCGCGGCGGGCCTCATGGCTAGATCCACGCCCGCGCCGAAGGTGCCGGTCAAAAGCATCTCGATCTCTCCATCGTCCCCGACCGTCAAAGAGCACGGTACATTACGCCTCTCGGCGACGGTCAAGCCTGACAATGCCACCGACAGGACGGTATCATGGTCTTCCGGCGACAAGCTGACCGCTACCGTCACAAGTGACGGAACCGTGACCGGAATCAAACAAGGAACGACGAGCATCACCGCCACCGCAAGAGATGGGTCAAAGGTCTCCTCGACAGTCACGCTGACCGTCACCGCCAAGCCCACGGGTCAGGGGCCGCTCGCACTGTTCGGCGACTCGCAGCTGATCGTGGACTCGGACACGAGCCTGACCAACATGGGCCCGTACCCTTCGGGCGCGAACCCGGGCACGGCCACCAGCTGGCCGTCCGACCAGTCCAAACAGATCGCGTCCATCACCGGCCTGAGGGTC
>ENA-OROL01002078-OROL01002078.1-human-gut-metagenome-genome-assembly--contig:-NODE-2078-length-14608-cov-6.291967_pt1 | contig 14608 bp, 10 predicted proteins | sample MGYA00242128_ERZ509048 | MGnify/ENA primary metagenome ERZ509048 (study PRJEB26280, sample SAMEA2338750) | human gut metagenome | biome: human gut; feature: human-associated habitat; material: faeces...
CGGGGTTTCCGGCACGTCGGACGGCGCCGGCTCGCCCTGCGCCCGCAGCAGCGCCGGAAACAGCAGCATCCAAAGAAACAAGGCGGTTGTTTTCATGCTCTCCGGTTATTTCCAGCAAAACGCTCCGGGCGCGACGCCCACGTGAAATTCGTCGACAGGCTCGCCCTTGGCCGTATAGCGGTAGACGACTCCCTGCTGCTGGTAGTCGATGGCGTCGGCAACGTACACGTCGCCGTTGGTCGGATCGACCGTCAGTCCGTAATATTTGGTCTCCCTGTATTCGAGGAACGGGCGCACCGGAAGCTGCTCCCCGGCGACGGGCATGCGCCAGACGTCCCGGTCGATCCAGTAGAGCGTGTCGCGCGTGCCGTTGAGCTGCATCTCCGACGGGGAGTCCCCCTTCCGGAACCGGAACTGCTTCTCCACGGAGAACGTTTCGGCGTCGATGCGGTACAGCGACGGGGCTTCATATCCGTAGGGGCTGCCCTCGTAGCCGCCGTCGGTGACGGTCCACAGCTTGTTGTTCCGGTCCATCGCCAGCGACGCGGGCTGGATGCCGACGGTCAGCTGACCGACGACCCGGTCGGTCTCGGTGTCGATTTTGAGGATACGGTTCTGGTAGGACCAGCAGTTCACGAAGACGTATTTGCCGTACTGCACCATCTGCTCCGTGGAGCCGGATTCCGCCGTCATGTCCGGGCACTCGATATATCCCGTGATTTCGTAGCGTTTGGGGTTGACGATGAAGATGCGGTTGTCCCAGATCTGCGTGACGTAGGCCTTTTCGTCCGAAACGAAATGGATGTACCGCGGCGAGGTGAGGTTGGTGATGCGTCCCACCTCGCGGAAGGTGTCGGGGTCGACGGCGAAAACGACATGCGAATTGTTCACCGCGATCCATCCCACGCCGTTGTGCAGGGTCATCGACTGCGCCACGTCGCCCAGCTTGAAGGCGTTGGCCCGGTGGAAAACTTCGTTTTCGACGGTTTTCGTTTCCGGGTCGTAATACGACAGCGTGGCGTTTCCGTACTGGAACATGCCCTCGTTGACGATGAACAGCCCCCGTTCCGTCGCCGAGAAATCCTCCGTGCGGCCGTAGTCCCACTTCATGCAGCCGCCGAGGGCGGAGAGGCATAAAGCCGCGGGCAGAATCTGTCGTAAGAATCGTTTCATGCGTTGCGGTCGGGAATGGGGTTATCGGTTGAGGTTCTCGTCGATGACCATTCCGGCGACTTCGGTCGAGAGTTCGCCCAGTCCTCCGGCGCTGCCGTTGATGGCGCTCTGCACCTTGATGAAATCAATGTAGCGCAATCCGGCGGGCTGTCCGTCGGGCGTCATGGCGTTGCTGATCTTGAACCAGGTCTTGCCGGTTTTGGACGAAGATTCCAGATTGTCGCTGCCCGCGTTGTCGACGTACCCCCATTCGAACGAGTTGTTCGACCAGTCTCCGCCTGGGGTCTGCGTGGTGTTCTGCCGCAGGCCCGTGCCGTAATAGGTATGGGACTCCTCTTCGAGCCACAGGGGATAGTAGTAGTCCTGCGCATGGAACTGTCCCAGATAGGCTACCTGCCCGCTCCGGCCCAGATTGTCGGTCCATTTCACCCCCTGGCGAGGCCCGGCGGGTCTGTAATAGGTCACCGCATACTCCTGGACGGTCCATTCGCCGCCCGTTTCGCTGCCCCGGAGTTCGTACCATTCGTCGTCGGGCTTGCCGTTGCCGTTGACATCCTGCATCACCCACACGACGCCCGGTTCGTTGCTCCCTTCGAACTGGTTGCCGGGGATCGAAAAGTCGTATCCGCCCTTGTTCTCCACGCTGTGGTCGAAGGCGAGGATCACGTAGCCGCCGAAGTTGCCGAGCGAGACGAACTCACCCTTTTTCAGCCGGTTCTCGGCGTAGAGACGGGCCTCCTCGAAGCTCTTCTGGCCGGTGTATCCGGCCATGCCCGTTTCGTTGACGAACTGTCCGGGCGCGGGCAGGAATTCGAGCACCCGGTTCGACGCGGGCTGTCCCGTCGTCGTGATGACGCGCTCCGATTCGCGTTCGTAGCAGGTCACCCGGAGCGTTTTTTCGGTGATTCGCTTCGACGATGCGCGCGTGATGTGGCGCGAGAGGGGTGCGGCCGGGCTTTCGTCCGTGTCCGTCACCCGGAAGGTGACTTCGTATTCGCCCTCTTTCTCCGGCGTGAAGGCGAACATGCGTTGGGTTGCGTCCTCCTGCAAGACGCCGTTCACGTACCATGCATATTCCGGCCCGACGGCGTCGCTCACCTGCGGCCGCAGGAACAGCGTCCGTCCGAGCGATACGCTCCGCACCAGCGGGTCGGCCAGGTAGGAGGAGGGGATGAACGCGATGCGGACCGGAATGACGTCCACGACGTGCACGGCAACCGTTTTCTCGGCCGTGCCGTCCTCGTTGGTCACCGTCAGCCGCAGGGAGCAGTCTCCCGGTTGGGTGCGCATGAAGATGTAGTCCTTTTCGGTGGAGACCGGTACGGACGAGTCGTCCAGATACCATTCGTAACGGGCGTTTTCGCCGTTCTGCACCTCCGGTGCGAACGTGTATTCCCGTCCCGTGAGCACGTATAGCCCCGTCTGCGGCACGATGAGCGAGATGACGGGGGGAGCGAGCCGGTTCACGTCGATGCGCGCCTCCTTCTCGTCGTATCCCGCCCGGTTTTCGACCCGCAGGGTCACATAGACGCGGCCTTCCTCGTTGAACACGTATTCGAACACGCGCGCCGTGGAAACGACCTCGTCGTCGATCGTCCAGCTGTAAGCGGCCTCTCCCTCGTTTTCCACGGTCGGCGTGATCGTCACCGCGCGGCCGATCTTGGCCGCGTAGACGCCTGTCTCGCTGTCGAGGGTGATTCGGGGTTTGCTGTCCGGCAGCGTAATCTCTCCGTCCTTGTTGCAGGCTGCGGCCGCCAGCGCTACCGAGAGCAGCGCCGGTATCGCCGTCCGTCCGGCATGACTGAAAAAACAGCTCATATCCTCTTCGTTTAAATCGTTCAACCAATCTTTGCGGATGTTCCGGAGATCCGCATTCGTGCCGTGCGCACGGCATGCGTCCGGCCGGAATTTCGCAGTAGCCTGATTTTACATTCGGGGATATGCCGGAAATCGTTTTTCCTGCCGATCACGATCCATTTCCCCCTGGATTGTAAAACCATTGCAGCGGCAGGTCTTCTGACTCGTTCCGGTCCCGACGCCTTCCCGGTCGCGTGAAAACCAGTGGCAAGAGATTGTCGGGGTCTGATGTGCCGCTTCGGCGGCAGGAACTTACAGCAGAGGGAACTGTTGCCGATTTTCACGGCATTCCCTTTTAATCGCCCGGGGCCGGGGGCCTCGTTCGGCGAACCGTTGCGCAGCAAAGGTATGGAAAAAAGATGAAAAAGAAGACGCGCCGGCCGAATTTTATGCCGGCGGCCTGCCGAAGGTCCCGCCGCCCGGGGGTCATTTCCGGTCGTTTCCGGGGACGGAACAGCTGCGCCGGCCGGGAGGCGGACGCCTGCGCGCAGTTGCTCTCTCCTGACGCCTGAAAACGAAAAAGTCTTACATGTCGTTGACACATAAGACTTTTTGCAGTGGACGACGTAATCCGTTCCTTCTCTCTCACGCCTCCTGGAGCTGAATCCGAGATTTGAACTCGGGACCCCTTCATTACGAGTGAAGTGCTCTACCGCTGAGCTAATTCAGCCTTTCGGGAACACCGAGGTTCCCTTTGGGACTGCAAATATCTGAAAAATATTTTTTTCTCGCAACAATTTTGCGAAAATTCTCGCTTTTCTTGCTATATTCGCGCTAAAACTGACCCGAAACTGTTTTACGATGATTACTTTTCTGGTGTGCCTGGCGTTGCTGGTGACCGCATATTTCACGTATGGACGCTATCTGGAACGGCTCGTCGGCATCGACCCGGCGGCCCGGACGCCTTGCAGCCGCCTTTACGACGGCGTGGATTACGTGCCCCTGCCGAGGTGGCGCATTTTCCTGATCCAACTGCTCAACATTGCGGGGCTCGGCCCGATTTTCGGCGCCGTGCTCGGTGCGGCCTACGGGCCGGTGGCGTTTCTGTGGATCACCTTCGGCGGCATCTTCATGGGTGCGGCGCATGACTTCATCGCCGGGGTCATCTCGCTGCGCCACGACGGCGCGAGTCTTCCCGAGACGGCCGGGGTCTACCTCGGCGGCGGCATGAAGATCGTCATGCGGCTCTTTTCCGCCGGGCTGATGATCCTCGTCGGTGCGGTGTTCCTCTCGCAGCCCGCATCGCTCGTCGCGGCCCGCCTCGACGTACCGTCGCTCGAAGGCATCGCTTTCGGCGGATTCTCGTGGCTGCTGCTGATCGTGCTGGGCGTGATTCTCGTCTACTACATCGCCGCCACGCTGCTGCCCGTCGACAAGATCATCGGCCGCATCTACCCGGTCTTCGGCTTCGCGCTGCTGTTCATGGCCGTCGGCATCCTCGTCGTGCTGCTTTTCGGCGGCGAATACACCATTCCGGAATTCACCTCCTCGAAAACTGCATCGCCGATGCGAAGGCCTTCCCGATCGTCCCGATGCTCTTCACGACCATTGCCTGCGGCGCCATTTCGGGCTTCCACGCCACGCAGTCGCCGCTGATGGCCCGCTGCATGCGCAACGAACGCGAGAGCCGCTCGGTCTTCTACGGCGCGATGATCTCCGAGTCGATCATCGCCCTCGTCTGGGCCGCCATTGCCATGGCCTTCTGGGGCGACGTCGCGGGGCTGAACGGCGCCATCGCCGAATACGGCGGCCAGGCGGCCGTGATGATCGACGTGATCGCCAACAAGACGCTGGGTCCGGCGCTGGCCGTCTTCGTGATCTTCGGCGTGGTGGCCTGCGCCATCACCTCGGGCGACACGGCCTTCCGCTCCGCGCGGCTGATCGTCGCCGACTTCATGGGCGTCGAGCAGCGCACGCTGCGCAAACGCATCTATATCTGTATTCCGCTCTTCGCGCTGGGACTTCTGATCATCTTCGGACTGCCGTTTCAGACCATGTGGAGCTATTTCGCGTGGATGAACCAGACCCTCGCGGCGGTGACGCTCTGGATGATCGTCGCCTACCTCCGCCACCGGGGGCGCGCCGTGTGGGTGGGGCTGATTCCGGCTCTCGTTATGACGTATGTCTGCGCCAGCTATATCTTCGTTTCGCCGCTGATGCTGGGCATGCAGAACCGTACGGCGGCTTACCTGCTGGGCGGGGGCGTGACGCTCGCGGTCCTTGTCGCCATGATTTTCAAACTCAAAGACAACGATGCAAAAGGCATATCTTGAACCTACGCCCGACCAGACTTTCGAGGTGGTCGGCGAAGGACCCTGTAATTTCGTGAAAGTCCTCGCCCGGTCCCGCGAGATGCAGGCCGCCGGCGATATAGAAGGAGCCTGCAACGAGCGTTTTCAGGCCTTCCAGCGTCTTGCGGAGCTGATTCCCGAGGACGAGGAGATCAATCTCGAATGGAACCACCGCAATTCGCGCGCGGCGCTCGAACTGATCTTCGCCTCGGCCATCGACCACTTCCTGATCAACAATTTCGAGATGTCGGCGGCGCTCTTGGAAATGCTGCTGGAACTCGACCCCGAGGACCATCTGGAAGGGAGCGAACTGCTGGCCTTTGACTACCTGGCCTTGGACGAGCAGGAGCTGTTCGACGAGGTGATCAACGACGTGTCGGACAAGCATCCGGGGCGTGAGGTGCTGCTGCTGTGGTCGGCTTTCCGCCGTGACGGACGATTGCCCGAAGGGGAGTTGCAGCGATTCCGGACGCATTTTGCGCCCTTCTTCGCCGAATTTACCGCCGACGAGCATCCGGCCGACGAAGCGTATCTGCGCGACATCGGGAGCGAACGACCCTCGCCTGCCGCGCAGGCCCGCGAACTGTGGCTCCAGACCGAGAATCTCTGGGTGCTCTGGCCCGGCTTCATCGACGCCCTGCGCGCCGCCCGCTGACGGGCGCCCGCGTGCCGGAGGGCGAAGCCCCTGTCCCGCAAAACAGAACCGCAGCCCGGATTTCCGGACTGCGGTTTTTTGTCGTACCCTCCTCCCTGCGGCCGGGGACCTACGCTTTCTCTCCGTTCATCAGCTTGTTGAAGCAATGGCGGCAGATCGGTTCATAGCTGTCCTGTGCGCCCAGCATCACCTGCTTTTCGTCGCTCGTAAGGCGGTGCGAATGGTGGGCGAGGTTGCCGCAGCGGACGCAGATGGCGTGAACCTTGGTGACGTACTCCGCCGTTGCCATCAGCGCGGGCATCGGGCCGAACGGCTTTCCGGTGTAGTCCATGTCCAGACCCGCGACGATCACGCGCACGCCGTTGTTGGCCAGCCGGCGGCACACGTCGACGATGCTTTCGTCGAAGAACTGCGCCTCGTCGATGCCCACCACGTCGACGTCGGCGGTCATCAGCAGGATGTTCTGCGGCGACTCGACGGGGGTGGAGCGGATGGCGTTCGCGTCGTGCGACACGACCTCCTCCTCGGAATAGCGCACGTCGATCCGGGGTTTGAAAATCTCGACCCGCTGGTGGGCGAATTTGGCTCGTTTCAGGCGGCGGATCAGCTCCTCGGTCTTACCCGAGAACATCGAACCGCATACGACTTCGATCCAGCCCTTGCGGCTGGCATTTTCTAAAAACATAAGTGTAAATAACTCTTTTTTTGTTTATCAGGTTCGCCGCAGCTCCGAAGGAGTCGGTTTCCGCAGCTTATGTTTCGGCGCAGATAATTCCCCTGCCTCCCCCTCCTCCCCTTGAAAAGGGGTGACTTTGGCCCCGAGGGTGTCCTGTCCGGGAGCCTCCGCAGGGCTGTCTTGTGGGGCCGGCATACAAAGATAACCGGTTTTTTCTTTTCTGCAAAGCGAAACCGGGGCTATGACGCCCCGGCGGTTCCCGAAAAACGATCCGGCCCTCCCGCGAGGGGAAGGCCGGATGCGGAACGTGCCGTGCCGGGCGGATCGTCAGTTCGATGTGGGGAACTTGTAGGCCACGGCCACGGGTTTTTCGCAGATGCCGACATACTCCTTCACCTTCTCCATCGTCTTCAGACTGTAAACGTAGAGGCTGCCGGGCTTGCGGCCGGTCGCCGTCGGGTTGTAGGTGGCGATCAGCAGCTGGTCGTCGTCGACCACCGCGGAAGAGGTCGACGGTACGGCGTTCGTGCAGATGTCCATGATCTGTTCGCCGTCGGGCAGCGTGATGTCGGGCTTGGCCCCTTCGGCGGGAACGACCGGGTCGACGCCTGTCATCGCCCAGTGATAGATCTTGTTGTCGTAATCGTAGTAGGCGTTTCCGTTGAGCTTCGTCGTGACGATCCGGGTGTTCGCATTCATCAGCATCGGCTGCACCTCGTCGTAGGTCTTGATTTCGGTCGGACTCGAAAGCGATGAACTGGTGCTGATGATTTTGACGGTTTTCGGCGCCCCTTCGATCGTACGGGCGATGCAGTAGTATTTGGAAGCGTCGTACTGTCCCGCCCCGATGCGGCCCGCTGCCATGTTGATGAATTCATACCCGTCGGGTGCGGCGTATCCCGCGATTCTCGAATTGGGGAATCCGGTGATTCCGGCCTCGGAGAACATGAGGATGTCGCGCACTCCGGCGGTTTTCGAGGCGAACAGTCCCTGCCGGCCGTATCGTGCGGGGAAGGGCGTTTCCCGCACGATGAGCATGTCGGTCGAGAATTCGTAGCGGTAGGCCCTCTCGTCGTCGCCGATCAGATAGGCCCAGTGAGCGGTTCCCGACGTTCTTTCGCCCAGAATCTCTCCGGTGCGGACTCCGTATTCGTCCATCCCCTTCATGCGATAGGTGACGCTCAGCGTCACGGGGTCGAGGCGGTAGATCGAGCCTTCGTCGTCGCCCGAGGAGATCAGAATTCCCGAAGCGTATCCCGGCGAGGAGAATACGTAGACGTCGCGCAGGCTGCGGAAGTCGTATTCCGGGTTGATCGTCAGCAGATTGTCCCAGATCTCCTGGGCGCCTTCGGCCTCCTCCTGCGGAGAGCGTTTCTTGACGAAGGCGAGCGATCCGGCGCCCTCGTCGTCGTTGCAGAGGATCAGAAAACCTTCGTCGAACCCGGCCTGCACGCGCAGGTCGTAGTAATGGAATCCGATGCTTTCGCCGTTGTCGATCCGCAGGCGCAGCACGTAGCTGCCGGCCTTGTCGAAGGCGTAGTCGAGCGTCGGCGAACTGGAAATGAACGTCGTGTCGACCATGCCGGGGAAGTCTCCCGCAGGTTTTCCGTAGGACCATTCGTAGACGAGGTCCTGCCCGCTTTCGCTCTCCACGCGGAGTTTGTCGAGGTGGAGCGTTTCGGTAGCCTTGGCGTAGATGGTCCGGTCCAGACCGCTCACCGTGATCGGGGCCAGCTCCCGGTACTCCTCTTTGTCGAGTCCGTAGCAGGAGGCCAGTGCGATTCCGCAGCAGAGCGGCAACAGATATTTCGCAAGTTGTTTCATGGCGCTTTCGGTTAATAGTTATTTGCCGGGTCTCTCCAGCCGCCTGTCGTTACGTTGACGCTTCCGGTCGTATAATACTCCAGGTCGGGGTAATTGGTCGAATAGTAGTCGAACAGCGGGCAGAGCACGTAGCGGAGCCAGGCCATCTTGTGGGGGTTCTGCCGGTTGACCATGAATCCCATGCTCATGCGCAGCTGCTGTCCGTTGAGTCCCGTGTAGTAATCGTTGTCGATGTTCTCGCCGTACTGTTCGACCATCGACGCGTAGAGCGTCGGGTTGCTCTCCGCGATTCCGTGGTAGAGTTCCAGCAGTTTCCGGTATTTGTCCTGCCGGAATTCGCCCGTGTACTGATACCACTGCTGGGTGGCGGAGTAGTACCACCAGTAGGGGCAGGCGGCGGTTCCGTCCGAGATCAGGAACCGGTAGACGTTCCGGGGCACGCCTTCGAACTCTTCGTTCTGGGCGATCTGGAGCACCAGCGACGCGGTTTTCGTCATAATCTTCTCCGTGCGCTTCAGCGTCACGTCGATCTGCCCCTCCACGGAGCCGGCCGGGACGATGAGCCTGTCGATCGTGTAGTCTTCGTTCTCGATGGCGTCGATCAGCTCGCGCTGTACGCCGCCCGTGGTGTAATTCGAGGTGGTGTCGTGAATGGCCCTTACCTCGAACGTCCGGTCGCGGTCTGCCGGCATTCCCAGCAGGGTCACGGTTACGGTCTTCTTGACCTCTTTCACCGATTCGTCGAGCAGGGCGAACGAAAAGTCGGTCGAGAGATATTGGTCCAGACTCGGATAGTTCTCGTATTTGAAATAGAGTTTGTCCTTCTGCGACGTGTCGTACATCAGCCACGTGTCGGAACAGGAGGCGAATGCCGCGACGGTTCCGGCCAGGACGGCTATTTTGAAAATGAGGTTTTTCATAAGTCTTGCGTTATTGTCTGTAATTGTCCTCTACGCTCTGCGGGATGGGCATCGTGTAGGTCGCGTCGTCGGTTCCCGCGAAATTGCCTCCCGGTATCGCGATGTCCAGCTGCAATCGTTTCATGTTGAAGAAATCCTCGCCGTCGGCGAAAAACTCCTTCCGGCGTTCGTTGATGATGTTGTTTTCGGTGATTTTGCCCGTTTCGCGCTCGGCGAAAGGCGTCAAGTCGCGCGACTTCACCACGTAGTCGAGGTATTCCGTCGCCTTGTCCGGGTCCTTCGTGAGGTTGGCTTCGGCCACGATGTAGTACATTTCGGGAATCCGGATCAGACTCGGTCCGGGGATTGATTTGCCGCTGTACGTGGGGTTGCTCTCTCCCTGGGCGTACATCTTGTTGTAGTGCTTGATGCACCACGAATTGCCCGTGTCGAACCAGGTCGAGTAACGCTTGTCCGTGCCGGCCAGGTCGGTGGAGTAGATTTCGGAATACTGGCTGGAGAGCGCAAGGGTTCCGCCCTGGTAGATGTGATTCCGGTAGAAGTTGTAGGTGTACTGCGTCGAGTAGAGCCCGAAGACGGTCTCCTGCATGTTGAGCGTGCCGGTCTCCACGGCGTTCCAGGCCTCGGCGGTCGTCATCAGCGGGAATTTGCCGCTGTCGATCACCTTCTCGGCGTAATCCTCGGCCAGGTCCAGTTTGCCCATCGTCCAGTAGGCGCGGGCCAGCAGCGCCTGTACCGCGTAGAGGTTCAGGTGCGTGATGCGGCAGCTCGTGAAGCCGTCGGAGGCGTTGTCGCGGGTCGCCGTCACCAGTTCCTCGTCCGCCGCGAGGTATTTCTCCGCCTCGGTCAGGTCCGCGACGATCAGTTCGAACACCTTGTCCAGCGAACTGTACGGGGTGACTTCGATGCCGTATGTGGTCACGTAGGGAATGGCCTTGGCTTTGGCCGCGGCGTCGCCCGATGCGAACGGCACGGCGAAGATGCGGGCCATTTCGAAATGGAGGTAGGCGCGCAGCGCCAGCAGTTCGCCTTTGTAGAGCCGGATGTGGCGGAATTCGTCGTCGGATTTGGGCAAGACGTGCATCAGCGCCTTGTTGACGTATCCGATGGCCTTGTATCCGTTGATCCAGAGGTTTTCGGCTACCGTGATGGCGTTTTCGTGCTCCCACAGGCGCTGTACGACGTAGGCCAGGTTGTCGCTCTGGCTGATGGTGAAGTTGCCGGTCATCAGTTCCGGATAGGCGAACGTGAGCGCGTAGGCGAAGAGGTTCTTGTTGGTTCCCATCTCGGTATAGATGCCGTAGATGGCGTCTTCGCAGCCTTCGGCCGTCGAGAAAAGCTCCTTGTCGGTCACTTCCGATTTGGGATTGACGTCGAGATACGCCTCGCAGCTGCCCAGCAGCAGCGGCAGGGCCAGCAGGATGTAGCTGTATTTTTTCATTCGTTTCATGGTCTCGGCAATATTAGAACGTGGGACGGAATGTCAGGTTGATGGTGCGGCAGTAGGGGTAGCTCGTACCGCGTTCGTACTTGACGGTCGAGAAGCGTACGATGTCCGATACGCCGACACCTACGGCCAGGCGCTTGAATCCGAGCCGTTTGAGGAATTTCGGCTGGAACTCGTAGGTGAGCGTCGCGCTCGAAAGCCACAGTTCGTTGAGCCGCTCCACGAAACGCTCCGAGTTGTGCGGGGTCGTCGAACGCCGCTCCTTGATGGCGAGGTAGCGCGACAGGTCGCCCGGGTTCTTCCAGCGGTCCGTAAAGGCGCGTTCGTCGACGTTGTAGCGCGGGTCGATGTCTTCCACCTTCTCCCAGAGGGTTTTGTTGTAGGTGTCGCCGCCGAAGGTGTAGCTGAAGACGAAGTTCAGCGACCATCCCTTGTAACGCAGCGTGTTGAGCCACGTGCCTTGCAGTTTGGGCTGCGTGTTGCCCACGACCACCTCGTCCTCGGCGTCGTACTTGAAGGTGTATTCGCCGTTTTTGTTGATGAAGATTTCCTGTCCCGTGGCGGGGTCGATACCGGCCGAACGCACGGCGTAGATGTCGTACTGCGAGCCGCCTTCCCGGAAGCGCAGTTTCAGCGGGTTGTCCTCTTCGAGCTGATAGGCGGTGTTCTTCAGCTTGTCGCTGATCTGCTTGATGCGGTCCTTGACGTGCGAACCGTTGATGACGCTCGTCCACGCCCAGTTCTTGTTGCGGATCACCTGCCCCGCCACCGAGAAGTCGTAACCTACGTTCTGGTTCTCGCCGAAGTTCACGACGATGTCCTCTGAACCGGTCGACGCCGGGAGGGGAATCGTCATCAGCTGGTCCTTGGTGGTGTTGCGGAAGTAGTCGAAGCTCATCACCAGCCGTTCCTTGAAGAGCGTGAGGTTGATGCCGAAGTTGTTCTTCAGCACGCGCTGCCACTTCAGCTCGGGGTTGCCCATGCGGATCGGCACGGTTCCCACGCCGGTGTAGTAGATGTTGCTGTTGCTGTACTTGTAGGTCGTGATGGCCTGATAGGGGCTGCCGGTGGTCTGGCCGTTGTATCCCCACGACCATTTGAGGCGGATCACGTCGATCCATTCGACGTTTTCGAGGAACTTCTCCTTGTGGAGGTTCCATCCCAGGCCGAACGACCACATCGGGGCGAACCGGTTCTCCTTGCCGTAGGCCGACGATCCCGACGTGCGGTAGGAAACGTCGGCGAAGTACCGGTTCCGGAAGTAGATGTTGCCGCTGGCGAAGAAGCCGACCTTTGCCAGCAGCGTCTCGGTTCCGCTCGGGAGGTTCGAGGAGTCGTATCCCAGGGCGTATTTGATGTCCGAGAGGTTGTCTTTCAGGAAACCCATCGCCGTGATGTAGGAGGTCGTGGCGTTGGTGTGCTGGATGTCGCTTCCGGCGTTGATCACGAATCCCGAGCCTTCCTGTCCGATGTTGCGGCCGTAGTTGAGCACGATCTTGCCGTCGTAGTTGAACGCCTTGCCCGTGCCCAGTCCGTAGAGACCGCGCTTGGCCGGGTCGTTCTCGCCGAGGAACTGTGCGTCGTCGGGCGAAACGTATTTGTCCGACTGGCTGCTCTTGACGTCGATGTTGAACTGTCCCGAGACGTAGAAATCCTTGGTCACGTACCATTTGGCGTCGACCGTGTTGCGGAGGGTCTGGTTGCGCGAGGTGCTGAAACTCGACAGCGTGGCATTGTAGAGCGGGTTGGCCTGGTAGCCTTCGCTCGTCGTCGAGGTGTCCTCGGGGTCGAAGTAGAAGGCTTTGACCAGCTCGCCGTACTCGTCGTAGGGCGACTCGTAGGGGTTGAGTTTCGTGTAGGCGCTGAATTTGCCGTAGGGCGAATCCGTTGCGTCGGTCAGCGTGTAGTTGGCCGTGTAACGGAGCGTGAGCTTGTCGCGCATGTGGTAGCCTATCGAAAAGTTGAGCGTGTAGTTGCGGCGGTTGTCGCCCTTCATGACGCCGTACTTGTCGCTGAAGCGCAGCGACGCGCGGTAGTCGATCTTCTGTGCGCGGCCGCTCAGCGAGAGCGAGTGGGTGTGGCTGAACGGTACGCGCAGCGGGGCGCGTATCCAGTCGGTGTTGACGCCCCGGCGGACGTTCTGCAATTTGTAGGCGTAAGCCTTGTCCATCGCGCCGTTGTCCGATTCGTAAAGCCCGGCTAGGCGTTCCAGTTCCAGTTTCTGCGCCGCGTTGCAGAGGTTCATCGAACTCAGGTCCGGGATGCTCAGCTCGGGCACGAAGTTGTAGCTCAGGCGGGGTTTGCTGTCGGTCACCTGCTGGCGTTCGATGACGATTACGCCGTTGGCCGCCCGGTCGCCGTAGACGATCGAGGCCTGCGCGTCCTTCAGGACGTCGATGCGCTCGATTTCGTACATGTCGAGGTCGTACAGCTCTTCCATGCTGATTTCGGCGCCGTCGAGGATGATCAGCGGGTTGTTGTAGGCCTTCTCCTCGGCCGAGGTGGCGATGGAGTTCGAGCCGCGGATCAGGATTTCGGGAATGGCGTTGGGGTTCGAGCCGAGGGCGTTGTTCTGTACGACCACCATGCCCGGGGTCACGGCGCTCAGGGCCGACATCAGGTTGGTGTTCGAGATGGCCACGAGGTCTTCGCCCTTGATCGAGGTCACCGAACCCGTGTAGGTGCTCTTGTTGCGGGTGAACATGCCGTTGACCACCACGTCGTCGATGCGCGTGCCGCCCTCCTTGAGGGTGACGTTCAGGCCCTTTGCCGAGCCGGTGATGATCACCTGCTGGGTCTCCATGCCCAGGAACCCGACTTCGAGGACCGCAGGGCTGGTCTTGGTCGAGAAGGAGAAGGTGAACTGGCCCTTTTCATCGGTCGAGACGCCCTGTCCCGAGCCGCCTTTCAGAATGACCGATGCGCCGGGGAGCACCGTCTTGCCGGCGTCGCGCACGGTTCCGCTCACGGTGAACTTGCGCATCTTGACCGTCGAGTCGTAGACCAGCACGACGTTGTTCTCGATGGCGTATTTGAACGTCGACCCGGCGATGCACTTGTCGAGCAGTTCGTGTACGGTGACTTTCTTGAATTCGCCGCTCACGGCCGGGAGCCGGCGGATGTCTTCGGGGTCGTAGGCGAATTTGATGCCTGTCTTCCGGGTGATTTCGTCGAGCACCGCCGTCGCGGGTCTCTCCGTCAGCGTGACGGTGAGCGTCGCGTTCAGGTTGATCGGTTCACCCCCCCCCTGCGCCCGGGCCGTAGCGGCTGTGCAGCATAACAAGCCCACGACCAGCGACAGCCGCAGCGCACGGCTGAAAAGTTGTAGAATTCTTTGCATGTGTTTGGGTTTTAGGCAGACCGGCCGGGGCGGCCGGTCTGCTCGGGTTTTAGTTCTTCTGTGACGGGAACAGGCTGCGTTCGAGTACGTAGATCATGCCCTGGTAGTGGGCGCGGGTCTCTCCCGTAGCACTTTTCACGCGCGAACGCAGCAGTTTCAGGATTCGGTCGTTGACGTTGACGAACAGCGCGCGCGACTCGTCGATCGACCGCAGTTGCACGTTGTACTGCCAGCCGTAGCCCGACGACAGGGCGTCGCTGTTCCAGAGCTGCGAGGCGACGTATCCCTTGCCATGCTCCTCTTCGGCCTCGCGCAGCGGGCCGAGGTAACGCTCCACGATGCCGCTCCGGTCGAGACCCAGCAGCGCGATCTCGTCCACCGAGGGTGCGTAGGCCTCCGCGATGCCGCCCAGCTTGATGCGCTTC
>ENA-OROL01002082-OROL01002082.1-human-gut-metagenome-genome-assembly--contig:-NODE-2082-length-14581-cov-3.750379_pt1 | contig 14581 bp, 13 predicted proteins | sample MGYA00242128_ERZ509048 | MGnify/ENA primary metagenome ERZ509048 (study PRJEB26280, sample SAMEA2338750) | human gut metagenome | biome: human gut; feature: human-associated habitat; material: faeces...
GGTAATGTTCTGAGCTGGGCCTCCGCAGGCGGCCTCGGTTTCCGTGGCAGCCGTAAGAGCACTCCGTTTGCTGCACAAATGGCTGCTGAAGAAGCAACCAAAGCTGCTATGGAGCATGGCTTGAAACAAGTAGAAGTATATGTAAAAGGTCCTGGCGCTGGCCGTGAAGCAGCAATCCGTGCACTTCAGGCTGCAGGTCTGGAAGTTAACTCTATTAAAGACGTTACTCCGATCCCGCATAACGGCTGCCGTCCGCCGAAACGTAGAAGAGTATAATTGGGGGTGTAAATAGATGGCAATTGATAGAACTCCTGTCCTGAAAAGATGCAGATCTTTGGGCTTAGCTCCCGCATTCATGGGCATTAGCAAGGAATCTAAACGCCAAGTTCGCCGCCAAAACAGAAAAAAGAGCGAATATGGCATTCAGTTAACTGAAAAACAAAAAGCTAAATTTATCTATGGCGTACTGGAAAAACAATTCCGTGGCTACTATGATAAAGCTAAAAAGATGGAAGGTATCACCGGTGAAAACCTGCTGATCCTCCTCGAAAGAAGAATCGACAACGTAGTTTTCCGCCTCGGCTTGGCTAACACCCGCCGTCAGGCTCGCCAAATCGTAAGACATGGCCACATTGCTGTTAACGGCAAACGTCTGGACATTCCTTCCGCATTGGTAAGAGTTGGCGATGTTGTAACCGTTATGGAAAACAGCCGTGCTAAAGAATACTTCAAAGGCATGGACGAAACTCTGGCTACCAAAGCAGTTCCGGCTTGGCTGGTACTGGACGCTGCTAACGTTAGCGGTAAGGTAGACCGTTTCCCGACTCGTGAGGAAATTGATGTTCCTATTGAAGAGCACTTCATCGTAGAGTTGTACTCCAAATAATTAGTGAATATCTTGTGCCACCCACTTATGAGACGTATTGTGGTAATACGCGATAGAAGGAGGCTTTCCGAATGATTGAAATTGAAAAACCTAAGATGGTTACATCTGATGTCAGCGAAGATGGTCGTTATGGCAAATTCGTTTGGGAGCCGCTCGAGAGAGGCTACGGCATCACGCTGGGCAACAGCCTGCGTCGTGTGCTGCTGTCCTCCCTGCCGGGTGCTGCAGTAACCTACGTCAAGATTGACGGTGTTCTGCATGAGTTTGCTACCATTCCTGGTGTTCGTGAGGATGTTGCTGATATCATCCTGAACATTAAGGCTTTGTGCCTTAAAATGGAAGGTGAAGGGGAAAAGATTCTGCGTATCGAATGTTCCGGTGAACAGGAAGTTACTGCTGCAAATATCATTGCTGATAGCGATGTTGAAATCCTGAACCCTGAGCTGCATATTGCGACTTTAGATAAAGACGCAGTTTTCAATATGGAAATCCATATTGATAAAGGCCGTGGCTATGTACCTGCGGACAAAAATAAACAGCCTGATCAGCCTATCGGCGTTATTCCGGTAGACTCCATTTACTCTCCGATTACCAGAGTAAAATTTGCTGTTAACGATACCCGCGTAGGTAATGTTACCAACTATGACAAGCTTACTTTGGAAGTTTGGACAGATGGCAGCATAAAGCCTGATGAAGCTGTTGATATGGCTTCCACCATCCTGATTGACTATCTCAAGCTTTTCCAGACCAGTGATGGCAAAGGTTCTGTGATCACTGTAGCTGGCGGTTCTGAGCCTGAAGCTCCCGAACCGAGCAAGCAAGAGGGTCAAAACACAATGTCTATCGACGATTTGGATTTGTCCGTCCGCAGCAATAACTGCCTGAGACGTGCAGGTATCAATACTGTCGAAGAATTGATCCAGAAAACAGAAGCTGATATGATTAAAGTTCGTAACTTGGGTAGTAAATCTCTGGAAGAGATTAAAAAGAAACTTGAGGATATGGGCTTGCATTTTCGCAAAAACAATGAAGAATAATTAAGGGGGTCAGAAGTACATGGCATACAGAAAACTGGGTCGTAACTCCAGCAACCGTAAGGCTCTGTTTCGCAGCATTTTAACTTCCTTCTTCAAATATGGTAAGATCGAAACCACCGTTACCAAAGCTAAAGAAGTTGCTAAGCATTCCGCTCAACTGATTACTTTGGCAAAACGCAATGACCTGCATGCTCGTCGTCAGGTTATGGCAGTTCTGGTTGACGAAACCATTACCAAAAAACTGTTTGAAGAAATTGCTCCGAAATATGAAGGCAGACAAGGCGGCTTTACTCGCATTTACAGAGTAGGTCCTCGCCGTGGCGATGCAGCTGAAATGGCTATCATCGAACTCATCTAATTTAGAGCTGTAAAAAGCAGGAACTTCGGTTCCTGCTTTTTTGCGTTCCGGGGATTGTATGTGTATAATAATATTATGCTAATCCTATTTCCGGATATATGATCCGAAAATACTATGGCTTTAGCATGATACAAACTATCAATATTCCAAGAGGAGGAAGATATAATGCGTTTTTATACAGTAGAGATAGCGGGACGTGAGGAAATTCTTGTTGGCTTTCGTGAGAATGAAGCCGTTTACAGACTGAATTTATTGGCAAGACTTGTGCCTGAGCTGGCAGTTGCGGATATGAATGAATTAATATGCCGTTATACGCCTGAGGTTAAGGCAAAGCTGGAGCACTTGGCTGATAATGAGGACGTTCTGCAGGGCGCTGCAGTCAAGCTTTCGGAAGTAAAGCTGCTGGCACCGATTGTTCATCCGCGTCAGGATGTAGTCTGCCTTGGTATTAACTATGATGCACATGCTCAGGAAGCAGGACGCTTTTCCAGTGAAGCTTTCGGCGGTGAACGCCCCTACACAATTTATTTTTCCAAGCGTGTGAACAGAGCAACGGCAAGCGGTGAAAGTGTTCCGCGTTATGAAGGATTGGTAGACAGCCTTGATTACGAAGCAGAGCTGGGAGTAATCCTGGGACGCGATGCCAAGGGTGTCAGCAAAGAAAACGCCAGAGATTATATTTTTGGTTATACAATTATTAATGATATCAGTGCACGTAATCTGCAGACGCGTCATAAGCAATGGTATCTGGGAAAAAGTCTTGACGGCTTTACGCCTATGGGACCGTGTATTGTTACGGCAGATGAAATTGGCGATGAGCAGGCACTTGATATCAGCTGTACGGTTAACGGAGAGCTGCGCCAGAGCAGTAATACCCGTTATATGATTCAGACTGTCTCTGGTGCAATTGCAGAGCTGTCAGAGGGCATGAAATTAGCTGCAGGTACAATTATTGCTACCGGTACTCCGGCCGGCGTCGGCATGGGGATGAAACCGCCGACATTCTTACAGCACGGTGATAAAATTGTCTGCTCTATTGAAAAAATCGGTTCATTGAAGAATGTTATCGATTAAAAATTGCTAAATTGTGTAGTTTAAATAAAAATACTTGTGTTTTTAGTGCTGATGGCATAAAATAAACATATAGACCATACTAAATTTAAAGGAGGCTACAAAATGGGTAAATTCGTAATTTCTCAGGCAAAAAATGGCGTTAAATTTAATTTAAAAGCTGCAAATGGTGAAGTCATTGCCAGCTCCCAGGTTTATAAGGATGAGAAGTACTGTCGAAAGGGTATTGCCAGTGTTATCAACAATGCTCCTGTTGCTCCGATAGAGGACCAGACGGTAGAAGGCTTTACCCCTTGTAAGCATCCGAAATTTGAAGTTTATAAAGACAAGGCCGGAGAATTCCGCTTCCGTTTGAAGGCAACCAACGGACAGATTATTGCTACCGGTGAAGGCTACAAGGCAATGGCAGGATGCAAACGCGGCATTGAGTCCATTAAGAAAAATGTTGTTGATGCCAAAATAATTGTTGAAGCACCTAAAGAAGCAAAAGCTGAATAATGTCAATCAAAAGGACCACTACGCTATAAACACGCAGTGGTCCTATTTTTTTGTAACACAACAGATTATATTAGTCTGCTGTGTATTTTTTTGGAAAGCTTTATCCGGCAGAAGTTATTTTCCCCGCAGCTCCAATACAACCATTTCCGGTGCTATCTCCGTGCGAACCGGAGGTCCCCAAAAGCCGTAGCCGTTATTGGTGATTGCGGTCAGATTGCCAAAGTTTGTACGGCCGTAATCCAGCTTGTACATTTTTTTCGTTACCAGACGGTTGGGAAAAAGCTGGCCTGTATGCGTATGGCCTGCCAGATAAAGATCATAACCCGCAGCAGCCGCAGCATCCATACGGCGAGGCTGATGATCGAGCAGAATACTGTAGTAGTCTTCATTTTGGGAGGAAAGGTTTATAAGCTGGTTGTTGGTACGGTTTTTGCTGTAATCATCTATACCGGTTATTTTGATTTTGTTGTCGATAATGGTATCGGTATTGCGCAGGATGTAGAAGCCCTTGTCTGTGAGCATTTGTTGCCAGCGCAATGGTTCGTCAAGATAATCATGGTTGCCGAAGGCCATGTAGACAGGCGCTTTGATTTGAGCCAGAGCAGAAAGCGTATCCTCCTCTTCTACATAAAAAATGCGCTCATCAAGCATATCGCCGCTGACTACAACAAAGTCCGGCTTTTGCTCGTTGATGCGTGCTGCCAGACGTTCTGCGTAGTCATGGCCGAGTATTCTTCCCATATGCAGGTCGGTGAGAAAGACAATTTTATAATGAGCATTCTGCGGCAGCTTTTCCGTTACCAGTGCTTCTGTGCGTACTGTCGGGTGAAAGGCGCGCCAGCTGCCCCAGGTAATGAAGCAGCAGATAAAGGCAAGGCCGATGATACTGATTTTTGCTGAAGGTAGCTGCCAACCGCCCAGCTTACTGAAAAGCAGGCAGAGAAGATGAATGATGGCCAACAGAAGTGTGTAGTAGCAAAAAGCAATCCAAAGTCCTTCTATCCACGCAGTGAGCTTGAGCAGAAAATGAGGCGTTCCCTGCGGCAGAATGACACTGATAGCTGTGCCGAGTGCCATCAGCAGATATATAAGCCCGAAGGTCAGTGTGCGGCCGAAGGGCAGATAATGGCGATAATACATATAACCGATGATACTCATGAGAGCATCAATCGTACCGACGAAAAGAAAAATGCGCATATTATTCATTAAGGCTCCTTTATATAATTCTTGCTTACATTATACATGTTAGAGTGTACTTTAAGTCAAGTGCTGCGCTAAAGAAAAAGGACTGCCGAGTGCGGCAGTCCGTGAGGTATAACATTATTTGTTCGGAATATCACCGACGCCGTTTAAGATGATAGACGGACGGTAGGAGAATTCCTTAATATTTTCCAACGTACTTACGCCGCTCAGAACAAGAGCTGTCATCAGACCGCTTTCCATACCGGCAACGATATCTGTATCCATACGGTCGCCGATCATAGCAGCATCCTCTGAATGAACATCCAGCAGACGCAAGCCTGTGCGCATCATCAAGGGGTTAGGTTTGCCGACAAAGTAAGCCTTTTTGCCGGTAGCAAGCTCAATAGGTGCGACCAGTGCGCGGCAGGCGGGGATGATACCGAAATCAGAGGGGCCGGTAAGGTCGCTGTTTGTTGCAATCAGGCGTGCTCCTTGGTTAATCAGGCTTACTGCCTTGAGAATCATATTATAATTATAAGAATTTGTTTCGCCGACTACAACGTAATCGGGATTAACATCATTCATTGTGATGCCGGCATCATAAAGCGCATTGACAAGACCGGGGCCGCCGATAACGTAGGCACTGCAGCCGGGGGCCTGCGAATGGATAAATTTGGCAGTGGCGAGAGCACTGGTATAGAAATGACTTTCGTCAACCTCCAGTCCCAGACGTAAAAGCTTTTGCTGCAGTTCTTTGGGACTGCGTTCGCTGGCGTTAGTCAAAAATAAAAAGCTCTTTTTTTCTTCATAGAGCCAGTTTACGAATTCTCTTACTCCGGGCAATAGGTTATTTCCGTGGTAGATAACACCATCCATATCGCAGATAAATCCTTTTTTGGATCTTAATGTTTCCATAAATTCCTCCCTGTCTGATGCGGATATTCGCAATCTGAATCCGCTGATTAATTCGTTTCTTTGTATACGATCTTCTCGATCTTATTTCGTAATTTCAGCATTCTGTAATCCAGATTTGCAATTTCTTCTGCATATTTTTTTAATTCTTCTTCAATTTCCGCATTGTCTCTTTTTTTATAATACAATTCATATTCTAACACAGACCAGTAATCCATTGCAATGGTCCGAAGCTGTATTTCCACCAGTTCTTTCTGCTCGCCTTCTGCAGAATAGATGGGAACTTTTATGATGAGATGCAGGCTTTTGTAGCCGTTTTTCTTGGGATTTCTGATATAGTCCTTGATCCGGATGATTTCGATATCTTTCTGCATTTCTAAGAATTCTGCCACCTGGTAAAGTTCATCCTCAAAAGGACAGACCACGCGGATGCCGATGAGATCTTTCAGATTTTTCCTGGCTGTCTCGAAATCCGGTTCCAGTCCTTTTTTCAGAAGTTTTGCGTAGATGCTCTCCGCACTTTTGATCCGACTGGTAATCTGACTGATCACGGTACGTTTTTTCTGCCCGGAAAGTTCTGCATTGATCATCTTCAGTTTTGCCATAAGGATATCAATGGCTGCCTTGCAGCGGAGACGGTAGTCCGGATCTTTGATGTAGCTTGCGATAGCTGCTGTTTTTTCTGCTGCCAGCTTCTGATTTTCCAGTTCCGTTGAATCCATAACTTTGCTCTGCTCTGATTTCTGAGCCGGATCATCCTTTTTGGGATTTTCCTTCTTCTGCGCCTCTTTGGCCTGTGTGAATCCTTCTTTCATGGATTTCTGTTTTTTACTTATTTTTTTCTTTGATTTCTTTTTTGTCATTTTTGCCTTATCTGTTATTTTCAGTTTTCGTGTACATCTTATATATTATACCGGCCACATGATATTTTTCATCAAATCAGCGTAAGGCTATTGTTAAATCTGTGGTAAAAAAGTCCTCCAAAAAGTCTCAAGGTCATATCTCCTGATATCCCTGTGACTTCCCGAAGGACTCTTTCACACATCATTTACATATTAATGAAACAATTTACAGGAATTCCGACTGCAGCGCATCGTATCCGGTCTCGCCGGTACGGATACGGACAGCATTACGGATCTCATAGCTGAATATCTTTCCATCGCCGGGATCGCCTTGTAGCAATGTTATCTTTCCCACTGCAATGAATGGATACCACAACCAGTGAACAGAAGTTGCCTGCACATCACTATATAATGTAAGAATTCTTTTTTCTACCTTGTCCGCCATCGTCTTTCCTTCCTATTTGCAGTCTTTTCCTACCTCTATTATAAAGCATTCGTTGCGTTTTGACTGCTACCCATCAGGTAGCATGAGTTGCCTTTTGCTACCCAGTAGGTAGCAAAACAGCCTAAGACCACAGAGCAGCTAGCAGTGTGTCCCTTTGCGGTCTTAGAACCTTTGATATAGAGTTGCTCTGCCTACCATCATGCGAGATAATTGTACTGCCTTATGCGGGGAATCATAAGGAGAAAAGCACATGGCTACTGATTATAAAGCTTTGGGCAAGCGCATTTCAAATGCCCGAAAACAAGCTGGTATCACGCAAGAGGCCCTTGGAGAGCAGCTTAACATGACACGAAAACATATTAGCGTAATCGAATCCGCTATCAAACGCCCAAGTCTTGATGCACTGGTTGATATTGCCAATGCTCTTGACGTATCGACTGATGATTTGCTGGTAGATAGTTTGATGCACTCGACTTCAACCTCAAATTCCGAAATTCACCGTCTTCTCTTGGACTGCAATGAAATCGAACAGGAAATTCTCACTCGGATGGTAAGAGAGATGAAAGCCATACTGTACGGTTTGGGAATCTGATTTTGTAGCCCGCTGATCATATAACAAAAAAGCCCGCATAAGACACAGCTGCACTTCGGATTACACCGGGGTGCTGTCTGTGGCTTATGCGGTCAAAGTCATTCCTACGGAATGAAATGCCCGCCTGATCGAGAAGATTTACGAATCCTCTCAACCAGACGGGCATTCTTTTTGCTCACCTTGCTGTTTCTATGCAGTTATGCGCCATACTTTTCCAATGCTCTCCGAATCACATCCTCACAGTTAAACTCAACTTTCATCGTCTGATCGTCATACAGATAAACCATGCTGACAAAAGCATCTACACATTCCTTGGTCAGACCGCCTATGTATGTTTTTTGACTTGCCTGCTTTGTCAGGTCGCGGATTTCTTCATCCAGTTCATCGGCACACTCCTGTTCTTCCTTTTCTGTCCGTATGCTATCCTGCAATGCAGCCAGTTTTTCCGAAAGGGTCTTTTTCTTTTCTATGTACACATCTCGCCGTAGCACACCGTCTGCATACGATTCATATAGTTTGATTTGCTCTACCCGAATGGCTTCTGCTTGCTTTTCCAAGTCCTCAATGTCCACGCAGCGCACCGTGATAGACTGCTTTTCCTGCATTCCCTGATTTACCACATCCAGCGCATAGAATACTGTTTTTATCGCACGAGCCACTTTTGCATTCACCGAATATTCTCTGTAATAGCCGCCGTAGCATTTAGAGAACTTTCCGGCTGACCGTTTATAGCCGCAATAGAAAACCATTTCCCCATATTGCCTTTCGTGGCGAAGCTGCCGATTACAGTTTCCGCAGCAGATTTTTCCTTTTAACGCAAAATCATCATCCACCTTATATTGAATTGGAGTTACGTTACGGATTGCTTTCTGTGCCTGGTAGTATTCATCTTTTGTCACGATGGCCTCATGAGCGTTTTCTGCGATGATCCACTTATCCTCCGGGAGCGTCCGAACAGAGGTAGTATTCACATCAATTTTCTTTCTTCTCCCCATAACCAACGCACCAGTGTATTCATACCGTCTAAGGATTCTCCACACGATTGCCGCGTTCCATAACATTTCACTGTCCGGGGCAATAATAGGATTGCTGCCCATCAGCAGATTCTTTCGTTTCGCATACAATCCCGGCGTAGGAAGATTTAATTCGTTCATGCCGTAGGCGATCTGCGTTGTATTGCGGCCGGACAATGCTAATTCAAATACTTTTTTCACGCAGGGTGCTGCCTCCGGGTCAATCTCCCACCGCTGCCCACCTTTCTTGTTCCACACATATCCAAAAGGGACATTCGTGCAGGTGGCTTTCCCGTTCTTCCAGTTCGTTTCCAGAGCAGCCCGAATCTTTTTCGCAATATCCCGGCTATACATATTATTCACCAGATTGCTGACCGCCACTTCGATTCCCGGTGTTCCGTTGTTCAGTTTCATGCTGTCAAAGGAATTATTCACAGCAATAAACCGAACTCCCATCAACGGAAAAATCTGTTCAATGTAATCGCCAACACCGATATAGTCACGACCAAGGCGGGATAAATCCTTTACCATGATGACTTTTATATCGCCCTGCTTCAAATCCACGATCATTTTCTGAAAAGCCGGACGATTAAAATTTGTTCCAGTATAGCCATCATCTACATATTCTACAATCTCGCCAAACAAATCTTCCTGCTTCCCAATGTAATCGTGGAGCAGCATCCGTTGGTTCTCAATGCTGTTACTTTCATCCTTGCTGCCTTTTTTCAAATCTCCGTCTGCCAATGATAAGCGGAGATAGATTGCAATTTTATCATTCATTCTGAACCTCCGACATGATTGCAAGCACTTCCTGATAGGGGTCGCTACACTTAAATTCGACCTCCACAGAATTGTCCATTCCTACATAGATTCTCTTGATAAGTTCATGCACCAGTTCTTCATCAAATTCATTTTGATTCAGAATCCCGCGCATCCGCTCCATCTGCGCATCGCAGATTTTGATTCTTTTTTCCAGTTCCAATGCACGTTGACGCTGCTTTTGCAGTTCATGTTCCAACCGCTGCTTTTCTGCTATGTAGTGTTCCTTTAGCTGACTGTATTCATCTTCGTCCAGAATTTCAGCTTTATAGTCCTCATATAAGCGCAACCGCCGTTCTTCAGCTTCCTGAATCCGAAACAGGATAGAGTTTTCTTTCATTTTGATGGAACGAGCCGAATCCAGATTGCTGCTGCGCATCATGTCTTTTACCAGCTTTTCTTCTTCACACATGGTAGACACCAGATGATGAATCTGATCCATCGCCACCATCATCAGCATTTTCTCCGGCACCGCATGATAGGCGCAGGGAGTCGTGTTCTTCTTTCTTTTGCAAATGAACACTCCATAGTGCGTTTCTTTCACCGTACCATGCACTCTCCGTTCAAACGTCATGTTGCGTCTGCAGCAGCCACAGTAAACCATTCCTGAGAGATGGTTATAACACTTTTCTCTGGTTGCCTTGGAACGAGCCATCGCCCTTTCCCGTTTTTCCTTATTCTGCTCCCGCCGTGCCTGCACTTTTTCAAAATCCGATTTCAGAATGATTGCTTCATGCGCGTTTTCAACAATATGCCATTCCTTCTTTTCCACTGGATGGAGGCCAATCCCTTTGTATGATGCAGTTTGCGTTTTCCCAGATACCAATTCTCCAATATAGGCACTGCTGTTTAAAATACGAAGAACCGTACTGGGATGCCATTTATTATAGGTAGGGTCATCTCCCTCATGTAATTTGCGATTCAGCCGTTCGTTCGGCCTTGCTACTTCTAAAAATTCCAACCTGCGGGCAATTTCGTTTGTACTCACTCCTGCAAGATACCATTGATAGATCAGTTTGACCCACTTCGCATCCTCAGTCGCTTCAAGCTTATTTCCCTGTTGGTTCAACTGATAGCCATACGGTGTACACCACGATGTAGGGATTCCCTTCTCGCGGCGCATCTGGTAACTAAGGCTGATTTTCTTTGAAATGTCCTTCGCGTACAAGCTGTTTACCATGTTCTTGATGGGAACCGCAAGACTATCCACATCCGACTGCCGGATGTTGTCAAAATCATCGTTGATGGCGATAAAACGAACATGGAGCATCGGGAAAATAGTTTCCAGATAGCTTCCCGTTTCGATATAGTCACGACCAAATCGAGATAAGTCCTTCACTACGATGCACTGAATTTTGCCTGTCCGTATATCCTGCATCATACGCTCAAATTCTGGTCGGTCAAAACGTGTTCCCGTAAAACCATTGTCTGCATAGGTATCGGTCAGCGTCAGTTCCGGGTTTTCCCTGATATAATTATGAATTTGCAAAATCTGTGTGTGCAGGGAATCTTCTGTTTCATGCCCGCCGTTCTCAACCGACAGCCGCGCATACGCTGCCGTGCGCAGAAGTTCTTTTTCGTTTTGCTGTACGGCCTCCTGCACAGCAGCCTGCGGCATCATATTCTTTCTACTCTTTCTTGCCATTACAATCTTCCTCTCCGTTGTTCAGCCATTCTTCCGGGAAGAATCTCTTCCACTCACTTTCTTGTAGGATCACTTCTACCTGTTCAAAATCTACGATCCATACATGGTCAAGCCATTCTTTAAGATGTGTGCGCTCCAATTTTTCAGGAATTGAAATCGCTCGGAACTTCATCAACCAGGGATTTCCATGGCTAAATGCTTTTTCTATGTCATTAACAGCCAGCATTACTTTTTTAAAAGCCGCTTCCTGCTTCTGGACCGCCACCTGATACTGATGTTCATACTCCTCTACCTGTTCTAGTAAAATTGACCCCTGCTCGTATTGCCGATAAACTGCTGTTCGTTCATCGTCCTTGGCCATCAAGTGCGCAACGATCTCATTTGCTCTTTTTCTGTACTGCAACAGTCCAGCATCCATGCACTGCTTGACTTTCTCAGGATTCAAGTCCAGCACCCTATCAATATGCGCAGCTTGCATTTTTTCTTTTTCCAAAGCTGAAAGAATCTCTCGAAAGATTTTCTCGCTTTCGATGAAAGGGGCTTTTCCAGAGAAGCATCTATACCCCTTGTCAAACGAATAGATTTGCTGGCTTTCATCTTCTGATGTTCTGCACAGCAGACCTTTTCCACTTTCCTTGTCATAGATTTTTTTGAAGAGCAGATTTGGTTTTTTTCGAGCCTTTTTTCTCGAAGGCAACCTCGTAGATTCCAACTTTTTCTGAGCTTTCTGAAATTCCGTCTTTGAAACAATCGCCGGAACCTCCAATTCTCGCTTTGCCTTTGCCAGTGTCAGCGTACACTTTCCGATATAGAGTGGATTTTTCAAAATCGAGCGAATTGTTGAATCCTGCCACTTATTTTTTGTTCTTGATCTTTTTTTCTTTGCCATCTGGACTTGCGGTGTTTGAACGCCCTGTACATCCAATGCTCTTGCGATTTCCGGGATTTTCATATCTTCCAGATACATCTGAAAAATCAGCTTTACAACCTGTGCGCTTTCAGGATTAAGAACAAGGCTTCTGCGATCTTTCGACAGCGCATAACCATATTTAGCCTGTCGATGGGTCAATGTACCTTCTTCAAAGTGATTCTGGCGATTGGTAATAAATTCCGAACGAATCTTATCAATGGTCTTTCCATTGAAATACTCTGCAACCTCTTCGGCAGTTTTGTCTATGCTGCAAAAGTCATCTTCCACAACTGCAAATTGGATACCAAGCGGATAGAACGTCCTCTGCAGTGCTTCAATGGCAAACGGAAGGGTTCTTCCACAGCGGAAGATAGAATCCACAACAACTGCATCAAATTTCCGAGCCATCCCATCCTGTACCAATTTGTCAAAGCCCTCCGTGGCTTCTGCTGTTCTCCTGCGGTCACTGTATTTTTCGGATACGCTGCACCCGCACTTTTTTAGATACCGTGCAATGCGCTCATTCTGTTCCGCAATCGTATTGGATGGATTTTCTTCTCCGATCCTGCTGGAAATCGACCTTGTATAACTGACCCATTTCATTCCTCTGCCACCTCATTTCCATGATGTGCTTGATATTCCATAAATTTTTCTGTGATACTGTGCAGTTCATCCTCGAAGCAGAAATGAATTTCAATCTCTGTTTTGCTATGAACATCTATGTGGTCGATCAGTTCCACCACGACCCTGCGTTCGAGCGTTTTGATATGTTCGTACTGCTTAAATTCTTCCAACCAAGTAGGAAGCAGTGTGTCGTGCTTTAATGCCTCCTGCTTCTTTTCGCGGATTTCCTGAATCTTATCCTGTGCCTCTTTTATCTTCTGCGCAAAGCGAGTATTCATTTCTCCGTACTCTTCCCGACTGACAACATCATCGCATAAGTCCTGATACAGACGGATTTTTAAATTACTGTACCGTTCTAATTCAGCTTCCAGTGCAGTGATCTGGCTGTCCAGAATCTTTATGCCAATCTGTTCGCCGCTTGCCAACTCTGCATTGGAGAGTACCTTTTCCGCTTCTACAAGAAGTGTCACTTGATGCCGGATCGCAGCCAGAACACTTTCCGTCAACTTCTCACTGTTTATCATGTGCGGTGTGCAGCCGCCGCCATTCTTATAGGTAGAGCAGTGATAGTATTGATACTTCTTCCCGTTTTTCGTCACCGTGCGGCGAATCATATTCTGCCCGCAGTCTGCACAGCGCAGAAAACCTGATAATGGATAAACTGTTGTCTGCGATGGTGCGGTACGAGTGTCCAGTTCCAACAACTGTTGTACTTGCTGGAACTCGCCTTTGCTGATAATGGCATCATGCGCATCTTCCACCCGAATCCAGTTTTCACTTCCAACATCATGGCTCTTTTTTACTTTGTAATTGATTTTCCTGCGTTTACCCTGAATCAATGTTCCCGTATAGGATTCATTTTTCAAAATACGATTGACGGAAACCACTGTCCACTTCTGATTCAGCCCAGCCTGAAAACCGCAGGTATAGTTGAATCCATTGGCTCTCTTATACTCGTTTGGCGGCAGGACACCCAGTTCGTTCAAGTGACTGGCAATGCGCTGTGAACTCATTCCGTTCAATTTCTGCTTGAATATTTCCTGCACAATGCCCGCAGCGTATTCATCTATAATCAGATGATTCTTGTCTTTCGGGTCTTTCTGATACCCGTATCCTGCAAAGCTGCCAATGAACTGACCTTCTTTCCGTTTCACATCCAAGTGACTTCTGACACGCATCGAAATGTCACGGCAATAGGTATCGTTGATAAGATTGTTGAACGGAATCAGGATACGTCCCTTATCATCGTTTTCTTCCGCACTGTCATAATGATCGTTGATGGCGATAAAGCGCACACCCATGAATGGAAAGATTCTTTCCAGATAACGACCCGTTTCAATGTAGTTTCTGCCGAAACGAGATAAATCCTTGACGATGATGCAGTTGACATTCCTTTTCTCAATGTCCTGCATCATCCGCTTAAAATCCGGGCGTTCAAAATTTGTGCCGCTGTAACCATCGTCCACATACTCATCGAACTTGTGCAATTCCGGGTGCTTCCCCATGTAATCGTTCAGCAACGCTCTCTGATTTTTTATGCTGTTGCTCTCCTGCTGGTCGCCATCCGAACGCGACAATCGAAGATATGTGGCGCAGTTGTATTTTTCATTTCCCTGAAAAAACATAAAAAGCCGATAACCTCCTAATCTATTTGTCGTTCAGACAATAAACCAAGAAATTATCGACTTTATCAGCATATTCTGTTTTGACCCAAAGCCATTATCTCATATTTCACGGTTTATGTCAA
>ENA-OROL01002083-OROL01002083.1-human-gut-metagenome-genome-assembly--contig:-NODE-2083-length-14564-cov-9.571507_pt1 | contig 14564 bp, 12 predicted proteins | sample MGYA00242128_ERZ509048 | MGnify/ENA primary metagenome ERZ509048 (study PRJEB26280, sample SAMEA2338750) | human gut metagenome | biome: human gut; feature: human-associated habitat; material: faeces...
CGGGGGCGGAGCAGGGCGCGGACCGGGAGGCCGGTGGTCTCCTTCACCTGCCGCACCAGCGCAAGGCTGGGGGTGGTGCCGCCTACGATGAGGTCGGCGCAGAGTTCCAGCCGGTCGGCCCCGCCCTCCTTCGCCGCAAGGGCGCTGGCGGTGCTGTCAACACAAACTTCTAATATATACGCCATGGAAATCTCCTCTGTTTTGTGCATCGATACTCGCGAGCCAGTGGGTATTCTCCCCCGCAAGTGAGACGGGGATTCCATACCCCGCCCTATTGCCTACGGCAACAGGGTCCCACCCGTCGGACACTTGCTGGGGAAAACACCCACCGTCTTGCTTAACAGTTCAACAAAACCCGCCAACAGGAACTGCTGACGGGTTTTGCATTGCGAAAAAAGCTTAGGTTACGGAAGCGAGGAACCGCACAAAGCCAGCGCGTCCGGCTTCGTCCAGTTTATAGACACCGGCATCTGCCAGAACCTCGGCGAAGACATGGCCGACCTCGTCCTGCAGAATGAGGTGGACGTTGTCACCGTTCAGGTCGGGGTGCTTGGCAAGGATCTCCTCGGCCCATGCGGCGTGCTTCTGCAACGCTTCGGGATACTCGGCGGTGGGTACGCGGGCCACCAGTGCGTCGGCCAGATCAAACAGCTCCTGCTTCAGGCGGCTGGGCAGAACGGCCAGACCCATGACCTCGATGAGGCCGATGTTCTCTTTCTTGATGTGGTGGAGCTTGGCGTGGGGGTGGTAGACGCCCAGCGGGTGCTCCGGGGTGGTGATGTTGTTGCGGAGCACGAGGTCGAGCTGGAACCTGCCGTCCCGCATCCGGGCGATGGGGGTGATGGTGTTGTGGGGCTCACCGTCGGTCTCGGCGAAGAGAAAGCAGCTCTCATCGGTGTAGCCGCGCCATGCGGTCAGGATCTTGTCCGCCAAGTCCACAAGGCGCTTGTCGTCTGCACAGGTCAGGCGGATGCAGCTCATGGGCCAGTGGACGATGCCTGCTTCCACATCCTCATAGCCGGGGAAGACCCATGCCTTTTCGATGGGGGCCTTCGCCATGGCGAACTCGTAGTGGCCGCCTTGGAAGTGGTCGTGGCTCAGGATGGAGCCGCCCACGATGGGCAGGTCCGCGTTGCTGCCCACGAAATAGTGGGGGAAGAGGGCCACGAAGTCCAGCAGTTTGCGGAAGGTGGCCCGCTCGATCTTCATGGGTGTGTGCTGGTTGTTGAAGACGATGCAGTGCTCGTTGTAGTAGACATAGGGGCTGTACTGCAGATTCCACGCGCTGTCGTTGATGGTCAGCGGGATGATGCGGTGGTTCTCGCGGGCGGGGTGGTTCATCCGGCCCGCATAGCCCTCGTTCTCCACACAGAGCTGGCACTTGGGGTAGGCGCTCTGGGGGGCCAGCTTAGCGGCGGCAATGGCCTTGGGGTCTTTTTCCGGCTTGGAAAGGTTGATGGTGATATCCAGATCGCCGTAGGGGGTCTTGGTGACCCACTTCAGATCCCGCTTGATGCGGTAGCGGCGGATGTAATCGGTGTCCTGACTGAACTTGTAGAACCAGTTGGTCGCCGCTTCGGGACCTTCGGTCTCGTACCGCTCCTCAAAGTTGGCGCGGACGATGGAGGGGCGCGGGGTCAGCACGCCCATGAGCTTGGTGTCGAAGAGGTCGCGGGCGGTGGAGTTGTCCTCGCACACGCCGCGGGCCACCGCATCGTCCACCAGCGTTTTCAGGATGGCTTCGAGGTCGGTGTAGCAGACCTCGCCCTCCGGCTCGGTGAAGCTGTCCAGCTGCATGGTCATGAGCAACTGGTTGCGGATGTAGATCTCATCGTCCGGCAGGATGAGGCCGGTGTCCAGACCGTAATTGACGAGCTGTTGGATGGCAGTGGAGATCACAGGACAGCACCTCCTTCCGGGCGGATGGAGAGGACATGGCAGCGGCCTGCGCCGAGGATGGCTTCCATCTGCTCCTTGAACTGGGCCAGCTCTTCCACCGGCACAAAGGCCTGTACGGTGCCCGCAAAACCGCCGCCGTGGACGCGGACGGCACCCTTGCCGCGCAGGAAGTGTTTGGCGGCGGCGATGGTCACGGCCACCTCCTGATGCTCCTTGTACCCGGCGGGGATGACGTTCTGCAGGTACTCCCAACTGCTCAGGCCGGACTCGGTGACCAGCTGCAGGAAGGTGTCGAAATCGTCCGCGCGGAGGGCGGCCACCTGTTTTGCCACCCGCTCGTTGTCGGCGTAGATGTGGAAGGCGCGGAGCACGGCGCGGTCGCCGCACTGCTTGCGGCACTCCGGGAGCTTTGCGAGGAAAGTCTCAAAGGGAACATCCCGCAGCACCTCGCCGCCGCAGACAGCGGCCACGGCGCGGCACTCGCTGGGGATGGCGGCATACTCGTCGGTCAGGTCGGCGTGGTCGGCACCGGAATCCAGAATGCAGAGCGCGAGGCCCGCCTTGGAGAAATCGACCTGCACCGGCTCGACGGCGGGGTGGGCAGGGTCCGCAAAGTCAATGGTGATAATGTTGCCGACGCTGGAGGCCATCTGGTCCATCAGGCCGCAGGGTTTGCCGAAGTAAACATTCTCTGCCCACTGGCCGATCTGCGCGATGGCGATGGGGGAGACCTTTTCGGCCATGAAGCAGTCGTTGAGGATGACGCCGATCAGCACCTCGAACGCCGCCGAGGACGAGACGCCGCTGCCCTTGGGCACGTTGGAGGAGATGTACACGTCAAGGCCGGAGAGCTTGGCTCCCCGCTGGCGGAACGCTTCGCACTCGCCGCGCAGCAGGGCCATGGTGGTGTTCTCTTCCTCCTTGCGGGCGGCAAGGTTCGAAAGATCGATGACGTACAGGTCGTACCCCTCGCTCTGGACGCGGAGCTGGTTCAGGCTGTTGGGGGCGGCAGCAGCGATCATATCAATGTTGACGCTGCCCGCCAGCACCCGGCCGTGCTGGTGGTCGGTGTGGTTGCCGCCGATCTCGGTGCGGCCGGGGGCACTGTACAGCCCGGCCTCGGTGTGGGAGCCAAAGGTGGTTTCCAGCCCGTCCAGCACGGCGGCATAGCGGGCAGCCTGTGTGGGCGTTTGTTCGGGGGCGCAGCAGTACAGCGCAGCCAGACGGCTGGTGTGGGTGCCGTCGGCCAGCTCCTGCTTCCAGACAGAAACGGATCTCATCATGGTGAAGTTCCTCCTCTGAGCGATCAATATTCCCAAACCGGGGCAAGTGCTGCTCCGGTTTCTCTTACCCTAATAATAAAGAATCTCTGCGGAAAAGACCATGTATTATTGTTGCCTCTCGATGAAGCCTTAACTTGCGTTTCCGGGCTTGAAATCGCTGGCGGCCAACCCGTCGAGGTTGAGCATCCCCTCCAGCGCGGCCACATCGGCGGAGACGTCCAGCGCGTCGGACTGGAACAGCTTGTCCAACTGGTTTTCGAAAGCCGTGATCAGCAGGTCCATGGAGCGCTCGATGCTCTGCTTGGCCTCGGAGATGTTCTCGCCCTGCACATCCTGCGCCGAGAGCTGGGCGTAGGTGTTCAGCAGCTTGAGGGCCGTGGGCAGATAGTAGTCCATGAACTTTTGCAGCTGGGCTTTTTTGCCGGGGTCCTTCTTCGCCAGCGCAAAGATGCGGGCGCTGACCTCCTCCAAGCGGGAGATCTTAGCCGTCATCACCGGATCGGGGATGGCCTCGTTGGCCTTCCGGAGCTGGGCTTGCAGGGAAGCATAGGGGTCCTCCGGGGCGGGCTCCGCCTTGGGTTCTTCCTCTGTCTGGGGCGGCTGGGGTGCTGCACCCCGCACGATGAGGGTGCCGGTGCGGTGGTCGATGTAGGCATCGGCTCCGAAATAGCCGTGGTCGATGGCCCGCTCCACCACCGAGATGCCCTTGGCGGAGTCGATGCCCGCTGCGGCAAAGAGCTCGTCCAGCGGGATACTGCTCCGGTCACCGACGATCTTATCCAGTTTGCGTTCCAGCTTGCTGGCATTGCGCATCCGCAGCCCCATGCCCAGCGCCGCGCCGCCGCCGAGGATCTGGGTCAGCGCTGTAAGGAACTCGCCCCAGTCGAACCAGTAGCCCCACAAGTCGATGATGTCCCCCAGCCCGGCAAGGCCTACCACAAGGAAGATGGCACCGAACACCGTGCAGAGGGTGGTCAGGTTCTTGTGCCACTTTTTCGCGTTCTTCTGCTCGGCGGTGGGGATGTCGTGGCCGTAAACGGTCTCGTCGTCGCAGCCGACGGGGCGGGCGCTCTGGTCCGCGCGGGTGTCCTCGGCCCGGAAATCGCTGGCGTAGTCGGCGTTTTCCTGCTCTTTTTTCAGCGCGTCCCGATCGATGGCCCGCAGGATGAAGAACAGGATGCTCAGTTCCGGCGACATGGCGAAAAGCACCAGAAGGGCGATGGTGGGGATGCGGGCGAGATAATGTTTGCTGCGTCTTGGCTCCATGGGGCAAAATCCTCCTAAATGAAAAGAACCGTGTTCCACTTTATTATAGCGGAACGCGGCTCTTTTGTTAAGAGATATTTTCTTTGGGAGCAAATAGGGGAGTAAAAGCCTTATTTCATCAGGCTGCAAACAGCTTCAGCGTAGGCGGCAGGATCATCCACGGGCAGACCCTCAATGAGCTGAGCCTGTGCGTAGAGCAGGGCGCTGTACTTTTTCACCTTGTCGGTGTCGCCCGCTTCCTGCGCGGCTTTCAGCACCGCGAAGACGGGGTGGTTGATGTTCAGTTCCAGCACCTTGTCGCTCTTGACGCCCTCGCTGCCGGGCTGCTTGGAGAGGACCTTCTCCATCTCGATGGAGAGGGGGCCGTCGGAAGACAGGCAGACCGGGTGCTCCTTCAGGCGGGTGGAGACCTTGACCTCCTTGACCTTGCCGTCCAGTGCGTCCTTCATGGCGTCGAACAGAGGCTTGTTCTCGGCGGTGGCATCCTCGGCGGCCTTCTTCTCGTCCTCGGTCTCAAGGCCAAGGTCGCCGCTGTTGACGTTCTTGAACTCCACGGTGCCGTCCTTGCCCTCGGCATCCTTGCGGGGATAGGTGCGCATGATCTGGAGGCAGAACTCGTCCACATCTTCGGTCAGGAGCAGGACATCGTAGCCCTTGTCCATGACCAGCTCGGCGGCGGGCAGCTTTGCCAGACGGTCGGTGGAGTCGCCGGCGGCAAAGTAGATGTACTTCTGCTCAGCGGGCATCTTGTCCACGTACTCCTGCAGGGTGACCATCTTCTGCTCCTTGGCGGACCAGAACAGCAGCAGGTCGCGCAGCAGCTCGGCGTGCATCCCGTAATCGGAGTAAGCGCCGAACTTGATCTGGCGGCCGAACTCCTTCCAGAAGGCCTCGTACTTCTCACGGTCATTGGCCAGCATGGCGTGGAGTTCGTTCTTGATCTTCTTTTCCAGTGCGTTGTGGATCAGCTTGAGTTGGTTGTCCTTCTGGAGCATCTCACGGCTGATGTTCAGGCTCAGGTCCTGACTGTCCACGACGCCCTTGACGAAGCTGAAGTAATCGGGCAGCAGGTCGCCGCACTTTTCCATGATGAGCACGCCGGAGGCATACAGGGCCAGACCCTTTTCGTAATCCTTGGTATAGAAGTCGTAGGGACGGTGGCTGGGCACGAAGAGCAGGGCGTTGTAGTTCGCGGTGCCCTCGGTGCGGCTGACGATGACGCGGGCGGGGTCGGAGTAATCGTTGAACTTGTCCTTATAGAAGTTGGCGTACTCCTCGTCGGTGACTTCGCTCTTCTGCTTCTTCCAGATGGGCACCATGCTGTTCAGGGTCTCCAGCTCGGTGTAGGTCTCCCACTCCGGCTTGTAATCATCGGGCTTGGGATCCGGTTCGGGCTTCTGGCGGCTCTTCTCGCGCTCCATCTGGATGGGATAACGCACATAGTCGCTGTACTTCTTGACGATGGCCACGATACCATACTCGTCGAGGAAGTTCTCGTAGTTGTCGGTGTCGGTGCTGGGCTTGATGTGCAGGATGATCTCGGTGCCCGCGGTGTCCTTCTCGGTGGGGTTCAGCTCGTAGCCGTCAGCACCGCTGGACTCCCACTGCCAAGCCTCGTCGGAGCCATAGGCTTTGGAGATGACGGTGACCTTGTCGGCCACCATGAAAGCGGAGTAGAAGCCGACGCCGAACTGGCCGATGATGTCGATGTTCTCGTCCTTGTTCTCCTTCTTGAAGTCCAGCGAACCGGAGTGGGCGATGGTGCCGAGGTTGGATTCCAGCTCCTCTTTGGTCATGCCGATGCCGTTATCGGAGATGGTCAGGGTGCGGTTGTCCTTATCACGGGTGAGCAGGATGCGGAAATCGCCTTTGTTCATGCCGACGGAAGTGTCGGTCAGGCTCTTATAGTACAGCTTGTCGATGGCGTCCGAAGCGTTGGAGATCAGCTCCCGCAGGAAGATCTCTTTATTGGTATAGATGGAGTTGATCATCATGTCCATCAGTTTTTTGCTCTCTGCCTGAAATTCTTTCTTGGCCATAATACAAAACCTCTTTTATCACATATTTGGTGCGCCGTACCCGGTAAACTGCCTGGATGCTTAGCACTCATAACTTCTGAGTGCTAATATACAACGACTTGCAGGGAAAATCAAGGCTTTTCATAAAAAGTTAAAAAAGTAAAAGATTTGCTGCTCCAGTGCACGAAACGGCGCGCCGGGATCGTTTCGTATATAAAGGACGAAAATTTTCCTGAAAAGCTTTCCCACTTTTGCGCAGACTGTGCTATAATGGAGCGAGTATGCCGGAAGGATGTGAGAAAATGTCAAAACAGGGCGATGCCGCCTACGCATGGTTCTTAAAGGGCTATAATTGCAGTCAGAGCGTGGTGGCGGCGTTTGCACCCCAGCTTGGCCTGACCGAGGAAACAGCGCTGCGCCTTTCCGCAGGGTTTGGCGCAGGTATTGGCCGGATGCGGGAGGTGTGCGGGGCGTTCTGCGGCGTGGTGACTGTGCTGAGCATGGTCTATGCCGACCCCGCAGACCCCAAGGATAAATCCCGGATGTACGCGCTGGTGCAGCAGGCGGCAGAGCAGTACCGCGCCCGCAACGGCGGCAGCATCATCTGCCGGGAATTGCTGGCAAAGGCGGGTGCTGCCCCTGCCGGGGGCACAGCGGCAGAGGACCGCACCGCAGATTACTATAAAAAGCGCCCCTGCCCGGAGCTGTGCCGCCTGTGCGCAGACCTGTGCACAGAATTTATTGCGGCGCACCCGGAGGGACGGCACGGATTTTATAAGGAGGATGCTTGAATGCAGCTTGAGCAACTGGAACTGACCGGCGGCGGTACGCTGACGCTCTACCTGCGGGAGAGCGTGGAGGCCATGCCGCATTTCCGGCAGCGCCCGCTGGTATTGGTGGTGCCCGGCGGCGGCTATACCCACGTCAGCCCCCGGGAGGGCGACCCCGTAGCGCTGCAATTTGCGGCAGCTGGCTACCACACGGCGGTACTGCACTACGCAGTAGGGGAGAGCGCCCGGGATGCGCTGCCCATGCGGCAGCTGGTACAGGCCATCGGCCTTGTGCGGCAGCACGCAGAACAGTGGAATATTTTGCCGGATCAGATTGCTTTGTGCGGCTTTTCTGCCGGCGGGCACCTAGCACTGTCCGGTGCAGTGTGGGAGATCCCCGGCATGGCAGACCAGCCGCGCCCCAACGCCCTGCTGCTGGCATACCCGGTGGTCACCGCCGGAGAATACGCCCATAGGGACAGCTTTGTGCAGCTGACAGGCACGCAGGATGTTGCCGCCCACCAGCGCTTTACGCTGGAGGATAAGATCACCCCCGCCACACCGCCGGTGTTCGTCTGGCATACCATGGAGGACGAAACTGTCCCGGTGGAAAACACCTTGCTGCTGCTCAGCGCCCTGCACAAGGCAGGCGTGCCATGCGAAGTGCACCTGTTTGAAAAGGGCTGCCACGGCACCAGCATCTCCACCCCGGAGGTGGACGCCGACAGCACCCACCGCAACCGCTGGGTGCAGCTTGCGGTGGAATGGCTGAACGATACCTTTTCCTTCCACGCCTGAGATAACCGACTGAAACAGGAAAAACGTGTGTAAATTTTAGTCATACCTACAAAAAATTCACAAATAAACCGTTGACTTGCACAGGCGTATGCCGTATACTGTCCAACGGGGATAAAACCACGAAAGAAGGAAACAAAAATGGTTATGGATCCCACACTGCCGCGCATCAAGGTGCGCGATCTGCTCATGCAGGCATTTCTCACCGGCTGGGAGCGCTCGGATAAGAGCACCTCGCAGGACGAGTATCTGCAAAGCTCCATTCAGGTCATTGAGATGCTGCAGGTGGAGCCGGAAAACCTCTACGCAGAGGAAGGTCTTGGCCTGCCGGACGGCGAAGAGGTGGATCATCTGGACGATCTGCTGCGGGCAGACGGCTTCTGGCTGTACTACGGGGTAGAAGCGGAAAACTTCTTCCTGATCCAGTGGTACCCGGACGAAGCCGCTGCCAATGCAAAGCTTGCTCAGCTGGAAGAACTGGGCGATGGCAAGCAGTATCTGGTGGATCTGACCCTCAAGCGGGCAAACCCCTCCAAGGCCGAAAACTTCGGCAATTCCAACCCGGTGCAGCTCCGCTCCTGACATTTTGAGTTGAAAGGAAATTTTGCTCATGCAGCTTTCTGTTACGGAACGCGAACAGCTTTATGCCATTCTGGAAAAATACGATCAGAACCCCAAGGTGCAGCAGATGCGGGAGTTCATCCAGCACGGGGACGTTACCACCTATCAGCACTGCAAGAACGTGGTGCTGGTCAGCTGCTGGCTGAACCACCGCCTGCATCTGGGTGCAGACGAGACCTCGCTGGCTGTCGGAGCTTTCCTGCACGATTTTTACCTGTATGACTGGCACAAAAAAGGCACCTTCCACGGCATCCGCCGCCTGTTCGAGATGCACGGCTTCTCCCACCCGGGTCGTGCCTGCGTCAATGCGGAACAGGTGTTCCATATCACCAAAAAGGAACAGAGCATCATTTCCAGCCATATGTGGCCGCTGACCTTCCGTCATGTGCCCAGCTGCCGCGAGGCCATTATCGTCTGCCTTGCCGATAAGTACTGTGCTGTGGTGGAGAGTATGTTCAAGCACAGCCGTGTGGCTGCCGCCAAAAACGCCGATGGCGAATACGACGAGTGGTAAAATTGAATCATTGCAAATAACAGGAGCCGCTGCACCCAAAAAGTGCAGCGGCTCCTTCTGCTTTATACTATATACGCCGTGAAAAGGCAGAGGGGGAAAATCCGCAGATTTTCCCCCTCTGCAAATAAAAATAATTCTGCGCCAAGCGGCTGGTCACAGCTTTTTGAACCCCTCCGGCTCGTCTGCGGCGGCGCGGCGCTCCATCAGATAGGTGTCCAGCCAGCGACCGCGGCAGTCCCGCGCAATGCGTTCCCGGCGTCCCACCAGCCGGAAGCCGCACTTGGCGTGCAGCGCACGGCTGGCGGCGTTGTCCTGCAAAACGGTGGATTGCAGTGTCCAGTACCCGGCTTTTTCGGCAGCGGCGCACAGGGCGCTCAACAACTGGAAGCCCAGCCCGTGCCCGCGGAACTGCTCGCCTACATAAATACTTACCTCAGCCACGCCCCGGTAGCACCAGCGGGGGTCTACCCGGTGCAGGGCGCACCACCCCGCCAGCACTCCGCCGGAAAGAATGACCAGACGGCACTCCTTTGTGTGGGAAGCGTCCCACGCGGTGTAGGGTGGGCATTCGGTCTGGAAGGTTGCGTATTCCGTGGCAATGCCCTCAACATAGATTCTGGAGACCGCGCTCCAGTCCTCCGGCGTCATAGGCCGGATGATGATCTTATCCATACTTTCATCCTCGGCGGGCCAAAAAATTGCCCGCATTCTCTTTCCACTCCCGGATAAATTTCAGTATAGCAGAATTTGCCGGATGGTACAAGAAGCGGACTGCACAGAAATTGCTTTGACATCCCCCTCATTTGTGATACAATAAAGGGACAAGAATGCACAGAGCGGCGCATCTGTACTGGCAGATGCAGCCGTATGCCGGGCGCGGCATTCTGCTGTGGGAAAAGGAGTAGAGAATATGAAGGACTGGAATACCTGTTTTGCATACCTGAACATGGAGCTGCCGGACGATATCCGCCGCCTGAAGGAGGCGGGCTACTACGATGCCGCCATTGCGCGCATCGATGCCTGTCTGGCCGAGGACTGGACTGCCAGCCAGAACCAGCCCCTGCACCCGCAGGGTGCGCTGCCGGTAAACCCCACCCCACACGGCGTGGATGCGTGGCGGCAGGGTCTGCTGGCGCACCGGGAAATTCTGCGCCGTCTGCCGCAGGACTACACCCTGACTGCCGAGCAGCTGCTGAACCGGCTGCAGGCCACCCTGCGGGACTTTACCGCCGAGGAGTTCGCCGCGCTGGATGCTGCCGGTCAGATGGACTGGCGTTTTGTGGAAGGCCAGAAGCGCTACATCTACCGTGCCGCCGAAACGCTGGTGGCTACCCATCCCGACATTGCTGCCCGTCAGCTGGACCCGCCCGTCCCGGAGCGCAGCTGGGATCGTTTTGAGCCCCAGCACGACCAGATGGTGCGCACCGGTGCAGTCAGCGCAGACATTACCCTGCGCACCAGCATCGGCATGACCGATGAGACCTTTGCCCGTGCCCTTGCCGCCGCAAAGGCCGAAGGCAGAGACACCGTGCACGTCAAGGTGTGGCTGCCGCTGCCCGCTGCCTGCCCGGCGCAGAGTAATATCACGCTGGACAGCTTTACTGCGCAGCCCACTTATATCGCCCCGGAAACTGCACCCCAGCGCACCGCATACTGGGAGGCAGACCTTGCCGAGAACTGCCGCTTTGGGGCACAGTACAGCTACCGCAGCACCGCGCACTACGCCGCCCCGCTGGAGCTGCGCGCCGACCCGGTGCAGCCGGATTTCGACACCGCCGAGCAGCTGCCCCACATCGCCTTTACCCCCTATATGAAGGCACTGGCTGCGCAGCTGACCGAGGGCATCACCGACCCGGTGCAGAAGGCAAAGCGCATTTATGATTTTGTCACCCTGAACGTGCACTACCACTTCCAGCCCATGTATTTTGTGCACGAGAACATCACCGATAATTGCGCCCGCAGCCGCCGGGGCGATTGCGGCGTGATGGCTGCTACCTTTATCACACTTTGCCGCATTGCAGGCATCCCGGCAAAGTGGCAGAGCGGCATGGTGGCACGGCCGGAGACAGCCGGCTGCCACGACTGGGCAATGTTCTACATCGCGCCCAAGGGTTGGATGTACGCCGATTGCTCTGCCGGTGCGTCTATGGCGCGTGCGGGCAACGAGAAGATGCGTCTGCACTACTTCGGCAATCTGGATACCGACCGCATGGTGGCCAACAGCGACATCTGCGCTCCCTTCGACCCGCCCATGTGTTCCTTCCGCGCCGACCCCTGCGATAATCAGGTAGGCGAGATAGAGGTAGACGGCGTGGGTCTGTACGGCCAGCAGGTGGAGACTACACATGAAATCGTAAAGCATCAGGAAGTATAAACAGATCCGGGTCTGCCATTACCGCAAGACCCGGATTTTTGAGTTAAAGGAGAATGTCTATGGGATTTTTGGCAGGACTGTATACGCTTTTGCTGGTGGCCATCTGCCTGTTGCAGGCACTTTTGCTGTACCGCACCGGCAAGCCCGCCGTCCGGCAGGATGATGAAGCCCTGAAGGAGTGGCTGCGCCAGCAGCTGGAAGCACAGGCGCGGGTGCTGGAAGAAAAGCAGGCGCAGCAGGCACAGCAGAATCTGGCCGCAATGGCACACATCAGCGATACCCTGCAAACCGCAGTGCAGGGCATGAGCAGTACCCTGACGGCAGGGCAGAACACCCAGCAGCAGACCATGGAGCAACGGCTGCAGGGACTGGAAGCCTCTAATGCCCGCAAGCTGGAGGAGATGCGCAAAGCGCTGGCAGACGGTCTTGCCGCCATGCAGACGCAGAACGCCCAGAAGCTGGACGAGATCCGTCACACCGTGGACGAGCAATTACAGGACGCGCTGCAAAAGCGGGTGACTGAAAGCTTTAAGGCGGTCAACGACCAGCTGGAGCAGGTGTATAAGGGCTTGGGCGAGATGCAGAGCCTTGCCGCGGATGTGGGCGGACTGAAGCAGGTACTTTCCGGCGTCAAGACCCGTGGCATTCTGGGCGAGATCCAGCTGGGCGCGATTCTGGAAGAGATCCTCGCACCGGAGCAGTACGACACCAACGTAGCCACCATCCCCGGCAGCACCCAGCGGGTGGAGTACGCCCTCCGTATGCCCGGTGTGGATGGCAACAGCGTCTGGCTGCCCATCGACTCCAAATTCCCCGGCGACACCTATGCCCACTTGCAGGACGCACAGGCTTCCGGCGATGCGCAGGCGGTGGAAAACGCCCGCCACGCGCTGGAACTGGTGCTGCGCAGCGAAGCAAAGGATATCCGGGAAAAATATGTGGAGCCGCCCTATACCACGGCCTTCGGCATTCTGTTTCTGCCCTTTGAGGGTCTGTATGCCGAGGTGGTGAACGCCGGGCTGCTGGAGGTTTTGCAGCGGGATTATCAGGTGAACGTGGCCGGCCCCAGCACCATGGCGGCGTTGCTCAACAGCCTGCAAATGGGTTTCAAGACCCTCGCCATCCAGAAGCGCTCCGGCGAGGTGTGGCAGCTGCTGGGCGCGGTCAAGACCGAGTTCGATAAGTTCGGGCAGGGGCTTTCCAAGATGCAGCAGCGCCTGCGCCAGACGGACGAAGAACTGGACAACCTCATCGGGGTGCGCAGCCGCGCCATCAGCCGCAAGCTGCGTGCGGTGCAGACGCTGGACGAAAACACCGCCGCCACCCTGCTGGAACTGGACACCGAGCCGGGCAGACCGGTAACGGCACGTCTGCCGGAGAGCGGGGAAGAGCTTTGATGCGGAGAAGCTCCCCGCATTATCCCTTGCGAAATTTCTGACGATGTGCTACAATAGGAATTGTTATCAGAAATATTTGCCAATTCACGGCACAAGATAAACCCAAAAGGAGTCTGAACGGTATGAGCATGAAAAAAATCAGCGAAGCCATCCTTGGTGTGGGCGTGGACGATACCACCATCGACCTGTTCGAGAGCCAGTATCCGGTGCCCACCGGGGTCAGCTATAATTCCTATGTTATTCTGGACGAAAAGACCACCATTCTTGATACGGTGGACGCCCGCGCCACTGAGCCTTGGCTGGAAAATCTTGCCGAAGCACTGGGCGGCTGCAAGCCCGCCTATCTGGTGGTCTCCCACATGGAGCCGGATCACGGCGCCAACGTGGCAAAGCTGGCAGCCCTCTACCCGGAGATGCAGGTGGTGGGCAACGCCAAGACCTTCCAGTATATGGAGCAGTTCTTTGGTGCAGATGCCATTGCCCCGGAGCGCCGCGTGGTGGTAAAGGACGGCGAGAGCCTGAGCCTTGGCACCCACACCCTTACCTTTGTGTTTGCCCCCATGGTGCACTGGCCGGAGGTCATGGTCAGCTACGAGAGCAGTGAGAAGGTGCTGTTCTCTGCCGATGGCTTTGGCCGTTTTGGCGCTGTGGCAAAGTTTGACGAAAACGCCGACTGGGCAAGCGAAGCCCGCCGCTACTACCTGAACATTGTGGGCAAGTACGGTCCGCAGGTGCAGGCACTGCTCAAAAAGGCTGCGGCACTGGACATCAAGACCATCTGCCCGCTGCATGGCCCGGTGCTTACCGGTGATCTGGGCAAGTACCTGAACTACTACGATCTCTGGTCCAGCTACAAGGCCGAGGAGCCGGAAAAGGTTCTGGTGGCCAGTGCCTCCATCCACGGTCACACCCGTGCCGCCGCCCACACCATGGCCGAAAAGCTGCGCGCACAGGGCGCAAAGGTGGTGGAAATGGATCTGACCCGTACCGATGTTTCCTACGCCGTTACCGAAGCCTTCCGCTGCGGCAAGATCGTGCTGGCCTGTGCCACCTATGATGGCTTCCTCTTCCCGCCGATGGAAAACCTGCTGGCTCACCTCAAGACCAAGAACTTCCAGAACCGCACCGTTGGCCTGATGGAAAACGGCACTTGGGCACCCATGGCTGCAAAGCTTATGCGTGCCGAACTGGAGAGCATGAAGAACATCACCCTCTGCGAGAACGTGGTCACCATCCGTTCTGCCGCCAATGCCGCTGCAGAAGCCCAGATGGATGCTCTGGCTGCGGAGATCACGGAAAAGTAAACAGAATGGTCTGTACAGGGCCGCTGCCTGCCGAAAAGCCTCGGCGGGCGGCGGCCTTTTTGCAGCCATTGAACAGACGAAAGAAGTCTGATATAATATAATTAAAAATTTGGGTCAGAGGAAATTGCGGATGTTAAAAACAATAAAGCAGAATATACTGCAATGGTGGAATGAACTAGATAAAAAATATTTTTTGGGAATGCTGCTTTTTTCATCCTTTGTGTTTTTTCCGCTTGTCAGCCAGCGTTTGACAAATGCTTATGACGGAATGTGGACAACGGCGGAATACTGGGCAGGCGAGTGGGAGTTTTCCAACGGACGAT
>ENA-OROL01002087-OROL01002087.1-human-gut-metagenome-genome-assembly--contig:-NODE-2087-length-14552-cov-5.033455_pt1 | contig 14552 bp, 10 predicted proteins | sample MGYA00242128_ERZ509048 | MGnify/ENA primary metagenome ERZ509048 (study PRJEB26280, sample SAMEA2338750) | human gut metagenome | biome: human gut; feature: human-associated habitat; material: faeces...
CCGCGGCGCAGAATGACGACGGCGCGCAGCGGCGCGGTAATATTTTTGCAGATACCGGACGTGCCGGCATAAAATATCCCGTTCGCAGTACCGGCGGCGGGATCGATCAGCGTCCTGTCGCCGTTCACGGTCACGGCGCCGCGGTATTTCTCCCAAAGTGCCGCCTGCGTGCTTTTTCCTATCCCGCTCGGACCGGAAAACAGTATCGCACGCCCGTCCGAAATTATATACGAGCTGTGCAGCACCGGCATTCCGGCGTCCGCCAGCAGCTCAAACAGCCCCGCCGCCTCAAATATCGCGCGGGAGGTCACCGTGCCGCGGTATGACTCGGCAAATACCACGTCTGTCCGCTGCCCGCGGTTCACCGCGTAGGAGAACCGCAGCCTTACCGACGCGTCGTAAAGGCGCAGCGTGTGACGCGCACCGCCATCATACCAGCGGGTGATTATCCCGCTCTTCATCGCTCCGGCGGGAACGCACGGCAGCACGCCGGAATACGAAACGCCGACGGTGTGATCCGCCGCGACGTTCCCGCACGCAAACGGGCTGCACATGCCGACGGGATCAAACGGAACATCCGATTCGAGCGCGAAGGTCACCCCGCCGAAAACATAACACTCACGGAACATACGTTACAAACAGCACCTTGCTGTAATCCTTTGAATAATGCCCTGCATAGCAGGTCGCGCTCGCACCGGCGGCAAGATCCTTCACACCGGCGCGGTATGTTATCCCGCCTATCAGCTTGTCACCGTAGGCGCTTTTGTAATATATGTAGATCTGCCCGGTGACATTCCTGTCGGAGATATTTTTGACCGTAATGCCGCGCTCGGTGCCTTCGATCTCGAAAATATCCGCACAGAGCGAGGGCTCCTCGGCAAAAGGCGCCCACAGCGTGACGGATGCCTCGAGCCCGGCTACATCGGCAGGCAGTTTTTTTCTGCCCGTTTCAAGCAGCTGCACCACGGCGCCCGCGGGAACGGTGGTGAGGTCGAATTCGTATTTTTCACCCTCGCGGCTCAGCACGATGTGAGCGTATTGCACGGTCTTTTCGGACGTGTTTCTCACCGTCAGAGCAAAGACCTCGGAGACGGTCTCGTCGGTGCCGTCCTCAACGAACATACCGGCATATCTGCCGATGCTCTCGACCACGATGCCGTCGCCGATGTCGGTGTCGTCAAGGGTGGTGGGGCTGACGTCGATCCTGCCCTCGATATCGGGTGCAGGCGGATCGCTCTGCCTGACGAGATAAACGACCACGAGCGCCGTGACAAGGCAAACGAGCAGCGCGCCGACGGCGCATATCAGCCCCATCAGCGTTTTTTTTGATATTCCGGACTTTTGTGTCATAAAAACAAAACCGCCTTTCGAATTTCAGCGCCGTGCGCGGGCGCGCCCCCGGCTTTTACCCCAAAATTGCCCCGCCCACACCGGGCGGGGCAAAAAGATCAGTTTCAGTTATGAAGTGTAGAGAACCAAGCCATCGGTAGAATTGTCGTAGCAGATATTCCCGGATCCATCATCGTGCTTTTCGCATCCACTCATTTTAGATGTAAACACTATGAATATACCATCTTCTACTCCACATTGCTGAGCCGCATCAAATACTTTGGTCACCGTGCCGCATCCTGTGGCAATACTTGCGCTCAGCTCAAAGCTTTCAAAGGACAGCTCGGGCTTTACATAGGTCTTTTTCATTTCAACTTATCCTTTCCTTTCTCAGAACCAGCGGCTGAATCTGTCCCACCAGGACGACTGCTGCTTTTTGGGCTGCACGGTGAGCGTTACGGTAACGGGCTCGCTTGCAATGCCTTCGGAGTTGACGGCGGCGACGCTGTAGTCGGCAGTCTCCTCGGCGGTGACGGACCAGATGAACTCACGGTAGGTCACGCGCGTGGCGTTCCAGCCCCAACCCTTGCGCTCGGTGCGGGTGATGTAGGTCGTAACGGTCTCGCCGTTAACGGTTATCGCCTCAACGTCGGCGGAGGTCTTGACGGTCAGATATGCACGTCTGCCTGCCTTGACGTTGTTGCTGCTCCATGCGGCTTCAAAGCGCGAGGGCTCAAAGACTGCGGGAGCGAACATTGCGCGGACCATCTCGACAGCCTGCGTCTTCTGCGCTTCGGTCATGACCATAGTCACTCCGGTACTCGGCTTTTCGGTGAACGTGACCTTGACGTTTGTCAGCGAGAGGATATTGTCGCCTGTGTTCGTTATGACAACAGTTCCGCCGTTTTTGGCAACATCGGTGATGTCATAGTACATATCGGTAGCGGTATCAACAGTCTTCGCCTCGCCATTGATCGTGTAGCTCACCGGACCGTTGACCGCTTTCAGAGCGAGCTGAACGGAAGCAACATTGTTCAAATTACTCAGACTGAATGCCAGAGCCTGTCCCTTGGCAAGGTATACCTCGTGGTTGGGTCCGTAATTCTTGTAATCGGTTATCTCGGCCTCTTCCTTACCGTCGATGAACACAAGACCGTTAAAGTTCGACTTTCTCAGCTGCTCGCTGAGCTCAATGAACTGCGGATAGCCTTCTTTGTCCTTGACGTAATTTTCGTTATCCTTTCCGAGCGGATCGTAAACACGGATAGCGTCGAGCCAGAAGCTGTATTCACCTTTTCCCGTCTTGTCATAGAAATTCGAATACACGCAGGTCACAACGACGGTGTACTCACCGTATTCAAGCCCCTTGGCTTTTATAACGGGGATCTGATACAGCGCATTATTGCTGCTTGCACTCGGCGCAGGCGTCCATGTATCGGTTTCTTTGTCGTAGCTGTAGCCGTAATAGTTGTTTACGACATAGCCGACAACAGCATCTTTGGATGTATCTGTTCCCTTGTAGATATCAACGTATATCGCACCGGACGTATTGTCGGTGAGGGATATGATATCAAAGCCCGTGCCCTTGAAGGTGAACGTAGCCTGCGGCCAGTCGGAGAGTTGTTTGTTTGCATCAGCCTTCCAAGTCTCGAACATCGCCTTGGTAACAGTAACCTTATGAGCGCTGCCCATGGAGAACGTGGTAGAATCGGCATAGGCATCATCGGTGCCGTAGAGACCGGACTTTCCGAGCTCTTCGAGCGCCTGATTGACGTTTTTCTTAGTGCCCGCGACTCCCCACTTGGCATTGGTCAGCTTATTTTGACCGTTTGTGAAATTCACAAAGCTGTCTTCATAATAGACCGTCGACGCGGGGATAACAGTTACATTGTACGAAACCGTATCCGTATTTCTTCCTCGAGTACCTGTCACAGTTACAGTGAGTCGTTCGCTTTCGTCCAAAATACTGTTGAGCGTATAGGTGATAATATTATCGGAATATACGGCTTTTCCATGTGTCGCACCGGTAATCGTGACTTCGGTAATCGTTGCATTGGCAAGATCTGCGTTCAGATCTGTAAGTTTGATCTTCAGCGGCAAGCCAAAATCAACAACATAGCTCTTTGCATTGACGAATACGTAGTACAGATAAACATTCTTTCCATCGCGACGTTCTACACTATCGCATTCGTAGTTGCTGTATCTGTACTGTGCACTGATTTCCGGCATTGAAGAAAGATCAGAGGAAACCCTTTGGGTTTCTCCCTTCAGGTTAATTACATCTCCATTGTCAAGATAGCCTTTTTTCGGATCACCGAACGCAATGCCGTTTTTGAAAATCGTTCCCGTCGCAACGGCAATATTGTAGCTGTAGAATTCATCACCGTTGGATTTGTTGATATAGTGAACTGTCAGCGAATCCTCTGTTTGTTTTGCACGGACGTAATAGGTAACAAGCAAGCCCTGGTACTGATATATTTTTACGCTTTCAAGGAATGCCTCGCCACCCACCTTATAATCTGAGGTTTCAGTCAAATCACTGTATTTGGCTCTGTCTTCATCTGTTTTAGCCCATGCAATCTTCTCGGTTCCACGGTATGTATAAGTGCTCGGCGTGGTACTCTTGTTAATATACGTCGTATGCGAGTCACTGCTCGGTGTCACCGTAATCATGTAAACTTCGTAATTGGATGTCTCAATACCGGCGATACCGTACACCGTACGATAATAAGTTCCGTCCGTGTCCTTTACAACATAACCATTGCCAAGCGGAACTGTCTGATCTGTCGGGCACTGAAATCCCATTGTCTTGCCCGAAGCAGGGAATGAACTCGGTGAGCGCTCTCCGGTTTCATATTTCACGGCAAAATCAAGCAAGCACTGATTGGCACTGTATTCGATAGGTCCCCAGTCCACTATTACGGTAACAACCTCGTCGGTAATAGTGGTTTTCTGACGGAACCATATATTGACCTGGTTTTTGGCAGTGTCTTCGGCTCCCGCTCCTACATTGCTGATAGGGACCCATTCTTTTCCGTCGGCAGAATACGCCCATTCATCATCCCAATAACGTATGTATTTAAATGATATGCCTTTATGCGAGTTGTTCGTCCACCCGTCAGTAGACTGTCTGTTTTCCGATGTATGATATGCACTCTTCCAGTACACCACATCGTATTCATTTCCATCCCAGCTTTTCGCCGTACCGGCTTTCCCCTCCGGCAAAATGCTGCTTAACTCTATTCCGTTTTTGTTATATACTCCCGAATAATTTGCTTTCAGTGTGTATATGCTGCGACGGTTTCCGGCGTCATCCGTATAGCTGAAGTTGCCTGTTCCCTTGCTCCATCCCGTAGGAACAACACCTGTGTTGGTGACCCAGAGATTTACCGGAAGAGTTATCGCTGACATATCCTTTTTGGAAACGGCAAACACAAATGTATATGCTCCGACCTCAACACCGTTTTTAGTCGCTTTAACAACCACCTTGGCGGAGCCCTCTTTTATGGCTTTTACCTTTTGCGTGGCTTTATCAAAAGATATTACACCGTTCCCGTCTGTTACCGTATAGTCGAGCGTCCAATCGGTCGGAATCGAGCGCTTGAACTCCAGTCCGTAGTTGTTGCCGACCTGTAATGTGACAGGCACTGTATACTCATCCTTGGAGACCGCAATATTGTACGTAATACCGTCTATTTCAACAGTTGCTTTCCCGGGTTTCAAACCGGTGAATGTAAGCGTTGTTTCCTCTACCTTCTCGGTCTCCGACAAAGTTGCAGGTGAGCAACTTATGCTATAATAATAATTGATGAAATAATAACTCCGATAAAATATTCCGTCATCGGGATTGAGGTAAAGACTAGTGGCGTACCGTGAGTCGGTGGTTGTTGTTAACCCTTTATTATAGCGCAGGTAGTTGCCTCCGGATTTTAAAGTATAACCGTTATCGTTGTTTCCTGTTACAGTCCATTTAGCAGCTTGCTTAACATCTGTGGTCGTTACGGCATTGGAAGTCAAATACTTACCGTCTGATGTCTGGATAATATAAGCCTCACCGCTCGTAACGGAGCTTACCTTTGTTACCTTTGGCTCCCCTGGAACATTGGTATATTCCGCACTGACACTTGCAATGCCTTCGGGCATCGGCGTATAGTCTCCGCGAAGATCTTTATTTTTTATTACAAGACTTTTCGTGCCGTCAACGACAAGTTCGATATCCTCACTTGCCGGGTCTTTGACAGAAACAACGGTTTCAAGCACTGTTCCGTCATCAAGCATCGCCTTGATTGTTGCCGTGCCTTTTTTGAGCGCTTTGACCTGAATGGCATTTGCGTTCTCAACAGTCTGTGACGTTGTGCCCGCCGCTTTGAGAGTGCGTGCGGCACTTATTGCAGATATCTCGACAATGTCGGAATTGTCAACCGTCCATGTGGCTGTTGCGTTTCCGCTCAGGAAAAGCCTGAAGATTTTATTGATTATGGCTACGAGAATATCTCCGACCTGTTCCACATTACCGTCATCACCGATCGCGGGAGTTGTGTTCTTCACAAAATAGTTCGAATTGGCAGCCGCCATCGCCGCTATAAGTTCCTGAACATCGGTAAGTGAAACATCAACAGAAGGAGTGTCGCACCAAATCGCAAACATTGCACCGACATTTGTCGTGCCGACAGGAATTTCTGTATAGGTAGTACTATCAGAATTATATCCGCTCTTGATATTCTGATATTTGGTTACGTCATATTTCTGGAAATTGGACAGAACAGTATCTTTACCGTATTCGTTGCTCTTGCTGGGAACATAATACCACTTTTGGCTGGTGTTTATCATTTCATACCCGGCTGCACTAATGACATCTGGGGTATTATACTCGCTGCCGTTCCACTGGTTCGACCAATAGCAAACTTCAACTGTTTTGTAAAGATCGCAAGTCGTGCGCTTATTGTAGCACACAAAATCATTGAAGCAGCGTGCGGTCATGCCTCCGTTTTCAATAACCTTAGCACAATCGTTCATATAGTTGATAAGCCGATTATACGTTACACTTGCTTGCGATGATTCAATATACGGATTGCGGATGCCCTGTCCATACTCGTCAGCCCCAAAGTTGAAGTGGCTTGTTTTAGGACTGTTTTCTTTAAACCAGTCAACATAAAGCTTCAATAAAGCCTTTCCGAAATCCACTGCATAGGAATTGTTAAGATTGAGCGAACCATCAGAACCGGACAGCTTATAGCCAGAAAACAGAGAACTGCTCAAAAGCCCATCCATATGTCCCGGCATATTTAGAAGAGGTACAATCTCAATATCTTTCTTTGCTGCGTATGCGATGATCTCTTTCATTTCCTTTTCGGTAAGCACATTACCGTTGGGATCATCATAAAATTTCTTATTGCCCTCTTTAATGGCCGAGATCACATTTTCGCTATAATGCAGTGTGCTGCTTCCGGACTTTATATCCATTCCGCTTTCATCCAATACAAAGCGAAGCCCACCGTTACCGAATGCAAGTTCAAGCTGGTTGAATGCATTTTCATACATTGCATCGATAACACCCTTGATGTAATCGACAGAAAAGTACTTTCTGCCGCAGTCAAGATGCACTATACGATTCTTTAATACGGTTGACTCGGTGTCCGAATCCGCAAACACGGACAGGGGCAGAACGCCGAGCACCATTATCAGAGCAATCGACAGTGCGAGGAGTTTTGTGAATGCTTTGGTTCTCATGTTTTTCCTCCCAAATTGATCTTCTGTGCGCAGGCTCCGTTTTCGCCCTCGCGGACGGCGGCTGCCGTTTGTTTTTTGCTTCGGCGCGCCTTCCCTGCGGTCGGCTGCGGCGTCTTGCGCACGAATATATATCTACAGAGTATATTATACTACTTCCGTCTCCGAAATTCAAGTACCTTCCATAAAAAAACGAAAAAATTATGTCCTGTTTATCGCCAAAAGTGCGGGAGGGCGCTCTTTCGGTCGTTTTTTGTCTTATTTTGCGGTCATTTTGCGCTGTTTTTGCACTTTTTTCTCCGCTTGCTATTGATTTTCGCGCGCAAATAGAGTAAAATATATCATGAATAACAAGGCGCGGGATCCGGAACGCCGTCGGCTTCCAAATACACCTTACCGCGCCGGGTCGGTCCATTGCGGTCCGGCTCTGAGAAAGGCATTCGATATGGCTCTTGTTTCAACCAAGGAAATGTTCAGAAAAGCCTACGAGGGCGGCTACGCCATCGGCGCTTTCAACATCAACAACATGGAGATCATTCAGGCGATAACCGAGGCTGCCGCCGAGGAAAAGTCTCCCGTTATCCTTCAGGTCTCCGCCGGCGCGCGCAAGTACGCCAAGCCCGCTTATCTGCTCGGTCTCGCCGAGGCTGCCGTTAAGGACAGCGGCGTTGACTTCGCCCTTCACCTTGACCACGGTGCGGACTTCGATATCTGCAAATCCTGCATCGACGGCGGCTTTACCTCCGTTATGATCGACGGTTCAAAGCACTCCTTTGAGGACAACATCGCCCTCACCAAGAAGGTCGTTGAATATGCTCACGCACACGGCGTCGTCGTTGAGGGTGAGCTCGGCAAGCTCGCCGGCATCGAGGACGATGTGAACGTCTCCGCAGAGGATTCCTCCTACACCCGTCCCGAAGAGGTCGAGGAGTTCGTCTCCCGCACCGGCGTCGATTCGCTCGCTATCGCCATCGGCACCTCTCACGGCGCATACAAGTTCACCCCCGAGCAGTGCACCCGCAATGCCGACGGTCTGCTCGTTCCGCCTCCGCTCCGCTTCGACATCCTCAAGGAGATCGAAAAGAGACTGCCCGGCTTCCCCATCGTGCTGCACGGTGCTTCTTCCGTCCCGCAGGAATTCGTCCGCGAGATCAACGCTCTCGGCGGCAAGCTGCCCGACGCTATCGGCATTCCCGAAACAGAGCTGCGCCAGGCTGCTCAGATGGCTGTCTGCAAGATCAACATCGACTCCGATATCCGTCTTGCCATGACCGCCGCGATCCGCCGCGTATTTGCGGAAAAGCCCCAGGTCTTCGACCCCAGAGAGTATCTCGGCGAGGGCCGCACCGCCGTCAAGGAAATGGTCATCCACAAGATCCGCGACGTCCTCGGCTCCGCAGGCAAAGCCTGATAGTATATCATTGCGGACTGTCGCTTTGGCGGCAGTCCGTTTTTCATATTAATATATAAGGAGGGTTTCGGAATGATAAAATACGGCATCCACCTCGGCAAGATAGACACCGACCCGCGCGCGGCGCTGGCGGAGATACGCGCTGCCGGATTCGACGCGGTGCTTTTGCACCTCGGCGGGAAGTATCCGAACGCGCAGCTTGCCGACGACATCGCGGCGGCGGGGCTTGTGATCGACAATGTTCACGCGCCGTGGGACGGCATAAACAACATATGGCGCAGCAACGAAAAAGGCGAAACTGTCACCCGTATGCTGCTCGACCACATGGAGCAATGCGCTGCGATAGGCGTGAGACGCATAGTCTATCACGTTTCGGCGGGCAACAATTATCCGCCGATAAGCGAGCTCGGCATCGACCGCATGAAGCGCCTGGTCGAAAGCGCCGAGCGCCTCGGCATAGATATGTGCCTTGAAAATCAGCGGTTCTTCCACTTTATCGACTACATATATTACAGGATAGATTCCGCGCGGCTGCGCTTTTGCTACGACAGCGGGCACGAGGCGTGCTTTTCGCAGACAAAGCTGGCACTGCCCAAGTACCGCGACCGCCTCTCGGCGCTGCACCTGCATGACAACGACGGCGGGTACGAGCATGACGAGCATCTGCTGCCCGGCTATTCGACCGGCGTTGACTGGGACTATGTGCGCCGAAATATAGCCGACTATGACGGCGTGATATCGCTTGAAGTCAAGCATCCCGCCGGGATGAGCGACAGAGAGTTTTTCACGGCGGCGATAAAGGCTGCAAGATTCGTAAAGAGCTGACCTACGCGCGGCGCACGCCCCTCTTTTGTGCGCCGCGCAAATTTTTATTACTTTTTTTCGATTTGGTATTGCAAAAGCCGCCGCTTTGTGGTATAATTACTTTCGCGGTTGAAATGACCGCGTGTTTTCCCGCATACGGGGGTGTAGCTCAGTTGGGAGAGCGCCGCGTTCGCAACGCGGAGGTCATGGGTTCGAATCCCACCATCTCCACCAAAAAACAAAAGGACGGTTTTGACCGTCCTTTTGTTTTTTGAAGAAGTCTGCACACTCCAAACCCCATCACGCCCGCCGCAGGGCGGGGGGGAGTGGGTCCGATTTTTCCAATCGGATCAGCAACAAAAAAGGACGGCGAAAGCCGTCCTTTTGCTTTGGACACGGTATCGGGAATCTGAACCCCGGTTTGCGCGTCTGAAAATCAGACTTCCTCGCTCACCTGGGCGCAAACCCCATCAAGCCCGCCATGGGCGGGCTTGAGTGGGTCCGATTTATCTAAATGGGTTAGCAACAAAAAAGGACGGCAAAAGCCGTCTTTTTTTGTTGGTGACCCGTACGGGAATCGAACCCATGTTACCGCCGTGAAAGGGCGGTGTCTTAGCCTCTTGACCAACGGGCCGTAGCGGGAGTTGGATTTGAACCCACGACCTATCGGGTATGAACCGATTGCTCTAGCCAGCTGAGCTATCCCGCCGTAATGCTTTGATATTATATCACAGCCGCGAGAGCTTGTCAATACCTTTTTATTATTTTTTTGACATCGCCGCGTTTTTTTATTTTCGGCGGTACTTTGATTGACTTTTTGATTTTAAAAGTGTATAATATAAACTGAAACTTTTTGCATATCGATCATCCGAAAGGACGGCTCATGCCGTTTGGTAGATAACACATGGTTTATACTTTCAAAGGCGGGACACACGTCCGCGAATACAAAAACACCCGCGCGCTTGCCGTTGAGAATATGCCTGCGCCGCCCACGGTGGAGATCCCTCTCTCTCAGCACATCGGCGCACCGTGTCAGCCGACCGTAAAACCCGGCGACCGCGTGCTGCGCGGTCAGCTGATCGGCGCGGCAGCCGAGGGCTTGGGATGTCCCGTGCATTCAAGCGTTTCGGGAACAGTGCGCGCCTTCGGCACCCGTCCGAACGCACAGGGACGCCCCGTTCAGACGGTCATAATCGAAAACGACGGTCTCATGGAGCTGTCGCCCGACATAAAGCCGTTTGAAAAAAAGCTCGGCGACACCTCTCCCGAGGAGATCGTGGATGTCATACGCCGCGCGGGCATCTCCGGCATGGGCGGCGCGACCTTCCCGACATGGGCAAAGCTTTCCGGCGCCATCGGCAAGGTGAAAAAAATGATAATCAACTGTGCCGAGTGCGAGCCTTTCATAACAGTCAACCACCGCCTTATGCTCGAGCATCCCGACGAGATCGTCGGCGGCGCAAAGATACTCCTGCGCGCGCTGGGGCTCCCGCACGGCGATATTGCGATCGAGGACAACAAGCTCGACGCAGCCGACAGCATTTCGGCTGCGATAGGCGACAGTCCCCTTCTGCGTGTGCGGATAATGCGCACAAAATATCCCCAGGGCGATGAAAGGCAGCTCATTTTTGCGCTCACCGGACGCGAGATCCCCGAGGGCAAGCTGCCCGCCGACGTGGGCTGCGTCGTATTCAACGTTGAGACCTGCTCGGCTATCTACCGCGCGTTTGCCGAGGGAATGCCACTCATCGAACGCTGTGTGACGGTGGACGGCGACTGCATAGCCGAGCCGCGCAACCTGCGCGTCCCTCTCGGCACCTCTGTGCGCGAGCTTATCGAATACTGCGGCGGTCTTACCGACGTGCCCTTCAAGGTCATAAACGGCGGCCCCATGATGGGCGCCGCGATATGGGACTTTGACGCGCCCATCGCAAAAGGAACCTCGGCGATTTTGGTGTTTTCCGAAAAATTTGCGGCAATACACGACGATTTTGCCTGCATACGCTGCGGAAAATGCGTAAAGAACTGCCCTATGCACCTAATGCCCGTCTATCTTGCCCAGTATTCCATGGCAGGCAAATACGACGAGGCGGCAAAGCTGCACGTTATGAGCTGCGTTGAATGCGGCACCTGCTCCTACAACTGCCCCGGAAATGTTCCGATAGTGCAGTACATACGCGTTGCCAAGGGCGCGCTGCGGAGCAGAAAATAAGCGGAACTAACCGGAAAGGCAGATGATACTGAAATGAATGATAAGATCGGATATCCCGAACGGCTGACGGTATCGCCGTCGCCTCACATAAAACGGACAGACACCACACGCTCGATAATGCTTGACGTTATAATCGCGCTCATGCCCGCGCTTTTATGGGGCGTTTACGTTTTCGGGCCGCGCGCTCTCGTCGTCGTACTCATCTCGGTCGCGTCGTCGGTGCTATTTGAATACCTCGTGCGCCTGATACTGCACCGCCCCTGCACGGTCGGCGATCTCTCTGCCGTAGTGACCGGCTTGCTGCTCGGTCTCAACCTCCCCTCCGCCGTATCGTACTGGATACCCGTAGTCGGTGCGTTTTTCGCCATCGTCGTGGTAAAACAGCTTTTCGGCGGCATAGGAAAGAACTTTCTCAACCCTGCGTTGGCGGGACGTGCGTTTCTTTTCGCATGGCCCGGACAAATGACGGCCTTCCCCGCTCCCTTTGACCGGCTCGACTGGCGGGTCTTCTCCTTCACCGGCAAGATCGACGCAATAGCCGAGGCAACGCCGCTTGCGTCGCTGAAGGCAGGCGAGGTGCCCGGCACATCGACCCTTGACCTCTTTCTCGGGCGCTGCGCCGGTTCGATAGGCGAAATATCGGCTGTGCTGCTGATAGCCGGCGGGATATACCTCATCTGCCGCCGCGTAATCACCTGGCACATCCCCGTTGCATACATCGGCACCGTCGCGCTGCTGACCTTAGTATTCCCCAAGGGCGACAATGCACTGGCGTTCATGCTCAGCGAGCTTACCGCGGGCGGCCTCATGCTCGGCGCTATATTCATGGCGACCGACTATACGACATCGCCCGTCACATCGGCAGGCAGACTGATATTCGGCGCGGGCTGCGGGTGCGTTACCGTCTTCATCCGCTATTTCGGCGGATATAACGAGGGCGTGTCATTTGCGATACTCATGATGAATATGCTCGTATATTACATCGACCGTCTTACCGCGCCGCGCGTTTTCGGCACGAAGCGCGGCAAAGAAAAGAAAAAGAAGCCCGAAGAAACACCGAAGGAGGCGGCAGGCAAATGAACATAAAAAGCGAAACAATGCTGCGCCGCACCCTGCGCATTGCCCTCTCTCTCACCGTTATCTGCATTTGCGTTGCGCTTGCGGTGTCGGTCTCGTACACGCTGACGCGCGACAAGATCGAAGAAAAACGGATAGCCACCGAACGCGCCGCCATATCTGCGGTGTTTGAGGCGGACGGAATAGAATACCGCTCCCTTGACGGCGCGCCCGACACAGTGAGCGCGGTGTTTGAGGTCAGCTCGGCGAGCGGCGACATCCTCGGATGGGCTGTTTCGGTGTCACCCTCCGGATTCGGCGGGAACATCGACATGATCGTCGGCATCGGGCACGACGGAAAGATCGTGGGCGTCAACATAACGGCGCTCTCCGAGACTCCCGGGCTCGGGAGCCGCGTCAATGACGCAAATTATCTTTCGCAATACATAGGCATCAGCGGAAAGCCGGCGCTCGGCACCGATGTTGACGCGATCTCGGGCGCAACGATATCCTCGCGCTCGGTGCTTTCGGGCGTGAACCGCGCGCTTGCCGCGGTCGTCGGCATGGAACTCGTTCCCGCCGAATAAGAAAGGAGGAGACAGAATGACCGAAGAAAAAGAAAAACACGGCGGTTCGCCCGCATGGCTCGGACGTGCATTCAAAATATTGAAGGACGGAGTTATCGACAATAACCCGGTCCTCGTCCAGCTTCTCGGAATGTGCTCGACCCTCGCCACCACCACCTCAGTCAAAAACGCGTTCGGCATGGGGCTTGCCACCTCGGCGGTGCTCATCTGCTCGAACGTGATGATATCCCTGCTCCGCCGCGTGATACCCAAGGAAGTGCGTATAGCGGCATACGTCGTTATAATTTCCGGCTTTGTGACGGCTGTCGAGCTGCTTATGAAGGCATATCTGCCCGAGCTTTACGACGCGCTCGGAATATTCATTCCGCTCATCGTCGTCAACTGCATAATCCTTGCGCGCGCCGAGGCGTTCGCCTCCAAAAACCGCGTGCTGCCGTCGGCGCTTGACGGCATCGCAACGGGAGCCGGCTATACGCTCGCCCTGCTGCTCGTTTCGACGGTGCGTGAGATACTCGGCTCCGGCACCTTCTGCGGGCATCCCGTATTCGGCGAGAGCTACTCGCCCGCAGTCATATTCGTGCTCCCCGCGGGTGCGTTCCTCACGCTCGGCTTTATAATCGCCGTCGTGCAGAAGCTGCGCAACACCGCCGAGGACCGCGCGCGCCTGCGCCGCCTTTCGGACATAAGCGAAAATACGAAAAAGCCCTCCGCGGGCAGCCCGGAATGACCGGAGGGAGGCTGACATGAATTTTACACAGCTTACCGTTACCGACGTGCTCCTTATGATGATGAGCGCGATATTGGTCGAAAACTTTATATTCTCGAAATTTTACGGCTGCTGCCCCTTCCTCGGCGTGTCGGACAGTCCCGATAAGGCGCTCGGCATGGGCATGGCTGTCACATTCGTAATGACGCTCTCAAGCGCCGTGACATGGGCGGTATATTATCTGCTTTTGCTCCCATATGAGCTTACATATCTCAAAACGGTGGCGTTCATTCTCGTCATCGCGGCGCTCGTACAGCTTATCGAAATGTTTTTGCGCAAGTTCGTGCCCGCGCTTTACAGCTCACTCGGCATCTATCTGCCGCTGATAACCACAAACTGCGCGGTGCTCGGCGCGGCACTCGTCAACATTCAGGAAAATTACGGCTTCATACCGTCGGTGTGCTACGGCTTTGCCGCTGGCGTCGGCTTTACAATGGCTATTGTCATCTTTGCGGGCGTGCGCGCACGCCTTGAGATAGCCGATCCGCCGCGCGCCTTCCGCGGGATGCCGCTGATACTCATCGCCGCAGGGCTTCTGGCAATGATATTCTCCGGCTTTTCGGGGATCAGCTTCGGCAAATAAGGGGGTATCGCAAAATGAATTTCACTGAGATCCTGATACCCGTGCTGATATTTGCCGGCATGGGACTGATACTCGGC
>ENA-OROL01002095-OROL01002095.1-human-gut-metagenome-genome-assembly--contig:-NODE-2095-length-14495-cov-3.067036_pt1 | contig 14495 bp, 17 predicted proteins | sample MGYA00242128_ERZ509048 | MGnify/ENA primary metagenome ERZ509048 (study PRJEB26280, sample SAMEA2338750) | human gut metagenome | biome: human gut; feature: human-associated habitat; material: faeces...
AAAGGAGCGTGTCAAATCTGTTATGAACTACAAAAAACCGACTTTCTGGATCATTTTGCTGGCCATCATCGCCTGCATCGTCCTCGCGGTCTGCTTCCTGACCGACCCGGTGGCCTCCAGGACAGAGGAACCTGCCGATCCCGTCGTTTCCAACACCGAAGCCACCCCCGATCCGGCGGACACAGCCCCGGAGGAGCCTGCCCAGCCCACCGAACAGGATGATAACCTGTCCGCCGAGCAGGAAGCGATGAAGGATGAACTGTCCGCCGCAGAGGAGGCTGACAATTCGGTTCTGGATGAGCTGATCGGCAAAGCGGTTCTGGACCACTACGCGGACGCCGTGCAGCCCGGCCAGATCCACGTGGAAAGCCATGTCGTTCTGGCAGAGGACAGACGCGGCACAGAGACAGTCACCGTATATCTGCTCGTTCTGCAGGAGATCTACAGCACAGACGGCGAATCGCTGACGCTGGAGAACGGAAGCTATATTCCTACAGCGATCACATTCTCCCTCAGCACCTCCAGCGGAGCGGTGACAGAATACTGGGAGCCCAGCGACGGCAGCTATTCCGACGACATCCGCGCCAAATTCCCGCCCGCCGCAGCCGAGGAAGCCCTGCAGAACGATCAGGCGTACATCGACGATCTGAAAACCGCAAGCTTCCAGAAAGCGCTCGAAGCGAACCGCAGTGCAGCGTCTTAAAAAATGTCCCTTGCCGGTTTCATGAACCGGCAAGGGGACAGTTCGTTATACAGCCGTTTTCTGCCGTTCCGGCAGCTGCGAGAGGATGATCGCCGTGAACATGACCGCGCAGCCGAAAAGCTCCCGTGCGGAGAGCGTCTGGCCGAGCAGCAGCCAGCCGAACAGGGCGGCGAAGACGGACTCCAGACTCATGAGCAGGGAAGCCAGCGCGGGCTGCACATCGCGTTCGCCGATGATCTGGAACGTGTACGCCACGCCTCCGGAGAAGACACCCGCATATACAATGGGCCACCAGCACTGCAGAATGGAATCCCAGTCCGGCGCTTCAAACAGAAGCATACCGACCGCGGACAGCGCGGAGCAGACCAGAAACTGTACGCAGCTCAGACGCACGCCGTCCATATGCGGCACGACTGCGCCGACATAGCAGATATGGACCGCGAACAGCACCGCGCAGCCAAGCGTCAGCAGATCGCCGCCTGAAACCGAAAAGCCGGAGCCGACACACAGCAGATACATCCCGCACACAGCAGCCAGCGCGCACAGCCAGACCTTCAGCCCGGCGCGTCTGCCCATGAGCGCGCCCAGAATGGGGACAAACACGATATAAAGTGCCGTTACAAAGCCGGATTTTCCGACCGTCGTATCGAGCAGACCAAATTGCTGGAGCGTTGTCGCCGCGAACAGCAGCACGCCGCAGATCATCCCGGACAGCAGCTGCGTTTTCTTATCAGACCCTGTGACCGGCCGGTTCTGTGACCAGCCCTTCCGGTCGAGCACGGCAATGACTGGAAGCAGCACCAGCCCCGCCAGAAAAAAACGCGCCGCGCCCATCGTAAACGGCCCGATATACTGCATACTCTCGCTCTGGGCAACGAACGCCGCGCCCCAGATCATGGCGCACAGGAGAAGAAGAATACAGCCCTTTGTCTGCTTGTGCATGGCTTTGCCCCTTTATCGTAAAAAAGAATTTTCTGCCATGATAGCACACCTTGCAGCCAAAGTCAAACAATCTTGCCGCCCGGCAGAATTTGTGGTATGATGTACTAAAAAACAGGGGAGGCGCGCGCATGGAACCGTTATTTCTGCCGGTGCTGCACAGCTTTGAAAACAACAACATCTTTACGGGGAGCTTCGGCGCGCTCCGCTTTCGCGTGACCCCGTCGATCGTCATGCTGAACCAGAAAGAGGTCAACTTCGACGAAAGCTCCATGAAATGCGAGTGCTGGCACGGCGAATACTGCTACGAAAAAAGCCAGATGGAGGATGAAAAAACCTTCCCCCTGAACGAAGCGGCCTACCACGAAATGTACGACTGGATCTCAGCGCACATATAAAAAGCAAGCCCTGGCCATTAGATGGGTGTTCATAAAACAGTCAATGGAGCGTATCGATACAGATGCGCTCCATTTCTCATGCAAACATACTATGTAACGGGGTGCAGCCCCTTGGCTCTCCCTTTGGGAGAGCTGTCACCGCAGGTGACTGAGAGGGTCTTGCAGCCTTTTTCGAATGATAAGATCAATTTGTGTGCACACACCACGAAAATCCCTGTCGATATCCCGGTTGGAGAATCGCAGAATCTCCAACCCAAGAGACATCAGGAATTGAGAACGTTCCGCATCATAAGCAAGCCCCTGAGGTTCATAATGTTGAGAGCCATCCAATTCAATGACCAGTCTGGCCGAAGCGCAGTAAAAGTCCACGATGAATCTGCCGATAATCCGCTGCTTGTAAATTTTTACCGGATATTTGCGGAGAAAAAGATACCAGAGCTTACGTTCGTGGGGTGTCATTTCCCTGCGAAGCCGTCGGGCATTTTCTAATTGGGTGTTGTCTTTTGGTATGGTCATTGTTTACCCTCTCCGTCCTCGCTGCGCTCGGCCACCTCTCCCAAAGGGAGAGGCAAGGGATGCTCGCACGGTACACCGAAAGGTGTATAGAAGTGCGCCCTTTATCAGTTCGGCAAATTGGAGTTTACTGCTCGATACGGTAGTATTTGAATGTTTCATCTTCTCCGACAAAGCGAAAGCCTACCTTTTCCAGCACATGCTGACTCCGGGTGTTTTTCCTAATGGTATCTGCGTTTACCGCAGCCATTCCCAACTCGTCAAAGGCGGTTTTTACCGCCAAACGTTCTGCCTGCGTTCCGTATCCCTTTCCCTTCACCGCGTCGTTTTGCATATGGATACTCAGGGAACATTCTTTTTTATCATGGTCGATCTGCTTCAATTGCAATTCCCCGATCACCTTATCCCCAAGCATGATCGCAAACAGTCTGCGTGAAGCGTCCTGCCCCTTCATATCAAAATATCGATTTACCGCAGCTTCGTCATAAACATAGGGCTGAAACAGGTGCATATCCATATAGATAGACGCATCATTCGTCCAATGCTTGTACAGTTCGTGACATAGTTCTCGCGTCATCGCCTTTAACTGAATTGTTGGCATGTTAGACCCTGCCTATCTTATCATTTCGACTTATTGCTTTGTTTAAAGCTATCATATGGCTTTAATATATGCAATAACATTCCGGGCAGACATTACTGCCGGGAATGAAACCGTCTTATGACCACCCGCCTTCGCCCCACCGCCCGTTTTTCTATATTTTAGCCGAACAGCTTGCCTATGCCGCTTATTATATCGCCGGCCTTGTCCAAATTGAGCTTGGCCTTTATGGCATCCGCCAGCTTGTTTATCTGCTTGCTTATTCCTCTGTCATTTTAACTACCGTTGCCGTGGGCGCGTTCCTATGCACGCTCTCTATGCCCGCTATGCAGCTTGCCTTGGCCTTGTAGCCTTCGGACACGGCAATTATTTCGCCGTTGCGCGCCTTGAGACGGAAGCGGTATTCGCCCGCCTTATCGGAATACATTTCAAACTTGGGATGGGTCTTGGTCTCGTAATTTTCAACGGTCTGATCCTCAAGCTGGGCTATTTCCGCGTTCTTGCGCACACTCTCAAGCCCGTTCATGCAGGCGGCCTCGGTAGTATACACCTCTGACGTTGCTATGACTTCGCCGTTGTTGGCCTTCAGATCGAACTTAAAGCCGGTTTTTGTCTGCTTTACTACAAATTTACCCATGTTCATACCCACTTTCGCTTTGATTTTTATTTATTATATCATATATTTTCAAAGATTTCAATATAAAATGTGCATTTGTAAGAATTTTTTTTGTCGATTTATGTACCGTTTTTTCCGCGAATGACAAAACACATCATTTTTCACGCAAAATCCCGCCGAACGACGGCGTAAAACCGAAACGATCTTTCAGCCACGTCAAATCCGTCGTCCACCCCTCCGTTTTATTCCGTTCGAGATATACACGGTTCGCTTCCGCAAGCGCCGCGTGAAAGTAAGTCACTATGAAACGCTTGCCGTCCACGCTGGTCCAGTTTTCGGCGTCCCATGTGAGATAGCCCGCATCGTCGGTGCGCTTTTCGGCGAATATAAGATCCACCTGACGGTTATCCTTGGCCACCATGTCGGTTATTTCCGCGGTGGTCAGGTCGCGTTCGCACTTCTGAATAAGATCGTTTACCTTCATTGTTTTGCTCCTTAAAGCTTAACCGACGTATCCGGCCTTCTTGAGTATCTCAAGGGCGCGGGCGTGGTTAGCTTCGCTCATCATTACCAGCGGACCGGTGCAGCCCATGCCGGTTTCGGCATAGATGCCCTCTTTCCACAGGGCCTGCGCGGCATCCTCAAGATCCATTACCTCTATGCCGGCTATGGAAGCGGTGCAGGGCTCTGCCGCGGGCTTGACCACCTTTTCTTCCGCTGCGGCGGGCTTGGCGGCTGCCTTGCGCGCTTCAAGTATCTGGTTCAGACCGGCCTTTTCAGCCTTGGCGAATTCAGCGCTCGCCTTTTCGAATACCTTGCCCTTAACAAGCTCGGCTGCATACTCCAGCGCGTTCGCTATGAGTGGCGCACCGGAAGCGCGGCTGATTATAAGGATAAGCTTGTCGTAACCCTTGCCGATGCCGGGGCCATAGCCAAAGCCGGTGGATTCAAAGCTGCCGCCGGTGGTAAACGCAGCAAGCATCTTAACAAGCACGTTACCGGTAAGCGAGTCGGTCACCAGCACGTCCGGCGTGCCTTCCAGCACGTCGTTACCGCGCATCACCGCGCCGCCGTCCGCACGGGCGGACTCGGCCCAGGTGAACTCGTAGCCGTTGGCCTTGAGCTGGTTGAGCGCCATCTCGGTCTGCCTTGCGCCGTCAACGTTCAGTATGCCTACCGTGGGGTTTCCCACGCCGCAGGCCTTGGCGGTGATAATGCCGGAAACGGCGTTCTTTATCATGCCCTCTATGCGGTCCGAGCTGGAAGTGCCGGTGGTGTTGGCTATGAACATTTCGCGGCCCTTGGCGGGTGTTATGGCGCGACCTACGGTGGAAACGCCGATGGGGAACGGATAGTGCATGGTAACTGCGCCGTCCACCTCGTGATTATTCAGCATCTCCTCCATCTTCTTGTGACCCTCTTCATCGTTGGCCACGGGGATGGTGGTTACACCTTCGGCGGTGAGCGTGCCGATATAGTACACGTCTACGCCGCGCTTAGCAGCCATTTTGGCGGCAGCCATGGCGTTCTCTTCGCCATGCTCGCTGCCCATGCCGGTAAGGGCGATCTTCGGGCGGTCCATGAACGCGCCGGTTTCAAGCCCTTCCGCCATCTTCAGGAATGACTGCGCGATTATCTTTTCAATGCTGCCCATGTTGCGCACCTGCCTTATTCATCCTGCCCCATGAGGGAGGTGGCAAATTCGCGCATGGCCTTGGCTATCATCTTCTTGACTTCGTCTTCGCTCACGCCGGCTTCGGCTTTCTCGCCCTTGTTCGCCTCAATAACGAAGGATACGCCGTCAAACAGGTTGGTCATGCGGCCAAGGAACAGCGAACCCTTGCCGATTATCATAACGCGGTTGATCTTGCCGGCCATGATATCGTTGCGGGCGAATCCGATGTAAGGCACGCCGGAGGGGATATGACCCTGGGTGGGCGCCCAACCGGTAAGGCCATGCTCCTTGGTGAAGGAAGCAAGCTCGCTCTTCTGAATATCGCCGCGCTTTACGGCCAGAGCAGCTATCATCTTGTAGTTAGCCAGCGGCACGTCGCCTGCGCCGGCGGGCTTGGTGATGTCGGGGTTCTGCATTTCGGGGGAGAACTTATCAACATCGGTAACCTTCAGACCGGCCCTCTCCAGAGGATCGGTGACCAGGCTGCCTATAACGGCCTGCGGCGCGGAGCCGGTGCCTACGGTGTGGCGGCCGAGTATGCTAAGATCCACAACGGGGCTTACGCCGTCGTCCTGGGTCAGCACTACGGCGAAACCGCCCAGCATGTCCTCAAGAATTGGCAGACCCTTCTTGACATGGTCCTTGCCGTTCATGCCCAGCTTTGCGGTGCAGCCGCCGGCGGTGACGACAACGGTCTTGTATGCGCCGGAAGCGACCAGGGAAGCGGCCTCTACCATGGCATGGGCGGGGCCTGCGCAGAAACCACGGGTATCGGAACCGGTGGCGGCGTTAAGGCCGGCTATTTCCGCAACGGACTTGGCAAAGTTGCCGCCGCCGCGCTGGTTCATATCGCCGCAAGCTTCTTCGCAGCAGTCTATAACGTATTCAACGTCTTCCTTGTTGATGCCGGCATTCTTTATGCCGCTGAGAATGGCGACTACGCAGGAAGCCTTGCTGACAAGGTTTTCAAGCATGGTGTGCGCGGAAAGGTTGACGTCTATGTCGTGTGCGCGATTTACACAGCCGACCAGCACGTTGTTATCATACAGGCCTTCGGAATGCTCTTCGGCAACAAGGCGCTCTATCTCGGCAATGTCAACGCCCTCGTTAACGCGAGCCATGATGCTTTCGTCGATTATGGGGTTGGCGGCAAGCTGATCGCGATGCTTGGCAACGAAGTTCTTGTCCAGCTGAACAAGCTCGAATACGTCGCAGGCCTGCAGCAGCAGCAGGAACTCCTCCTGGGGCATCATCTGGCCGAACTGGCCGTAACGCTCGTGGCAGGGGCATTCCTTGTCGTGCCAGGGCTGGGGAATCTCGGCAAGCTCATCGGGGGTGGCGTTGCCAATGTAAACCTGGTTGGGATAATAAGAAAGTACCTGTTCAAAGCTGCGGAGATGACTGGGCAGCTCCTTGAGGTACTCGCTCTCAGGATTAACTATGCGCTCGGTTGTCTGTGTGGTGCCGTTATGGATGACCATATCGGGGGTATGTACGAGTATGTAACCCGCACCCTTGATTACGCTCTTCATGTTGCATCTATCCTTTCAACATAATATTTCTTTTTTCAAAAAAACGCATACCGCGCTCAATTTGCTTTTTTCCAAAATAGGAAGGTCGGGGCGCGGGCTTACGCCTGCGCCCCGCGTGTGAATGCCTTAATACTTGCAGTACTGTTCGCGGACGGAGGTCATTTCGTTGACTATATCGTCAACATCCAAAACCATCTCCATCATCTCTACCTGCTCGCTATATACGTCAGGATCGAATTCCGCCTTTACTTCAGGCTCGCACACATGATACACCCTGAGTCCCAACTGACTCCTGTCAACGGACCTGCGAAAGTGGGGTCACCATTGGTGACGGTCTCGGCAGCGAGACCGGCAGCCTCGCCCTCAGCAGCACCCAGAAGAACAACAATGTTCTCGGGGCCATACTGCTCGGCCAAGGACTTTACGCGCCTCTGGTTCTCCAGATCCATTGCACCGGCGGACGTTCAGACAAAGCACTCCGTAGAGGAGAAGACAACATCTGCACCTGCGCTCTTGGCGCACAGTTCGATAGCTTGTCCGGGAACGCCGTCACGGTCACCGATTATGATGACCTTCTTGCCAGCTAAAATGCTCATGCCACATCCTCCTTTTCCATTATTTTATAGAAGCCTTTCGGCATTCTATCTAAAAATTTTGTGCCGTTTTACCGGCGGAAAAGGCATACAGGCTAAAATAACTTATCAGCCGATATGCTTCTTTATCATGTTCTCCACGTTTTCGGGGGTTGCGTCGTCCTTAACGAGGGAATCTATCATCTCGCCGTTTTCGTAGATAGCTATAACGGGCAGGCCGAGAACCTTCTGAGAGATAGCAAGGCGGCGGGCCTTGGTGGTGTTAAGGGCGCAGAACTTCAGCTTATCGCCATAGGTTTCGGCATAACCGTGAACATAGGGCATAAGGGCGGCGCAGGGTACGCAACCGTCGCCATAGAAATCTACCAGCACCTTACCGGGGGCCTGAAGCACTTCCGCTTCAAATGTGTTTTTATCAACTTCCAGCATCGTTATATCCTCCTTGGATTATTTGCTTATATAGTAGTCTTATTCCTTGTGGTCCGCAATGTATTTTTCGGCCTGCATGGCAGCGATTGCGCCATCGGCAGCGGCAGTCACAACCTGGCGCAGGCTCTTCACGCGGAGGTCGCCCGCAGCGTATACGCCGTCAAGGTTTGTATGCATATTGTCGTCGGTAGGAATGTAACCGTTTTCCATATTCACCTGACCCTCGTACAGGGCGGTGTTGGGCAGCAGGCCTATGAAGCCGAACAGGCCGAACATTCCGTCGTCCTCGTCAGCCTCTATGGTGGTCAGTTCGCCGGTCTTGACGTTCTTAACTACCATCTTGGTCAGTATCTCGTCGCCATCTACTTCGTCAACCACGGTGTCCCACATGAAGTGCAGCTTCTCGTTCTTGAAGGCCTTCTCCTGTATGGACTTAGCAGCGCGCAGCTCGTTGCGCCTGTGGATAATGGTAACCTTGCGGGCAAACTTTGTCAGGTACATTGCCTCTTCAACGGCCGCATCGCCGCCGCCGACAACGTAAACTTCCATGCCTTCAAAGAAAGCGGCGTCGCAAGTGGCGCAGAAGGAAATGCCCTTGCCAACGAACTTGCCTTCGTTCTTGCAGCCTATGGGGCGGGGGAAAGCACCGGTGGCCAGTATAACGGTTTTGGCATAATACTCGCCCTTGGTGCCGACGAGCTTTTTAACATCGCCCGTGAGCTCAACGCTCTTTATAGAATCGCGCGCACGCTCTGCGCCGAACTTTTCGGCCTGCTTCGTCATGCGGGCGATAAGGCTGGGGCCTGATTCGCCCTCAAGCTGTGCGCCGGGGTAATTTTCAATTTCATTGGTGATGGCAATCTGGCCGCCATCCTGGCCTTTTTCGATAATAAGTGTGCTGAGGCGTGCGCGGCCGGCATACAGACCGGCAGTCAATCCCGCAGGACCCGCGCCAAGGACTATCACGTCATAGATCTTGCTCATATTCTTCGCTCCGAATCATTTATTTCTCCGCCCGCGGCCCTGTTACGGGCCGCGGGACGTGAGTTCGGTTTAAGTGCCCCGTTTCAGTTTACGATCAAACCTCGAAAATGGTCTGATCCTTAACTTCGGTAGTCAGCGCTTCGAGGGCGCGGTTGACTATCTTCTTGCGGAGGTTGTATTCTTCCTCCGGAGTGAGGGCGGGGTTGCCCAGGGGGTGAGGTATGGCGATAGCGGGAACTATCCTGTTCGCGCCGACCGTCATGGAGATGGGGGTAACGGTACACACGTGAACCACGGGGATACCGGCCCTTTCGATTTCCTTAACCATCGTTGCACCGCAACGCGTGCAGGTGCCTCAGGTCGAGGTCATGATTACAGCGTTAACACCGGCCTGCTTCAGCTTCTGAGCATATTCAGCAGCGAATTTCTTGGCGTTGGCAACGGCAGTACCGTTACCGACGGTGGTGTAGAAGTAATCATACAGCTTGCCGATCTTGCCTTCGCGCTCGAATTCACGCATGACGTCGACGGGCAGTACGCGGTCGGGATCCTCGTTGGCGTATACGGGGTCGTATCCGCCGTGAGCGGTCTCGTACTTATCGGGAGTCAGGTTCTCAACACCCGCTATGCAGTATTCGCCATAGTGGGAAGCGGAGGAGGACTCTATATGATCGGGGTTGCCCTTGGGGACGATACCGCCGCTGGTGCACAGCGCGATAACGGCATGGCTCAGATCCTTAACAGCGGGATTGGGGGCAACGCGGTCGAACGAAGGCATGGGATACTCGGTGGTGAAGGGCTTGTCAGCAAGCTTGTTGAGCAGCATCTTCACAGCGCGCCTGGAACCACGCTCCTTCTCGAAGAAGTTGACGCGGATGCCGTTGTTCATGTAACCGTCTTCGCAGGAAGCGCCCAGCTTTTCGCCCTTCATCAGCTTCATGGCAAGCTTGGCCATGGTGGGGGCAGCCTTACGCATACCGGCGGCGTTGTTGGTGGTAGCGACGATGAGGACCTTGTCCTTCAGGTCGGCACCGGGGTTCTCCTCGTACATACCGGTGAGCACGGGGATGCCCAGCTCTTCCTTTACGGCCAGTGCGATGTTGGCGCAGGCATAGCCGTAACGGCCGGCGTTGAACGCGGGACCAGCGATGAACAGATCGGGATTGATTTCCTTGACCCAAGCAAGAATCTGGGCCTTGGATTCCTTCTCATGCTCGGCAAAGTGAGAGTCGCCGCAGATGATAGTGTTGACTATCTTGGCTTCACCGTTCCATGCTGCGTCAAACGCAGTGCCGGGGCCGACGGCGCCTTCCCTGAGCTCGGGAGCGATATGAGCCATTTCCTCGCCGCCGATCTGGGCGAAGAACTGGTTAATATAGTGTACTACACGATAACTCATGTTCTGTTTCTCCTTTCTGAGCCTTACCTGGCGCTGAGGCAGTTAAAGCCCATTTCGTTGGTGGCGCCGGTGATTACCTGCAGCTCCGCCTCGATGCTGCCATCGGGCCTGAGGGAACCAGCGTGACCGCCAGCGATCTTGTCAACGTAATCGAGGGTGCCTATAACCTTGTCCAGCTTGGGCAGCTCGATAACCATGTTGGCGTTACCACCGGTGACAACCGCGTCAGCCAGAGGATCGGCATCGGCCAGGGACTGGCTCTTGCCATCCTGACCGGCGTATTCGTCGGTTATGATGGTGGTCTTTACGCCAACCCGCTCGATCTTCTTGGTGTTCATGATCAGGTCGGTATCGGGGTTGCCGAAGCCTTCCTGGCTCACGATAACGCCGTCAAGATCCAGCAGACGGCACAGCTTGGCGCTCCAGTCGGAGGAACGCTGCTTGTCGGCCAGGTAGACGTTTTCGTTGGTGATTATGTTGCAAACATAATTCAGGGTCTTGCCGTGCTGCTCGAACAGATCGGCAACGACGGGGTTATTCTGATGATGATAGGTGGTGTTCTTATCGCAGGCGGAAACGCAGTTACCGCTTATGATAGCGCCGTCCATCGTCTCAGTGGGGTAAATGATGGTGGTCAGGGTGCGCTTGGCATCTACGCCGTAAACATAGGTGTCGTGCAGCAGGCCCTGGCTCTGCAGCATATGGACATAGCCAACGCGGGGCAGATTGGGGTACTTTTCAAGACCTTCGCGGATACCGAGGGTTTCAAACTCCTTGGTCTCGTCGGGGGTCACGTTGCGGCCGAGCTCACCGATAAAGGTGGCGGCACGCAGGCCGGCGATACGCACGGCATGCTCATACTCGTGCTGATGCACACCCTCAACCTGGGTGCAGACCATTACGAGGTTAAGGAGCTTGGAGAACGGAGTGTACTCCGCACCGGGGCCGGTCATATCGATGATGCCCTCCTGGAAGCCAACGATGGGGCCGGCAGTGACGACCGCCATGCCGCGCAGGACATGGGTCTTGCCGGAACCAACGGTGTCCACCTTGGCTATAACGCCGGGGAACTCGCCGCCGGGGCCCTCTACCTTTACGCGGGGCTCGATAACGTCCTTAACAGGGGTAATGCGAACGCTCTCGCCGGGCTTTGCAATGTCAAAGCACACGGATTTTACGCAAGCCTTTACGTCGTCATCCTCATAAACAAAGGCCTTGACGTCATCGGCGTTTACGAAAAGCGTTCCGTTTTCAACCTTGGATTCGTTTGAAAATTGAATGTCCTTGATCTCTATAAAGCCCAATTCCAATTTCAAATCGAACACCTCCTCCTTCTTTTTTTGCATGGTTATATTTGGTTATCCAGTTTACTAAGACCCGCCGCCGCGTCGTAATCCACGGCGCCGCACAGCAGGGTATAGTCGATTAGTTGAAAGTCCCCGAGCACCTTATCGCTCAGCATCCTGTTGCGCGGGGTGAATTTATCATATGCCTCAACGCAGTTGGATATTATTGCGGCCTCGTCCGCGTTCATCTTATGCGGAACCTTTGAGACCACAACGGACTTATAAGGAGTTTCGTTCGGCTTTACGCTGCCGGAAAGCGGATGCGTATAGAGCTTATGCCCCGCATACACCAGATCCCGCACCGTTATCAGTATAGCGCGATAATTCTCCTCGGGCAGGTAACGGACTTCATAGTACTTGCTGAGCACTTTTTCGACCAAGGGATTATTGGTCACTATCATAAAATCCCGTCCGTTCTTCATGCTTGACTTTCCCCGTTCCGGCTCCCGGTCTGATTGATTATATCTTGTCAATCAGACCGATAAAAATAGAGTCGGCATACGGCATACTTAATACCCGTGCCAGACTCTGTATCCAACCTGAGAGATTCCCCGTCTCGCGGCGGGTTGCGCCTTCGGTGCTGTTCGCTTTCCAGAGTTCGTCAGATTACAGTCCCTTTGCCTGAGATATTCGCGCAGATTCGGCCTTACACTGCGCTTATTCCTTCGGCTCGCCCTTCTGCCACACGGCTTTGGGCGCATCTCCTGCAATCGTCATCCGAAACTATTTATTTCCTTCATACAGAGTCCCCTCCGTATGGTTATAAGATAGCCTATTATCATTAAATTGTCAATATAAATCGGCATTACTATTGAAAAACATGATATTGAAGTTAGTTTAAGCATATAAGCGATAATTTGCGGGATATTTGGAAAGCACATCCGGAGTTTCGCAATACTAAAAAGCCTCCCTGTCGAAGGAGGTGGATGCGAGTGAAACGAGCAGCCGGAGGGAGTAAAACAAGCAAAAAGCACTGCAAGCAACTTTATAACCTTTTTTGCCAGGGGGCCAGGGAAGATTTCGATTTCTCCCCTTAGGCCCCCTGGCGACCCCCGTAACCCCATTGAAACGATCGCTCCGCGAAGGGGTACGGCACTGTACGCCGAGTTTGGACAGCACCAAAAGGGCGCCACCGCTTGCGGGGGAGCTGCTGAGCGTAAGCGAAGCTGAGGGGGAACAACTCGAAGCTTTTGGTTTCTTTGAGCCGTTCCCCTTTAGTCTGCTCGTTGTACTCGCAGCCACTTTCCCCATAAACGGGGATAGCTTTTGGTTATTTATTTACTCCGCATACGTTTTCTTCACTATCTCAAGCAGCAGCTCGCACATTTTTTCAAGGCTTTGGATGCTTATGAACTCCTTGTTGCCGTGGAAGTTATAGCCGCCGGTGCAGAGATTGGGGCAGGGCAGGCCCATGTAGGAAAGGCGCGCGCCGTCCGTGCCGCCGCGTATGGGCACTATTTCGGGAACTATGCCAAGCGTCTCCATCGCCGCCTTCGCCGTGTCTATCAGGTGCATGTGCGGCAGTATCTTTTCCTTCATGTTATAATAGCTGTACTTCAGCGTAAGCTCAAGCGTCCCCTCGCCGTAGCGTGCGTTTATGAAGTCCGCCGCGCGGCGCATGAGAGCCTTGCGCTCTTCAAACCTTGCCATGTCGTGGTCGCGGATTATATAGCTTGCCTTCGTCTGCTCCACGCTACCCTCTATGCTGCCAAGGTGGAAGAAGCCTTCGTAGCCTTCCGTGTGCTCCGGCCGCTCAAACGCGGGCAGAAGCGCGTTGAACTCCTCAAAAACGTGTATGGAATTGACCATTTTGTCCTTCGCCCCGCCAGGGTGTATGTTTTGGCCGTGCACGAGCACCTTCGCGCTTGCGGCGTTGAAGTTTTCGTATTCTATTTCGCCTATCGGGCCGCCGTCAACGGTGTATGCAAAGTCCGCATTGAAGCCCTTCACGTCGAAAAGCGTGGCCCCGTTGCCAACTTCCTCGTCCGGCGTGAAGCCTATGGCTATCCTGCCGTGGCGTACGGACTTATCCTTTATGAGCGTTTCGGCCATTGTCATTATCTCCGCAACGCCAGCCTTGTCGTCCGCGCCAAGCACGGTTGTGCCGTCCGTAACTATCAAATCCTGCCCGGCAAGCGCCTTCATGTACGGAAAAACTTCCGTGTCTATGCTGACGGAATCGTTCAGTCTTATGCTTTCGCCGTCGTAGCTTTCAACTATGCGGGGGTTCACGCTCTGCTCACCTGCCCATTCAACCGTGTCCATATGCGCGATGAAGCCGAGCGTGGGCAGGCTTGCATCCGTTGCGGGTATGAAGCCGTATACATAGCAATGCCCGTCCAGCCTAACGTCCTCAAGGCCAATCTCCTTCATCTCCGCCTCTATCATGCGGGCAAGGTCAAACTGCTTTTGCGTGCTGGGGATGCTCTCCACGCCGTCTGCCGAGCGTGTATCCACCTTGACATAGCGCAGGAAACGTTCGGTTACATTTGATAGTTTCTTATCCATGGTTATACCTCCAAGCTAAAAATTAGTTAGACTAAAACAATTATTTATGCCTGTTGCACATTTTAACATAATCAGTTATAATGTGAAAGTACTAATTGGGGCTAAAAAATAAAGAGATTAGCCTAAAAATTTTGTTGAATGAGTAAATTATCCAAACTTTTTGCGATATGCACCGAAGGGGGACGCTATGGACCACATTGCCGGAGTACGATGCACCGTTTGCGGGCGAGTTATGCCGTATCGGGAGCAGATGACCTGCCCC
>ENA-OROL01002102-OROL01002102.1-human-gut-metagenome-genome-assembly--contig:-NODE-2102-length-14474-cov-2.892503_pt1 | contig 14474 bp, 24 predicted proteins | sample MGYA00242128_ERZ509048 | MGnify/ENA primary metagenome ERZ509048 (study PRJEB26280, sample SAMEA2338750) | human gut metagenome | biome: human gut; feature: human-associated habitat; material: faeces...
ATATTATAACAAATTATAATGATAGTATTAAGTTTCCTTCAGATACTTTGTTTCATTTCATAAACAAAGCTAAAGACGAATATGTTAAACAGAACTTTAGAGTATTCTAGAGAAATCAAGAGATTACTGATAACATACGTACTTTAGTAAATACTAAGAGCTATACTACTTATAGCTTTAGTAAATTAGGTAATAAATGGGAAACTGATTATCCTGAAGATTATATGTTTGCACTTGGTGAAAATGTATACATAAGTATAAAGGATAATAAATGCAATAACTTAATTACTCGTGAATCTGATGTAATAGAGGCTACAATAGAGACAGTAAGCTCTAGACTAAGTAATAGTCTATCAGATCATAAATTGCGTTATAATCAAGCAAAACCTATTAGAGTATATACTGACAATAAAATTGTATTATATACTGATGGTAAATATGACATAAGTTCTTATGAGCTTACTTACTTAAGAAAAGCTAAGGATTTAGGTACTCTCTAGGATTTAACTAAAGAGTATACAGATTTACCAGAAAATACACACTAGGATATAGTTGATCTAGCAGTTCAAATGATAGTACAAACTATACCTAATGCAAGTTCTAAGAAATCTTAGGACGAATAATTAAGGCGCTTACGGCCGTGGAAATCTGAAATAATGAAAGTAGAAAGTAAGCGAATAGACTAAGCGCTAATGTCTAATTTAAAAACAAACATTTAATATGATAACTTCAGTACACTCAGTTCTGATTGGAAAACAAGCTCCGGCTTCTTACACTACAGTAGATGCTTTGGCTGTTGGTGATGTTGCTTTGTTCGATGAGAATAAGGCTCTTATTAAGACTGCTGCTGATGCAGTAAATGCTAACTCTCTGTATGTAGGTGTAGCAGGTGAAAAGATGAATGTTACTATGCCTGATGGTACAGTAGCACAGAAAGCTAATATTGATTTCTCTACTGAAATTCAGAAAGCTTCTAAACCGTCTGCAGTAATTGGCGAATACGTAGCTCCTGTTGAAGAAAAGATTGTAATCACTTTGACTGATGCTACTATCATTGCTGGTAATCGTTACGTTTTGCGTATTGTTTATAAGGATATGTATGAAGCTGCTTGGCAGTTTACTCACACTTATGAAGTATATGCTGAAACTACTACCCCTGCAGATTTAGTAAATGCTCTGTTGAAGAAGATCAATGCTCATAAGAATCGCAGAGTACAGGCTTCTGCTTCTGCTGCAGTTCTGACTTTGACTGCTATGCCGAAGGATGATAATGAAGGCGTTTATTCTTTAAATGAATATAGCGTTGTATCTATGGAAGCTTCTCTGTATGAGACTATTCCTGGTGCATTGCTTGCTAATCAACCTAAAGCCGTTGTTGGTGCTAAGATTGAAAAGACTGCTGGTAATCCGGGTAAGGGTTATTGGAAGCAAGTACGTGACGCAGAAGTGCGTAACATGGGTTATAAAGGTCACGTATTTACTGGTGCATATCCTATTGTTGAACAGGCTCGTAAAGTAGTAGAAGATGCAGAATATGATTATGCCATCATCGAAAACGATAACCTGTACTTGAGCAATGATAATCAGTACATCAAGACTACTCCGTTGACTACGGAAGTTTATTGTCCTAGTTTAGTTGATTCTATTGTAGATAAGGGTATTCAGTCATTTATTGCTGGTAAGACAATTGCCTAATCCACGTTAGAGAGATTGAATTTGGGATAAGATTCCTTTTACAAACTACAGAAGTGGAGTTGTGGAATATTCCACTCTCCACTTTTTTTATTGTTGATATATGGACAAATTAACAAATATACAAATAGATGGTGATAAACTGACCTTTAAGATAGAGACTGAAGTAGACCTTAGTAGCTATAGTAAGGAGGTTTATATAGATGAAGTATGGAATTTAAAGAACATACTTGAAGACAGTCCTATACATAACATTAGCTTTTCTGAGAATATTACAGTAGATTCCGATAATAATGTAACTGTAACTAATGACGATATTCTAGAATTAGATTGGAATATGAAGTATGTTACTTTGAGATGTTTTACGGAATAGGAAGAAATACATTTTCATGGCATATACTACAATCCTTCAATTGTATATATGGCAGAGATTAGGAAATTACATACTCACTGCTCAACTTGTTTAGATGATCAGACTATGCAGAACATAATGTTAGTAGTCTTTAAGAGATAGCTGCTTGAGTATGCTTTAGCATCCGATTACTATCGCGATGCTTTACAATTATATGTAGATATCTGTAGATTACTTGAGATATCTATTAAACCAAAATGTGCAGCTAGTACTTGCTGTAACAATGCTATTCTTACTCAGAAAGGTGATTGTTTCAATACAGAAAACGATAAGTGTCTTCATTTAGAGAAAGAGCGTAACTCTGCTACTTTATTTAGTGGTATTTGTTACTCTTGTTCTAACAATACTTGCAGTACAGGAAATTGCAGTAATAGTTATTGTAAATTATAAAATAAATAGATATGATACAAAAATGTGATGGTGTAAAGATATTGGACTTAGAAGAGAAGCTTGAAGCTACAGGTAGTGAATACATTGTTACTGCAGAAAAAGGCAATAACTATAAATTACCGCTTGAATCTGTAGCTGATATAGTTATAGGTAATTCTAAGTTTAAAGCTGCAATTAAGGATGTATATGAATCAAGTACACCTACTGCATCTGTATCTTTAGATAAAGATCAATTTCTATTCTCATTTGGTATACCTGCTGGTAGAACTGGTGATGCCGGTAAAGATGGTAAAGACGGTAAAGATGGATAGGATGGCAAAGATGGTATTGATGGTGTACCAGGTATAGATGGAGATACTACTAGAGTAGTAATAGCATACAAATCTACTAAAACTATACAAAGACCTGATACTCCTGTAGGCGGTAGTTGGGATTACGATACTAATACTATTACTTATCCTGAAGGATGGTCTGGTAGTGATAGTAATCCTAATGGTTATGTGTGGATGTCTACTGCTACATTCTCTAGTAAAGGCACTATAGTAGTTCCTTGGAGTACTCCTGTCAGACTTACAGGTGCAGATGGTCATGATGGTTCAGATGGTAGTAATATTGAGTTTGTATATAAGCTTACTGTAACTAGTTTAGTTACTCCTACTAAACCTACAGGTAATAGTCAGACTGAAGCTATTAGACAAGGTTGGACTGATCATCCTACAGGTATTAGTGAATCATACCAATGCGAATGGGTTTGTTCACACAACTTACAAGCTGATGGTACTTGGAGTGAATGGGAAGGTCCTACTATTTGGTCTAAATGGGGTGTAAATGGTAAAGATGGTGATGGAGTAGAATATATTTATCAACGTACTAAATTGCCTGCTTCTCCTAAAGAGATTACAGATAATAATCCAGATCAAGATGAGTACATACCTCAATCAGCTCCTGGTGAACAACCTTGGACAGATGATCCTAAGGGAGTAAGTGAAGAGTTTAAATATGAATGGGTTAGTAAAAGAAAGTATAAAGGTGATACTCACAAATGGGGTAACTTTAGTTCTCCGTCATTATGGGCTAAATGGGGAGATGATGGTCAAGATGGTCAACACCTTAGAGTAATGTATACTAAGACATCTGGTAGTGATGTTAAGCCTAGAGATCCAGATAGATTGAATATTAATCCCGGTAGTATTTGGGGTGTAGGTATGCCCTCTGTGACTGGTAAAGAAGCCATATGGGGTATTCAAGCTTTAGTTACTTTTGATAATAAGTTAGTAATTGATGAATCTCTGCCTGAAGACGAAAGAGGTTGGCAAGGGCCTTATTTAATTACAGGTGTACCTGGTCTTGATGGTAATAACTTCAATTATCAAGTAGAAGCATTCAAATAGAGTTCTACTCAACCTGAGAAACCTACTAGTAATGACCCGTATCATCCAGGCGATGGTTGGGTACTTACGCCTGATATGTCTACTGGTATATGGTGGAAATGTATAGCGTTAGTTCAAGGTGAAACAGGTACAGTAATAGAATGGGGCGCTGTAGTAAAAATAACAGGTCAAGGAGTTGTTATTAAAGGCACTTTAGATTCTACAGATGATCTTCCAATGGAAGGTAACTAGATAGGAGACGGTTGGGTTATCGATGGTTTCTTATGGGTATGGAATGGTAGTGACTGGGTAAATGTAGGTAAGGTTCAAGGCATGGATGGTAACTACTATGAATACAGATTTGCTAGAAACAATAGTTGGGAAATCGCTCCTCAGTTAAATGCAGCTGAACGTTATCCTGCAGGTTGGAGTTCTACTGCACCTGCTTTAAGTAGTGGTAAAGTATTATGGGCTACATTTGCTCTTATTAATGGTGGAGATAACACATTAATGGAACAATGGTGCGATCCATACTATATGACTGGTATGACTGGTGATAATGGTGGTTCAGGTATTCCTGGAGTAGGTTACGAAGTCAGATACTGTAAAGGTACTGAAACTACTTATACTGGTGAGGCTTGGAATGACACTATGAAATGGAAGAGAGAACCTACAGGTTGGTCTATGGATGTTCCTGAACTTACTAGTGGAGATGAGTATAATTACATATGGTTTATTCAATGTAGAGTGATTGATGATTCAATGGAAACCGCATGGTCTAAGCCTAATCCTATGGGTGGTATAATTACTCCAGATCCAGTAGGTTCACAACCTATAGCATATCCTATGGGTATATATAGTACTAGTACTCCTTATATTAATGATGGGGAGAAAGCACCTTACGTATATGATACTAGTGATGGTAACTACTATTTCTTAAAATCAGTAATGACGTGGATTGGTACTCAGTAGAATAATGAATCTCCTGCTACAGATACATCTGGTGCATGGACTGTATTAGAGAATTATGAGGCAATCTATACTGATTTACTTATTGCACCTAACTCATTAGTAGGTGGAGCTGTATTTAATAACAACTTGATGTTCTCACAAAGAGGTAAGAATGCTAGTGGTGGTGATAGTTCTGAATATCATTTAATTAATACTTCAGATCCTATGAATACCTCTAACTCGTTTAGACCTAATTTCTTGTTAGACTTTGAGAATGGTGAAGCTTACTTTGGAGCAGGAGGCATACACTTAGCTGCTGATTCTGAGAATAGTTAGTTGTAGTTAACTACAACTGATACTAAGCTTACGCTAGACGGTAGTGGATTAAGTATGATTAATAATACTAGTGGTCTGTCTACTGTAGGTACATATATAAAGAAAAACAATATATCCTAGCTTACAGGTGATTATCAGTTTAAACTAGATTCAACTGGTATGCATCTAGGTTAGGCTCAGTCTCCGTTTACTGAATGGTTCAGCGTAGATACTAGTGGTAACTTGAAATTAAATGATAGTATAACTATAGGAAATACAAGCGATGAGCATGCTATTATTAATAGTGGCAGCTTCTCATTAAAGAATAGCACTCTTGATAATATAGTTATTACTTATGATAATACTACTTCTTCCATAGTATTAAAGAATCCTACTGGCATAGATTCATCTAGAATAGAGATAAAAGCTTTAGACGATGATGTATCAGACGCTATTTCAGTAACCGCTTATGATTCTTAGGGTAACAAAGCGTATATATCTCCACTAGGAGTAACTGTATCTGACGGTGTAAATACTCATATAGATATTATGAAAAGTATGATTACAGTAACTAACTCTAGCGGTACGAATACTGGATGGACTGGTACTAAAAATGGTTTGCGTTTTATAGGTGGGATTTGTGTTGGTGAAGCTTAATTAAACTACTATGGATAAAGCAAAAGAATATATAAACAGTAAAACAAACTCTATACTTAAAACTAATATACTTAGGAACAATAGAGATGTTGTAGCAACCATAGTATACAATGAATTGACAGATTTATTGGAGTTTAGTAACACATCTAGTGTTACTACTCCTATAGATTCTGAAATACTAAAGAGATACTTACATTAGGTTAAACCATAGTTATATAGTGGTATACCTATGAAACTCAAACCGTATTGTATTAAGTGTGGTTGTGGTAATGGATACTTTAGAGGATTGTATGATCCTTATGTATTAGCATTGTTAACAGAGGATGCAGATCCTTGGTTATGGGAAGATAACGGTGTAGTACTGTTAGAATAGTAGAAAGAAAATAATTTGATTGACAATGATAGCAAGAATTAAAGGTTTAAAGATTAGTCAAGCTTCAGAACGTACTGCTGTCACAGGATAGGAAATGATTCCATTCCAAGATGGTGAAAGAAATGGTAAGATCCGAATGATAGAGTTTAAAGATATGACTATGTATATCTTTGATCCTACTATCGTTGATGGTAAAGTAAGTCAAGAAGATTATGACGCATTAAAGCAGGCTATAGAAGAAGGTAAGCTTATCTATACTATTAACTCTAAGAGAAATGGATTAGACTTAGCAACTGAAATAGCTATAGTTGGTGGTACTATATACATTGAATCTCCTGATTTTATTAAAGAAGAAGGTACAGATAATATATCTCAAGTAGTATTTGATACTATTACTGTAGATGGCTCATTGAACTATAGTAAGGAACAATATACTACTACAGTTATTAAGACTACTGGAGATGGTACTAAAGTACTTACAGACAATGGCCAGTACGTATATATAGGTAATTTAGCATTAACTAATATTAAGTTTAAAGATGGTACTAATACATCTACTTATGACTTAGTAACTAATGGCATCACTTTCAGATAGAATGCTACTCCTTGTGTATCATGGAATACCGTTAAAAGTGGTAACAATATCTATATGGATATACGTATAGCTAATGCTACTGCTTCTATGGACGGTCTTATGAGTAAGGACTATGTAGAACTTAATACTACTATTCCTGGATAGATTGAAGATCTAAAGGAAGCTGACTCTAATCTAAGTAATAGAATAGATAATCTTGATGATAAGATCGATAAAGAGATTGCAGATAGAGAAGCAGAGATAGACAGACTTGAGAATAAGTTTGATGGAGTTACCGATAAACTAGAGGATGCTTTACAGAAAGAAATTGAAGATAGAAAAGCAGGCGACACTACTATTACTAATAGTTTAAATGCATTCATTAGTACTAAAGGTCAACCTAGCGGTTTAGCTGAATTAGACTCAACTGGTAAAGTTCCTGCAGCTCAATTACCATCCTATGTAGATGATGTATTAGAGTTCTCTACTAAAGCTCAATTCCCTCAGATTGGTGAAACTGGTAAGATATATGTATCTAAGGATACTAACTTAACATATAGATGGACTGGTACTCAATACTTAGAGATTAGTTAGAGTTTGGCATTAGGTGAAACTCCTAGTACAGCGTATTCTGGAGATAAAGGTAAAGTTAATAGAGATGCTTTAAATAGTATGCCTACTAAACTTACTTCATATCTTACTCCTACTACTAGTACTGGTGAATTAGTTAAGATTAACTATAAGTATGCAGCTAAAGATGGTTTAAATTATGGTCCATTACAGGATGATAATATAGATATACCATCAGCTACAACTACTAATGCAGGTGCTATGTCTGCAATAGATAAAGGCAGATTAGATGACTTATATAATGAATTTGGTAGTATACAGAATCCTGGTGATAAGCTTGATTCACTACCTAATAACCTAGTTACTGGTGTAGATGCAACGTCTAGAAATGCAACTAGTGTAACTATTAACTATAAGCAATCTGATTTATCTGCAGCTAGTAATTCATATGCGAATCCTATTACTAAGTCATAGACTATACCTGCTGCTACACAATCTGCAGCCGGTGTAATGACTGCTACTGATAAATAGAACTTAGACGTTAATATACCTAATAGAATTACTAATCTAGATAATAGAGTAACTACTGAAGTAGATAGATTAGAAGAGCTTATCGAGAGCAGTTCATCCGAGATTACTAACGATTTGAATGTAGAGATTCAAGCTAGAAAGGATGGTGATAATTAGTTACAGACTAACATCAATAATCTGTAGTCTACTATGAATACAGAATTAGCTAAGAAGGTTGGTAAAGTAACTGTGGCTGGTTCTGGTAATGCTGTTACTACTGCATCTATTAGTGGTGATACTCTTACTCTAACTAAAGGAGCTACATATAATAACTATGTACATCCTGCTGGTTCTGCACCTAGTAAAGCATCTGGATTCTATAAGTTCTCTACTGATTCTACTAGTCATGTAGCTAGTGTTACTGCTGTAACTAAAGCTGATATAACTGCATTAGGTATACCTGCATAGAATACTAATACTACATATACATTTGCTAATGGTTCTACTGGTAATTTTACAGTAACTCCATCTGGAGGCACAGCATAGACTGTAAGCGTTGGCAAACCAGCTAATGCAGGCAATGCTGACACAGTTGGTGGTATCAGTCCGTCTGCTTTTGTAAAGAAAGCTGGAGATACTATGACTGGTGAACTTGTAATTAATACTGGTAGAAAATTATCATTCATTGATGGAAGTATATACCATATAGCTCCTTCTGGTGGATGGAGTTTAGGGGAAATCTTACGTAATAAGAGTAACAATGATGATTTAGCTTAGTTCGGTTTCTATGGAAATAACGATACTTTAGATAGAGTATTCATTGGCAAGACATACGAGAGCTACTGGCAGAAATGGAATTCATCAGGTTCCACTGTAACTGTACCATTAACTACAGCTGCTATTACATCTTCAGGGTTAGTTAAAACCACTTAGGAAATGATGGCTAAATACTTCCGTTTTGAAAAAAATGGCACTAATGAAGGGTATATAGGAGCCGGTTCTACTCAAACTGATGATATATATCTATAGGCGCAAAATAATAATCATATACGTATTTGTATAAATGGTTATAGTACAGATTCAGGTATAAGTTTACTAAATAATAATAATGTAACCATAGGAAATAGTACAGCTACAGAAAAACTCAATGTTGCAGGTAATATTATATCTACTGGCAAAGTATCTGCAGCAGGTGGGTTCTTCAAAGAATCTGATGCTCGTTTAAAATCAGATATTAAACCTTTAGACTATACTTTAGACTAGATATGCTCTATACCTACTGTATCATTTATAATGAATGACTAGAAGCAAATAGGTACTATAGCATAGAACTTAGAGGAATTAGGTTTTGGAGATATAGTAACTGAAGGTGATACTCTTAAATCTGAAGTAAAGAACCCTGAACAATTTGAATCATTCACTAAAGATGGTGAAGAGTATGTTAAGGTTAAGAAGGTAGAGTATGAAATGTTAGGTGTATTAGCTATTGAAGGAGTTAAGATGCTTAAGGATGAGATTGAAAAGCTTAAAGCTGAAATAGAAACTTTAAAGAATAAGCAGCATGAGTAATGAAATAGCAACATATTCTATGATATTAAGCAAGCTTAGTCTAGGTAAGAGTGGGACAGAATGTCCTACTAAGACCTAGATTTTAGCTATTAATTCATTGATAGTCATTGAGAATGCTTCTACTTATGGAGCTAATGAATGTGTAAAGATAGATGATATACGTAAGAAAGTAGAGACTTGGAATTACTACTTAACAGTATCACCTACTAGTATGTCATTTGGAGCTGGTGGTGGTAGTAAGACTTTTACTGTTAGTTCTTATAAGAGAAAAGTATTAGATGGAGTAGAATAGAGTGGTGATACCAGTGTATCATTAAAGTCTACTACTATATCTGGTACTGGATTCTCTTTAAGTGGAACTACAGTAAGCGCTTCTGCTAATGAAGGCACTTCAAATAGAACAGGTACAGTTACTATAACTTAGAATGAGTCTAATAAAACTGCTACTATTAGTTTGTCACAAAGTGGAGATACTGCTAGCTCATATGGTGAATGGGTAATAACTGTATCAGCTAATCCTACTAGTGTATCTAGTAGTGGAGGTACTTCTACTATTACAGCTAGTGCTAAGAGAACTGTATATTGGGAGAGTGGTGATGTTACTGAAGAAACAGGTAATCCTACGTTGTCTACTAACTTAGGTAGTCTTAGTAGTAGCTCTTCACCTAGTACTTTAACATTAGGAGAGAATACATCTACATCTAGTAGAACTGCAACTATTACTGCATCTTATAGTGGTAAGTCAGCTACTTGTACTGTTACTCAAGCAGGTGCTGAATCTACTATTGAGTATGTATTTACAATTAGTCCATGGCAAGTTAATGTTGGAGCTAGTGGTGGTACAGGAGATATAGGCTTTACTTCATATAAGTTGGTAAATGGTAATCAGATCAGTTTAGGATATAGTATAGATAGTAGTACATTACCTTCATGGGCAACATATAGTAATGGTAGATTTACTATAAGTTCTAATTCATCTACATCTTCTAGATCTGCAAATGTGTACTTTACATAGAGTGAATCTGGAAAAAGAGATTATGCCACAATAACACAAAGTGGTTATGTACCACCTGCAGATAATTATGTGTTTACTTGGGAAGATGGTAGTACTTCAGATACTAGTGCAAACTTCCCGTGGAATTTCTCTGCTAATGGAACTGCTGCCAATATACCTGTAATATCTACTAAGAATGGTAGTAGTCAATCTTGGAGTGTGTCTAGTAAACCTAGTTGGATAACTACTTCTACTACTAGTAGTAAAGTTACTATCAGTGCATCTGATAATAGTGGATCTGCAAGAAGTGGAGAAGTAGTGTTAACCTAGAGTGGTTCTGGTAAAACACTTACCGTTAATGTTAGTCAAGCAGCTTATTCTGCAACAGTAGAATGGAGATATAAGATAGGATTTGCTAATGGTGCTAGAAGTAATATATCGGTAGTTTGTAGGGACTATCATGCAGTTAATTAGAGTTCTCCAATTACAGTTACATTTTTAAGCTATAAGTCTAAGTATGTAGATGGTGTAGAAGATACTAGTACTAGACAATATCTAGATTTTAGTATAAGCAGTAGTTAGACTTGGTTAACAGTAACTAAAGCAACTAGTAGCTATGCTAATGAAGGTAAATTTGCTATTGTTGTAAGTGAAAATGGATCTACTAGTAATAGAACAGGTACTATAACAGTAACATAGAGCGAAAGTTAGGAAACTATCACCTGTGATACAACGCAGGTAGGTAGTGATGCATTTGTTGCATCCTATTTCGTAAAGTTCAGAGGATCTGATACTTATCCAAGTGAAATTAACTTTGGTCTGGTTACAACACCCACTTCAAAAGAATTCGAGGTAGAAAGTTCACTTGAAATATATACAATAGATTCAGAATATAATTCATATGATTATCAATTTAGAAATGTGAGCAGGGTTTATAGAGTAAATAATTTTATGAATTTTACAGATACTTCTTGGTTTACTAATACGTATGAAGTGGGGATGGGAAGTCATCAGTATGATTTATTAACCATCAATGCTCCTGTATCAGATGGTCAAGATCGTGCAGTACCTATATATATTGTGCAAAGTCAATATGCTGGAAATACTGACTGGAATTATAGGGAAATTACCAATTCTCCCATAGCAGGTCAAATATTGGTAAAGCAGTCAGGTAATAAGATATCATGAATCCATACTTAGCACATATGACAGATAGAGAATTGTTGGAGCAGATATACCTTCTGCTCCTTCAAATCAACGTAAAGGTAAGTGAGATAGATAATGATACTAAACAATTTGGTATGAACGTAGCAGCCAATCTAGTTGGTGATGCTCTAATGATGAATAACAATGATGCCGAGAGAAGAAATAATTAAACAGCTTAAACCTTACTTTGACGTAAAGGAATTAGTATGCAATCATATATACAGTAGATTTGGAGGATAGTCATGGATGTTCTTAAGTACATAGCTACTACATGTACTACTGTGTCTACGTACTGATATCTTACGTATGCCAATGCATATTAATATTGGTAATATGCATCAAAGAGGTATGCGTTGCAACTTGTGTCCTTTAGTAAAGAGTAAGAAAGGAGTATATGTATCTGCACATGTAACCGGTAATGCCATTGACTTTACTTGTGATGATAAGACTGCAGAAGAAGTAAGAGAGATAATAAAGGCTAAACCTTTATTGTTGCCATGTAAAGTACGTTTAGAGGAAGATTGTGACTGGGTCCATCTTGATGTATATGACTCTGGCACAGAAGATAAAATAACAACATTTAAAGCATAACATATGTTACAGAGAGAGATAGTTAGATTTAGAGCATCAGATACGCAGCCTAATCCTCTAGAAGTAGATTATTGGATTGATATTACTTCTAACTACTATGGTGGTTGTATTAGATATTATCGTAATGATACTAATACATGGGAGATGCTTGATTTGAATGGTACGCAAGCAGATGCTATCATTGATTATATCAATAAAGCTCTTGAATAGATAGAACAGTTTATTAATGAAGCTATAACTGAAATTAGGAATGAATTAGCTGAATTTAAAGATGAACTGAAAGAGGAAGTTAATAAACTGTGGTAGTACGTTAATCAGAAAGTAGAAGAGTTAACTACTCAGATTAGTAATATTAGAAATGAGATTAATAATATCAAAGGTGATATTAATAATATCAAGTAGGATATTACAGATATCAATAACAACATTGATGATATAAATCAAGATATTACTAACATCAATTCTAGTATTGAAGAAATACGTCAAGATATAACTGAAGTAATAGGTGGGGATTTAAGTTCTATTCAACAAAAGATTACTGAATTAACTCAGAATATACAAGAGTTAGATAGTAAGATTGATCAGCAAATTAGTGATTTAAGAAGCTATGTAAATAGTGAGATTACTAAGGCTAAAAATGAACTTAAGACTTATGTAGATGGTAAAGTTACTGACCTTACTGAATTAATTAATCAAGAGATTGAAAATAGAACTAATGCAGATAACAATCTGCAATCTCAGATTAATGAACTTAAACAATTAATTACTAAAGCACAAGGTGATATTGATACTCACGCTGCTAGAAGAGATAATCCTCATGTAGTTACTAGAGCTCAATTATCATTAGCTACTACTGATAGTGTTGTATTTAATAAAGTAAGTGCTCCTAGTGGATTCTTTAAAGAGTAATAGTTATGAATAAATGTGATGGTATAAAGATATTGGAGCTAGATCCTAAGCGTAATCTTGAAGGTAGTGAATATATGGTTGTAGCTGAAAAGGATTAGAACTATAAAGCTCCTATAAACTAGATTGTTGACTTAGTAATTAATGATGATAGAATTAAAGACTATGTAGATGCTACTATAGAATCTTCAGTAGGGGATTTCAAGAATGAGGTTAACCAAAGTATATCAGAACTTACTAGTAAGATAAATAATTTAGATAGTAAGATAACTACGGTTAATAATAGAATTACTAATCTTGAGTCTGGTATAGACGATATTGAGCAGAACATAACTAGCATTAACAATAAGATTACTAGTATTGAAAATAATCTTGGTAATGTTGGTGAGCTACTTGATGAGGAGTATATTACTCAGTTAGTAAATAGATTGATTAGTGAGAATAAGATATCTGTATTAGACCCTGTACAGCAAGCAATGAATAAGGGTACTGGTGTTACTCTAGCGTTACCTAGTGCTAATAATGGTAAGATATCATTACCTATATGGACTGGTACTGAAGCTGAATATAATTAGCTTACTAAAGTAGCTGGTATGACTTATAATATTATTGATGAGGAGAGTGAGTAATGTTAGAGTTAGGTATAGCAGGGGGACGAGCAGTTCCCCTACAAAAGAGAACCGTAGGTAATACTAACATATCTGATGTATTTGATGGTTAGAGTCACATATGGCCTACCAGAGATGATGTAGCTTACTTCTATGATTTCAATAGTATATAGTTGAGATTCATATGGACTACATCTGACGGTAGTGACTTTGATACTGGTACTAATATTACTAATGCACCAGGTATAACCAATAATATAGTAGGATATGGACACGGAAGTTCTGAAGGTAGAACTTAGCCGTATTTATACTGGGGAGGAGATAATACTAGTTCTGGAGCAGAATGCGTAATGGTAGATATTAAATCTATTCAAGATTTTTATACTAATAGTCCTAATTTAACTATACCAGAACAGTTAGTTATACAACTTAGAGGTAACTGGTATAGTTCAAAACTTAGTGGCATTGTGACTGTTGAATGTACTGCTTATAAAGGAGGTACTATAGTAAAAGCATATTAGCTAAATGGTTTTAGTGTAGGAATACATACTCAGGATTATGTATTTGCAGATAAAGACGGTTGGGTATTTGAAGAAGGTATGCTTGAGAAGATATGGGTTGGGGAGGCTGTTAAATACAACGATAGATGGTATAAAGTTAATCCTGTAGATGACAGTGTAGAAGGTATACCTAATTTAATTATACAGAGAGATTTCACATATTAGTCTACTTCAAATACTTCTATAAATGGTTATGTTACCTTTAATAATAAACAGTATAAAGTAT
>ENA-OROL01002105-OROL01002105.1-human-gut-metagenome-genome-assembly--contig:-NODE-2105-length-14469-cov-29.662967_pt1 | contig 14469 bp, 12 predicted proteins | sample MGYA00242128_ERZ509048 | MGnify/ENA primary metagenome ERZ509048 (study PRJEB26280, sample SAMEA2338750) | human gut metagenome | biome: human gut; feature: human-associated habitat; material: faeces...
GGCCGGTGGCCAGATGGACCACGTCGGGGTAGTCGCCGCCCTGCATGGAGGGGCCGATGACATCTTCCAGATTCTTGTCGGTGGTCAGGTCCACCTTGATGCCGGTCTGGGCGGTAAAGGCATCAGTGACTTTCTGCCACATCTCGGAACCGTAAGCGGTCTCAATGGCGGCGACCTTGATGGTCACGTCCTCAGCGGGAGCAGCGGACGATGCAGCGGCAGAAGATGCCGTGCTGGAAGCGGTAGAGCTGGAAGAACCGCCGCAGGCGGCCAGACCCAGTGCAGCGGCACCCACGCCAGCCGCTTTCAGAAAATTGCGACGAGAAATGCGTTTCATAGTGTATCCTCCATCATAAAATTCCGTTCAAAACACAGCCGGGGCAAACAGGCTTCGTCCGAGAGGGCTGTGGTTTTTTCTGGTTCCAATATAGAGTTTTTTACGGTTTGCAGCAAGGTCTTTGTTGCTTCATTTTTTAGAAATATTGCTTTTTGGAAAATTCTTTCAGCAAAAGCACTAAAATTGGTCGAATTGTTTTGGAACATTTCCCCATCTGTAACCGATTTGACACATTTTTGCACGCCATCAAAAGCAAAAGTATTGATCCTATCCAAAAATCAGGGCTTGCATTTTTTCTTCATTGCCTCTATAATAAGAAAAAACGCACGAAGCGCCGCATCGTTTTTAGGTTCATATTTTTAGTATCTTGCTTTTATTTTTATGTTTTTTGCTCTTCACCTCAAAAGGAGCCATTTATGAGTACCGAGCGATTTGATATCCGCCATGCTCCCGCTCCACGGGAATCCTTCCGGCTGCTGTACATCAGCAAAAGCAAATTTGGCGGCGATTGGAACAGCACTGCCCACACCCATTCCTGCACAGAGCTGTTCTACTGTCTGAGCGGAGAAGGTCAGTTTTATTTAAGCGGTCAGCTTTATCCGGTCAAACCGGATGATATGATTATCGTCAATCCGCAGGTAGAGCATACCGAGTTGAGCCTGAATGCTTCACCGCTGGAATACATTGTATTGGGCGTTGCTGGCATCGAGATCTTATTTGGAAAATCAGATTCTTCCTACGCCATATTCAATTGCCGGGAAAATCGGGAGCGGATGGTGACGCTGCTCCATATGCTGCTGGCCGAAGCAGACCGCAGTCTGGACGGCTGCGAAACGGTCTGTCAGGATCTGCTGGAAGTGCTGCTCATCTGGCTGGTGCGGTGTACCACGCTTTCTTTGCAGGTAGAGGAAACGCCCCGCTCCGACAGCCGGGAGTGTGTGGAGATCAAGCGGTATCTGGACAGCAACTACCGCGAAGATATCTCGCTGGATACCCTTGCCGAAATCGCCCACATCAACAAATACTATCTGGCCCATACCTTCCAAAAAGAGTATGGCATCTCTCCCATCACCTATCTGAACCGCCGCCGCATTGAGGAAAGCAAGTATACGCTGGGCAACACCGGTTACAGTCTGGCGCAGATCAGCGAGTTGATGGGCTTTTCCTCTCCCAGCTATTTTTCCCAATGCTTCCGCAAGGCGGAAGGCTTGACCCCCAATGAATACCGCCGTCAGGTGCGGCAGGGACAACGCCCCGCCCCGACAAAACGGCATGAAGTATAACGAAAACGAGGAATTTATGATGAAATCCGTTACCCTTTCTCTGCTCCAGTCTGCTGCAAATGCCTTTGATTTTGGCGGGCCTGTGCTCTGCGATGCTCACCACTATGGTGAGGGGCATATCAACGACACCTTTGTGGTCTGGCGGGAAGATCATTCCAAACGCTTTATTTTGCAGCGCATCAACACAGATACCTTTACTAACCCGGTGGGCCTGATGGAGAATGTCTGCGGCGTGACCCGGCATCTGCGGGCGAAAATTCTTGCCGAGGGCGGCGACCCAGCACGGGAAACGCTGAATGTCATCCCAACTTTGTCGGGGTCGACTTGCTATCTGGATGCAGACGGCGGCGCATGGCGTGCCTACGACTTTGTAGAAGATACCATCTGTTTGCAGCAGGTCGGCAGCGAAACCGACTTCCGCACCGTGGCCGAGACACTGGGCAAATTCCAGAACCAGCTGGCGGATTACCCGGCCTCCACCCTCCACGAAACCATCGCCCGCTTCCACGACACGCCCAACCGCTATGCCAATTTTGAAAAAGCCCTCGCCGCCGATGCACTGGGCCGGGCAAAAAATATCACGTCGGAAATCGAATTTATCCATGCGAGGGAGCAGGACTGCCATGTCCTGCTGGATCAGCTGGCAGCTGGCGAAATTCCTCTGCGCGTCACCCACAATGACACCAAGATCAACAATGTCCTCATCGATGCCGCTACCGGAAAAGGCATCTGTGTCATTGACCTCGACACCGTGATGCCGGGACTTTCGGCCTACGACTTCGGCGATTCCATCCGCACCGGTGCCAACGACTGCGCTGAGGACGAACCTGACCAGAGCAAAGTCCATTTTGACCTGCATCTGTACGAAGTGTTCGCCAAAGGGTATCTCTCCACTGCCGGGGCATCCATGAGCATGGCAGAAAAAAAGAGCCTTGCATGGGGTGCAAGGCTCATGACGCTGGAATGCGGCATCCGTTTTCTGACTGACTATCTGGAGGGCGACCATTATTTCCATATTGCTCGCCCGGATCACAACCTCGACCGCGCCCGCACCCAGTTCACACTGGTGCGGCAGATGGAAGAGGTTTTCGATCAGATGCTGGAAATCGTCTGCCCGGACAATCACTGATTTCGCAATCTCCTCCATTCGGATACAGCAAGAAGCATGGACGCTCTCCTTTTCGGGGGCGTCCATGCTTCTTTTTACAGCTTATCCCTACTGCGCCATGACCTCACACTTTCCGTGAGCGAGCCGGACAACGCCCCTCCATCTGCTATCGCAGACCGTTCTGCCGCTTAAAAGCCCCACTAGGGCTTCACTTCTGCAATGCGTCTGCATTTCCGAAGTGATCTTGTTGGGGCGTGCCCGCCCCAAACCCTGCTTAGAACGGACGAGGAGGAATTGTGTCAATTTGACACAATTCCTCCCACTATAGAGAAAACAGAGCGTTCCCGACGGGGAACGCCCTGCTGTACATATCGCTATCGTCTGTGGCTTTTGGCAGGGTGCATCCATTCAGGACGCACCCTGTTTTTTTACTACGCTTCATCATTTTCTGCGCGCAGCATCCGGTATCCGACACCAACATGGGTCTGGATCAGATGTGGCGCATCCGGGTATCGTTCCAATTTTTTGCGCAGGGATGCCATGTAAACTCGCAAGGAAGCAATGTCATTTTCCTGCGTACTGCCCCATACTTTCTGCGTGAGGGAGGTATGCGTCAGCACTTTGCCCACATTATGCGCCAGCACACACAGCAGTTTGTACTCGATGGGGGTCAAATGCAATTCATTCTCGCTCAGCCAGACGCAGCCGGCCGAGAAGTCGATCTTCAAAGGACCATTGACAAAAACCGGACTATTTATGCCGTCAGAAGCCAGCAGATTCAACCGGCGCTGCGTTACACGCAGTCTTGCCAGCAGCTCATCCACGGAAAACGGCTTTGTCAGATAATCGTCTGCGCCGTTGTCCAGTGCCTCGATCTTATCAGAATCTTCGCTCCGGGCACTCAGGACGATGATGGGCAGGTTCGACCATGTGCGGACGCTGCGGATGACCTCGATGCCGTCTATATCGGGCAGCCCAAGATCCAGCAGCATGATGTCCGGATTGTGGCTGGTAGTCATCATGATCGCCGTTTCCCCATTGGAAGCAGTCAGATATTTATAGCCGTGGGTTTTCAGGGTCGTTGTGATCAGACACCGTACAGGAACATCATCCTCTACGACCAGAATGGACGGCTTATTCATGAATGTTCACCTCGCTTTGCGGCAATGCAAAGGAAAAGACACTGCCATTGGGAATGTTGTCACGCAGGGTCAATGTTCCGCCGTGAGCCGTCAGGATCGCACGGCAGAGGGGCAAGCCCAGTCCAAGGCTGCGGTGGCTGTCTGCGATGCGGCTCTGCCCGGTATAAAACATCTCGAACACCTGTGCTTTTGCGCGATCCGGAATGCCGGGACCGTTATCTGCAACGTCCACTACGACCTGATGGTCTTTCCGGTAAGCCGAAATCTGAATGACCGAGCCCACGGGGGTGTATTTGATGGCGTTATCCACCAGATTGACAACGACCTGCATGATCAGCCGTGCATCCACATTGACCAAGAGGATCTCGTCCCCATACTGTGTTGTGATGGTGTGTTCGCAGCTTTTCCGGTTGACATGATGCAGTGCTTCTTCGATCATTTCGTCCATCAGCTGCGGCGAGATCTGCAGATTCATCCGCCCATCTTCAATGCGGGTGATGGAAAGCAGATTTTCCACCAGACCGATCAGCCATTGCGCATCGTCAAAAATATCGGTGCAGATCTTGTTCCGGGTCTCTGTATCCAGCGTTTCTCCGTTGGAAAGCAGATTGCTGGCATTGCCGGAAATGGAGGTCAGCGGGGTGCGCAGGTCATGGGAGATCGTGCGCAGCAGGTTTGCCCGCAGTTCTTCATTCCTTGCCTGCAATGCAGCTTGCTCTTTTTCCAGCGCGTTTCTGCGGTTTTCGATGGCCAGCGCACCTTCGCCCAGAATGGAAAGCAGCACACTGTTTTCAAAGGCATCCAGCGGTTTTTCGGACAGATCGATCCCGATCACTCCAAACACGCCGCCTCCGGTCCGAAGCGCAAGATAAAGCCCCTTTGCATCCGGGTAGCTATCCGTGCCTGCGCCGGAACGCTTTTTGTTGGCAAACGTCCAGTTTGCTGCATCACGTTCTTCCGGTGCAGAAAAGATGTTACACGGCACTTCCCCATCCATCTCAAAAACCTGTTCTGACCCAAGATCTCCGTTTTGTTCCGGGTAAACGATCAGGCTCCGGTTCAGCAGCTTCATCAACTGGGACGCTGTCTGAGAGAGGATTTCTTCCTCGCTTTTTGCTCTCTGTAAAAGCTGATTTGTGTCAAACAGTATTTTTGTCCGGAATGCTGCCTGCGCGGACATTTTTGCATGGTCTTTCAGCCGTGTCGTCAACGTACAGGTAATGATTGCAGAGGTCAGCATCAGGGCAAATGTGACCTGATAACCGGGGTCATACGCATGGAATGTCAGGCGCGGTTCCGTCAAGAAAAAATTGTATAGCGCAACACTGGCAACGGACCCCAGCACACCGCAGGTGTAGCCGCTGGTACACAATGCGGTGAACAGCACCCCCAGCATATAGAGCATAATAATATTATAGCGTGCAAAGTCCAGTTGTAAGAAAAAGAAGCCGATGAGCGTGATGCAGCTCAGGATGCCCGCGGTGATCAGCAGATCACGGACAGACGGCAGAAGCGGACGGGTGAACAGCTTCCGTCCTGAACCGTAGCCGTTCTCTGCAGAAGCATCCGGGATGATATAAATATCCAGATTAGGCGCAGTCAGCGTCAATTTTTCAGTCAGTGACGGTCCACTCCAGAAATGGCGGCGATGTACGCTGGAGCGCCCCAGCACGATTTTTGTAATGCCGGAGATGCGGGCAAACTCTGCGATCTGCTGCGGAATGTCATCTCCGTAGATGGTAGAAATATCGGCACCTGCCTGCTCTGCCATACGAATGTGCTGCTGCAAACGCCGACGATCTTCTTTTCCCATTTGATCCGAGTCCGGAGTCCGGACATACAGAGCTGTAAAGGTCCCTCCAAACGCCTTTGCCATCGTTGCTGCCGTCCGCACGATCTTTGCATTGGAGGGAGAGGACGACAGACACGCCAGAATATGTTCAGTGGGTGGGTCGTTCTGATTCATAAAGATCACCTGCCTTGCCCACAGTATAGCACAATTTGATGGTCACGACCACCAGCCACGTCTTTTTCCTTCCTGTCGAATGATCTCCTTCCGCATGTGATCCAGTGCATCTGCTGCCCGGAAACCGCTCAACATGACTCCAAGAACCATCAACAACAAAACGACATCCATACGATCCGTCCTATCTTTTCAGAGCCGGAAACACTTCTGGATCGATGCGTATTTTCCCAAAACCAGCATACTTTCATCCCGGCACAGCTGCGTATCCGGCGTGATGTTCATATCGAGCTTTCCGTCTTTTTTCAGTGCAAGAATGTTGATGTTATACTTTTTTCGAATATTGATCTCTCCGATCGTACGATCCATCCATTCCGGCGGAATGGTCACTTCCATGATGGCGTGGTCGTCCTGCAGCTCGATATAATCCAGAATGTGTTCGGAGCTGTATCGGATCGCTGCCCACTTTGCCAGCTGCTTTTCCGGGTAGACCACTTCATCCGCACCGTTGCGCAGCAGAAACTTGGCTTGTACATCCCGCTCTGCACGCGAGACCACAAGCTTTGCGCCTAACTCCTTGAGCAGCGATGTTGTTTCCAGCGAGCTTTGAAAATTGCCGCCGATGGTTACGATACATACATCAAAATTGCCGACACCAAGGGAGCGCAGAAAGTATTCGCTGGTGCTGTCACCGATCTGTGCATTCGTCACATAGGAAAGCACGGCGTTCACACGGTCTTCGTTGCTGTCGATTGCCATGACCTGATGACCCAGCTCATTCAGTTCCTGCGCAATATGGCGGCCAAAACGGCCAAGCCCAATCAAAAGAATCGATTTCATACTTGTCTCCTTTATCCGATTGCGATCTTCTCCTGCGGCAGACGAGAGTGGGCAGGGCTGCTGCCAAATGCCGCATAGATCAACGTCAATCCGCCAACACGTCCCAAAAACATCAGTGCGATCAGCACCCCCTGCGAAAGGATGCCCAATTGCGGCGTGATACCCAATGTCAGACCTACCGTTGCCACAGCCGAAGCAGTCTCATACAAACAGACCGACATCGGCAGCTGCTCTGCCGTAGCAATGACAAAGGCTCCGAGGAAGAACAGCGTCAAATACATCCCTGCGATGGTGGCAGCATTCTTGACCGCAGAACCATCTATGCGCCGCCCGAAAAATTCGGCATCTTCTCTGCGGCGGAAGGTCGCCCACATATTGGCCAGCAGAACGGCAAATGTTGTGGTTTTCATGCCGCCTGCCGTGGAGCCGGGCGAACCGCCCAACAGCATCAGAACCACCATCAATGCCTGTGAAGTGCTGCCCATCGCAGCAAGATCAGTGGTGTTAAAGCCGGCAGTACGGGGGGTAACGGATTGGAACATCGACAATAAAATGCGCTGCCGGGCAGAGCCTGCCGTGAACTCGAAGCAATAAAAGTACAGCGACGGCAGCACCAGAAGAAACGCCGTTGTGACAAGGATCACCTTGCTCTGCATCCGATAGCGGTGAAAGTCAAGGCGGTATGTACAAATGTCCTCCCATGTCAGAAAGCCAAGGCCGCCAAAGACGATCAGGGCAGCGATCACTGTGGTAAGCAATGGGTTCCCTGCATACCGTGTCAGCGAAACAAATTTTGCACCCTCTGTTCCCAGCAGGTCAAAACCGGCATTGCAGAACGCCGAAATGGAATGAAACAGGGCATACCAGATCCCGCGCAATCCATAATCGGCGCAAAATGTCGGCAGCAGCAGTGCAGCACCGACCAATTCAAACAGAGCGGTGATCCGCAGAATAAAGCCTGTCAGCCGCACGATGCCGCCCATCTGCGGGGCAGCCGTAGCTTCCTGCATCGTGCTGCGCTGCTTGAGGGAGATCTTTCGCCCGGAAAGCAGCGCTAAGGCAGCACCCACCGTAATGACACCCAATCCTCCGATTTGAATCAGAAGAAGGATCACGCTCTGCCCGAATGCCGACCAGTAGCTGCCGGTATCCTGAACCACAAGCCCGGTCACACAAAGGGCAGAGGTGGAGGTAAATAGTGCCTCATGGAACGGTGTAACGCACCGCTGCTGTGCAGCAATCGGAAGCATCAGAAGCAACGCGCCCACCAGATCAACTGCCGCAAACCCTGCAATAATGACCTGAAAAGAAGAAAAACGGTGCTGCCTGTAACGAGGATATTGAATCATAAAAGCTCCTTTACCTATCCGTGTGCATAAAGATTAGCATGGAATAGATAAAGGAGCCGTAAAGAAAATTGTAGAAGTATAAAGATTCCATTAAAATTGATCGGGCAACACCAAATAACAAATGCTGGACATCACCAGCTCAAAAAAGCGGTAATGTCCAGTGCATCCTCGACTCCGGTGCAATTGATGGAAATTTTTCTTCCATCCCGGAGCAGCAGCTCCACGCAGCCGGTGTCCATGTTGAATTTGCAGGTTCTTTCATCGTACTTCATACTCGTGTCCTTTCTGCCTTACGGCACCTTTACAGTTGTGACTTTTGTGATACGTCTTTTTTGATAAGGTTTTGGACACACAGCCGCCGGGAAGGAGCCGGAGCTTGTCGGGGCAAGGCCCCTCCATCTTGCTGGCGCAAGACCACTCTGCCGCTTAAAAGCCCCACTGGGATTTCATTGCTGCGCAACCGCGGCATCCTGCTTTCCGAAGAACACAAAAATCCGAACCCTTCTCCTATCGGAAAAAAGTTCGGATTTTGTTGTTGTGGTGCACCTCCATGGACTCGAACCCTTGGCCTACTGATTAAGAGAAACCAACGTGCAACAATCGTCAATTTTCAGAATTGCGTAAATTTGTGTTTTGTATCCGCTGCATTCTTTGCACCTATTATCCCCTCTTGCATCCGTCATCCAGCTGTTCCGGTGTGCAAAAAGTGTGCAAAAATGTGCAGAGCCAAAATCAGCCCCTTAAAACAGGGATCGGATTTTTATGCAAAGCTGGGAAAATGGGCTGGTTTGGCTCGAAAATGGCATCCGCAATTTCACCTGTTTAAACCAAGCATCAAATGTACATCAACAATTACGATTCATGGCAGGGATTTGGACAACTGCGATCTCTTATAAATCCAAAGCAGCTCTCTCTATGTGGACTTTTCTGGGTGGAAACACCTAAAAGGTTCACATTTTTTATTTTACCGGCAACCAGACCGTTGCTTTTGCTCCGCAGGGGGTGTTCTGCCCGAACACTGCCGTGCCGCCATGGGCGGCGGCGATCTGCTGCACTACATACAGACCAAGGATATGAGGCGCATTTTCGGTAGGCTCCGCAGCGTTCAGCGCCGCCAGAACGGCAGCCGGATAGCCGATGCCGTCATCCGCCACGGTCAGGCAGAAGCGCTCCCCTACCTGCCGGGTGTGCACGGTAATGTTCACCGGCTTTGGGTTATGCCGGACGCTGTTGTTCAGCAGGTTTTCCAGCAGCCGTGCCAGCAGCGCCTCATCCACCGAAAGCACGGTCTGCTCTGCTGGTTCTTCCTGTTCCAGTGTGATCTCGCAGCGCTCTGCCAGTGGGCTTTCGCAGAACTGCGCCACCAGCTGCCGGAACAGCGGCCCTGCCCGGAGGTCTTTCCGGCGCAGGGGTTGGGCACCGTATTCCAGCTTACTGGTCAGGTTCAGGTCATCAATGAGGGTGCGGAGCTTTTCGCACTGGGTGCGGATGCCGGTCGCTTTCTGCCGGGAGCTGTCCGGCAAAAGTGCATCCTGTTCCAGCTGCTCCGCCCAGCCTAAGATCAGCGCCAGCGGGGTGCGCACGTCATGGCTGACCCCTGCGATCCACTGGGTGCGGGCGTTGTCCCGCCGGGAAAGCATCTCATTTTTGGCTTGCAGCTGCGCCCCGGTCTGGTTCAGCTTTTCTGCCAGTTCCCCGGCAAAACCGTCGGTAGGCAGCCGGACGGTCTGCCCCTGCGCCAGTGCATCCAGACCGTTTGTCACGGTCTCCAGCCGCTTTGCCCCCCTCCAACTCAGCCAGAAGCAGAGAACCAGACCCAGCAGCAGCATTCCCAGCGCTGCTGCCGGGAGCACCCGCACCATGCTCAGGGCAAAGTCCGGTGAGCTGTAAATGCTGTACTTCCACAGGCTCCCCTTTGGCAGCCCGATGACGAACAGTCCGTAGGGTTCTGTCCAGCAGAACACCGGGTAATCCGCCAGATACCAGCGGGCAAATTTGGCGATATCGCCGGGAGTGTAGACATGGTTCAGATCCTGCGGCAGACCGTAGCTCCAGCGGATGTTTCCCACATCGTCCAGCACCATCGCCCACTCGTAGCCATTCATCCACTCCTGCGGGGTGCGTTCTGCCCCAAAGGCAAGCCCTTCGGCGGTCTCCACCATGGAATCCGCGATCTCGCTGGATGAATACTCCCGCTGCGGCAGGCGGCAGCCCTCCTGCCAGCCCAGCCAGCCCAGCACCGCAACACCGGAAAACAACAACAGCAGAACGATGCCCACCGCCGCCAGCACATACCGCCGAATCAGGCGCACAAAGGTTTTCATGCTTCTTCCCCCTTTGTCAGCTTATAGCCAATACCCCGCACCGTCCGCAGAAACTGCGGCGCACCGGGTTTGGCTTCCAGCTTCTCCCGCAGATGCCGGATATGTACCCCCAGACTGTTCTCGTAGCCATAGTAATCTGCGCCCCAGACCGCCGCACAAAGGGCATCGTAGGTAACGATGTGTCCCCGGTTCTCTGCCAATTTCCGCAGCAGCGCCAGCTCGGTAGCGGTCAGCGTCAGTGTTTTGCCCTCTGGCAGGGTAACAATGGCATCATTCAGGTCTACGCACCGCTCCCCCAGCTGCAAAGGTGCCGGTTTTGTACGGGACAGCTCTGCCCGGTACGCCCGCTGCAAAATATGCTGCACCCGCAGCAGTAGCTCCTGCATCAGAAAGGGCTTGGTCAGGTAGTCATCTGCGCCAAGACCCAGCCCGAACAGACGGTCGGCATCCGCATCCCGTGCGGAGAGGAACAGTGCCGGAACGTCCGCTTTTGCCCGCAACGCCCGGAACAGCGAAAAGCCATCCCCATCCGGCAGGTTGATATCCAAGATCATCAGCTCTGGCTGCTCTGCCGCAAAACAGGCGCGGGCAGCGGCGCAGCTTTGGGCGGTTTTCAGGCGGCAGTAGCCTGCGCCCCGCAGCTGCTCACACAGCAGTGCCAGCAGCTCGGCGTTGTCGTCCACAAGCAGGAGCTTTGCATCATAAACGGTATCCATAAGGGCAGTTCTCCTTTCCCGCCTTTACTATACCACACTTTTTGCGCCGCAGCGGAAAACACCTGCAAATTTAAGGGTAAATTAAGCTGCGCTTCCGGTCAGTTTAAGGCAGCGGGTGTATTCTGGCATCGTTCCGAAAACCATGAATGCGAAAGGAGACCATTTATGAAACCTGTGATCGAGACCCATGCCCTTTGCAAAAGCTACCATGGCCGTCCGGTGGTGGATCATTTGAACCTGACCGTCCCGGAGGGCTGTGTTTACGGCTTTTTAGGCCCCAACGGTGCGGGCAAATCCACCACCATGAAGATGCTGCTGGGGCTTGTACACCCCACCGGCGGCAGCGTGGAACTGCTGGGGCACACCCTAAACGAAGCAAACCGCATTGCCCTGCTGCGGCAGACCGGCAGTCTGATCGAATCCCCCTCCGGTTACCTGCACCTGACTGCCCGGGAAAACCTTTCCATCGTGGCTGACTTGAAAGATGTGGACCGGAAGGACATCAGCCGGGTGCTGGAGATCGTGCACCTGACCAAAGACGCTGACCGGAAGGTGGGGCAGTATTCCCTTGGCATGAAGCAGCGGCTGGGCATTGCCATGGCGCTGCTGGGCAGCCCCAAACTGCTGATTTTAGATGAACCCACCAACGGTCTGGACCCGGCAGGTATTCAGGAGATGCGCAGCCTGATTGCTTCCATGCCCCAGACCACCGGAGCCACCGTGCTGATCTCCAGCCACCTGCTGGGCGAGATCGAGCAGATGGTGGATCAGGTGGGCATCCTGAACCACGGCAAACTGCTGTTCGAGGGTTCTCTGCAGCAACTGCAAAAGCACAGCCGGGGCGGCATTCTGCTGCGGGTGCTGGACGCCCCCAAAGCCGCAGCCGTCCTGCAGCAGCAGGGAGTAAAAGCCGCTGCACCGGCAGATCAGCCGGACACCCTGCAGCTTCCCCCGCTGCCGGACGAAGCGCTGGCGGCGCTGGTCTGTACTCTTGCCGAAAGAGGCGTGGGTGTGGTTGGCCTGACGGCCCAGACAAAGAGCCTTGAGGACATCTTCCTCAGCCTGACCCAGACCAGCGGGGAGGTGGCGTAAGATGGCAGCTTTCCGTGCAGAACTGCAAAAAGCCCACCGTAGGCACGATCTTGCTCTCTGCCTACTCATCCCCGGCATTGTCGTGCTATGGGTGGGCGGCCTTGCCCCGGCAGACCCGGAGGAGCTTGCCAACGGTTACAGCGCTCTGCTTTACAGCCTGCCCGTCATTGAAGCCATTCTGATGCCGGTGATGATGGCAGTGCTGGCCTCCCGGCTGTGGGATATGGAGATCAAAGGCAACACCTCCAAGCTGCTCTACACCCTGCAGAGCCGCCGAAGCCTGTTTGCAGGCAAGGCGGTCTTTGGAGTGCTGGAGGTGCTGTTGGTCACGGTGCTGGAGCTGGCCTGTGTTCCGATGCTGGGGCGTGTCCATGGTTATACCGAAGCCTTTCCCACTGGACAGCTGGTCTATCTGTTCGTCTGCACGCTGGCGGTGGACGCAATGCTCTTCTTTGGAGAATTTCTGCTGATGCTGTGGGTAGGCAATCCCCTGCCGGCGCTCTGCGTGGGCATCGTAGGGGCACTGGTGGGGCTGTTTTCTGCTTTTATGCCGCCGCTTGCCAGTTATTTTGTGCCCTTTGGGTACTACATCCCTCTGAGCGCCTACGAAGTGGCGAACTGGGACAAGGCCACCCACACCGTCACCTACGGCACCCGCCCCTTCAACTGGGGACTGCTGGCCTTCACCCTTGCGCTGGGCGCAGTGCTGTTTGCCCTTGCGTGGCGCAAGGTACAGGACGAGGAGGTATAAAACCATGCTGAAACGCTGTATTCTTGCGGAGAACCGCAAACTCCACGCATCCCCCATCTGGGCAATGTTCTTTGTGCTGCCCATTCTTTCGGCCACCTATGGCACGTTCAATTATCTGCAAAATCTTGAGATCCTCACCGACGGCTGGTATAGCCTGTGGACCCAGCACACCCTGTTTTATTCCATGCTCTTCTTCCCTGCCATGGTAGCCACCTATGCTGCCTACTTGTGGCGGCTGGAACATCTGGGGCACAACTGGAACCTGATCATGGCAAGCCCTGTACCGCCGCTGGACCTGTTTGCCGCAAAGTTTGCGGTGGTGACAAAGCTGGCGCTGCTGACCCACGGCTTTGTGTTTGCGCTGTTCGTGTTCTGCGGCAAGGTATTTGCCCATCTGCCCGGGCTGCCGCCGGTCACCTTACCGCTGTTTTTACTGCGGGGACTGCTGGGCGCGTTGGCTGTCATTGCCGCACAGCTGGTGCTGGCCATGGTCATCCGCAGCTTTGCCGTGCCCATTTTTCTGGGGCTGCTGGGCGGCATTACCGGCATCTTTATTAGTTCCAAAGGCTTTGGAATCCTGTGGCCCTATTCCCTGATGCAGCTCGGAATGAACTCCAACAAAAGTGCGGATGCTCTGGCGGGCAGCTACGGGCTGTTTGCCTTCAGCTGCATCTTCTGGCTGGGGACAATGTTCCTTCTGGCATGGCTCCTGCTGAAAAAACGGGATGTCCGGGCATAGCACAAAGGGGAGAGCACCTTCACGGTTGCCCTCCCCTTTTTTCAGCTGTTCAGCTGCCGCATGATTTTCCTGACCTCGCTGCTGGAGTATCCCTCCTTGAGCAGCTGGGTGCGGATGGCCGTATCACTGCGGCCCTGACTGCGCATCCTCGCCGCGCTGTACGGCACGGTGCCGCCGCTGGAAACGCCGCTTTTGCCCACCTTCAGGCCGGTGTCACCCGTCAGGCTGCCGCGCTTTGCCGCTGCATCGGCGCTGGCTTTTTCGGCAGTCCGGCTGGCCTTTTCCTGCTTGGCCGCCCACTGGCTCTTGCTCAGGTCCAGCCGTTCTGCCGCAAGGGCATTGCTGACCTGCTGCTGGCGGAGTTTGTCCTGATATTCCTGCTGCGCCTGCTCGTTTTTGTACTGCTGCTGTGCCAGCTCATCCTGCCGCAACTGCTCCTGCATTTTCTGCTTCCATGCCGTGTCGGCCCGTTCGGCTTCATAGGCGCGGTTGCCTGCATAGATGTTGTACCCGGTGTTCAGCAGGCTGCCTGCCATGCTGCCCAGACCCGTGGTGCCGGTAATGGCCAGCTGGGCCGCATCGCCCAGAAGGCCCAGCACGGTCATCACATTGTTGAAGCCCTGCTGGCGGCGGGCCGCCTCCTGCTGTTCCTGTGCCGCGTAGTAACCGTACAGGCTGTCCAACTGGCCCAGATAATCCTGATAGCGCCCGTAATCCTGGGTGTAAGCCGTGTTGTAGGCATCGCCCTTTTGTTCCAACTGGGTGTAGTAATCCGCCAGCTTTGCAATGCTGGTGGTCTTGCCCACGCCGTTCACGCCGATGACC
>ENA-OROL01002123-OROL01002123.1-human-gut-metagenome-genome-assembly--contig:-NODE-2123-length-14403-cov-18.887859_pt1 | contig 14403 bp, 10 predicted proteins | sample MGYA00242128_ERZ509048 | MGnify/ENA primary metagenome ERZ509048 (study PRJEB26280, sample SAMEA2338750) | human gut metagenome | biome: human gut; feature: human-associated habitat; material: faeces...
TGCCGCACCTCGCTCGCCGTATCGGCACTTAGAATTATGCGGTATTGCCTTTATAAAACATTTCACGGCACGTCATTTTGGGAGTATCCTCCCGTAGGGGCGCACGCAGACGTATCGTCCTATCATCGAACAAAATATCAGCCCGATGTCCATTCCAATTTATATGGGCTTTAGGTTGGCAACACCTCGCGCACATTTCTTTCTTGCCCGCCCTGCGGGTACCTCATCTGCCGTTTCCTTCTTCTTTTTTGAGGGGTGGGTTTTGATACAGGAATCCCCGCCGCCAAAGCTACTGTGCTCTGGCGGCGGGGATTCTGTTTGCCCGGCATTGAATCAGCAGGCCGTTTTTGGTATACTGTTGGATAAACGAAAGATAAGGAAATGGGGAAGAAACATGGCTTCTTATACATTTGAAAATCACACATTCCACATGGTAGGCCGCACCGACGGCAAGGATATTAAGGTACCGTCCAACATGTACCCGCTCAACCGCGAAGCACAGCTGTTTACCACCGAAACTACCGATACCATCAGCGATGCCCATGTGCGGGAGATTGTGAACTGCATTGACGGCCGCATGAACAACACCTACCAGAATGCCGAACAGGTAGTACGCACCCTGAACGTGTACGGTATTCCGGCTGTGCAGTATGTGGGCTGGGTGTTTATGTCGGATTCTGCCCCCATGTACCAGTCCTTTGCTCTGGTCAAGGGTGACCACGGCGGCCCGGCCATTATTGACCTTTCGGTGGACCCGATCTGGCCCCAGTGGGAACATGAAATGGCCCAGTACACCACCCCTGACGAGATGCGCGCCGCCTTTATTGAAAAGCAGTCAAAGCGCTGGGATGTGCCAAACACCGAGCGCTGCGTGTTTGGCCAGGTACCGGATTATATGGTGTATGTTGCCAGCATGTGCACCACCGACCAGGGCTTGAAGCTTTACCAGAAAGTCATGCGCGCCTTCCCCAAGCATCCCGCCAACCTGGAAGCCGAGCACGCACAGCGCGCCATGGTGGAGAGAGTGATGAAGGGGAAGATTTAAGGCAATACCGCATAATTCTAAGTGCCGATACGGCGAGCGAGGTGCGGCAGATGCTAAGCCAAAAGCGCAGATAATACTGGATGCTGCAAAGGTGAGCGCCGCCAGTGGCGGAAACAGCGAACCGAAGCAGGGGCAGCGGTCGCAGAGTGCGAGGGGCTTTTGCCCCCGAAGCACGATGCGGGTACCGCAACCCGACATTATCGAGCATTTTGGCAACGCAGATGCCGTGCCGCAGTCGCCGGAGCGGTGCTTAAGCCGTCAGGCGGGAATTGTGCGGTATTGCCTTAAAAAGCGTCAATCCCAACCAGAAAAATTCTCGGCACCGACCGGGTATTACTCGGCGAGCTGGAACAAAGGCGGCAAGCCCAAAACGCTGACCTTACGGGAATGGGCAAATCTGGATACCGCCAAAAGCAGAAAGAAGTTTCAGGACTTTCTTACCCTGAAAATGCAGCCCTGCAGCGATGTGCTGAGCGTCGCCGAAGCAAGCCGGTTTACCGGCTATCACCACAACACCCTGACGAATTGGTGCCATAACGGTTACATCCGATACTTTGAAATCAGTGGTGGGTATATGATTCCCAAATCATGTCTGCTGAATTTTCTGCTTAGTCCTCATATTCTGGACAGCTATCGACCTTCTAAAAAGCTGGTTGACCTTGCGAAAGAATTCAGCCGACAGGGCAAATCGACAAAAAAGCCCACCGCCAAATGAGTGCCATAGAGAAAAGCAGCGTCCCCCGAATGTCAAACGGAGGACGCTGTTTTTATAGCCCTATTTCAACTGCTGACAATTTGTCACCAGTTGGCGCATGACTATCATCGGCATTAGGCAGCGACATATAGCTTCTGTAATTTTTAACTGCCTACAATTTGTAGTCATTTCACAAACCGTATGCTTTGGAACTGTTTCGGATTATGCCCTATTAAATCGAAGCATTTGAATTCGGCCACTAACAGCGGCGGCAATTTTCGCGGCTCGTCCATCATCAAACTGGGCGGCTGTTCGGAAGATTTCTTCTACTTTATTGGAAAATCCATCAAGGCGCTCCAGCGGCAGATCCACATAAGGCGCAATCAGTTTTAGCTGGGATTGCTGCGAGGTTTCAAACGGTTTTGCGGGAACCATGGCTTCCGCATTGATCGCGCGGGTGAGGGTCATCTGCCAAAGGCTTGTGCCGCTGTCATAGATGGGCGCTGTTCCTTTCCATTCCAGCGTTTCGGAATCGCGCAGGAAACCGAAGTTTCCCAAATGGCGATCCGTGTTGGCTAAGATGAAATCGGCAGCCAGCATATTGCAGACCGCTTTCTTTGCATCAGGAATTTCGACAGTCCGGCAGCAGGTGTCGAAGTGTTCCCAGTTGGAAACGCCCTGCGCTTGCGGCAACAGCCGCATAAATTGGGCGGCGGTGACAAGTTCGGTGTGGTCATTGGTAAAACACGTGCAGGCGGACATGACCTGTCCGCCCTGCTCTACAAGCCAGTAGGAAACGTGTGGCATACCGAGGGCCTCATACAGTGCCGTTGCCACAAGTTCATTATACGGCTCTTGTTGGTAGATGCCGGATCCTGCTTTTAATAGAATTCGTTTTCCGTCGGCAATACGCCAGCGCTTTTGCAAAAAGCCATCCGAGGTATTGCACGGGGAACACAAATCCGGCTGCGCAGATAAGACACCCTCACCAAACAAGGCCCGCCCTACATCTTCTGAAAAGTCGTTCTCATAGAAGTTTACATCATGCCAGTTTTGCAGGGCATCACAGGGCGTGACCCAGTATTGATCGGAAAGGCTTAGACCGCTGCATTTGACGAGGAGCAGTTCAGCATAAGGAACGTGCAAATGTTCCAGCGCCTGTTCCAGCCCGGAACGGCTTGCCGGGATACCACGTCCAGCCCACCATTTGCGCAGGGAGAGAACGTCAAAACTACCATCAATGTGCCTTGCGCCGAGGGGGATTCTTTGCTCCGAAAGGACCTCTACTACATCAATAATATCGCCGGTCTTTTCGGCAATTTCAATAACTGCAACTTGATGGTCACGCTGCATCAAAAAAAACCGCACGTCTGCTCACCTGCCTTACCTTATTATAGTAGATTATACCTTATAAAGGGTACCTTTGCAACGTGAGAAATCATCGCTGACAATAGTAGGATGTTTGCATATCGATATCCATACCGACATCGGCATCGTTTTCTGCAACACCATGTGCTATCAGTTCATGAGTGGTTGCATAGTCCGTAATAACGACACCATCAAAGCCCCATTTTTTGCGCAGTGTGTCTTGCATCAGCCATTGGGGAAAATGTGACATGCGCACCGTCTGCGGAAGCTTCATAAGCGGTAAGCTTTCCGCACTCCTCCACCAACTCCATATCCCAGCTGCAAGCCAGTGCAAGAGAAAGGGGGTAACTTGTTATGTACCCGTACACGATATCCGCCATGAATAGCAATCGGATTCGGCTATGCTCCAAATGACGTTTCTGAACATCATATACCTTTTCAGCACCCAGAACATTCAGAACAGAACCGGCGTTTTCCGCCACCCAAGGTTCTATTCCCCGTTCGGCGCACGGGCCGGTAGGCACTTCTTCTGCGCCAAAGAATCTACCATCCAACTGTACCAGCTGTCCGATTTTTTCCTTGAGCGTTAGGCTGTCCATCAGCTTCTTCAGATCCTGTAGCTTATTTCTGATTTGAGTCTACCAAACTATCTGCATAAGCGCAATGACACAGTTTATTTTGAAATTGCCTTTTTTGAAAAATCCGAATCGAGCGGCAAAATCAAAATAACATTTTTTGAGGAAAATAGTGAAAAGTGAAATTCAAGATCCTTCAAGGAACGCAACACATCGTTTATTCGTTACTTTTCACCTTTTTTTCAAAACGCCTTAAGCTATGTCGGAGCCGGAAGAAAATTTCCTATAAATATCACGCGAAAAAGTCCATTGCATCTTTCCGCACACTGCCACTTCTCACTTCTTAGGTGGGATATCAGTGGATTTGTCCGGCTTGAAGTCCAGCGGGTTGAAATAGGTACTGCTGTCCACCGAGATATTGGCAACCTCGCCGCCCAACTCTTGCACAAGCGGCGCGTACTCATTTTCGGGGTCTACGACATAGAATCGGGCCTTAGTATTTTAGAATCGTAATGTGCAGGAGAATTTCGTTTGATTTATTATCATAAAATTTGTACGTTCCATTCCGTACCGCAGACGAGCAGAGACACAAAATTGTCACAGCAGTGCAATAAAGCAAAAACAAAGTGTAACATTTTTAGGCAACGGAATTAACCCACCTAAAAATGTTGCACTTTTATTTTGCTGAAAATGTTACTTTTGGATTATGCCTGAACTAATAATTAAAGTTTCAACTTTCCCAAATAGTCGCATTTGAAAAATCAGATCCGACCGGATTTTCAGTATAGAAGATAACTACACTACAGACATTATAAATCACTTTCTATGTCATATTCCTCAAAATCTGATACTGTTTGCCATGTATGCTTCCATCCTTCGTGAAAATACCGCTATTACAACTTCTTTGTACGCAAAAGCATCCTTTTATTTTTGACAGATCCTATCATTGTCATATTTCATCATTCAAGCGCCACATTTTAACGTATCATAGTACATTTATTAAAAAGTCAAATATAACATTTATGTATCGCAAAAGAAGAAATGGTACTTTTGAAATGTACAAAAATGGCTCTTTTAGCGAATGCAAATTCATCAGATGTTATGATCGCATCATTTTGAGGCAAAACAATCGTTTTATCTCTACAATTATATAGTGAAACTGTTACAGTATGACTTTTACCGTCCTCTTTTGCAGAGCTTTATTTACTTCTCAAGCTATGAATGGCCTTGAACAGGATGCCCGATAAACCGCAGGACTTGATTGCCGCACAACAATAAAGCAAATAAAAAACGAGCTTTACCATTTTTTCTCTGGCAAGGCTCGCTTCTCTGCTTTGTTTGTTAATCCAGCCGGAACACCTGCTCCAGCTTGGGCTGGGCACCGGTCACGGGGTCCATTTCCAGCTCCAGAATATCTTTCATATACTCATTCCAGCGGTCCACAATGGGGCTTTCTGCCTGCACTTTTTCAGCATAGGCAACGCCTTTTTCGCATTCATAGTAGCCAAAAAGTTCATCTTTGCAATAAAAAATGCTGTAATTGCAGATGCCTGCCTCTTTCAAAACCTTGACCATCTCCGGCCAGATCTCTGCGTGGCGGCGCTGATATTCTGCCTTGCAACCGGGTTTGATGCGGCCTTTCCATGCCATATGTTCCATGTTGATTTCCTTTCCGTACAAACATTTTTATTTTGTATTACGTTAAAACCAAAGTCAAAAAACAAGGTTGCATCCGCACCTTATTTTTGGTAAAATTACTGTAGTGTTACTATTCTTTTCATTTACATTATATTGCTTTTTTCTGATCTATTTCATACCACAAAGCACTGTTTATTTTGTGATAATTCTACTGAGGTGATCCCTTATGTTGACCTATAATATGGACGTGGAAGAGCGCAGTGTGTGGCTGCGTGCAACGCCAAATAACGCCGTGTTGGCACAGCCATTTTATGCAACGGAAGCCGGACTGTTTTATGGGCGTTCCCACTTTGCCACAGCCCGTACAGACAAGGAAAGTTACATCCTTTTTTATACCCTGGCCGGGGCTGGCTTGATTGAGCAGAACGAACAGCACATTGAGCTGCCGCAAGGTGCCGCACTGCTGATGAACTGCCGCACACCACAAAGTTACTGCACGGCCCCCGGCTATGATGTATGGGAGCACTACTGGGTACACCTTGACGGTGTTGGGGTTAAAACGTTAGCCGATTCCGTACAGTCGCAAGGGCGGCTTACCGCTGCGCATGTCAGCCGCATGGAGATGCAGCCTTTGTTTGAAACACTGTTTGCCGAGTGGAAAAAGGAAACCACCACCGCCCAGATCGAAATTGGGTTGACACTGCACAAAATGCTGGCACTGCTTGCCCACCAGCAGCTTTCCGGGGACGAAAGCCGTTCCAACCGGACCATGATCAAGCAGATTGCAGATTATATCCGTGCACATTATGCGGAGCCCATCAATCTGGATATGCTGCTGGCGCAGATCCCTGTCAGCAAAAGCTGGTTTTTGCGGCTTTTCCGGCAATATATGGGCACAACACCGTACAATTTTTTGTTATCCACCCGTATTACCCGCGCAAAAGAACTGCTGGTTCTGACAGATTTCCCTGTCGGCGAGGTTGCCCGCCAGGTTGGCTTTGAGGATGAAAGCAATTTTTCCACCCGCTTTTCTTCCATGACAGGCCAAAGCCCGCAGCAATACCGCAAAAGCGCACTGAAGCCTTTTGCCCAAAATTCATAAATACAAGACAAAGCACGGTCTTATGATGATTTTCCTATCGCAGAGCCGTGCTTTCTTTTATTTCTCACCGGTTCAGATCAGCGTTCGCTTCATCCATTCTTTGCTGTAATATCGCACCACCGGGATGATACAGCCGGAAGCCCAGCTTAACGGGGTGGCAAGCCAGATGCCCCACACACCCAGGTGCGGCGCCAGCAAAGAGGCAAACGCCAGCCGGGCCCCCATCTCAAACAGGCCTGCAACCAGGCTGACATTTACATCCCCTGCACCGCGCAGCACGTTCAGATAACTGTTCATTACCGCGGCAATAATATAGGCAAACCCCATTACACTGAGAAAATCCGCCCCTTGTGCAATGCTGGCAGCATCGGTGGCTGGGTCAAGGAAAATCGACAGCAGCAGCCGGCGCGATGCAAACACCGCGACGGCCAACACCAAGCAGATCACGCAAAGCGCTTTCAGCGAATCACGCAGGCCCTGGCACACCCGGCCTATATCGTGTTTTCCCATATTCTGCCCCGTGTAAATGGCCAGTGCATTGCTTACCGATACCACAACCTGAATCGTCAGCGAATCGATCCGCTGCACAGCGGTGTAAGCCGCCATGGTCACACTGCCAAAACTGTTTACAATTCCCTGCACGGTCATACCGCCAAGGGTTATCATGCAGCTTTGCAGCGCCGTAGGCAGGCCAAAACGCAAAATCAGGGCGGCATCCACTTTGTTAAAACAGAGCCGTACCGAGGCAAAGGCAAAGGGCTGCTTCTGCTGCCATAGTTCGCAAAGGCAGACCCCTGCAGAAAGGAACTGTGCCGCTACCGTTGCCAATGCTGCCCCGGCTACCCCCATGTGCAGCCCCAAGATAAACCACAGGTCCAACACAATGTTGCAAAGGCTGGAAACCACCATAGCGGTCAACGGCGTGCGGGAATCCCCAGTGCTGCGCAGCACAGCGCCCGCGGCGTTATACAGGGCATTGCCCAGCAAAAAACCTGCTGTAATACGCAGGTAAGTCACACCGGCATCCAGCAGATTTTCCGGAACTTGCAGCAGGCGCAGCATTGGCCCAGCCAGCAGCACCCCCAGCAGTGACATTACAACGGATGCCGCTAAAAGCAGCGTCAAAAATGTTCCCAACAGGCGGCGCAGTTCATCATACCGTTCAGCACCCCAGTATTGTGACACAATAACGCTGACACCTGTTGCAAGCCCAGCCAGCAGCAGAAACAGGCAGGCATTGATATTGCCTGTACTGCCCACTGCCGCCAGCGCGTCTGCACCAAGTGCCCGTCCCACGATAGCGGTATCCACCACATTGTACAGCTGGTTGAAAAGGTTCCCCATCAGCAGCGGCAGTGCGAAAGAGAAGATGACATTCAAGGGCCGCCCTTGTGTCATATCAACGTTGGAACGCAGAACCCGTCCACGAATGCTCATAAATTTACCATAGCCCCTCCATAGGACAGTGCATTTCCCCGCAAGCGGCACAGGGAATGAAGGGCCGATTTCAGTGTATTGGCCGCAGCACATCCCACTGGCATAAGGAACCGTGGGGTTCCCGTTGGCATAACGTCCGGTGCTGATCAAAATGTACACCGGACGTTATGTTTTTAGTTTTGGGGCAAAATTTTGGTTTCCAGCCCATCCAGCTCAACGGCAATATCGCCATCGGGGGTCTTGACCACTGTAGATTTCTTCTGCGTGCTGTTATTGATGACAACCAGAGTTTTGTCGGCGGGGAACCATGCGGCCTCGGTTTCGGGGTCCGTGGTCAGCCAATCGCTGTTCAGCGGCAGCCCCTTGGCCCACAGCAGCAGGTTCAACAGCATGCGGGCGTTGACAGGGCTGTATTCAAACCCGGCCATGTACACACCGCGGCCCTTGCCGAACGCATGGGCAGCAATAGCGGGGGTGCCGTCCACCTCAGCCAGCACACGGGTACCGCCGTCGGTCATGTACAGGTGGTCGTGGGTTTTCAGCGTTGCACCGTCCGGGATCAATCCATCCACCGGTTCTGCCTGCACCGGCCAGCGGCCATGGCAGACACGGGCACCGGTATCCTCGTCCACGCCCAGGATGCGTGCCATGCGGAAGGTATCGCCGTAACCGCTTACTGCGGACGGTTCCTCTACCCCCAGCAGTACGCCGCCGTTGTATACCCACTTGTTCAGCGCGGCAACCAAGGTTTCATCCTGCCAAGCATCGCCGCCGCTCCATGCGCTGCCCGCGCGGCCTGCGTTGATGATAACATCTACATCGTCAGGCACGCCGTTCTTCACATCGTCAAAGTTGATGAATTTCACGTTCACCGGAAGCCCTGCCAGCGCTTCGTTGATGTGGATAAGGGTGTGCATATAAGTCTCATGGAAATGGCCGGACAGCGTCCAGGGGCGCAGGCTGCCCCAACTGTGCAGAACCGCCACCGTCAACGGCAGGGTCGCCACGGCACCATGGGTATGCAACTCCTTAATAGCGCGGAACTCGTCAGAAATATCCGCGATATACTCCACAAAATCCGGGAAGTCATTCAAAAGGTGCAGGTAGCCGCCCAGGCCGATGCGGTCGATCTTGGCCCGCAGCAGGGCGCGGCGGACATGGTTCCAATACTCAGCTGCATCGCGGGTGGGGTTGCCGCCCGGTGCAAAGGTTGGTGCACCGCCCAGGCCCACCGGGAACAGGTACGGATGGAACCGCAGCTCATGCACCGGCGCATCAACGCCCGCGCACATCCGGGCTTCATAACCAGAAAACACGCACTTGATGACGCCGTCAAAGCCGAATTCCTTAAAGTGCGGGCCGTAAGGTTCAACGCCCACCCAGCTATCGTCATAAAATACATAGGCACGCTTGCCGTAACTGTGGACCAAATCCACCAGTTTTTTGCCGTACCCGGCCACAAACTGCTGGGTAAACTCCATGTAATCCCGCTTGTGAGCCATCGGCGGCATGTGGGTCACCTGCAGGCTGCCCTTGTTGATAAAGTCCTCTGCCGTCAGGGTATACCCATACTGGGCCGCAAAATCATCCAGCGCCTTTTCCGATACGGTAAAGTCATAGCTGCCCCAGTCCGTAAACAGATTCTGGTTGCGCTTATCGCTGCCCCAGATCCAGACGAAGTTATAGAACATACTGGTAAACCGCACCACGTTGGTCCGGGGGTGGGTCTCGCACCAATTTTTCAGCCAGTCGTACAAAAAGTCCTGAGCTTCCTTGGTGCGCGGATCAACAGGCAGCAGGTGCTCACTGGTCCAGCTGTTGGTAACATGGTTGTACATGTTGATCTCTTCCCAGGTGCGCCATGCCAAAAAGCTGACCGTGTAAGCATGGAACGGCACTGGACTTGCCACAGTCACTGTACCTGCGGCAGCATCCCACTGCCATGTGTCCGCAGGCAGCAGCTTGTTGGCCGTGCGGTCCCAAACCTGCCAGTAACGCAGGGCTTCGGGGCGGTCATTGATCTTGAACTGCTCATCAAAGAACCCCGCTATCGGCTTAACGGTCAGCGGCTCTTCGGCAGCAATGACCGGCTCTGTGCTCAAAAAGGACTGCTGTAAACATTCCGGGTGTTCCTTTGCCCAGGCATTGTGGTCACGGATGATGCAGATGGTGGAGTAAATATCGTACCCGGCGTTGAGAATTTCATCGGAAAGCTGGGTGCCATCACTATCGCGGATCACATCCGCGCCCCATTTTTTTGCCAGTTCCAGCGTAAGTTTTTCCTGCCCAGATTCACCCGGCAGCGTAAATCCGCCACTTGTATGTTCAAATTTCATCTCCAGTCACTCCTTTATTCAAATATGCAGGCGGCGGCAGATTTCTGCAGCGTTACTGCGGTTCAGCGGTTTTGTCAGGGCTTCGGGGGCAATCAGGCCTTCCGCCACAGCCTGGCCCACTGCCCGCCTTGCGTAAACGGGCACAGAGTCCGGCACAGGCACGGCATCCGCCAGCGGGCGGCGGCCTGCAGCACCGGGAATCAGCACAGCCAAAAAGTCAGCCGCTGTTACTGTCTGATTCGGGTAAAGGCTGCCATCCGCAACCCATTCCGGTGGGATCAAGTCATTCTGCGCGGCGCACTGTATGGTTCCGGCATACGTTTCATGCCCGACAATATCGCTGTACAGGTCATTGTACACATTGATGGGAAACAGTTTAAGCGCCTTGATTGCCAGTTCCAGCGCTTCGGCACGAGTCAGCGTATCGTTGGGGCGGGTGGCATCGTAATCGGCAAAGGGATCGCCTTCCGGCGCAGGAATCGCGCAGTCTGCAGGAGCTTCCAGCGGTACAAACGGCGGTGTCGGCGTCCACTCCGGGGCATCCGTCACCATCAGCCCCAGCGCATCGCCCAGAGCATGGGCCACAAAACCCGCCATTTTATAAGCACCAAAATCATTGGTGTGGGTATAGTCGCCTGGGTAAAACCACCGCTTAGCCGTTTCCAGCCCATCCTGCTGCATCAGCGCCATGGCCCAGGTGTGCAGGTCAAGAACCATCACATTTTCAGCTTTGCCCAAAGTCAGCACTGCATCAGCAAAATCTGCCAAAAAGTCGTTATAGTGTGCAGCATCTTTCCAGCTGTTGCGCGCCAGCGGTGTGACCAGCACCGGCACAGCTCCGGCTGTGCGGGCTTCCTTTATATAGGTACGCAGGCGGTCGGTATAGCCGCCGTATGCCTGCAAATGTGCCAATTTCTGGTCATTGTGGCCAAACTGGTAGAGGCAGATATCCCCTGCCCGCAGCCGCGGTTTGACAATATCCCAGTGTCCTTCGCTCGTAAAGCTCTCGGTGGTCAGGCCGCTGTGGGCGTGGTTGGTGATGCAGACATCCGGCAGATAAGCGGGCAGCATCTGCCCCCAGCCGCAATAGCTTGTGCCCGGTGCATAGGGCAGATTTGCCGTCTGATCGGTCACAGTTGAATCACCGCACACCCAGATGCGGCGGACATCCGGGGCTTCGGCCACCGCTGCCGCCGCCAGTGCGCCCCCCACAACCGTCACGTTCACAGCGGTACTTGGCACGGCATCTACCTGCCCGCGCGGCACGATGGGAAACACATCGCAATACGCTGTTATGGTTTTGTTCTCCCCTGCTGCCAGTGTACCGCGCCAGACAAGACGGCGGCGGCCGATGAATACCAGCACTTCCCCTCCATCTGTACCGGTCACGGTAATTTTGGTACGGTAAACACCCTCTGCAGGAACATCTACCCGGAACCACACCGGCAGGCTGCGGCATTCCAGGTCCTCTGCCCGTACTGCATCGGTGGCAGTTGCCTGCACGCCGTTTTCCGTGCAGGTCACATCACAAATTGCGGTACCCGCGTACCACCACTGCGGCAAAAAGCTGCTGTTCGTTTCCGGAATGCGCAGCGCCGCATTGGCGTTGTACACCGCACCGATTACAAAACCGAAACCCGTTTGTTTGTTGTAGGAAGATACGCCTTGCGCGATGTTCCATGTAAACTGCATCTTATGTACACTCCTTTGTACATTCAACAAATGGTATATACTTTCCGTGGGCGTTGACGGGTCGGTGCAGGCACCGTCCCTTGCAACGGTTGTTTTGCATAAAAATTGGGGCCGCTGCCCGGCAGCGGCCCCAACAGCGCATGATGTATACGCGATTTTAAATTTTCTTACTTGACAACCAGGACATTGCCATCAGCAATCAGGCTTGCCTTTTCATCGAGGATTTCCTGATAACCGGCATCCAGATACTCCTGGCAGTACTCCTCATACTTGGACTCAAACTCGTCGGGGCTGCAGGTAACACAGTCAACATAGGCTTCCTGCCACAGGCTGTTCAGGTCAGCGCTGTATTCGGTGGTAGCTTGAACTGCCTTGGAGAAGATCGGGGTGATGATACCGCCGCTCTCGCCCTTCTTTTGCAGGTCGTAAGCATCTTGGACAACCCAATCATAACCGGCGGGAGCCAGGGTTGTCTTGTTGGCCTGCAGGTCAGCGGCCTCGTCGCCGTAGTGCTGGACCTCCTGAACAAGGCACCAGTAGTCCTTGTTATTATTGTTGCTCAGCTTGTCGTCACCGGTGTAGTCGGTGTTGTAAACATTGATGCCGTCCACGACGTTATAGGTTTTGCCCTCTTCGCCGTACTGGAGGTACTTCAGGTTATCGGGCTGGCTCATCCAGTCAAGGAACATATATGTGGCGGCGCGCTCCTCAGCGGTGGCGTTGGCGTTGATGCCCATAATCATGCCGTAGCTGGGATACTCATAGTAGTGTGCGGTGAAGCCGTCGGCAACCGTGCCGGAAGCGGTAGAACCCATAACGGCTACTTCGGCGTTGGGGTCGTTGGCCAGCAGGCTGCTGAACACGTCGGTGCCGCTGGACATATAGAAGCTGTACGTAGCGCACTGACCGGAGACAAACTTGCCCTTGGCCAGCGTGTCATCGGTGGTCAGGTAAAACTCCGGATCAACGATGCCTGCGTTGTACTTCTCGTTCATATCCTGCAGGTAATTCTTGGTGGCGGTCCAAGTAAACGGTGCAACGTTCAAATCCAGGTACTGGGCCAGCTCGTCATCGCTGGTGCCCTCGGGGATCCAGTTGTAGAAGTAGGTGAAGCTCTTGGTGATCAGCGGATCGTTCTCAACACCAAGACCCGCGTCCTTGAAGGCCTGCATGGCGGTCTTGAGTTCCTCGTTGGAGGTGGGCACATCCAGCCCGACCTGATCCAGCCAGTCCTTACGAATCAGCGTGACCCAGTTGTAGTAGATGGGGTCGCGCTCTGCGAAGATGAAAGCATTTTCACCGTCCAGCTTGCCGTAGGTCTCGATGGTGTCCTTCATGTTATCCCAATAGGTAGGGGCATAGTAGGCAACTTCATCCAGATCGATGGGCTGCTCAGCACCTTCGGACCAGTAGTTGACAGCAGCAGGCATATCATAATGGAAGATAATGGTGGGGGCGTTGCCGGCGGCAATCATCTGGTTAAAGTCCTGCACCTCATTGGAGCGGGCGATGGCAACGTATTTGACGGTAACGTTATACTTATCGCCGAACTCGGACTGGATCCAGCGGGTGTAGTAGTTGTCTGTGGGGTTCCAGTTTTCAAAGCCGCGGTCATAAACCGGGATCTGGATGGTGACATTCTCCGGGAAGCCCGCAGAATAATCAGTGTAGCTGCCCGTGCTCTCCGCAGTGGAAGCAGCCGCAGTAGAGGAAGCGGTGCTTTCGGCTGTAGAAGCAGCGGCAGAGGAAGCAGCAGAGCTAGAGGACCCGCCGCATCCGGCGAGCAGGGTTGCGGTCATGGCAGCAGCCATACCAAGTGCAAGTGTCTTTTTCATTTGTATAATCTCCTTATTATTTCGCACCCGTGAAGGTTGCGTTTTCTACAAGCATATCCAGGACATCGACATAGTAAATCGAATAGGTCATGGTTCTCGTCATATAGTCCTCGGTGAACCCGTAAGCCTCGCACATCGAAGCAAGATCGTCATAATCGTAGTAATCTAAGAGCGACTTCAGTTCCTCGGCGCGGCGCTCCTCACTGATGGTGAAATTCTCCGCCCCGGCAATCGCCCAGATGACCAGCTCTTCCTTGACCGACTGCTCCGCGCCCTCGCGGACGGCAGCCTCATAGGTCTCGGTCGTCTCTCCGGTTGCCGCTGTGACGAAGTCCGCATAGCTCATGCCGTACTGCGACGCATAGTAGCGGACATAGTCGATCTGCTGCGCCATATAGTCCTCGACGACGCCCTCGGGGTACTTCAGCACCTCGGCGTTGTCAACGGCAACCGCCAGCGTGGCGGACTGCTTCTCGGCGGCGATCTCATCCTGCCGTTCGGCGGCAAGCGTCTGACGGACATACGCCTCGTACTCCGCCATCGTCGCATAGCTGAAGTTCTCGCGGACGAATGCGTCGTTGTACTCGGGAATGACCGTCTCGGAGATGGACTTCACCGTAATCTTAAACTGCGCGGTCTTGCCCGCGAGATCCGGATTGTTCTTGTAGGGGTCGGGGAAGG
>ENA-OROL01002130-OROL01002130.1-human-gut-metagenome-genome-assembly--contig:-NODE-2130-length-14362-cov-2.128259_pt1 | contig 14362 bp, 23 predicted proteins | sample MGYA00242128_ERZ509048 | MGnify/ENA primary metagenome ERZ509048 (study PRJEB26280, sample SAMEA2338750) | human gut metagenome | biome: human gut; feature: human-associated habitat; material: faeces...
CGGCTATATTGAAAGCACTATCTACTTCGGTGGCAGGTGTAGTAGCTATTGGGTTTATTTTTGAAGAAATTGAGCCATCGAAAATTACATTACCAGACGGGATAATTTCGTTTTGATAAACAAGTGTGCTCCCTACATACGCTTCCTGCACCTCCTTACTCCCTACATAGGGCTTTATACCTGTGCTTCCGAAAGAAATACCCATAGTTATTCCTCCTTATTTCTTGCTCTCAACCAAGAGCGTATTTATTGCCAACAGGATACACCTTAACCTTGCCTTTGCTTCCCCAATATCCTCACACTTCATCAGTATTTCGATAATATCGTCATGCAGCCCTGACAAGATTTTTCGTGTTCGTCTGTCCATTAGTGAACCTCCTACATATTTTCTATATAGTCTTTATTTGCAGCTTCAAGGCATTCAAAGACTGGATGTTCTGCTAAAATGGTTTCCCTCTCAAAGAATGAATTTCCGTTCGACTGTGTCCAGTCGCCAGCAAGGAAAACAGACGCTTTTGCGGTTAGAATATCCGTATCAAAATCCCAATGAAGAATGTGCAGCTCATAGCACACATTGGCTGCGCACACATAGCGGAACAGGCCTTTTGTTATCTCTTTCCAGTTTTCTAACTGATTCATACTTCTACCTCCTGCTCCAACAGCTTCAGCGCATCCCTGATAGCAAAATACATATGTGCTTCCGCAGGGCTAACCATCCCCCGGTCGCACTCATGCAATATAGAAAGGCATCTCGCATCTTCCAACAGTTCTTTTGCTTTAATAATGTTGTCAATCATATGCTTATCCTCCATTTACCCACCCACCCACCACTTATTTTATTCAGTTACAAGGTAAAGCGTAGTCGCAACAGGGTTAGTGGGCAGTTGAGTCACCACCTGAATTGCCGTTACATTCTGAATCATGGGAGCCAGCGCAGCAGCAGCAGCATAGTAATTCGCAGGCTGACCATTCAGATTGCTTGCATTATTAGCACTCGTAGCAGTAGTGGCACTATCAGCAACCTCAGCAGCTCTAACCTTACCAGTAGCACCGGAACCTACATAGTCGGAAGTTTCCATATAACCCTCAAGGTTAACGCTTGCACCGTTGGTGACGATAGTCAGTATACCACCAGCCTGAATAGCGATGATATTAGAGTTAATTCTGAACGCATAATCTGGCAGGGAAGTACCGTCAGGCAGTCTTGCAGTAACATTCTGCCCATCAACCGTAAAGGTATCACCAGTACGGAAGTCACCAGTAGCGGTAAAGCGCAGAACAGGAACGCCAGCGGTGGAGCGCACGATAGCATGGAGAGTACCGGACTTGTTGTGTGTAGCATTGGTAACTCCTGCATCCTGATTGGCTTTCATAGCTTCGTCAATATCATCCCAGTTAGGGTTAATCTGAGTGAGCGGGTTAAAGAGGTCATTACCCTCAACCTTTTTAAGCTGATAGTTAGTAGTATTAGTCATAAGACATTACCTCCTTATACAATAATGTTTTTACCGTTTTGAGCCAACTGCGTATAGGTGAAATTGAGGGCAATCAGCTCATCAACGGTCTTTTGACGAGTAATGAGTTCAGTAACCGTAATGCCATCCGTAGCATGAAGCTGCGCAAGATAGTCAAACATCTCCTGAACTGTAACCTTTGCACCAGTAAAATAGTTAAGCACCTTAATGCCGATTATTTCAGAAGCAATACTCTCAAAGATATACTCGTTGTTTTCTTCAATCTTTAAATCCATAATATCTTTAAGGCTTTCGCCAAGATTATAGATTTTTGTGTCGAGTTCTTCAAGGCTTGCAGCAGTAGTATCAGCCAAATCAATAATGGAGTTATTCAGTTCCTCATAGAGCGCCTGATACTTACCATCAAGTTCGTTGTACTGATTCTGAATTTGCGCTTCAAATTTTGCAATCTCGTTACGCATATCGTCAAGGGCTTGCTGGATAGCATCTTGGTCGATTGCATTAACCTCTTCGATTGTTTCCTCCAGCTTCTTATACAGCTTGCTCACCATTTCAAGGTACGACAAGCTATCGTCAAAAACCGTAGGCAACACAGGGTTAAAGTTCCAATAGGGCAATGGAGTAATCATTTAATACACCCCCAAGAAACATTGATTTAGGTCTTTATCATTCATCAGCAAACGCACAACGCTGACCACATATCTACGATATTCGTCATACAGTTTGCCTACACTGACCCCATTATAACCGCTGACCATCTTAACATAATCCGTTTCGGTCTTGCTATCCACAGTGCCGTTAGCATTAACCGTATTGTTGTTAAGCGTAGCAGAAGAAGCGTATACATTGTTCTCTATTTCGTTCATCTGCACAAGGCCATCAGCAGGGGTGCTTTCAACCGATTTGCTATTACCGTTAGTATTAGAGTTGGAACTCGTAGTACCTACATCAGACTTATCCAGCGTTTCCTTATACTTATAATTCGTGAGAGGGTCTATTTCGCTCATGGCCATTTTGAACATACCGTTGTAATACGGCATAATCTCGTTAAGCGTGTTACCAAGATATAGGTCAAATTCGCCAACTGTTTCAAACCCTATCTCACGCATCCAAAAGTGATTAAGGAAATACTGATTCAGTACCGAACGGTAATTCTCATCGAAGATAGGATAAGAGGTAAGGGCTTTAAGTTGATAACCGCTTTCGATAATGTACCGCAGTTCGGTTGTGTATTTACTCATCACCCTCACCCTCTTTCTCTATCTTAAGTGGCTCAGTTGTAAAACTCTGTGTAGACTTCAAGGTTTCCATCTGATACTGCGTGAATGGGTCATCCATATCAACCAGCGTAGAAGTAGGCTGACGGAAGTTAACCTCAATGTTAAGGCCGAACATATTATTGATTTTTTCAGCAGCCTGTCTGCGCATGAGTAGAGGGCTATATCTGTAACTCATGCTTTCACTTTGCGCTGCTCTAACCTCACCCGCAAGAACACGCTCACTCTTTTGCGTAGCTTCCTGCGTTTCATAGCCAAGGTAAATCATAATCTCGCCCATAATGTGACGGCGCATTTGCGTAAGCTCTTCACCCAACCAAGGAGCATCAGTTTTGAGAACTGTAAAGCTATCCTTATCCACGCTTTCATCAACCATCATAAACGGCTCATTTCCTGCATACTTCAACCAAATGTTTTTAAGGGTAAGCCTTTGTTTGTCTGTCCCCTTAAACAGCACTGGTGTTTTCTGTGCAAGGATATTAACTCGTCTTGCTTGGTCAATCTCGTAAAGTTGTTCAGCGTAGTAGTCCAGCCAAGGGAATGTTGGAGATTTAATCATGTTGTTATAAACTATGACAGAGTTCTCCATCGTTAGCTCCCGCTGATAACCATTGATAGCCCACACTCTGTATTGAATGGGGTCATTATAGATATTGTAGTCGCCGTTAATCATAGCTGGCAGGAAAACATAACGCTGTGCAACATCATCAAAGAAGAAAGCACCCATAGCATATTCGTTAAGGGTCATTTCCAAGAATCGCTGGTCAATCTCTTCAGGGAGATTCTCCCATTTAAATCGTGCCATAGCCAGTTCATGCAGTCGACCACGATAGAGGGAATCTAAGATTGAGTTGGAGAATAGCGCAGAGTTGCTTTCATTCTTTAGAGGGACAAAAGGTTTATTCTTTCCCATGCTTTACCTCCTTTCAAGAAGTAATAATAGGATTATCAAGGTTACCATAGTTAAATGTGCCGTTATGCCAAAGGGTTACACCAGTATCGAACATCTTTTTAACAGTTTCAATAACATTAGCAGGACACTCTCCAATAACATTGCATCCGATGGTTTGAACAAAGTCCCAGTTCTGACGGTTGTGCAGTTCAATATCCTTTAAGATAGATACTTTATAACCGTACTGACTAAAGAAGTTGTCAATTATTCTTGCATACTCTGCTCTAATTGCTACGCAGTTTGCATAGAATCCACTCTTACCACTAATGGCATTTGCATCGCTGCTTTCTATTGTACCATTCAAGTTATTGGGCAGGTGTTCAGCTTGAGCTACTTTAGACAGAGAGCCAAGAGTTGCAGATACACCACCAGCAATAGCAAGAGGATTACCTGTTAGTCCACCAACAGCTAAAGTAGCAAGTCCTGTTCCGAACTCTGTGCCCATACTATATTTATGCTTTGCCAGCCAATCCTGATAGCCATTATTAACCCAAGGCAGTACAGGAAAGCCACTTAAAGAAACTTGGTCTTGAATGTCGATATTGTTTCCAGCGTAATTTTCCATTGTAGCAGAAAGTGTTGGTCGCATACCAAAAGGATGAGTTATCTTAAATAATCCATATTCACCGCCTGTGTCCATTCGCTCATATCTAAAAGTTTTTGCATCGCCACTTGAAGATATGATGTTCAAGGCACAATATGGATAACAGTACAATTTATTGTTTCTTGGTACAATAGATAAAGTTCTTTCAGGATAACCACCATAACTCTCAATCGTGCTGTAATTGTCCCCCACTTTTGTTACAGTAAAAACTCCAACGATAGCATCAAGTTGTGCAGCTTTAGTGTAAGCATCTATAATTATTTGAGCAGCCGTCATAGAAGAAGAATTGTCAGCTCTACCGCACTCAATCCAGTACACAGGAAACGCAATTCCTCTCACAATGGAGGGAGCTTGAATATGAGCCACGACTTCTTCACCTAATTCTTGCTTAATATAATCAGGTATTCCAGTCATGGCAATAATAACTCGCATATCCTCCGGCTTGAATAAAGTGTAGGCATGAGCAGTTGTCACATAGTCACCTGTTTCCAGTCCCTCATCAAGAGTATGCGCTCCAACAGCATCATTACTTACCGTTTCACGCTCAACAAAACTCTTATTAAAAGTAAGGTCAAACTGCCAGCTTGCCCACACATCCTCATCCAGTATAAGGGCTGTGCTTTCAGGAGAAAGATACCGCATATCACTGACGAAAGCGTAAAACCACTTATTACCGTACCGATGGTTTTGATAAGCTACATAGTTAATATGATAGCAATTCTCCATCTGACGCTTAATCCGCAGTTCTCTCGTTCCATCAATAAACTGAAAGTCTGTGTAAGTAGCAACAGGCACTTGATTAGCAAAGAACTGATTCTGTTCTGTCACACTATCCCATTGGAGAACATTCTGATAGGTAGGGTCACAGGGAATACCACTATACAGTTTTACTATCGTATTAGGTGTTACCATTTTATCCCTCCTTAAAGAATTAGGTGGGGCAGGTGGTTAGCCCACCCCACCATAAGATTAACCAACAGTGATAGTGCAGGTAGCAGTCTTGGAAGTATCCTGAACGGAAGTGGCAGTAACAGTAATAGTGGGGCCGGTTTCCTTAGAGCCAAGAATAACCTTACCCATGCTATTAACAACAGTTTCAGGGTCAGTGTTGCCAGTAAGAGCAAAGCTGCACTTGGAAGTGGGGTCACCAGTACCAGTAACAGTTGTGGTAATCTGAACAGTTCCGCCAGCCTTAACCGTAGCGGTTTCGGGAGTAACGGTAAGAGCGGTTACGGTAGGAGTAGCAGTACCGAAAGCAACAGCGTTAGCAAACGGAGAGAGGGAATAAACCATCCACACATGGTAGAAGTAATTCCAGTACAGACCCTTACCGTTATAGGCGGTCTTAAAGGTACGCAGATAATCGTAAACCTGATACCAGTTCTTATCCACGAGAATGGCTTCGATACCATCATCACCAAGGTCGCCGATATTATCTGCCACGATAACATGCCCAGCGAACTCTGCCTTATCCATATGGAACGCAGCAGCCAGCACATCAACATCCATTCGAGCGTTGAAGTCAGGAGTAGTAATAAGGTACTGCTCATCCTTGGGAGTGGAAGTCCACACACCTGCGTAGTTCATCTGATTGTTAAAGATGGTCATGCCATCAGAAACAGCCTTAATTTTAATCATGGCTTCACGAGCAGATGCAGCATCGGTAACAGGGGTGATGGGTTCAACGATAAATCTACCGTTATTGTTCCACTCACTGATAAGCTGCTTCATCTGAATGAACTCATCCAGCGTAGCAGACTTATACATAGAATCAACCAGCCCAGCAATGAAACGGTCAAGACTATCATACGACATGAAAGCCTTACGAAGCTGTTCATTGGAGATAGTCAGAGGGTAATTAAGCTGGCTATCAACGCTGTGGAATACAGAGGATACATTGGGCAGGTGACGCTTAAACAGAGTGTCCTGTGCAGCTCTGGGGTCATAGGTCTGCGCTTTAATAACATCAATGTAAATTTCCTCAATGGTTTCACCAACCGCCAGTCTACCCTTTTTAAGAGCAGCAAGAGGGTTAGCTGCCATACGGTCGTTCAGGATAACAAGGCCGATACGATTGACCAGCGCATTAACGAACTCGTTAGCCTGTGCTTCGTAGGTGAGAATAGCATCGCCAACTTCATGTAGATTATCTGCGGTAGCTTCAGGGATTCTATCCTGATATACAGCAGTAGCGTTCTGACGAATTACATTCAGAACATTAACACCTTTTGCCATAATTATTCATCCTTTCCAGTGTAAGATTCAGCTACTTCTTCATAGGTGAGCTGTTTACCTTCTTCATCATCTTTAATGTCCTCGCTCTGCTTATCCTTAGCTTCCATAAGGTCAGCGTTTCCACCAAAGAATCTGTTAATGTACTGCTCACGCAAGGTATTGTACCTGCCGTTCAGTTCATCGTACTCTGCTTGCGACACGCCATCAATTACCTCCATGCTTGCATTATAATCGTCACGCAGTCTGGTAATCATTTCAGCGCCATCGTCAGGGTTCTCATAGAATCCCATAATGGTACGCATATAGGATTCATGCTCTTCAGGTGTAAGTCTTGCCATTATCATTCACCTCCTTTGTGTAGAATACTGTCAATTTTGTCAGCAAGGGATTGCATCACTTTAGTGTTATCCCTTATGACATTAGCCTGTTCCTGATTGTTTTTCAACAGCAGAATACAGACAACAGCCGGGAAGCCAATGCTGGAAATTAGATTAGTCAATTCACCCCAATCCACAGCTTATACCTCCTTAAACCTTTATCTCATTAAGCATTTTCATAACTCCCACCCATGCAGCCTTGGCCTTGCCAGTTTCGAACCTCATTTTTCCTTGTTGAAAAAGGACAGTGGCTAACCGCCATACAGGTTGGTTGCGAACTGACTTAACCATAAGCGTATTTGGTGTGTGGTCTGCCATGCTCAATGTGTACTTTAATGGATAAGATGGGTCATAATCCTCTGAACAATACATAAGTCCCACCTTATCATCTCGCCATACTCCGTAAAATTCTCCGTTAAAGAAGAACCCAAAGTAATAGTAAGCTGTACCTTGTTTTCTTTCCAAAAATTCATTAGAATCTCTAAGGGCTACATTTCCTATTGCATATTCACCGTAAGAAGTTCCTGCTATGATTTTACCGAATCTTGTTTGTGCCATGTGGTTAGCAAACTCTTCGCTGCTTACCTTAAGAAGAATAACATCTCCACCTTTAGCTTTAGCTACTGTCTGTTCTCCAACAAGCTGTAAGCCAAAGTATAGGAAGTAGGGGTTATAAAGTGAAACATTGTTAGCAAGAAATACAACCCTTACATCTCTATCTCTTGCTACGGTGGAGTATGCTTCAAGGAAAGTTTCAACCTCATTCCTTAAATAGTGATAAGAAGAAGATGGGTCAATAAGAAATTCCTCAAAGATGATTAAGGTAACTCCGGGATAAGCTGTTGACTTCTCTACAATCTGCGTAGAGAGTGTCATGCAGAAACCTGCAAGCTGTTCATCAATATAAAGCCCTTTTGCATTAGCCTTAAATTGATGGTCAGGGAACTCTTTAGCAACATCTGCAAAGAATGTTGGTACAGACTTCTTTAACTCTGTCTTGTACCTGCGCAGGTAGACGAACTGTTCACCTTTAGCCAAGAAATTCTTAATGGCTCTTTTCTTTGCAGAGTAAGTTTTACCAATACCACGCCCACCCATTATCATCGTGAATAGAGCGTTATATGATAAGGCACTATCTATATTATAATACATAACTGTTCCTTTCTTATGGTGGAAACAGGGAGTGCATAAGCAAGGTAGCAAACCCAACCGCACCGGCAGGTTTCACCCTGTTGCTGCCCGGCACTGGTACTCATACACCACCCCTGCTCCTAATTTTATTATACACCTTTTCCATAAAAAATCAAGTTCGATAAATGGTAAATTTTATTTCGGCTTAATAGTGAACTCTTTGTCTGTTAATACTACGCCACCCCTGACACGCTCGTGCATAAGTTTGCCAGCAAAAGATGAGCCTATCTTAAAGTTATCCGGGGTTACATATTTATAACAGCCTTTCGGCATACCTGCACAAGTAATTTTCCAGCCGTTACTTTCAGCGTATTTCTCCGGGTCTTTCTTCTTAAATTCCTCTGCACTCTTTCCACAGGGATGCTCCATGTAGGTTTTCTGTCTAATGAATATAGCTTCATCTGCCTGCATTTCATAATCCCAAGCACCCAATTTAACAGGGTCAACATCAAGATTGTCAGGTATCTCGTGACCTATTAAGTGTAAGCTGTCGGTGTCAGCATAGATGAATCTATCATATACTTTCTGTGCTGCTGTGATGGTGGTGTATCTCGCCCACGCTGTAATATAGCAAGCCATTGGAATGTAAACAGGCTCACGCTTTTCAGGCTCACCGTCACGATAGATAACCTTATCTTCCTCATAGTACGGTATCTTGGAACGGCAGCTTATCTTTAATCCAAACTTTCCATAAAGAGCGTTAAGCATTAACTTAGCAAGTGTTCGCATACCAGCGTTACCCTCTATGGTTGCTTGCTGCTTTACCTTAATCCACTTGTCAATATATTCTGTGAACATTCCTGTTTTGGATTTGAACATATAACCACCAAGATATTCATACACATATACATCATAGTGGGTGAACAGTAATTCAAGGTCTACACTTGTCAGAGTAAGAATAACATCTTCGCCTTTCGTGTCTGTGATATACTCGTTTGGAATAAACCCAAGAGTGTTCTTTAACTGAATGGTAGGCAGCATACCTTTCTTAACCTTAAACTCACACCTAAGTCTTTGAACATAAAGAGGGTAAACAGGATTGTTCTCATACTTTCCCTCAAACCTCACAGGTGTGTCATATGGTAAGGGTCTGCTATACATCTGCGATGGATAAAGACTGTTTACATCGAACACAGAAATTTTTCCTAACTTCTTTCCTTGGAACTTTGGGTTACAATAAGTAAAACCCCCTCTGTATGCCTTACGAATAATAACATCATCATCCTCACTGACAGCAGGGAACTTATATCTAAACTTTAATTCCCCACCCATGATTTTCTTATAGTCCGCAAGAGCATTAGAGCCTTGAGTAATCTTTGTCAATCCCTCGCCAAACATCGTGTTAAGAGCCATAGCAACTATACGAACATCGTTCTTAATATATTCAGTTTCCTGTTCTGTTAAAATGTGACCAACCTCACGCTTAGCCTTATAATCAATTTCAAGTTTAGAGATGGGCAGTTTGAAACTCTTGGCTATTTCCTCTGCGCTAAATGGAATAATCTTTAAGCTATCTATTATCTTAGTACAGATTTTGTTCCGCCCGCTTTTCTTGTGACAGATAGTGATAGTGTAAAACACATTCATGTTACTGATAAGAGTAGTAAAAGTCTTTTCTTCTAACTCTTTAGCATCTTTAACAAAGGTGTAACCGTTACGGAACAGCCAATATATTATAAACTCACCATCAAACTTGAGGTTGTGAAAGTACAGTGTGTTGTTGGCTGTGGATATTCTATCAAACATATCGTCAATAGAGTTCCCAACCGTAGTGGCATAGTCACCTCCTATCTCACAAAGAGCATATGCCCACACCCGGCAATCCTCTTTATCTGTTGTGGTTTCAAAGTCGGCTGTGTATTTCAGAAGCTAATACCAAACACATCTTTAACTCCAATCGCAACCCCATATTCTGCATCAGAATCTTTGTCAGGATAAAGGAAAGAAATATCACCCAACAGGTCTGTGTAATATGCGTACTGAAATTCCTCCGGGGAGAGCTGTTTAAGAGCGTTCAAAATATCTTTGGCTTCTTCTCGCCTTGCTGAACCTTTAATCTCCTTGTCAATTTCATTAACCACATTTCGTTCAAAGGTTTCAAGATATGTTTTCTTGTAGGCTTCCATTCGTTTCATTTCATCAAGATTAAGAGCCTTATCGTACATCTTATCTTTCCATTTATCATAATCGTACTGACTGCGGAATCGTTCAGGGTCTTTGTAAGTGTAAACCCTCTCACTGAATTTATCCATCCATTGAACCGGGTCAACATTAGATACATTACCGCCCATGGTTACGCCCTTATCACTTATCCACTCTTTAACTTCCTCAAGCTTTTCTCTACCCCTGCGTTCGCTTTCATTACCAAGAACCATAAGTTCTGCCTGTTCGTTCATAGAATAAGATGCTCTGTTGCGATAGCTTAACTCTCTCGGTGCTTCCATAAAAGCATCAAGGGAACGCTCCAACGAATCAGCATCGTCCTGTGTCATTAACTTCCTTACAGTTTCAGCAGGGTTGATAGTTCTTATCTTTGAAGTAGGATTTAAGTTGGTGTTAATCCATCGTGCCATCTTGTTTCGCTCTTTAATCTTACTTTGAAGTCTTGCTCTTTCAGCTTCGGATATAGCCATGGGTTATTCCTCCCTTACTTTCTTATCATCGTGAGGAAAATCTTTTTCTTTAAGCCACTGGCAAACCTCATCATATTCTTCATCAGTCAAGCCCCAAACGGTAACTTGCCACACATTCTCACCGGCGGTGTAACCATTAAGGTTATTATTTTTCATAATGGCAGGATAATCTTTGAAGCTCTTGTTTACATCTACATAACCTTTAATACCATTGCAGATTCCCTTAGCACTATACTGCCACATACCACAGGGTATAGCAGGTTTTCTGTTCCAGTTGGCAATCCAAAAATCGTATACTTTAAGGTCATCCTTTATGAGCTTATTATTCATCCACGCTTCGGAGCAGTAAATACCAGCGTAGTATCCTGCTTCCTCAATCGTTTTACAAAATGCTTTAACGCAATCTGTGCGTGTGATTGGGTCAAGGTTATCTGCTCTGCCAAGATTCTGTCGGTGTCCACTTTCTTCGGTGTCGATATAGATAGGATAATCAACCTCTAACCCTCTAAGTCTTTCAAGAGTAAACAGGGCTTCCTCTTTGGCTTCTTCCTCTGTGGTTGCTTGCGTAAAGAAGTAAACACCAAATGGAATACCTCTTTCAATGCAGCCGTTAAGGTTATACTTCCACCAAGCGTCCTCTCTAAGAGTACCGTCACCGTAGCCACGATAGCCAACCCGGATAATGCAAAAGTCAGTGGATGCTTTAACCTGCTTAAAGTCTATCTTGGAGTAGGTGTTGTTGGCATAACTAATATCAATGCCGTTCTTAGTCATATAAGATTCCTCCTTATAGAGATAAAATTGCCCCTGCGGTGGGATTAACACAGGGGCTTTGTTTTACTTAATTATTTTACTATCTATTAGATAGCTTTCAGTGTCATGGTCTTACGACCTTTCTTAGTGCTAAGATTCTGAATCTCAACAGGCAGAGCAGGCTCCCAAGTAGGCTCACCAAATACGGCAACCAGCTTTTTAATAGCGGAGTAGATGCCGGAAGAAACACAGGTGTAGCTTTCGCCGTTCTCGTCAATGAGAACCACACGAGCGTTAGCAACCATATCGCCAGTTTCATCATTCATGTTCTCGACACGCTCAATGGAAATGTCCTTAATGTTCAGCTTCTTACCAACAAAGTCAGACAGCTTGTGGTCAGGACTGTTAATGGCATTGTACATAGCTACGAGAGCTTCACGAGTATCGCCCTTAATGGAGCAGTAGGATTCAGCATTGTTAAGGTCAGTCAGTACAGTGTTATTCATGATATAATCTCCTTTAATTAAATAGTGTTAATGTGTGAACTTACTTCTCAATCATGTGAGCCACGGAAAGGAACTCCTCAACGGTGCAACCGAACAGGTGGGAATCCTCAACGAAACCATCAATGATAACGCTGTCGGTTTTCTTCAGACCGAGCTGTTTCTTAATGATAGCAGCAGGGTTGCCAACCATACCGTCAACAGTGATGGTTTGAGGAGCAGAGGTTTCACCGTTAATAACAGTGCGGAAAGTGATGGTGGTGTCCTTAACGATAGTGCGAGTAATCATAGCCATTTGATTTAATCTCCTTTTGTTAATTAAAGTTTGTTGTAAAAATGCTGTTGGTTAATCCCACTACAGAGAGGTTTAACCCCCTCTGTTTCGCCGTTTACGGCTCATCAGGTGGGCTATAACCTTAAAAATTAAAGCCCAAATGAATAGTACGATGGTGGCGAATCCTGTGCAGATGAGTAGAGTTAAGAATACGGTATTGTGTAATAGAGTCATCAGTCACCACCTACCCAACTGCCTTTAATGTTATACATCCTGTGCCCTGTTTCAAGAGATTCAATAAAGGAATAACGATTCATTTTCCTTGCAGGAACAAACTCAGAAAAACCGATAGAGTAAATGAAGAATCCTGAACCGTCACTGTCAACATTAACCTGCTGTGCGTTAAGTCTGCCGTTAAAGCCAAACTTATAACCAAGTACAAATCCTTTATTGGACTTCATGGAACATACTGTCATAATCTCACCTCCTCACGCATGATTGCAGTCTTTACGAATACAGGAGAGCGGGTTACACTCTTTAACCTGTGTCCAGCCAAACGGTACTGTGTTAACCCTACAATATTTGCAGAATAACATCCCCTCAAGGGTGTATTCAGGCTGACAATCGTTAAATGAGAAGTCACACAGTACGCAGGGTTTTATGTCTGTTGATATAATCATTTTAATCACTCCTAAGTAAAGATTCACATTCTATCAGCATCCATCTATATTCTTTAACGGTAAGGTTGCCGTTGTTATATAGGTTGTGAGTTTTGGCAAGGATATTCTCAGCCGAAAGAGGGGAATAAACCCCTCTTTTTATATTTTCAATACACCGGCTAAGATAGTTAAAGTTAATCATGCGTTCCTCACATATGCATAGATTGCGAATACTATGATGAGAAAACCAATAGCCGGGATGATGGTATCGTATAGCATTTTTGATTAACCTCCTTATTCGTTCACAAATGGGATGAATGGCTCATACTCAATATGGGAACCTTGCTTATCTCTGACTCTACGATAGATGGGGAAGTTAAGAACTCTGCGATAGGTGTCCCTTAACCATCCTCTGAACTTAGCAAGATGTTGTGAAGTGGTAGGGCTATAATAGTCGAATACAAATAGGCGGTCTGTGAGGGGGATGTAAACTGCAACAAAAGTGCTGTAACTGCGGAGTAGGATGGGGCAACACCTAAAGAACTCACTGTAATTGCATAAGCAAATTTCAGCTTTGCAGTGATAAAGCCGCACACTATAATTAATAGTTAGCTCATCAACAGCGTTTAAGAAGGTGGTGCGGGGGGTGGCGGGGTAGATAGTGCCATCGGAACGGTCTACATAACAGCCTTGAGCGTGGGCGCTCTCGATATATTCTTTGGAAACTTTCATATTTTTATTCTCCTTTTATCGAAATTATTAAGCGGGAGAGGGCATTAGCCCTCACCGCTTTCTTTGGTCTGACTTGCCGGGCGCTGAACCGGGACACTGTATTTCAGGAAGTCGCTAACCAGCATACCACGCAGCTCCTCGATATAGTCGCACGACTCTACAATGATAACAGTTCCGGGGTTTGCTTTGTTAAGTTTCTCTGTTGCCTGTTCAACACTCATTTTGCCCTTAAACTGAGTGGCAATGGACTCAGTGAACATAGTGGGCTTGCCGTTCTCAACCTTAAGGGCTGTTCTCGTGAACTTTACGAGAGTATCCGCAAAGGTACGAGTAATGTAATTGCTGTTGGCGGTGATTATTTCGTTGTTCTTGCTTTCGTTGGTGTTCATTGTAATTCTCCTTTTCAATTCAATTCTGTTTAAGGTGTACGGCTGCTCTGTATTTCTCATCCCGGCTTGCAACGGGCAACGGCTACATTAACCGCCATCGGCGGATTAAAATTCAATAATCGAACCATTATCAAGGGACTGGATGGAAAAATAATCGTCAATTTCTCTTTCGTTTACTTCTCCGTCATTCCAGATAATATGGAAAGTATCGGATACGCCGTCATAAATTACCGCCTGCATGGACTCACATTCAACATATCTCCCGGTAGCATAGGTAACACCCATTCCGCTTTCACTGTAAACAATTT
>ENA-OROL01002131-OROL01002131.1-human-gut-metagenome-genome-assembly--contig:-NODE-2131-length-14357-cov-6.889736_pt1 | contig 14357 bp, 10 predicted proteins | sample MGYA00242128_ERZ509048 | MGnify/ENA primary metagenome ERZ509048 (study PRJEB26280, sample SAMEA2338750) | human gut metagenome | biome: human gut; feature: human-associated habitat; material: faeces...
CGGAATTCTCAACAGTACCTTCAATCTGGCAGCCGTTGGAGATTACGGAATTCTTCACATCTGCAGTATTGAAATACTGAGTCGGGCAGGAATCATTGGTACGTGTATAGATTGGCCAGTTATCATGGAAAAGTTCCTGAGCTGACTTGTAATTAAGGAGAGCCATGTTTGCAGCATAGTAACTTGGGAAGTCTGTAATGCTTGCAAAGAATCCCTTGTGTGCAACGCCGCGGATGTCCAGAGTTTCGCATTTATCATTCAGGATGTCTGCCAGTGTATACATGGAAGAAAGATTCTTGGCTTCTTTGATCAGGCTGATGAAAAGCTCTGTTTTCATAACACAGGTATCCATATAAACATACTGATTCTTCTTATTACCATGATTCGGTTCGATGGATTCCACACCTTTCTGGCGGTTCAGTCCCAGAACATTACAGGTAAGATAAGCCTCTTTTGCATTATCAACAGCGTGATAAAGGAGAGTAACATCTGCACCGGACTCAATGTGTGTATGTAAAAACTGGTCAAAATCAATTGAATAAACCATATAGCTCGGGGCAATGACAACATACGGATGATTCATTCTGCTGAGGGATTCCATGTTGTCCAGATAGCAGGAGATATCGGTGTTATAGATATCATTGTCATTATTGTGCTCTGAGAAGAGAAGCTGAAGTTTGCCGCTCTTGGAGTTGATGTTGTAATGACGTCCTGTTCCAACGTGTTCTACAACAGAACGGGGTTTATTATTGATATAGACCTGAATACGGTCAATGTCGCTGTTGGTCATATTGGAGATAGGGAAGTCAATGACTCTGTATCTGCCAAGGAAGGAAAACGCACCGATTGGGCGATAATCCTGCATACCATCTACATAAATATTTCTCCCGGAAGAGCTTACGATTCCAAATGCCTTATACATATTATTCTGCCCCCTTTACGCGTTTCGCTACAAGCTCAATGTGCTCACTGTCTGCGGCACCGACAACTGCACCTTTACCGATGCGGACACCGTCAGCTACAAGTGCACGCTGAACAACGGCACCTTCTTCTACAACAACACCCGGCATCAGTACACTGTCGATAATTCTGGCACCTGCACCAATCTTAACACCTGTAAAGAGAACGGAATGCTTAACTTCGCCCTGAACAACACAGCCCTGTGTGATATATGCATCTTTAATATCTACTTCTGCGCTGATGTATTGTGGAAGTGCGGTAACATCTTCTGTATAAATCTTCCAGGACGGATCACCCAGATCCAGTTCATTCTTGGAACTTAACAGATCCATGTTTGCTTCCCAGAGAGAGTCGATGGTACCAACATCTTTCCAGTATCCTTCAAATTTATATGCATAAAGAGTTCTGTTATCGTTAAGCATAGTAGGGATGATATCCTTACCGAAGTCATGGCTGGAATCCGGATTCTTGATATCAGCCATCAGCATCTTGCGGAGGAGTTTCCAGGTGAAGATATAGATACCCATGGATGCAAGGTTGCTCTTCGGATGCTCAGGTTTCTCTTCGAATTCTACGATACGTCCGGATTCATCAGTATTCATGATACCAAAACGGCTTGCCTCTTTCATCGGAACTCCGATAACTGCGATGGTTGCATCTGCCTTTGCTTCTTTGTGGGCTGCAAGCATCTTGTCATAGTTCATTTTATAAATATGGTCACCGGAAAGAACAAGAACGTATTCAGGATCAAATTTATCAATGAAATCAATATTCTGGGAGATTGCATCTGCAGTTCCGCGATATACATTCAGATTCTCATCTGCTTTCTCACGTGGAGGAAGAACGTAAACACCGCTGTTTTTAGCATCAAGACCCCAGCGTCCGCCGGCTGCCACATAACTGTTCAGCTGGATTGATTCATACTGTGTAAGTACACCTACAACATCAACGCCACTGTTGGCGCAGTTGCTTAAAGGAAAGTCTACGATACGATATTTACCGCCGTATGAAACGGCCGGCTTTGCCACTTTATTGGTAAGATCATGCAGACGGCTGCCACGACCGCCGGCCAGGATCATGGCCAACATACTATTTTGTTTCATAATAGTGAACCCTCGCTTTCATTTGTTAGGTAATATTATACATTTTTTCCTGACATTTTTCCATAGGTTTCTGAAAAAAATATGTAAAAACTTTGCTACAAACTAAGTAAAATCGACGAAAAATTATACATTATATACAAATATCGAGACGAATCGCATGACAGGGGATTAAAGATATTTGTAAATTATGCTCATAACGTAGCCAAAATTCATTCCAGATTGCCTGCGGCAATGGAATTTTGGCCTGTATGTCTCGGGATTTTGGCATATTCATGCCAAAACACCTCGCGGAATAATGCTGTGTGAACAGTAACATTTGTTCACAAATTTAAGTGAAACGGGTGGACGTATAATAGTTCTTACGCTATAATAGGTAGGAATTTATAGAAGAAACGCGTAACTGTGAAACACTGAACAGTTACAGAGAAACAGAGGTTATCACGTGAGTAAAAGAGAAGATTATAAACGATTTATCGTATTTTGTCTGGCGAGTCTGGTGGTTCTGGCACAGGCGGCGGTCTTTGCATGGGTGTGGTATTCCGTTTACAGAGGACAGATCGACGAGCCTTTCTGGCGCAAAGGTAACTGGGTACTGATCGCAATCTACGGTCTGATGTTTGCCCTGTTTGCCAAATTGTACGGAGGACTTAAGGTTGGATATCTTAAGAGGATTGATGTATTTTATTCGCTGACACTGGCACTTTTGTGTACCAATGTGGTGGAATATCTGGAGATCACCCTGATCAACAGATGGTTCCTGAGCGTATGGCCTATGATCGAGATGACAGGAATACAGCTGGTTCTGATCATTATCTGGATATTTGGTTCAAGGTATATCTATTCCGGACTTTACCGCGCACGCCGGCTTCTGGTCATTTACGGTGACCGGGATCCAGGGGACGACCTGATCCATAAGATGAATTCCCGAAAGGACAAATATGACATCAGCGGCAAGGTACACATCAGTGTGGGAGAAGAAAAAATCCATCAGATGATGCAGGATTATGATGGCGTGATCATCTGGGATCTGCATTCAACAGAGAGAAACCGTTATCTGAAATACTGTTTTGCACATTCTGTCCGATGCTATGTGAGTCCGAAGATTTCGGACATCATTCTTATGGGAAGTGAACGCATCCATCTTTTTGACACACCGCTTCTGGTATCCAGAAATATGGGACTGGCAGTAGACCAGCGTGCTGCAAAGAGAGTTATGGATATTCTGATCTCAGGGATCGGCATTATAATCACTTCACCGATCATGCTGATCATAGCGACTGCGGTAAAAGCATACGACAGAGGTCCGGTGTTTTATTTTCAGGACCGTCTGACATTGGGTGGAAAGCCCTTTAAGATCTGTAAATTCCGCAGTATGTGCGTAGATTCGGAGAAAAACGGTGCAAGACTGGCATCCAAGCATGATTCCCGTATCACACCGGTAGGTCATGTGCTGAGAAATCTTCATCTGGATGAGCTTCCTCAGCTTTTCAATGTATTTAAGGGAGATATGTCTCTGGTAGGTCCGCGTCCGGAACGTGAAAGTATCATGCTTGAGTATGAGAAAGAGCTTCCGGAATTCTATTATCGTCTGAAAGTTAAAGCAGGTCTTACCGGATATGCGCAGGTCTACGGTAAGTATAATACAACTCCTTATGACAAATTAAAGCTGGATCTGTTTTATATTGAGAATTATTCCTTCCTGCTGGATATCAAGCTGATCTTTATGACAGTTAAAATCTTTTTCCAGAAAGAAGTATCTGAGGGAGTAGACGACAGACAGGTAAATGCGTTGAAGGATTCCGGGAAAAACGCCGGAGTGTCAGAGAATAAAACGGAGGAATGACAATGAATAAACCGCTGGTATCTGTGATCATGCCGGTTTACAACGGAGAAAAATATATTAGAAAGGCTGTGGAATCCGTCTATGAACAGGGAGTTTCGCTGGAACTTCTGGTGATCGATGACGGTTCTACAGACCATACAGAGGAAGTCCTGTCTGCCTATGAGGGCAGAGAGGACTTTCGGTATATTAAGAATGAACAGAATATGGGAGCTGCAGGCTCCAGAAACAGAGGAGTCGGGCTGGCACAGGGAACCTACATTGCTTTTCTGGATGCAGATGACTGGTGGGAGCCAGGCAAGCTGAAAGAACAGCTGAAACGTCTGGAAGAGACAGGATACGTGCTGTGTTCTACAGGGCGGGAACTGATGAAAGCGGACGGAAGCAGTACAGGACGGACAATCCCTGTAAAAGAGAAGATCACCTACAGAGAACTTCTGAAACATAACAGCATCAACTGTTCTTCTGTGATACTCAGAAGGGATGTGGCGCGTGAATTTCCCATGGAGCATGACGACAGCCATGAGGATTATATCACCTGGCTGAAAATCCTGCGAAAATACGGCTGTGCTGCCGGAATCAACAAACCCTATCTGAAATATCGTCTCAGCGAAGGCGGCAAATCCAGAAACAAACTGAAATCAGCAGCCATGACTTACAATGTCTACAGATACGCCGGTTACGGCAGGATCAGAAGCTGTATTTTTTTCTGTTCTTATGCTGTACATGGAATATGGAAATATTGCTACTGTTCACTTCGTTCACAGTAACGTAGCCAAAATTCATTCCAGATTGCCTGCGGCAATGGAATTTTGGCTTGTATGTCTCGGGATTTTGGCATATTCATGCCAAAACACCTCGCGGGATAGTGGTGTGTGAACAGTAACAAAATATTTCCATTGACCGAAATGTTAAGTTTCTATTCCATAAATCGTAAAAATATGTTATGCTTGTTGCAGTAAATATGACTTTGCGGTTAATTGCCCGTTACATTGCTGTGCGTTTTTTGTCTGCCGGTCATCTGAAGAATCTGGCAGAATGGGGTTGTATGTTCACACAGCAGAAGTCAGAAATATGATTAGAGGATAGTACTTAAACATGAAAATAAAAAAAGAGAGAGCGGCGGTGCCGTACTCCTGCCTGATCGATAACATTAAAGTTTTGCTTATCTTTCTGGTAGTATTTAACCATATTATTGCATTTAACCTTGTAAAGGTAGACACTGTAGTGAGATATGTGTGGTATGCGATCACGATTTTTCACATGCCTGCATTTGTTTTTATTTCAGGATATCTGTCAAAGAAACCTCAGAATGTGCTGAAGAATTTTAAGAACCTGCTGATCCCTTATGTTCTGGGATATACCTTAACCTGGTATTCACAGATATGGCTGGGCAGATCTGTAGATTATGAGATACTGCGTCCTACCGGAAGTGTCATGTGGTATATACTGGCACTGTTTATTTACCGCCTTACCATTGAGGCCCTGGGTAAGATCAGATTTATTGTTCCGCTCAGTATCCTGTTCGCATTATGGGCAGGAACCAGACCGGAATTTACCACATTCCTGTCATCATCAAGAATCGTGGTATTTTTCCCATTCTTTGTTGCGGGGTATCTCTGGAAGAGTGAATATATCACAGCGATCCGTAAATTTAAGGGAAAATGGATCCTGGTGGCAATCTCCGGAGTCCTTTTGTGGGCGATACCGAATTATATGATCCCAAATGAAATGGGAATTGCTATTTTCCGAGGTAATCATGGATATCAGCTCTGTGGCCTGACGGATCCTCAGGGAGTGATCCTCAGACTGCTGATGTATCTGGTATCTTTCGTAGTTGTCTATACGATGCTTGCGTTAGTGCCGGACATCAAACTGCCACTCACCTATGTGGGACGACATACAATGGGAATTTATTTCTTCCATTATCCGATCATGATCATTATGAATGGTTTATATATCCTGATGCTTCCTGCAATGAACAATGTATGGGTGCTTCTGGGAGTATCACTGGTATTTGTACTTGTACTGGGAAGTCTGCCTGTGGATCTGCTTTATACGGGTGTTCTGAATCTGATCGCATTTATCCTGATCAAGAAGGATAAGACAGTCAGAGATGAAGGTCTGGAAGAAGAGTATGACAGCGAATATGATGAATATGAACTTCTCAGAAGAAAGAAAGCCATCGCAGAGCTTGCGGCAACGCTTGATTCAGAGAGTGAGCAGGACGGACATGTGGAGAAAGTAAATATGGACGAGGATACACCGGATCATACTTCTTCCGACAGTCATGAAGGCTTCAGCAATGTGGCCGGCATGGAGCTGGAGATTGAAGAAGATAATCTGGATGATATCCCTGATGAACTGATCAAAGGGGAAGAGGAGCTTTCGCTGGAAGACCTGATCCAGGAACTGGAAGCTACTACCAGAACGATGGACGACAATAAAGAACCATAAACACAAAGGAAGAGTTTTGAGATACAAAAACAGTATTTCAAAACTCTTCTTTTTGTAAAGTTAATGCGAATTTAACATTTTTGTAACGGACAGGTGACGGAAGTTGGGAAGTATGATATAATCAAAGTATCTATCGTATGGAGGTTACTGTTCACACACCACTATTCCGCGAGGTGTTTTGGCATGAATATGCCAAAATCCCGAGACATACAAGCCAAAATTCCATTGCCGCAGGCAATCTGGAATGAATTTTGGCTACGTTACTGTGAACGGAGTGAACAGTAACGTATGGAGCAGGAAAACTGTTCGGCAAAATAAGAATATTTTTTTCAGGGGAGTTATGACGAAAGAATGAAGAGAGTAATCACATATGGCACTTTTGATCTTTTTCATAAAGGCCACTACAATATTATCAAAAGAGCAAAAGCACTTGGTGATTATCTGATCGTAGGTGTCACAAGTGAGAGCTTTGACATTGAGCGGGGCAAACTCAATGTGCGGGACAGCCTCATTAAGAGAATCGAGAATGTGCGAAGGACGGGGCTGGCAGATGAGATCATCATTGAAGAATATCAGGGACAGAAGGTCAATGACATCATTAAGTATGATATTGATGTCCTGGTGGTAGGATCTGACTGGAGAGGGAAATTCGATTACCTTAAGAACTACTGTGATGTAGTTTATCTGGAAAGGACCAAGAATATTTCCAGTACAAAGCTTCGCAGTGAAGGTGTTATCTTTAATATGGGAATCGTGACGGATGATATCCGGGATAATGATTTTGTGGAGGAATCCAAATATGTCAGCGGAGTTCATGTGGAACGTGTATTCAGCGAGAATCACGAGACTGCACAGAGATTCTGTGATAAATATGAGTTAGGTTCCTGCTGGAACAGCTATGATGAATTTCTGGCAGATGTAGATATTGTTTATATCAAGACATCGCTGAACCGGAGAGCAGAATATATCGAGCGAGCGCTGAAAAAAGGAAAATATGTGATCAGTGATTCGCCCATGACACTTTCCTCAGAGAAACTGCGCTACCTGTTTCAGGTGGCAAGGGAGAACAATGTGGTTCTCATTGAACGGACCACACTGGTCTACCTGCGGGCGTTTAATCAGCTGGTATGGCTGGTACACAGTAACCTGGTGGGAGATCTGGTAAGTGTCAAATGTGCAATCTCCCAGGATGATTTCGAGGGCGGCAGGACTTTTAATGAGACAGTCTGCACAGCTATCTGCGCAGTACTGAAACTGCTGGGAAAAAAATGCCAGGATATCAACACCAATGCGGTCCGCAATCAGGAAGGCCGTTTTGTATATGATATGATTTCCATGAAATACGCCGGTGCACTGGCGACTATTGAGATCGGAACAACGGTTGACATTGAGAATGAACTTGTGATCATCGGAAGCAACGGCAGGGTAACTATCCCTAATGACTGGTGGAACACCGGATACTTTGAAGCCAATATTTCAGGAAAAGAATTTCTGAAAAGGTACAGCTTTAACTTCGAGGGAAATGGTTTCCGCTATCTGCTGCAGGAGCTGATGATCATGATCAGAGACAAACGGACAGAATGTACCCGGCTTTTCTATGATGAGTCGGTAAGAATAATAGAAATTTTGGAAACAATCAACAGAAAGGACAATTCATGACGGAGAAACAGAAATACCTCCTGAAGCTTTTCAGGGAGGTTGATGAAATCTGCAGAGAACATAACCTCAGATACGTGCTGGCAGGAGGCTCCCTGATCGGAGCTCTCAGACATGAGGGATTTGTTCCCTGGGATGATGATGTAGACCTTTATATGCCACGTTCGGACTGGGAGAAATTCATAGAGATATGCAAAACAGAACTCCCGCCTGACAGAGAGATACAGTGTTCGGAGGTGGACAGAAACTATACAAATTCATTTCCGCGCTACGCATCCACCAATACCTGTGCCATCCATAAGAGCCAGATTATCGGGAAGGACTGCGGCGGAGAAATCATAGACATTCTTACACTGGATCCTGTTCCGGCTGACGACAAAGAATACGAGAAATATAGAACACACATGATGATCTACTCAGATCTTATCAATATTTCTGTAGGCTACAGCGACCGCTGGGAGATACCTGCATCCATGTATCTGAAGTATCTTCTTTCTTATATTTTTCTTGGTAAAAAAAGAACACTGGCAAAGCTTGAGAAGATCATGTTCTCTTATAAAGAAGAGGAATGTGACCGTTATGCCATGCGCTGGGGCGGCTGTCCGTTTCTTTTTGATAAGGATATGATGTTCCCTGTAAAGGAGGGCATCTTTGAGGGAAAAAAGGCAATGATCCCAAATAAGTGCAGTGACTATCTGATCTGGCATTATGGAGACGAGTGGTCATATATGCCTCCTCATGATAAGAGGGAGGGTCATGTAGCAGTGTGTGTAGATGATCTTCCTTATCAGGAGCTACGTGAAGAATACATGCCGAAGATCAATAAGGAAAGATTGCGCTGGGACAGTGTGTTCCGAAAGTTCTACAATATGCGCATTGCGAAAAAAAGCCATAAGGTCCGCCAGGATGGGCTTGCAATGAAAGCCCGCGCTGTTGCACTGGACCTGCAGAGAGCGATCGATGAATCAGGACTTAAGATCAGTGAGCTGGTGGAAAGCAGATCTTTCCGTAAGCTGAGTGCACTTTTTGGCTCTTATTATAAGAATCAGCTCAGTGCTGACTTTATCGGAAGAGAAGACTATACCAACATTTATGCTTTTTATCATCCAACACTTGTGGAGATACCTGACGATGTATTCTATGCGGCAATGCTTACTCTGTTTTATACAGAACGTGTGTCAAAGGCATATCGGATGATGCAGGTCCGTCAGCAGCTTGACCATCTGAGTCCTGAGATGGAGGGACTGAAAGAAGATATTGAGTTTTTCAGGAAAGCTGCGGATCATTATGAATTCCATCGGATAAAGGAGGCAGAACAGATCGTCAATGAGCTTCTGAAGAAATATCCGGGACATCCGGGATTTATGAAATTTAAGTGCAGGTTCCTGATGGAGGATGCGGGAGAGAACCGGATCGAAGCAGAACGTTTTCTTGATAAAGCTCTTAAGATGTTTCCTGAGGATGGTTATTTCCTGAAATATAAGGCAGATATCCTCTGGATGGATGGCGAGATGCAGAAAGCGGCAGAGCTTTATCTTCAGGTAAAGAATAAGACAACTAACGGAATTGTATGGATGGAGATGGACAGATTCTTCAGAGGATACAAATCTGAAATCCTGAAAAGCTGTGAAGAGCTTATTGCAAACCACAACAAGAAGGAGGCTCTCGCATTGATGGAGCTGTGGAGTCGTCTGATACCTGAGGATGATGATATCCAGGGAGCATTATATCTGGCAAAAACAGTGTGTGCACGTACGCAGAGCGAGATAGAGAAAGAAATCGGTGAAATCCGGGCTGTGATCGGTACACAGATGATCACGCCAGTCAGTGTGGAGAAAAATCCGGGAAAAAGCAGAAAACAGATAAAATCAGATAGAACATCAGATGAAACATCGGCTGATGATGTGAATAAAAAAGTATCAGATCCGTCAGCAGAAACTGAAGAAGTTAAAGCGCCGGCGGATATACAGGTTAAAGTTTCAGAAGAACATAAGATGTACAGGAAAGCTCTTACAAGAGCATGGAAGCGGCTGGGGTATTCCGATGAGCTTGCAGAACTGCGCACCCAGATCATCTGTACAGGTGAGGAGAGCGAACTGGAGTGGCTTGCAGAACAGGTACGAAACCGTCAGTTCCGCAGAGAAGAGAAAGCCTGCGCTTATAAGCTGGTGGGTGATGTCAGGATGAAACAGGGACAGACCAGGGAGGCTTTTGCAAATTATAGGAAAGCACTGGAATATGAGATGCCTTCTTATGTAAGAACAGAGCTGTACCGTATTTTTATCAATGATCTGAACGATGGCAGCAGACAGGCGAAAAGCTTTGGAAAGAAGACGGATATTACAGTTGTGCTTGATAAATGGCTTGATAAATATGAAAGTATTGAAGATATTAAGAAGATCGTGCAGACTGTAACTGTTAAGTGACATCAATAGAAATGGAGTAAAGAGTTGAACAAAAAACAAAAGGTGATTTTATCATTATTACAGGAAATCGATGAAATATGCCGCCGGAATAAAATAGAATATTACCTCTCTCCACGACTGACACTCTGCGCAGTGGAAGGGCATCCTTTCCCACAGAATCCCATGTTTGGAGTTGTGCTGATGAAAACAGCGGATATGGAACGGTTCCGTCTGGCTGTGGATGAAGATCCAAGGGAAAAGAGAGCACTGGAATCCATGAAGAGCCACAAATGGTTCTCAGGATTTTATCTGAGATACACCAATACAGATACTCTGTGCCTGAATCTGGACAACACCAGAGACTACGCATTCCCGGGAATAGGAGTCAATATTTTTCCGCTCAGAACGCCGGCAGCTTCTGTAAAAGCAGAACGCAGATTATCCAGAGATGAGAATGCATGGACAGAGCTCTGTCATATCAACTATGCAGATAGAAATTTCAGGAGCAGGGTGAACCGTACAATTATGCGGCTGCAGTGCATGATAACCGGGCGCCAGGGACAGGCTGCACATTTGTATGACAGACTTGTCAGATCCTGCCAGCAGCCCGGAGCAAATAAATATATCCTCAAAAGAAGAAAACAGACTACCGTTTTCCCTGCAGAAATTTTTGCGCAGAGTAAACGTGTCACTCTAGAAGGTGCAGAACTCCAGGTTCCGGCAAAAACCGCAGAGTATCTTACCATAAGCTATGGAAAGAATTATAAAGATGCAAAGGAACCCCGCTATGTGACACCCATTGCGTTGGTGGTCAGTGCGAGAGTAAGCTATACACAGTTCTGGAAAGAATCCGGAAACTTTGAGAAATACTGTAAAGAGCGAATGAAAAATGCCCGCAAACTTGCCAGAAGCAGGCGGCACAAAGACTACTTCAATGAATGCTGGGATTATGTAGAGTTCTGTGGGGAGCGCCTGAATCTGAGTGTTTCCTATGAGAAGCAGAAAGACTACATTAAGAACTTGTATAAGAATGAAGATTATATGACACTTGAGAGGGTATTTCGTCCCTATTTCAAGATGATGCAGAAGAGTCTGCAGAAGAATGAACTCTTTGCAGAGGACGAAGAGATTTTTGACATTTATGTAGACGTACTGGAGAAAACAGGAAAGACAGTACAGAGAAGTAAGATCGGCACGCTGATCTGACGGGAGGGAACATGAAACTTTCAGATTATATTGTTACGTTTTTGCAGAAAAAAGGAATCCGCCATTTCTTCGGCTATCAGGGAACCATGATCGCACATCTGGTAGACTCCATTGAGAGAAATCCGGAGACAGAGAATCATTCCGGTTACAATGAACAGGGGGCAGCTTTCGCAGCCTGCGGATACGCACAGGCGAAGGAAGAATGTGCCTGCGCCTATGCTACCAGCGGACCGGGAGCCATCAACCTTCTGAGTGGTGTGGCAGATGCCTATTATGATTCCCTGCCTGTGATCTTTCTCACAGGACAGCTGAACACTTATGAGTATTCAGGGATTAAGGGGCTGCGTCAGCAGGGATTCCAGGAGACAGATATTGTGGCAATGGCGAAACCGATTACCAAATATGCTGTTCAGATACGAAACCCTGAGGACATTGTGGAGGAATTAAATAAAGCATACCATATTGCAACCACAGGACGCAGAGGACCGGTGCTCATCGATCTTCCCATGAATATCCAGAGAAGTGAAGTGGAGAATCCGGTCTATGACATGACTTTTGAGGACAAACATACAGATGCAGCTGCAGCACAGCAGGCGGCAGATACGATTCTGGAAGCACTGGAACAGGCAAAACGTCCGGTGATCATGCTGGGCCATGGCGTGGACAGCAGCTTCAGCCAGCAGAAACTGATCCGCTTTGCACAGAAGAGACAGATTCCGATCATCACCAGCGTTCTGGCGAAATCAGTTCTGGGATACGACCATCCGCTGAATTTCGGGTGCATCGGCGGTGCCTATGGACACCGTTATGCAAATATGATCGCCAATGCAAAAAGCGATCTGCTTCTCTGCTTTGGCATTTCTCTGTGTACCAGGCAGATCGGAACCAAAGTACATGAATTTGCCAGAGGTGCAAAGATCATACGTATAGATATTGATCCATACAATCTTCAGAGAGATATCCATGAGAATGGTATCAATGAAGTGAAGCTGCAGGCAGAGACAGGTGCAGTAATCGATTGTCTTGCAAAAGCAGCAGCTCCGGATACAGAGGGGATCAGTGACTGGCTGAATGTCTGCACAGAGATTAAGGAAAATCTTCAGGCAGTTGATGATGCCACGCCGGAAAGATATCCGAACCGTATGATCGCAGACCTCAGTGATATGCTGGAGGATACCTCCGCGATCGCAGTGGATGTAGGACAGCATATGGTGTGGAGTTACCAGTCATTCAAGAATCATGAAGGACAGAAACTTCTCTTCTCCGGCGGACATGGAGCTATGGGCTACGGGCTTCCGGCAGCTATCGGAGCGTATTATGCAACCGGAAAACCGACCGCCTGCATCTGCGGAGACGGTGCACTCCAAATGAATATCCAGGAACTGGAGTGGGTGAAGAGAGAGAATCTTCCTGTTAAGATCATGGTTATGAATAATGAAGCACTTGGCATGATCCGTCACCTGCAGAGAGATTATTTTGACTGTCTGTTCGCAGGAACCACAGACGGCTGCGGTTTTGCTTCCTGTAATTTCGCAGAGGTGGCAAAGGCTTACGGCATTCCCGCACTGAGAATGCTCTGCGATGCAGTCAGAGAAGAAGCACCGGAATTTCTGGAAGGGGAAGGCCCGAAACTTCTGGAAGTTATGCTGGAGCATGGAACTTTTGCATATCCCAAGACCTGTCTGGGTGAACCGATCCATAATCAGCAGCCATATGCACCGAAGGAAGTTTATGACAGACTGATGGAATTGTAGGAGTGAAGAATATATTTCGGTAATGTGGAATATATAATTATAGAAGGAATTTTTTTGCAGGCAGTCCGTTTTATGGAAGTGGGGAGACTCCCGCATGACAGAGAACAGATCTGTCTGTATTATAGATGAATAAAAAGAGGGAATATAAAATGAGCAAGGTAACAGTGATCACAGGCGGCACCTCCGGAATCGGACGCGGTATTGTGGAGAAGATACTGGCAAACTCAGCAGAAGATGATCTGATCTTTGCCACTTACGCCCACAATGCATATAAAGCCAATGAATTCTGGGACAGCCTGAAACCGGAAGACCAGGAGAAGCTTATTATTCTGAAAGCGGACATGTCTTCCTATGACGATATGATGAATTTCGTCGGAGAAGTAAAAGAGAAAGCAGGACACGTAGACTGGCTGATCAGCAATGCGGGAATCAGCACTTACGATAAATTTCAGGATTACACTTTCGAGGAATGGAATAAGATCGTAAATACCAACCTGTCTGTACCTGTATTTATGGTCAAAGAATTTATGCCTGTTATGACAGAGGGCGGAAGAGTACTCTTCATGGGTTCCTATGCAGGGCAGCAGGCATACTCCTCCTCTTTGGTATACGGCGTGACCAAGGCTGCCATCCACTTCCTTACCAAATCGCTGGTAAAGGAATTTGAGCCAAAAGGCATCACAGTCAATGCCATTGCCCCCGGTTTCATCCAGACGCCCTGGCATGAGAACCGCACACCGGAAAGCTACGAACGCATCAACCGCAAGATCGCACTGCACAGATTCGGTGAGATCAAAGACGTGGCAGATATGGCGTACAGTATACTTACCAATAACTACATGAATGGAAGTATTGTAGATATCCATGGAGGATATGATTACTTCTGATAAAGTTCAACAGAAGAAAAATATTTCTGGAGAGCTAGAGCGTGTCTGAAAAACATTTTAAATTGTTTATTTTAACCAAATTAATATTG
>ENA-OROL01002137-OROL01002137.1-human-gut-metagenome-genome-assembly--contig:-NODE-2137-length-14318-cov-3.563696_pt1 | contig 14318 bp, 12 predicted proteins | sample MGYA00242128_ERZ509048 | MGnify/ENA primary metagenome ERZ509048 (study PRJEB26280, sample SAMEA2338750) | human gut metagenome | biome: human gut; feature: human-associated habitat; material: faeces...
CCCCGGGGCTTATCCTGGCTTTTCCTTCTGTCACGCCCCGCCACTGCGGCTTCCCCGGGGCTTATCCTGACCTTTTCTTCTGTCACGCCCCGGCTTTGCAACTTCCTCGGGGCTTATCCTGACTTTTTCTTCTGTCACGCCCCAGCTTTGCAACTTCCTCGGGGCTTATCTTGACTTTTTCTTCTGTCACGCCCCGCCACTGCGACTTCCCCGGGGCTTATCCTGACTTTTCCTTCTGTCACGCCCCGACCTCTCAATTCCTGCAGCACTTATTTCCCAATCAGATACCCACGCAGGCGATTTCCATGAGAATCGACAGTCACTGTCAGGGCTCCGTAGTCCATGGTTCCATACCAGGGAACCCGGGCGTCCTCTAAGCGCTGCAGAGTCTCGGCATGGGGATGACCATAGGAATTGTTGCGGCCACAGGATATGATTGCGGTGGCAGGACTGGCAGCGGCAAGGAACTCGGTGCCGGTGGAATATCCGGAACCGTGATGAGCTACCTTCAGTATATCTACCCTGAACGCCCTCTGTCCGCGCTGTTCCTGCAATTCCTGCATCAATTGCCGTTCCCCTTCTCCTTCCACGTCCCCAGTCAGGAGAATGTTTATCTTCCCATCGTTCACTCTGAAATCCTTCCTTTCACTATTACCAGCAAAACTACCGTTTTCACCGGAACCTTCAATGGCAGATCCCCCACTCGCGTCATTTGCTTTCCTGTCGTCTATTGCTTCCTGCTTCATCTTCTTCGCAAACACCTCCACATAGAAGCATTCCGAATAGGCGTTGGCATCTGCAAGGGTCGTATTCTCCTCTGGGTGCAGACACAACAACCTAAGTTGACTGTCTCTGATCTCATCGCCGCATTTTATGTAACTCACCGGTACTTCTGCCACTTCCGCCGCAGCCAGCAACGTGGCAAAAGACTCTGTACGCTTTCCTTCCGCAATCGCCGGTAGGAATAGCTGCTCTACGACTATCCCCCAGTCCGCACCATTCTCCAGCAATTCGATTACACCATTCATGTGATCTTCATCAGGATGGGATACAAACACTCCACGGAGGGATCGGGTCCCACGGCTCTTAAGATAAGGCTTCAGCACATATTCCCCGATGTTCTTCCGGCTGGTGCTGCCACAGTCGAAAAGATAGGCCCCCTGCCCGGTCTCCACCACGATGCCGTCGCCCTGCCCCACGTCCAGGAAAGTCACACGACTCCCACAATCAAAATTTCCTGTGAGCAAACCAATCAATAATCCTAAGATCATCACGACTGCGATTAAGTGCGGGACTCTGTTCATATATGTCATCGCTCCCTGCCATGCACACCGAAATTTTGCCAACGCATTCTGCACTCCCGTGGAACATATTCCAAAACGTCTGTCAGAATGTTGTATCATCTCTCCATTGCAATCCTTTTTTCTATTCCTGATACTTTCATCCGCTCCTCTCGTTATAAGACACCAGAGAGTTCTCGCAAAATGCTGCCTGTCTCCCGGAACATTTTTCTCCCCATATGTTCCCCGTCTCTTCCATGCTTCCACATATTCTCTGCCGAAGACTAGCAGAAGTATCCCGACATAATAACAAATGATCTGCCATACCTCAGGGCGCCCCACGCACCATATTGCTCCCGGCAATTGGGCGAACCGCCCGCAGATCCATTCATACCACCACAAAATCAGGCAATCCACTGTTCCGACAAGCCCAAGTCCCGGAATCAACGACAGGATTCCTCCCGCCACTACCACACTCATAAATGGCAGCACCAACAGATTCAACAACACCGAATAGACCGGGATCTCATAGAAAAACCATAACTGTACGGGCAGTGTAAACAGGATGACTCCCACGCTGGCGGCAAAGCCTCCTTTGACCGTCGACACCATACGTTGAATTCCTTCATATGCCACCTTTCGCCAGCCTTCCCGGTACTTGTTTCTCGCATAGGCGGAATCACCCAGAATATCTGCCACAGTCCGAAGCCATACCGGCCATGCCGATATCCCCTTGACTTCTAATTCCGCATCTGCATCCCTTTCCCTGCCGTCCCCGGAAAGCACCGGTGTCAGAATACAGATCCCCAGCACCGCTCCGAAGGACATTAAAAAGCTCACATCACAAAGCCTCTCCGGTTCCTGTATGACAAGCAATAGTGCCATCAGTCCCAGACCTGTCAGCATGTCATAAGTCCTGCCCACAAATATCCCGAGCATCTGCAGCAGATACATTCCGATGGCACGGCTGGCAGACACACTCATGCCCACCATCACACCATATATAAGAAGCAGCATTGCACCACCCACTGCTGCTGCCCTGACAGGTAACCCCAGTCTCTTAAGTAACCGGTATACCCCCATTCCAAGCAAAGTGATATGTAATCCCGAAATACTTAAGATATGGGCAATTCCGTTTTTCTGATACAGCGCCTTTACCTCCGCGTCCAGTTCCTCCTTCTCCCCAAGCAGCAATGTCTGCATAACGGAGGCTTCTTTCGCAGGAAAAACTTCTGCCAGCCTGTCATGCAATACCTGCCGGAATCCATACAGTTTTTCCCTCAAAAAACTATACTTCTCCCCAACTGCCAGGATCTGTGACTGTCGCACTCTGCCGCCAATACCTTTCGCCGCATAGTAACGCTGCACATCAAATTCACCGGGATTCGTTGCCGTGGCAAAATGCGAAAATGTCCCCTCCAGGATAATCTGCTGTCCGATCTTAAGGCTTTCCTCTTCTCCGGTCACAGCACCTGCAGTGATCATTGCCGTTTTCATATTGTCCAGTTCACATTGTAATTTTCCAGAATAGGAATAGGTCTGATCCTCGTGGATCAAAGAAATACATTGCAGAATAATTACTTCAGAAGTTCTCGTGTCTATCCGTCCCGTGATTCTCACCGGACTTCCGTCAGGCGGCAGCACGGCGTCTCCGCCGGTGCCTGCGCCTGTCAGTATTTTCATTATAGTGATTACTATCACGAGACACAAACACGCCATAAAAAGCGGTCGTCTCATTAAATTCCTTTCTGCAAACGTCTTACACGCCTGCACCACAGATCGGACTGTCTCTGCAATAAAAGGCAAAGCAATCCATATCCGTATCTATTTACTGTTCCAAAGTCGTTACATAATCCAGGTTTCTCTCAAAAGTGGAATTACTGAAGGTAGTCGGCACTTCGCCATTGACCAGAATCTGTACTTTATTGATATTATCCAGTTCTACCAGCGAATTCACGATAGCGTAAACTGCCACTTCCGTAGATACATTATTTACCACCGTCAGGAAATTCGAATCCAGATTCACATAACAGATGCCGTCCTTAGTAAGGATATTGACGATCTTTGTCTCCGGATTGATCACCGGATATAAGCCCTCGATCTGTCCGCTGGGACCGGTGATCAGTTCTTCCACAACAAAACGCTCCAGGGGCGTGTTGGTGGAATAATGCTTTTCTCTGTATGCAGCGATCAGTTTGTCACCGTCCGCATTGGCAAAATACAGCTTTACCTTCACCAGTTCATAGGTATTGATCTCGTTACCGTCATTATTGATAAACTGATCGGCATTCATCCAGCCTACCAGTTCTCCGGCATTATCGTACAGCTGACTGTCCTCTACAGTAATGCCCACATACTTCACATCGGGCAGCTGCGTAAGCGTTCTTACAATGGCTGCGCGCACCAGCACCTCCGTAGTGGGAGACAGTTCCGAATACGCCTTGTTTACGTTGATCAAAAGTTTCCCATCTTCTACTTCATAATCCAGGACCTGGAATCCCATATCCAAAGGTGCCTTATATTCCAGCTTTTCCGGAGTTGTGGATAGATACCTCATGGTCTCATCCACCTGTTCTTCCGGTGTCTTGGTGTTCAGATATTGTTCATGTACCTCAACCTTCGTCTCCGCTGTATTGATATAATACATGGACATTTTCTTCCCGGTCTGGGGTTCTGTCTTACCACATCCAGTCAACAAAAACGACAACAGCAATATTCCTGTCATCATATAACTTATTATTTTCTTCATAGTCACAGTCCTTCTAAGACGCTATATACATTAGCGGAATCTTCACCAGGAAGCAGGATCCCTGTCCTTCTGTGCTGGTCACCGTGAGGGATCCTTTGTGCATCAGCACGGCACTCTTGGTGATCGCCAGCCCCAGTCCGGTTCCTCCGATCTCTCTGGAATGGGACTTGTCCACACGATAAAAACGTTCGCAGATGTGTGCCAGGGATTCCTCCGGGATGCCGATACCGGAATCGCTGACTTCAAAAGTAAAATACTGATGATCCGCATCCAGTACCACCTTTACCCAGCCATGATCCTTGTTGTATTTGATGGCATTTTCCACCAGATTCGTCATGATCAGCGTCATCTTGACTTCATCAACCTCCGCCACTACGGGACGAACGCTCTCAAATACGACTTCCACATCTTTTTTTCTGGCGATAGGGCGCAGCCTCTTCAGGATCAGTTCTGTCAGATCATTGATATTCAATGATACAATGTTCAGATCCTGCACCTTCTTGTCCATTTTTACCAAAGCCAGCAGATCTGTGATGATCTGATTCTCTCTGTCGATTTCTGAGGCAATATCCTCCATGAACTCACGATACAGTTCCGCCGGGGCATCTTCCTGTGCCAGCAAGGAATCTGCCAGAACTTTTATGGATGTCATGGGAGTTTTCAGTTCATGGGACACATTTGCCACGAACTCCTGTCTGGAATCATCCAGTGCCTTCATTCGTTTTAACAGTTGATTAAACGCATCTACAATATGTACGGTCTCCACATAATCCGGGACTGATATGGTCTCATCGCTGAAGCCTTCCCGTACCGCATTAATCGCCTGGGTAACCCGGTTGAACGGCTTCGTCAGCACCTGGGACAACACGATTGCCAGTGCCAGGATTGCCACGATCATGATCACTTCCATGATATATGCCTTACGGTTCAACACTTCCTTAGCATTTACAATACTGTCATTAGAAATACTGGTCAGCATGACACCTCGGATCGCATCGGGATTTTTTTTGCCGTTCTCGTCCGTGGTATTGGCTGTGGTATCCATGATGGGAGTCGTCATCTCTATGTAACCGTGCTCCGGGTCGTAGTGAGAGACATTTTCCCCCTGAAAACACTTAATGACTTCCTCGGAAATGATCGTCTTCCCCTCACTGATGCCGTAGGTATCTTTTTCCACCTTAAAGTTTTTGTTAATGATCATCACACGGCCTTCGTACAGATTGGACAGCATCTCCAGCTCCGCATTGATGACCTCTCGGGAATTGCCGGTATCCTCTCTGACGCCGTGGCTGCTCAAATAATTGTTGCTGACCAGGTGGTTTGCCAGGATCATCAGCTGGTTCTGCACCACGGTGATCCGCTGTTCCACCGCCATATCCTCATAATTGCTCACGATACCGTGTCGCATGACAATACAGGGCACGAGACCGATCACCAGAATCAGCAGGAAAATTCTTGCCCGCAGACTTCGCAGTTTGATCATGCTCTCCAGATTTTCCCATATCGTCGCGAATCGTTCTTTATTCCATTTCTTCACAATATAAAAACCTCATGTTCGTTCACTCCGCTCATGGACAGAATGCTTTGCCTGCAAGCAGTCACGCATTCTGTCCATGGCTGAGTTTATCATTAAAGTAGTAGCCGACGCCCCACTTGGTATGGACATACCTCGGTTCGCTGGGACTCAATTCGATCTTCTCGCGCAGTCTCCGGATATGTACATCCACGGTACGCACGTCTCCGGGATAGTCCGTGCCCCACACAAGTTTTAACAAATTCTCTCTGCTGTATACCTTGTCCGGATTCAGCATCAGAAGCTCCAGTACTTCGAATTCTTTGGCCGTCAGACCGATCTCTCTTCCCTGGATGTAGGCTCTTCTGCCCTCACGATCCAGCTTCAGATCGCCACTCTCTAAGATAACGGTATTCTCCGCAGTTCCCTTCTTCGGCTCCATGCGGCGGAAGATTGCTTTGATTCTCGCCTTTACTTCCAGTATATTGAAAGGTTTCGTTATGTAATCGTCGGCACCGTATTCCAGCCCCAGAATCTTATCCATATCGTCTCCCTTGGCGGTCAGCATGATCACCGGCACATTGGAAAATTCGCGGATCTGCTGGCAGACCTCAAAACCAGTCAGCTTCGGTAACATGACATCCAGCAATATAATGTCATATTCTTTATTACTCGCCATCTGCAGGGCTTCCTCTCCGTCATAGGCACAGTCCACTTCCATATTGTCCTGCTCCAGGCTGAAACGGATTCCCTTCACGATCAGCTTCTCATCATCCACTACCAGCACTTTCTTGCCTGCCATCTTCCTCAACCTCTCTATCTTACTTTTCTCTTCCCGGTGCTGTGCCACTCTCACTGCACCGTAATTTTATCACATAACTTATCATAGGCATTCTGTTTGATTCCGGATACCTTCATAATATCTTCTTTGGTCTGAAAACTACCGTTTTTCTCTCGGTAACGCACAATGTCCGCTGCCCTGGAAGCTCCGATTCCGGGAAGGGTACACAATTCCTCCTCGGATGCCGTATTGATATTCACCAGTCCCTCTTCCGCCGCTTTTGCCGCAGTCTCCAACCTCTTAGCTTCCTCTGTCGTGGGAAAATACAACTTCTGTCCATCCGTCACCGTCTCCGCCAGATTCACATAAAAGGGATCCGCCTCCTGTGTCATACCGCCCGCAAGGCGCAGGGCTTCTTCTGCTCTGCTGCCCTCCGCGATTTCCACGACTCCGGGTGAGTACACGGCCCCACAGACATAGACATACACCATCTGCGTTCTGTTTATCGTCTCCGCTGTCGATAACGCCACATTGTTATCCACAGTCTCCGCGACCTGTTCCACGGCTTCCAGCTCCGGATATTCTGCCGCAGACTCTCCGGACGGGAGCAAAATAATTGCCTCGTCCTTCCCCCCACAGCCTGCCATGAGAAGTGCAATGCATCCCAACAGAGTGATCAGACACCTATATTTTATTTTAGAAATAACTTTAAAAAACATCATAGTCCCCTTCCTGTCGTTCTTTTCAGGGGATTGCCTCTCTATGCTGTTAACTTTTATTGTACTGGAATCACGCGTAATTTACAAGCTGTTTTCGCATTTGTGATAATTAATTGATAACTTTTCATAATAGTTACCACTTGAAAATTATGATTCCCACAATTGCCACCGCCATGCCGACCGCCTTGCGCCACTCCCATGGCTGCTTCTCCACGCCAAACCACCCGAACAGTTCGATAATATACGCCACTGCCAGTTGTGCGGTCACGATCAGCATGACCGCTTTCGCCGGTCCCAGGGCATCCATGCTGCGAATTACGGTATACGTAATAAATGCACCGATGGCACCTCCTAAAAGCATGTATTTCGGCTCCCCCTGCCATACCTTAAGAAAAGAAGTGCGCTCCGTGCACAGCCATGCCCCCAGACATACCAACAGTGCCGTGAATTGCACAAAAGCACTGGCGGTCCAGATGCCTGAGTTTTTCGTCACCTGGGTATTGAACACGCCCTGAATACTCATCAGTGCTCCGGATAGTAATGCAATCAAAAAACCGATCATAGGATTCTACCACCTTTTCTTTTTAGTAGTAGTCTATCCTGTGACCGGTTCCTTCATTCATATTTTACTGTATTAATCTAGTTCTCTGTACTTCCCACCTGTTCAGCTATTGTTCCCGCAAGCTGCTCTACCAGTGTTGTCACATCCTCACCATTCCATACCTTGGAGAACAATACCTCCAGCTGCATCCAGAAGTTCCCTGTTTCCAGCATTTTCGGAAGGGATACGCTGTCCGCATACTCGTCAGCAAATACGGTGAGTGCTCCGTTGTCCGCATTCTCTGCCGCATGAAGGCTTGCCGGCATTTTACCGGAACGTTCATATAATCCGTCGGAATATCCTTCCGCCAGATACGCCGCAAAACGATCCGCCAGTTCCTTGTGCTCCGAATAACCGTTGATAACTGCCGCTCCCGTAACCGACAGGGATCTGCTCGAAAGCTCGGCACTGACATCCGGCATACGGGCAATTCCATAATTGAATGTAAGACTGCCGTCCGCTTTTGCATCCTCCAGTCGCTTTACCACATCCGTGGTGCCAATGGTAAACATGGTCTTTCCATCAATAAAGTCCTGAATCACAGAATCATAGGTCACAGTGTCGGACTCGATGAAGAAGAACTGGTTCAGCGCCTTGTATACTTCCAGACACTGTATGGTCTCCGGATTATTGATATTGATGTCATTTCTGTCATCACCGGGATCTCCGCCTACGATCATGTAATTACCCACGATCCAGTAATTATAGAAAATATTATTCACATCCCATTTCATGACACCTTCCACACCCTCCGGTGCATCAAAAGTGTCTGCAATGTTCAACAGATCGTCCACCGTAGAGGGGAGTGCCTTGGCGAAATACTGTTCCGCCAGCGCGTTTACCGCTGCTTCGTCCACGGTAGCCTGCTCTGTGGTCTGATCCTCCGGAAGAGAATCTTCCTCGATGATCTCCTCACCTTCTCCTACCGGTTCATCATTGTCACTGCTGCCGGACAGCTCTTTTTCCGCCTGTTGCGTCGCCCAGGTCTTAAGATAGTCTTCATTATATACCAGTGCGCTGGTATCAAAGTACACGGGATATCCTATGATCTTATCATTATAGGTCACCGCTGCCAGTGCTGCCTGGGAAAAATGATCCGTATCGCAGATTTCCTCTGTGTCCGGCACTTTCGATGCCAGTCCCGCAAGATAAGCCTTCTCCAGGGAGTCACTGCTTAACAGATATATATCCGGTATCTGATCGGAATGCAGTGTCTCCTGATTGATTACCTCCAGATATTCACTGTCGGAAGTCAGCACCGGGATCACACGGACCTTATTCTGTTCTCCGAAAGACACCGCTGCCGCATTGATATAGCCGGACAGAGATTCATCCGAATACCAGCAGTAGATGGTCTCTTTCCCGCGAAATAACTGCAGACGATCTCCGGTATCCTGCGTCTGACTCATTTCCTGCGTACTTCCGTAAACAGCTGCAGCAGCCATGGCGATCACAGCTGCTGTTGCAATAATTCTTTTTTTCAAAAACATACTTAACTTAAACCTCTTATTCGATACAGGTGTCCAAAATAGCGATCATTTCGTCCACATTTTCTATGGTAATTACGAGAGGAGGTACAAAACGAATAATATCCGCACCGGCATTGATCAGGATCAATCCCTTCTCCAATGCCTTATTAATAATGTCTCCTACCGGATGGTCAAATACCAGTCCCTGCATCAGTCCCACGCCGCGGCGTTCCTGAATGCAGTCGTACTTGTCTGCCAGTTCATTCAGGCGCTGTTCCAGATAAGGAGCCACCTCTCTCACATGTTCTATTATATGGTCCTCTTCGAATAAATCAAGCACTTTTTCCACAGCGGCGCAGGCCAACGGGTTGCCACCGTAGGTAGTTCCGTGATCCCCCGCGGTCAGAGAATGTTGTGCAACCTTTTCTGTCATCATAAAAGCTCCTACCGGCACGCCGCAGCCTAATGCCTTGGCTGAGGTCATGATATCCGGCTTCACACCGAAACGCTGCCATGCATACATGTAGCCGGTACGGCCCATTCCACACTGGATCTCATCTAAGATCAGCAGGATATCCCGTTCATTGCACAGATCACGTACCTGCTTTAAGAATTCCCCGGTAGCGGGATACAGTCCGCCCTCGCCCTGCACGGTTTCCATAATGATAGCGCAGGTCTTGTCCGTCACCTGATCCAGAACACTCTGAAAATCATTCAGATCGGCAAATCTGATATGACCGATCATAGGCTGGAATGCCTCACGGTACTTTGGGTTGCCTGTTACGGACAAAGCTCCCATGGTTCTGCCATGGAAAGAATGGTTCATGGCAATGATCTCGTGATCGGTACAGCCGTCTTTCAGATAGGCGTATTTTCTGGCTGCCTTGATGGCACCCTCCACTGCTTCCGCGCCGGAATTGGTGAAAAAGACGCGATCCATGCCGGATACTTTTTTGATCTTTCTTGCCGCTTCGATGGCAGGCACATTGTAATAATAGTTGGAAGTGTGGATCACCTTGTCGATCTGTGCTTTCAGTGCATCGTTGTATGCTTTGTTCTGATATCCCAGTGCAAACACAGCAATACCGGCCACAAAATCCAGATATTTTTTACCGTCTGTATCATACAGATACACACCATCCCCCTTATCCAGAACGATCTGGTACCGGTTATAGGTATGCAGCAAATCTTTTTCCGCCTCTGCAATATATTCTTTCATGGTGTCACTCATTTTTCTATTCCTCCTCATCGGATACGATCGCGGTACCGATACCCTGATTGGTGAAGATCTCCAGCAGCAGGCAGTGTGCCAGGCGTCCGTCCAGAATATGCACACGGTTTACGCCGTTACGGATGGCGGAAGTACAGTTGTTTAACTTCGGCAGCATGCCACCGCCGATGTAACCGTCGTGGATCAGTCCCTCTGCCTCGGAGGCGGTCAGTCTGGAGATAAAGGTGGACTTGTCGTTGATATCCTTGTACAGACCTTCGATGTCTGTCAGGAACGCCAGTTTCTCCGCATGTACTGCTTTTGCGATCGCGCAGGCTGCATCATCCGCATTGATATTGTAGGTGTGATAATCTTTGTCCAGTCCGATGGGGGCGATGATGGGCAGGTAATCCTTCTCCAGCATATCGAAGAGAATATCGGGATTCACGCCGGTGATCTCCCCCACATAACCAATGTCCTGACCGTCGGAATATTTTTTCTCTACCTGAAGCAGTCCACCGTCCTTACCGCTGACACCGACTGCCTTGACCCCCAGTTCTTCCACCATGGTCACCAGGCTCTTATTCACCTTGTTCAATACCATTTCGGCAATTTCCATGGTCTCCTCATCGGTGACACGCAGACCGTTTATAAACTTCGCCTCTTTGCCGACCTTGCCGACCCAGCGGCTGATCTCCTTGCCGCCGCCGTGCACGATGATGGGTTTGAACCCTACCAGCTTCAACAGTGTCACGTCCTTGATGACATTCTTCTGCAGTTCTTCGTTGCTCATGGCGCTGCCGCCGTATTTTACCACAATGATCTTGCGATTGAATTTCTGTATGTAAGGAAGTGCCTCAATCAGCACTTCTGCTTTTTTCATTACCTGTTCCATATCTTTTTCCATTGTTTTGTCCATGCCTTTCCGCAGATATCCTATCCGCCCGTCACTTATTTCTTCCGTATGTCGCGCACTGTCTCAGGAACGATAGTCTGCGTTGATCTTCACATAGTCATAGCTTAGATCACAGCCCCATGCAGTTGCTTCCGCATCACCCATATGCATATCCACCAGGGCAGTAACTTCCGGATCGGAGAGAATCTTCGTAGCTTCTTCCTCGCTGTAATCACATGCCACGCCATTACCGAAGATATGGATCTTGCCGCTCTTGCTCTCGAAATACAGGTCTACATTTTCCGGATCGAATCTGGCTCCGGAATAGCCCAGTGCGCAGAGGATACGTCCCCAGTTGGCATCATGTCCGAAGATAGCTGCCTTGGTCAGGGAAGAACAGATCACGGATTTCGCCAGGGTTCTGGCATCTTCCTTGCTGGCTGCATGGATCACTTTGGTCTCAAACAGGGCGGTTGCCCCTTCGCCGTCTCCTGCCATTTTCTTTGCCAGGAAAGTGGTGATCTCATGCAATGCCCTGCAGAACTTGTCGTAATCTTCGCCCTCTGCGGTGATCTCCTCATTGCCAGCCATACCGTTCGCCAGTACTAACAGTGTATCGTTGGTGGAAGTATCGCCGTCCACGGAGATCATGTTAAAGGAATCTACTACATCTGCGCTGACGCACTTCTGTAACATCTCTTTGGAAATATTCACATCGGTGGTTACAAAGCCTAACATGGTGCACATGTTCGGATGGATCATTCCGGAGCCCTTGCACATACCGCCTAATGTCACGGTCTTGCCGCCGATCTCGGTCTCAATGGCAATCTCCTTGGAAATGGTATCGGTGGTCATGATGGCATGAGCCGCATCGGAACCGGCCTCTAAGGTGTCCGCCTTCGCTGCCACCAGCTTTTTGATTCCAGCGGTAATCTTATCTACGGGAATCTGCATACCGATGACACCGGTGGATGCTACCAGTACTGCATCCGTGGGCACTCCTAACAATTCTCCGGCACATTTTGCTTCAGCCTCGCAGCAGTCCAGTCCCTGTTTGCCGGTGCAGGCATTGGCGATTCCGGAATTAACTACCACTGCCTGTGCATATGCGGAATGTTCCACGATCTGCTTATCCCACAGCACCGGAGCCGCCTTTACCACATTGGAGGTAAAAGTACCTGCCACGGTGCAGGGAACCTTACTTACGATCAGTGCCATATCCTTACGATTCTGATATTTAATGGCAGCCTCAACACCTGCTGCCTCAAAGCCTTTTGCTGCGGTCACACCGCCCTGGATCTGTTTCATATTGGAATAATCTCCTTTCGATTTTGTTTCTATTGATTAAACGCCGTAATGTTTTCTTCGTTCAGGGTAAAATCGTAATAGTTCAGGTCTTCCCGCTTCGTCCAGCCGATGCATTTCCAGAAAGCATTACCGATATCATTCTGGGTAAAAGCGATCAGGCTGACTTTATTGATGTGCTCTTCTTTCAGGGCATTCATGCAGTGGACCACCATGGCTTTTCCAATGCCAAGTCTTCTATGATCTTCTCTCACACATACATGATACAGGCAGCCCCGTCGTCCGTCATGACCGCAGAGAATGCCGCCCACTACGGTTCCATCCTCCCCGATGGCTACCACACTGGTACCGGGATTCCGGTTGATAAAACGCTCCACACCTTCTCTGGAATCATCGATGCTTCGGATACCAAAGCCATGAATGGTCATCCAGAGGGCATGCAGACCGTCATAATCTTCTATGCTCATTGGTTTGATCGTAAACTGTTTGCTCATTGATGTATGTAATCCTTTCGTCCTTGTCCTGTGTCTGCTTTAAGGGAAGCAGGGAACCAGCTCCAGACCTTCGCTCTCGGGAAGTCCGAACAGCAGGTTCATATTCTGTACTGCCTGACCGGCAGCGCCTTTTACGAGATTGTCCAGTGCACCCATCATAATGATGCGTCCGGTACGCTCGTCGATGACGAAGTTGATATCCACGTAGTTACTGCCTTCCACCCACTTGGTCTCGGGGCAGCTGCCCTTATCCAGTACACGGACAAATTTCTCGTTTGCATAATATTTATCATAGACAGCCTTTACCTCTTCATAAGTAGGAAGTGTGCCGTCCGGTTTTCTCTTAAGTGTTGCATACTCGGTTGCCAGAATACCACGGTTCATAGGTACGAGATGTGGTGTGAAATTAATGGTCACCTGACAGTTGCCCGCATAGCCTAACTGCTCCTCGATCTCCGGGGTATGTCTGTGGCTTGCCACACCGTATGCCTTCATATTCTCATTCACTTCGCAGAACAGGTTGGGCACCTTGGCTCCTCTGCCTGCACCGGAGGTTCCGGACTTGGCATCCACGATCAGGGTATTCACATCGATCATGCCTTCCTTTACCATAGGGTAAGCGGTCAGGATCGAGCAAGTGGTATAACAGCCGGGATTTGCTACCAGTCTGGTCTTCTCTGTAATCTTGTCACGGTTGATCTCGCAGAGTCCGTATACCGCTTCCTCGATGAACTGCGGAGACTTATGCTCGATGCCGTACCATTTCTCATAGGTAGCCACATCCTTGATACGATAGTCCGCGGACAGATCCACGATCTTCACCTGAGAGAGGATTTCCTCGGTCAGAAGTCCCGCCAGGAATCCCTGGGGGGTCGCGGTAAAGATCACATCCACCTGCTTCGCCAGTTCTTCCAGATTGTCGTCCTTGCAAATATCCTCCACCAGCTGAAACATGTTCTGGTATACCTGATAATATTTCTTATCTATATAGCTTCGGGAACCATACCATACGATTTTGGCATCCTTGTGGTTCAACAGGATACGTACCAGTTCTCCTCCGGCATAACCGGTTGCTCCGATGATTCCTGCTTTGATCATTTCTCATTCCTCCTAGAATCACAAATTAGCAGTTACTTCCCGGTAACCACATAAACTATGATGATTATACTGTATCCTGCAAAATACTTCACGGGATATTCTCTGCGCAAATTATACATCTAATTTGCATAATATGCAATACATATTTTCATGGTTTTCATGCCTGATTTTTGTGATTTTATCCAATTTTATCATGTATTTCCT
>ENA-OROL01002150-OROL01002150.1-human-gut-metagenome-genome-assembly--contig:-NODE-2150-length-14241-cov-5.789158_pt1 | contig 14241 bp, 10 predicted proteins | sample MGYA00242128_ERZ509048 | MGnify/ENA primary metagenome ERZ509048 (study PRJEB26280, sample SAMEA2338750) | human gut metagenome | biome: human gut; feature: human-associated habitat; material: faeces...
ATCTCTGGAGATTCTTGAACAATGTGCGGAAGGCCGGACATATCGCGATCTTCGACCGGACCTGGTACGGAAGAGTCATGGTGGAGAGGATCGAGGGATTCTGCTCCGAGGCAGACTGGCATCATGCCTACCGGGAGATCAACGAGATGGAAGCACATTTTGTGCACTCCGGAGCTCTTGTTTTAAAATTCTGGCTCCAGATCGACAAGGACGAGCAGGAGCGGCGGTTCAATGACCGGATGAAGAACCCGGAAAAACGGTGGAAGATCACGGACGAGGACTGGAGAAACAGGGAAAAGTGGGATGCTTATGTGCTTGCTGTGAACGAAATGCTGGAAAAAACTTCTACAAAGGATGCCCCCTGGATCGTTGTGGAAGGAAATTCCAAGTGGTATGCGCGGATCAAGGTCCTTGAAACTGTGGCGGATGCCATGGAAAAAAAGATAAAAGAAGTGGAAAAGAACAGAAAAAGATGAGCAAAGTAGTGATTATAGGCGGCGGGGCAGCGGGAATGGCTGCTGCCATCGGTGCCGCGGAGTGCGGACATGATGTCTCCGTTTATGAGAAAAATGAGAAGCTTGGAAAAAAGATCTATATCACGGGAAAAGGACGCTGCAACCTGACAAACGGCTGTGATACGGAGGACCTGTTCAGAAATATGGTCTCCAACGGGAAGTTCCTTTACAGTGCCATCTATGGATTCACAAACTTTGATATCGTGGATCTTGTGGAGGCAAACGGCTGCCCGGTGAAGGAAGAACGGGGAGCGAGAATGTTCCCGGTATCGGACCATGCTTCCGATGTGACGGGGGCCTTAGAGCGAAAGATGAAATCTCTGGGCGTAAAGATCTTCTTAAATGAACCGGTCAGGGATATCGTGATCAGGGACGAGAAGGCGGCAGGGATTATTCTGGAAAAGTCTGGAAAGAGTGTGGATGCCGATGCGGTGGTGATCGCCACAGGCGGACTTTCCTACCCGTCAACAGGTTCCACGGGGGACGGGTACCGTTTTGCAAAAGAGGCGGGCCACACGGTGACACCTCTGTCACCGGCACTTGTTCCGTTTGTATGCGCAGAAGATGATGTGAAAGAACTTCAGGGACTCTCCTTAAGAAACATCGAGGTGACTGTCTGGAACGGAAAGAAAGTGCTCTGGAAACAGTTCGGTGCGATGGTTCTGGGAACGTTGGTATGTTACCTGTTCGGTACCGTATGGCTTTGCCTGCAGCTGAACTTAGACTTCATCGGAGGTCTTGGTGTGGGGGTTATCCCTTACCTGCCCGGTGATACTGCAAAGATTATTTTAGCAGCACTGATCGGACCTGTGATCGTAAAAGCGTTAAAACGGGCGGAATAAGAAGAATCCCGAGAGGAAGATTTTTCCCTGCGGCAGGTCGCAAAAGCGAGAATCCCGGAGGCGGACGTCAAAAGCGTTCGCCTCTTTTTCTTGCATATTTTTCATCGAACTGCTATGTTTATAGATGGCGCAGCTGCCGCATACAAAAGCAATTGAGGAGAAACTGGCATGAAAAAAGACGATATGATTATGAAAATGGGGATTGTCCATATCCTGGATTCTGTGGTTGGAATGCCGGTGCTTTCGGACTGTCCGATCGATATGGGTTCGAATCTGTGCGATTTTTTAAAGGCTCATATTGAAAAATTTACAGAGAGCGACGATATGAAGGTCTGCCAGTTTTCTGACGAATCTGAGGTGATGGGGCTGATCCAGAACTGTAACGCCGAAAATTTTGTCCAGACGAGCAGGGCATTGTGTGAAAAGCTCTATGGGATCATGAATTCGAATATCGATATTCCGGCGGCGGACGTTGCGGTTGTCGTTTTTTCTGCGGAGGGCGTCGATTATTTCGGATTTTTGAAATTAAATTATAAAACTTCCTATACCCATGCGACGAAGGCTACCGAAACCGGAGAAAATTTAAACGATATCATTTTACAGAAAGCGATCCTGCCGTCTGCCGGACAGAAGCTTTCTGAGGCATTTTTAGTGAATCTGTCGAATGGAGAAATTTTGCTGACAGAGAAAAAATTCGAAGTAAATGGTGAAAAGAAGCTGTACTTTTCCGAACTGTTTCTGGAATGTCATGCACCGATGTCTCAAAAGACAAAGCTGGATATCGTGACAAAAGCAGTGGAACAGGTCAACAAAAAATACTATGGAGATGAGGACACCCGGCGAAAGATGGAAGTCAAGCAGGCGATCTATGATGAGCTGGAGGAAAAGGGGAGCCTGGAGGTCGAAGCGGTCAAGGAGAAAGTTTTTAAGGACAGTCCGCAGATGCAGGCAGACCTGGAGGAAAAGCTGGAAAAATATAACATGGAAAAAGAAGTTGTCAGGCCCAAGAGCGAGGCGACGATCAAAAAGTTCCAGAAGCAGCATCTGACGACGGACACTGGCATCGAAATCACGATTCCGATGGAAGAATATAAGGACCCCGAGAAGGTAGAATTTATCACAAATCCCGACGGGACGATTTCCGTGCTGATCAAAAATATCGGGCATTTGAGCACCAGATAAAAGTGCCCTGATAAGTACCTTCCGACGTGAAAGCTTTTACGCTTTTGTTTCTAAAAAAGACCACAACAAAGCGTGCAGTGGGCTTGAAAAGTGTTTCAAAAGTAGTATGATAAAGAAAAAAAGGGAAAATGGAGGAATCATTGTTATGGCAAGAAAAGTAGTGCTGGCAGGCGCATGCAGAACAGCAATCGGCGTAATGGGAGGAACTCTTTCCAAAACTCCCGCACCGGATCTGGGCACTGTTGTAATCAAAGAAGCCCTGAAAAGAACCGGAATTAAACCGGAGCAGGTAGATGAAGTATATATGGGCTGTGTCATTCAGGCAGGTCTTGGTCAGAACCCTGCAAGACAGGCAGCAGTCAACGCAGGGATTCCGGTAGAGGTTCCTGCAACTACGATCAACGTACTGTGCGGCTCCGGCATGCACTGTGTAAACCTGGCTGCCAAGCTGATTGCCTCCGGTGATGCGGATATCATCGTAGCTGGCGGTATGGAAAATATGTCCATGGCTCCTTATCTTCTGTACAATGCAAGATTCGGTTACAGAATGGGCGCTGGAAAGATGGATGATGCGCTGATCCGCGATGCCCTGACGGATGCATTCGGCGGCTATCATATGGGTATTACTGCTGAAAATATTGCAGAAGACTGGGGACTGACCAGAGAGCAGCTGGATGAGTTTGCAGCATGGAGCCAGCAGAAGGCACAGAAAGCGATTGCAGAGGGCAAGTTCAAGGACGAGATCGTTCCGATGGAAGTAAAACAGAAAAAACAGACCGTTGTATTTGATACTGATGAGGGACCCAGACCGAATGTAACGGCAGAGAGCATCAGCAAACTGCGTCCTGCATTCAAAGAGGGTGGTGTCGTAACCGCCGGCAATTCTTCCGGTATCAACGATGCAGCGGCAGCGCTGATCGTTATGAGCGAAGAAAAGGCAAAGGAGCTGGGCGTAAAGCCGATGGCTACCTGGGTAGCAGGCGAGCTGGCAGGCGTAGAACCCCGCATTATGGGTATCGGACCGGTTGCAGCAACCCGCAAGGTAATGAAGAAAGCCGGCTACGAAATCGGCGACTTCGACCTGATTGAGGCAAACGAAGCATTCGCAGCACAGTCTGTAGCAGTTGCGCATGACCTTGGCTTCAACAACGATATCTTAAACGTCAACGGCGGAGCAATCGCCCTTGGTCATCCGGTAGGAGCATCCGGCTGCCGTATTCTGGTAACCTTACTTCATGAGATGGAAAAGAGAGATGCAAAGAAAGGTCTTGCTACTCTTTGTGTTGGCGGCGGCATGGGCTGTGCAGCGATCGTAGAGCGCGAGTAAGACAAAAAACTTCGATAACCTTCCAGATGTTTTGGATAGAATTTCATAACAAAATTTCAAAAACGGTTCTGCTGAGCTCTATAGGGTTGGCAGGACCGTTTTTGCCGTGGGTTAGAAAAAACTTCCGGACTGGATTTTGCTGTAGCAGAGGGAAACCATGCGCCTGAAAATCCCTGCATGTTCTTCTGGCACGGAATCTGAAAGTGTGCTAAAATATTTGTATACTGCGATTTTTATCGGAATGGAGAAGTTAATTTATGGCAAATACTGAAAAGGTCCGTTTAAATAAATATCTTTCCCAGGCTGGCATCTGTTCGAGAAGAGAAGCGGATGTCCTGATCGAAGGGGGAAAAGTGTCTGTGAATGGCAAGATTGCAGATCCGGGTATGCGGGTCAACGATCTGGACAAAATTACAGTTGAGGACAAACCGGTCGGACATCGGGAAAAAAAGGTGGTGTTGGCTTATTACAAGCCGGTCGGAGTGACCTGTACAGAAAAGGACAAGCACGCCCAGATCACGATCCGTGATGTCGTCGAATATCCGGTACGTGTAACCTATGCAGGACGCCTGGACAGAGATTCGGAAGGCCTTTTACTGCTGACAAACGACGGGGACTTAATCAATGGTCTGATGCGTGCGGCAAACTTTCACGAAAAGGAGTACCTCGTCCGCGTCAATAAGCCCATTAGCCGGGATTTCCTCAAAAAAATGTCGGACGGTATGCTGTTAAAGGATTTAAATGAGCGTACCCGTCCCTGCTTTGTAAAGGAAGAAGGAAAATTTGTCTTCCGTATTATCCTGACGCAGGGCTTAAACCGCCAGATCCGCCGGATGTGCAAGACCCTCGGCTATGGCGTTCTAAGCATCAAACGTGTGCGTGTGGCAAATATTCTGCTGGGGAAATTAAACCCGGGCGATATTCGTGCAGTCACCGGTGCAGAGTTAAAAGAGCTGTACTATGAAGTTGGGAAAAATGCCAGCCGTCCGGCGCGTCCTGCATGGGAAAAGGAACGGCAGCCTGCTGCGAAAAAAGAAGCTCAGTCCGGTATGGTGACGTTGGGGGCAAAGGGGCGTGCGTCGAATGCAGGAATGCAGCGCAGCGGGCAGAATCCGGCTCACCGAAATGCAGGTGGCTACGCAAAAACGGCTGATCGCAGGCAAGGTACAGACGGTGCTCGCAAAGCAGAGCAGCGCGGTACCTACCGGAGTACCGCCGACAGCCGCACAAATGGTACCTACCGGAGTGCCACCGACAGCCGCACGAATGGTACCTATCGGAATGGTTCCAGATCCGGACAGACAGGAGCACAGAAAAAACGATATGAATGATACAGACAGAATGAAAGAACTGGTCTCGAAGTTGAATGAGGCTGCAAAAGCCTACTATGCCGAAGACCGGGAAATCATGAGTAATTTAGAATATGACAGGCTCTACGACGAGCTGGTTGCCCTGGAAGAAAAGACCGGAGTTGTGCTGGCAGCGAGTCCGACCCAATCGGTTGGTTATGAAGCAGTAGACGAACTTCCCAAAGAGCGTCACGAAAGCCCGATGCTTTCCCTTGGAAAAACGAAAAGCCGGGAAGAGCTGGCAGACTGGCTGGGAGATCAGAAAGGTTTGCTTTCCTGGAAGCTGGACGGTTTGACCATTGTGTTGACGTACCGGGACGGAAAACTGTTTAAGGCGGTCACGAGGGGAAATGGCGAAATTGGCGAGGTCATCACACCGAACGCCAAAACCTTTGTCAACGTGCCGCTGCAGATTCCTTATCAGGGAGAGCTGATCCTGCGGGGAGAAGCGGTCATTACCTATGCGGATTTTGAAAAGATCAACGGCGAAATCGAAGACGTGGACGCTCGGTACAAAAATCCGAGAAACCTCTGCTCCGGTTCCGTGCGCCAGCTAAACAGCCAGATCACTGCGCAGCGAAAGGTGCATTTTTTTGCATTTGCACTGGTGCGTGCAGAGGGTGTGGATTTTAAAAACTCAAGGGAAGAGCAGTTTATATTCTTACAGAAGCAGGGCTTTGAAACGGTAGAATATAAAGCGGTAACTGCGGACACGATGCAGGAGGCAGTTGCCTGGTTTGAAGAAAAAATCACAGATTATCCGGTTCCGTCTGACGGGCTGGTATTGCTTTTGGACGATATCGCTTACGGAGAGTCGCTTGGAAGAACGGCAAAGTTTCCGCGCAATGCCATTGCATTTAAATGGGCGGACGAGCAGGCAGAGACGACGCTGCGCGAGGTGGAGTGGAGCGCGAGTCGTACCGGACTGATCAATCCGGTTGCGATTTTTGACCCTGTGGAGCTGGAGGGGACAACCGTAAGTCGTGCCAGCGTTCACAATGTCAGCATTGTAAAAGAATTAAAGCTCGGCATCGGCGACCGGATTACAGTCTATAAGGCAAACATGATTATCCCGCAGATCGCGGAAAATCTGACCAAAAGCGGTACGCTGGAAATTCCCTGCACCTGTCCGGTCTGTCAGGGAGAGACCCGAATCGTAAAAGAAAACGATACGGAGACGTTAGTCTGCCCGAACCCGGACTGCGATGCCAAAAAGATCAAATCTTTTACGCTGTTTGTCAGCCGGGACGCGATGAATATCGACGGACTTTCCGAAGCGACGCTGGAAAAATTTCTGGCGGAGGGCTTTTTGCATACCTATGCAGATCTGTTCCATCTGGACAGACACCGGGATGCGATTATGCAGATGGACGGCTTCGGCGAAAAATCGTATCAGAATCTCGAAGCGAGCGTTGAAAAAGCGAGACATACAAATCTTGCACGCCTGATTTACAGCCTTGGAATCCCGAATATCGGAATTGCCAATGCACGGATGATTTGTCGGGAATATAAAAATGATCTGGACAAAATGCTCGCTGCACCTACAGAAGAGCTGGCGGCGATGGATGGCGTAGGACCAGTCATCGCAGGTGCGTTTGTGGATTTTTTTGCCCAGGAAAAAAATAAAACTGCGCTGGAGCTTTTATTAAAGGAAGTGGAGCTGGAGCAGGAAACCTTTTCAGAAGAAGCCCTGCCGCTTTCCGGGCAGTCCTTTGTTATTACGGGCAGCCTGAACCACTTTGAAAACCGCAGTGCCTTAAAGGAAAAAATCGAAGCCCTTGGCGGAAAGGTAACCGGAAGCGTGACGGGCAAAACCGTCTGTCTGATCAACAATGACAGTACCTCCAATTCCGCCAAAAATAAAAAAGCGCGGGAGCTGGGCATAGCTGTACTGACAGAAGAAGAGTTTATGGAGCAGTATCTGGAAAAATAACCGTCCGGTCGAATTTATTCAAAAGAAGCGCCGCACAGCGGCAGGAAAGTGAGAGAGAAAATGCCGATTAAAATACAGAGTGATCTGCCTGCCAGAGAGATTCTGGATAATGAAAATATTTTCGTGATGGACGAATATCGTGCGATGCACCAGAATATCCGCCCATTGCAGATCTGTATTCTGAATCTGATGCCGGTCAAACAGGATACAGAGCTGCAGCTTCTTCGGTCGCTGTCCAATACGCCGCTGCAGGTGGACGTGACCTTTATGAAAATGAACAGCCATCTGTCTCTGAATACCTCTGCAACACATCTGAATAAATTTTACGATACGTTTGATGATTTGAAATCCAACAAATACGATGGCCTGATCATCACGGGTGCGCCGGTGGAACAGATCCCCTTCGAAGAGGTGGATTACTGGAAAGAACTCTGCGAAATTATGGAGTGGTCAAAGACCCACGTCCATTCCACGTTCCACATCTGCTGGGGCGCCCAGGCGGGGTTGTATTATCACTTCGGTCTCGACAAACGCCTGTTGCCGGAAAAGCTTTTCGGGGTATTTGAACACCGTGTGTTAAACCGCAAAGAGCCGCTGGTGCGCGGATTTGACGACGTTTTCTGTATCCCCCACAGCAGACATACCGAAACACCTGCAGCGCTGATCCATGCCTGCAAAGAGCTGACCGTTATGGCGGAATCGGACAAAGCGGGAGTGCTTTTATGTATGACCGAGGGCGGACGCCAGATTTTCGTCATGGGACATCCGGAATATGATCGTTACACGCTGGATGGAGAGTACAAGCGCGATCGCGACAAGGGACTGCCGATCCATGTGCCGGAAAACTATTATCCGGAGGACAACCCGGAGAAGAAACCGTTACTTTCCTGGCGTGCGCACTGCAACGGATTGTATACAAACTGGCTAAATTATTACGTATATCAGACCACTCCGTATGATATTCGGGAGATTTGAGAAAATAAGGGTGGAAATGATTCATCCCTTTGCGAAAAAGGGATTAGTTGTTTACTTTTTGAAAAAAATAGCTTATAATCAACTATGAATGAAAAAATGCTGTAGAAATACAAGAAGGAGAATGATTATGGAAATTTCAGCTTTACAGAAAGCCAGATATGAGTATGCTCCGAAGCTTCCCGGCATGCTGAGACACGGCATTGCAGATATCTGCGTTAAGGAAGGCGAAGAGACTCAGAGCGTTGCAGATCAGGAGAAGATCAAAGCGCTGTTCCCCAATACCTACGGTAAAAAGGAGATCACTTTCCAGAAAGGTGCGAACACTTCCGTTGCGAAGAAGCAGGTTGTAGGCGTTATCCTTTCCGGCGGACAGGCTCCTGGCGGACACAACGTTATCTGCGGTTTATACGATGCATTAAAGGCAACCAACCCGGAGAACGTACTGTACGGCTTCAAGAACGGTCCGAGCGGTCTGATCGAAGACGATTATCTTGTTTTTGATGACGAGTATATCAATGCATACAGAAATACCGGCGGTTTCGATATCATCGGTTCCGGCAGAACCAAACTGGAGACTCAGGAACAGTTCGCAATCGCTGCTGAAGTCTGCAAGAAGCACGGCATCACCGCAATCGTTATCATCGGTGGCGACGATTCCAACACCAACGCAGCTGTACTGGCTGAGTACTTCGCTGCAAACAACACCGGCGTACAGGTAATCGGCTGCCCGAAGACCATCGACGGCGACTTAAAGAATGAAGATATCGAGTGCTCTTTTGGTTTCGATACCGCTGCAAAGACCTACAGCGAAGTAATCGGTAACATCGAAAGAGATGCAAACTCCGCTAAGAAATATTGGCACTTCATTAAGGTTATGGGCCGCAGCGCTTCCCATGTTGCTCTGGAGTGCGCACTGGAAACCCAGCCGAACATCTGCCTGATTTCCGAAGAAGTTGCAGCAAAGAAGATGTCCCTGTCCCAGATCGCTGACTACATCGCTGATTCTGTAGCAAAGAGAGCAGCAAAGGGCATGAACTTCGGTGTTGCAATCATCCCTGAAGGCGTTGTAGAATTCGTTCCCGAGTTCTCCGCACTGATCGCTGAGATCAACGAGCTGTTAGCAGGCAGCAAGGCAGATGCGTTCAATGCACTTCCTACCTGGAAAGAAAAATATGCGTTCATCGAAAACGGTCTGTCTAAAGAATCCATGGCTGTATTCGCAATCCTGCCGGAAGGCATTCAGCAGCAGCTGTTCCTGGAGAGAGATCCTCACGGCAACGTACAGGTTTCCCTAATCGAGTCCGAGAAGCTGTTCTCCGCTCTGGTAGCTGACAAGCTGGCTGAGAGAAAGGCTGCAGGCACATACAACGGTAAGTTTAATGCACTGCATCATTTCTTCGGTTACGAAGGAAGATGTGCATTCCCTTCCAACTTCGATTCCGATTACTGCTACTCCTTAGGTTACAATGCATTCATGCTGATCCAGTATGGTTACAATGGTTACCTTTCCAAGGTTTCCAACCTGTCCAAACCGGCAGCTGAGTGGGTTGCAGGCGGTATGCCCATCACCAAGATGATGAACATGGAGAGAAGACATGGCGAAGACAAGCCTGTTATCCGTAAGGCTCTGGTTGAGCTGGATGGCAAGCCCTTCAAATACTTCGAGGCACACAGAGAAGAGTGGTCTGAGAACACCTGCTATGTATATCCGGGTGCAATCCAGTACTACGGACCTGCAGAGGTTTGTGATATCACAACCAAGACTCTGGCTCTGGAGAAGGGCGAATAATTCCCTCGACTTCAAAAATCAACAATAGAATGCACGCTCTGCGAGCATTCTATTGTCATGAATAAAGAGCGCCGCAAGACGTATACGGCAGAATGTGCTTTGCGTACATTCTACTGATAGAAAAACTGCCGCACATCAGATGAGAGATCATCCGGGTGCGGCAGTTTTTTATGAACCAATGTGTAAAGAGCATTAAAAAACCCGATCAGGTCAGTCGCAAAGGGCATACCAACCAGATCGGGAAGGGGGTCTTGGATAATAGTTTTAGTTCGCGGGCGCTTCTTCTTCGTTTAAATTCTCCTCACACACTTCTTCGAAAGAACGGTGCTCTGCGCGTGCTTCTTCCTTTGCGTGCTGGAAGAATGCTCTGGTTTCTTTTACAATGACACCGCTCAATGCGAACAACGCGATCATGTTCGGGATAGCCATCAGACCGTTGAAGATATCAGCGATGGTCCAGACAGCGCTCACCGTCATGTAAGGTCCGATAAAGACAGCCAGAATGTAGATCCACCGAAAGATCTTAACGTGCTTCATATTGCCGCCGCTTAAATATTCTAGGCAGCGTTCACTGTAGTAATCCCAGCCAAGGATTGTCGTAAAGGCGAAGAATACAAGGCAGAGCATCAGAATAAAGGAAGAAAACTGTGCAGGAAACGGAAGACCATGCTGGAATGCATAGGTTGTAACCTGAACACCTTCCAGACCTTCTACCTGCCATGCACCGGTCAGAACAATGGAAAGACCGGTTAGGGTACAGATGATGATCGTATCGATAAAGGTACCAGTCATGCTGACAAGACCCTGACGGACAGGAGAGTTCGTCTGGGCTGCTGCAGCTGCGATGGGCGCGCTTCCCAGACCGGCTTCATTGGAGAAAATGCCGCGGGCAACACCCTTCTGCATTGCGATGAGCATGCTGCCGACTGCACCGCCGGTAATCGCTTTTGGAGAAAACGCTGCGGTTACGATGGTTGCAAACGCTGCAGGCACTTTGGTGATGTTGCAGCAGATCAGGATCACTGCGAATACAAAATAGATGACTGCCATGAAGGGAACGATGATCTGGCTGACGCTTGCAATTCTCTTGACGCCGCCGATCAAAACAGCTGCGACGCAGAAGGAGAGAATCAGGGAAGCAATGACAACGGACCAGGAATATTCGCCAAGGAACGGCAGAATTTTTACAGTAAAGGCATCGTTTGGATCAAAGAAACCATGTACTGCACTGGAAATACCATTGACCTGGCTGAAGGTACCAATGCCGAAGAGACCGACACAGACGCCGAAGAAGGCGAAAATCTTTGCGAGCCATTTAAAATTTTTGCCCATGCCGAGTTCAATATAGTAGAAGGGACCGCCGAGGCTGTGTCCGTCTTCAGCAACGGTACGGTATTTGACTGCCAGCAGACCTTCGGAGTATTTGGTTGCCATGCCGAGAAATGCTGCTACAACCATCCAGAACAGGGCGCCGGGACCGCCTGCACAAACCGCCGTTGCGACACCGACGATATTTCCGGTACCGATTGTTGCACTCAGTGCGGTACAGAGTGCGGAGAAGCTGGAAATTTCGCCTTTTCCGCCTTCCTCATTTTGAAGCATCCATTTCAGTGCGAGGGGAAGCTTACGAATCTGGAGCAAACCGAGGCGGATGGTCAAAAGCAGTCCGCCGGCGATAATCAGTACCATCAACGGTACACCCCAGACAAAGTTGTCGATTATATTCAGAGCTTGATTGATAGAAGTCCACATGGTATTCGATCCCTTTCTTATTCTTTGCTGCAACAGATATTCTTTGTTACAACAGATTTTTGGCCGCAGATGTCTTTCTGATGCCATGCTACGCTATGCGTAAGGAAAGCGTTTCGAAATGAAAGAAGGGATTTGGAATCACTCGTGAAAATAGAAAGGGCAGTGTGCCGGACTGGTTTATTCGCCGGAAAAACGAAATATCCGCTGCGCAGACAGATATCGTTCAAAGCATGATAGAATATAAGATTGCGAATATTCTATGCTGCGAATAAAAAGAGACTGCACCAAAAAGAAATCCTTTTTTGCGTCAGTCTCAGGAAGATACAGAATACTTGCGTAATATCTTCTCTGTCCTTTTACCTGAGAGATTCATACGAGAAATTCGTATGTTGCACCTTCGGCCCCCGGCTGATCCGGGTGTCTCCAGAGAGTCGATCCATTTACAGTTGCGCTGCAAACTACAGCACCTGAGAGTTTTACTCCTTCGGTAGACAAAATGTCTTTTCCTGCAAACTTCATTTCGAAATTGCCTATGGGCAATATGATATACGCAAATATGATATTTTTCAAGAGAAAAATTAAATTTTTATAAAAATCCGCCGCAAAAGTCAGAACTCTGCGGCGGATGTATTCAAAATGCGATTTTTATCAGAACAGTGATGAGCTGCTTTTGCACAAGCTACAGCTGCTCGGCGCGCTTTAGGGCGTCATCAATATGAGCACAGAAGTTGTCGGCACCGACTTTTTCGATAAAGCCGTTTTTTTCCATGACACGCCAGGGCTGTTCGTTGACATGGGAGAAAATCAGCTGAATGCCCTTTTTCTGACAGTCCTCGTAGAGCTTTTCAAGGTTATGCATGGCGGTCGCGTCGATGGCGCTGACACTTCTCATACGAAGGACGAGACAACGGCGCTTTTCGTCGAGGGTGATTTTCAGAATCTTATCCGCAGCGCCGAAAAAGAGGGGACCACTGATTTCATAAACTGTAATGTGATCGGGTACAACGCGCAGGGCAAGGCTGTCCGCATCGTCGTCCTCATCGACATATTTCCAGCCTTCTACTTCTGTAACGTCGCTCATACGTTTCATAAACAGAATCGCAGCGAGCAGGATGCCGACCTCGATGGCAACGACAAGATCGAATACGACCGTCAGAACAAAGGTGCTGACCAAAACGATAATATCGCTCTTCGGAGAGGTTTTACAGAGGTTGACAAAGGTTTTGATGTCACACATATTATAGGCAACCATAAACAGGATCGCTGCGATAACCGGCATAGGAATCAGGGCAGCGTAGGGCATCAGGACAACCAGGATCAGCAGAAGGACAACAGAATGCACCATTCCGGCGATCGGAGTGCGTCCGCCGTTTTTGATGTTTGCAGCGGTTCTGGCGATGGCTCCGGTGGCGGGGATGCCGCCGAACAGCGCGGAGGTAATGTTTCCGGCACCCTGTGCGATCAGTTCCATATTGGAGCGGTGACGGCTGTTTACCATGCTGTCCGCAACGACACAGGAGAGCAGGGACTCGATTGCTGCTAAAATCGCGATCGTAAAGGCGTCTGGCAGGACGTTCTGAACGGTTGTCAGAGAGAACACCGGAAGCGAAATCGCCGGCAGCTTATTAGAAATTTCATACAGATCCCCTATCGTATTGACGTTCAGATGCAGACCAGCTACCGCAGCACTGCCAGCAATTACGGCGATCAGGGAAGCGGGAATTCGTTTTAAAAAGCCGGGAAGCATCGGCCAGAAAATCAGGATGGCGAGGCTGAGAACGCCAACAAGCAGCGCTTGTACGTTCAGCGTGCCAATAAAGACGAAAACAGCCTTTAATTTATCCATCGTTTCAATCAGCGGTTCATCGGTAACGATGCTCAGACCGAGAAAATCCTTGATCTGACCGATAAAAATCGTTACAGCGATACCGGAGGTAAAGCCGGTTGTGATCGTATATGGAATAAACTTAATGAGGTTGCCGAGGCGCAGCAGACCCATCAGGATCAGAATCACGCCTGCCAGCAGAGTAGCGATAATCAGTCCGTCCATGCCGTTTTTTGCAACAATTCCGGCGACGATCGTTGCAAATGCTGCAGTCGGACCTGCGATCTGGACGCGGCTTCCGCCCAGAAAAGAGATGACAAAGCCTGCTGTGATCGCAGTGTAGATACCTTTTTCCGGTGTGACGCCGGAGGCAAGGGCGAGGGCGATGGACAACGGAAGAGCGATGATTGCAACGATAATGCCGGCAACCACATCTTTGACAAACTGCTCACGGGTGTAGGTTTTCATGACAGAAAACAGCTTCGGTTTTAATTTTTCCATGTGGAAAGTTCCTTCCTTTGAGTAAAATAAGAGACGGTAGACTGTACGATTTTAGAAGATATATTCGAATGATAAAAAAAGAATATAAATCATTAAATTTTTATAAAAACGCACGTTTTTTATCATAAGATAAATTGGAAGAAATTGCAAGAAAAATCGATAAAAGCAAAATCTACGCCTGAGAGGAAGAGCGATGAAAAAGAATCCTGCTTTACAGGATTCTCCGCCTGCGGCGGGTCGCGTAAGCGACA
>ENA-OROL01002151-OROL01002151.1-human-gut-metagenome-genome-assembly--contig:-NODE-2151-length-14233-cov-3.270207_pt1 | contig 14233 bp, 9 predicted proteins | sample MGYA00242128_ERZ509048 | MGnify/ENA primary metagenome ERZ509048 (study PRJEB26280, sample SAMEA2338750) | human gut metagenome | biome: human gut; feature: human-associated habitat; material: faeces...
CGTCGGCACTTAGCGGGCGTATTCTGACCGCTTATGTGCCGTTACGCTCTGCGACAGAGTGCAAACGTGCCGCGTTTCTTACCATAGCCGGGACTACGGAATATAGTGAGGACAAGAAAATGTTGGATGGTTATACAATGGACGTGCTGGAGCAGCGCATCGGCTATTGCTTTCGCAACAAAGCATTGCTGAAGCAGGCTCTGACCCACAGCTCCTATACCAATGAACAAAAGATCAACAAGACAGAGAACTACGAGCGTATCGAATTCTTAGGAGATGCCGTACTGGAACTGGTATCCAGTGACTTCTTATTTCGGGAACACCCGGATGTTCCGGAGGGCGAGCTGACCAAGATGCGCGCCTCCATGGTGTGCGAGCCTTCCCTGGCATTCTGTGCCAGAGACCTGGAGCTGGGACAGTTTATGCTTTTGGGAAAAGGCGAAGAGAATACCGGCGGCAGGCGTAGAGACAGCATCACCTCTGACGGAATGGAAGCCATGATCGGTGCCATTTATCTGGACGGTGGCATGCAGCCTGCGAAGGCTTTTATTGACCGCTTTATTCTGTCGGATTTAGAGGACAAGCGTCTCTTCTACGACAGTAAGAGCAATCTCCAGGAACTGATCCAGGGGAAACTCAAAAAAGAGTTCGAATACCGGCTGTTGGATGAGAGCGGGCCGGAACACGACAAGACCTTCGTGGTAGAGATCGACATGGAGGGAGAATGCCTGGGTCGTGGGCAGGGAAGAACAAAAAAAGCGGCAGAACAGCAGGCAGCTTACGAGGCACTTCTGCTATTGAGGGATAGAGGATATGTATTTAAAAAGTATTGAGATACACGGGTTCAAATCATTTGCCAATAAGATTGTATTTCAGTTCCACAACGGAATTACCGGTATCGTAGGACCTAACGGCAGCGGTAAAAGTAACGTTGCGGATGCGGTACGATGGGTACTGGGTGAACAGCGCATCAAACAGCTGCGCGGTGCCAGTATGCAGGATGTTATTTTCTCGGGAACAGAGACCAGAAAGCCGTTGAGCTATGCTTATGTTGCCATTACTTTGGACAACAGCGACCATCAGCTGGCAATCGACTATGATGAAGTCACGGTGGCGAGACGGATCTACCGTTCCGGAGAAAGTGAATATCTGATCAACGGTACACCCTGCAGATTAAAAGATGTCAACGAACTGTTCTATGATACCGGTATCGGTAAGGAAGGCTATTCCATCATCGGACAGGGCCAGATCGATAAGATCTTAAGCGGTAAGCCCGAGGAACGTCGTGAACTGTTCGATGAGGCTGCCGGAATCGTGAAATTCAAACGCAGGAAAGCAGCGGCCCAGACGAAGCTTGAGAACGAGAAACAGAATCTGGTGCGTGTGAATGATATTTTATCGGAGCTGGAAAAACAGGTAGGACCTCTGGAGAAGCAGTCCGAGGTGGCAAAGATCTATCTGAGGAAAAAGGAAGAGTTGAAATCCTTAGATATCAATGTGTTCTTATTGGAAAATAAGAGACTGAGAGAGCAGCTTGCTTCCGCAGAAGAAAAATACAATCTGGCAAGCACAGAACTTGGTGAGACCGGTGAAAAATATGAGGGTATCAAGGAAGAATACGAACGGATCCAGCAGGAGATTGAAAGTCTGGATGCCGCTATCGAAGCCACCAGGGAACAACTGACGGATACCGGTCTGATGCGCGGTAAGTTAGAGGGCGAGATCAATGTCTTAAAGGAACAGATCAATTCTGCCCACGGCAGTGAGACCCATCTGAACAACCGTAAAGCAGCCCTGGAAGAAGAGATTGCCGGCAAAGAACAGGAAAAGCAGGATATCTTAACCGATAAAAAGGATACAGACACCCAGGTGCAGGAGATTGCAGAAGCTGCGGCGAAAGCAAAGGCTGATCTGGAAGCTATCCAGAATAAGATCACTGAGCTCAACAATAATATCGAAGCCGGGAAAAACACCATCATTGGCGAACTGAACCAGAGAGCTACCATCAAATCCAAGATGGGTCGCTTCGATACCATGATGGAGCAGATCAATATCCGCAAGGCAGAGTTAAATTCCAGACTGTTACGTGCCAAATCCGATGAGGCAGCCAGAGAAGAAACGGTGAAGAAGCTGGAAGAGACTTTTGAGACCGTGACGGAGGAACTACGTCAGATGACGGAACAGGAAGCGGCATCCGAACTGGAGCTTGGCAATATCCGTGAGAATCTCACCGGACTGGATGCAAAGCTGCGGGAGACACAGAACCGTTTCCATCAGGAACAGTCTAAGTTAGAAGCCCTGACCAATATCACCGAGCGCTATGACGGTTACGGCGGCAGCGTCAAAAGGGTCATGGAGCAGAAGGAGAAGGAAAAAGGTATCATCGGTGTCGTAGCGGACATTATCCAGGTGGAAGCCAAATACGAGACCGCTATTGAGACTGCGCTGGGCGGCAATATCCAGAATATCGTAACAGATAATGAAGAGACCGCCAAGCATATGATCGGCTTTTTAAAGCAGAACCGTCTCGGAAGAGCCACATTCCTGCCTCTGACCAGTATTACCAAGCCCCAGGAATTCAAGAATCCGGAGGCACTTAAGGAAAAAGGTGTCATCGGCATGGCAGACGAACTGGTAGGCACAGAAGAGGAATACCGCAATGTGGCGAAGGCTATGCTGGGACGTATCGTTGTGGTAGACAATGTGGACAATGCTGTGAAGATCGCGAGAAAATTCGATTACGGCATCCGCATGGTCACCCTGGAAGGCGAACTCTTAGTTCCCGGTGGTGCCATCAGCGGCGGTGCTTTTAAAAACAACAGCAATCTCTTGGGAAGACGTCGTGAGATGGACGAACTGGAGAAAAAGGTGAAAAAGCTCTCTGAGGATATCAAAACCTACAATCAGAAGATCGAAGACACCAAGAGTAAGAGAAATAAACTTCGCATGGATCTGGAAGCACTGAAGACCGAGATGCAGCGCAAGTCCATCGAACAGAATACCGCAAGACTGAATATTTCCCAGGCGCGTGAGCGCATGGAAGAAGAGGCAGAGAGTGCACAGTCTCTGAAGCTGGAGGAGCAGGAGATCGAGACCAGGATCTTCGAGATCCGTTCCGGCAAGGAATCCATTACTCAGGAACTGGCTGCCAGCGAAGAGTTGGAGAAGACGACGCAGGAACAGATCCTGGGCTTCCAGAAAGAATTGGAGAGCTGCAGACTGGAAGAGAGCGAAGCTTCCGCCCACGCAGGAGAATGGGAAGTAAAAGTCGAGAAGATGCGTCAGGCGCTGGATTACAAGCAGGCAAATGTGGATCGTATAGGCGGCGAGCTGGAACGTGCACAGGCAGAGCTGAATGAGATCTTAGAGGCTCTGACGGAAAATGCGCAGGAAGTGGAACGCAAGAAGAACAACATCCTGGAGATTGAGAAGACCATCGCGGCTTCTCACGAGAATCAGGATGCTTCCAGGAAGAAGCTGGACGAAGACATTGCGAAAAAGGAAGAACTGTCTGCAAAACAGAAAGATTTCTTCCGCAGCAGAGAAGAAATGTCCGAGCGTATGAATGCCCTGGATAAGGAAGTCTATCGTCTGGGCGAACAGAAGAAAAAGCTGGAGGACGGCATCGAAGGTCAGATCAATTATATGTGGGATGAGTATGAGATCACTTTAAGCGATGCGGCAGGACTCCGCAACGAAGAGATGAATGATCTGCCTGCTATGAAACGCGAGATCAGCGGTCTGAAGGACGAGATCCGTAAACTTGGCAATGTTAATGTCAACGCCATTGAGGATTATAAGAACCTGATGGAGCGTTATACTTTCATGAAGACCCAGCATGACGATCTGGTGGAAGCGGAGAAGACGCTGGAAGGCATCATCGAAGAACTGGATACCGCCATGCGCAAACAGTTTACGGAGAAATTCGCAGAGATCAGCCGAGAGTTCGATAAGGTATTCAAGGAGCTCTTCGGTGGTGGTAAGGGAACACTGGAACTGATGGAGGATGAGGATATTCTGGAGGCAGGCATCCGTATCATCGCACAGCCCCCCGGAAAAAAGCTTCAGAACATGATGCAGCTCTCCGGTGGAGAAAAGGCGTTATCCGCCATTTCCCTACTGTTCGCAATTCAGAACCTGAAGCCGTCTCCGTTCTGCCTGTTAGACGAGATCGAGGCCGCACTGGATGACTCCAATGTAGGACGTTTTGCAAAATATTTACATAAGCTGACCAAGAACACCCAGTTCATTGTCATTACCCACAGACGTGGCACTATGGAACAGGTGGATAGACTGTATGGTATCACCATGCAGGAGAAGGGCGTATCTACCTTAGTCAGCGTCAACCTCATTGACAAGGACCTGGACGATTAGTATGAAAATCGTGAAGAAGTTCTAAGTTTCATACAAGAAAAACGCAAGCGTTTTTCTGGATAGAATGCTGATTGGAGGAAATGGGATGAGTGAGGAAAAGAAAGGCTTTTTTGCGAGGCTGAAAGAAGGGCTGACCAAGACCCGTGATAACATTGTCCGGGGAATCGATTCGGTCTTCAGCGGTTTTTCTGCCATTGATGATGATTTCTACGAAGAACTGGAAGAAATCCTCATTATGGGAGATATCGGTGTCAATGCCACCACCGCTATTGTGGAGAGATTAAAGCAGCAGGTAAAAGAAAAGCATATCAAGGAGCCTTCCGAATGCAAACAGCTTCTGATCGAAAGTATTAAGGAGCAGATGCAGGTGGATGAGACCGCCTATGATTTCGAGAAGGAACAATCCGTGATCATGGTCATTGGTGTCAACGGTGTGGGTAAGACCACTTCCGTGGGGAAGCTGGCAGGTAAATTAAAGGATGAGGGCAGAAAAGTCCTCATCGCCGCAGCGGATACCTTTCGGGCCGCAGCGGGAGATCAGCTGGCAGAATGGGCATCCAGAGCGGATGTGCCCATGATCGGCGGAAAAGAGGGCGCGGATCCCGCCAGTGTGGTGTTTGATGCCGTGAATGCAGCGAAAGCAAGAGGCGTGGATGTGCTTCTGATTGATACTGCCGGCAGACTGCATAATAAAAAGAACCTGATGGAAGAACTTCGCAAGATGAACCGTATCATTGACAAGGAGTTCCCGAATGCCCATAGAGAGAACCTGATCGTACTGGATGGTACCACCGGACAGAATGCGTTGGTACAGGCGAGAGAATTCGGTGAGGTGGCAGACCTCACGGGCATCATTCTGACCAAGATGGACGGAACGGCGAAGGGTGGTATTGCAGTGGCAATCCAGTCCGAACTGAAGGTTCCGGTAAAATACATCGGTGTGGGAGAGACCATCGAGGATCTCCAGAAGTTCAATTCTGAGGAATTTGTAAACGCATTGTTTGATGTGAATATGGAGGATATCGGAGAACTGCATCTGCCTGAGGACGAGAAACAGACGGATACGCAGGAGGAATAACAGACAGACCAAGGAAAGTGTGACAGAAAGGCATGGGAAGAAAAATGCAGGAAGAAATGTTGACTTTAGAGAAATTTGAAGAAGCAAGTGAAATCGTAAAAAAGGTAACGTTAGAGACCAAGCTGGTATACAGTGATTATTTCAGCGCCCAGACCGGAAACCGTGTATACTTAAAGCCTGAGAACTTACAGTTTACCGGAGCCTATAAGTTAAGAGGCGCTTATTACAAAATGAGCACACTGACGGATGAAGAGCGTGCCAAGGGACTGATCACTGCCTCCGCAGGCAACCATGCACAGGGTGTGGCTTATGCGGCGAAATGCTACGGCAGCAAGGCCACCATCGTAATGCCCACCACCACACCTCTGATCAAGGTAAACCGTACCAGAGGGTACGGCGCAGAGGTAGTACTGCACGGTGATGTCTATGATGAAGCGTGTGCAAAAGCATATGAACTGGCAGAAGAGCACGGTTATACTTTCATTCATCCGTTTGATGATCTGACTGTGGCGACCGGTCAGGGTACCATTGCCATGGAGATCTTCAAGGAACTTCCCCTGGTAGACTACATTTTAGTTCCTATCGGTGGCGGCGGACTGGCAACCGGTGTCTCCACACTGGCCAAACTGCTGAACCCGAAGATCAAGGTCATCGGTGTAGAACCTGCGGGAGCTAACTGCATGCAGGTATCCTTAAAGAACGGCAAAGTAACCACCCTGCCAAAGGTCAACACCATTGCAGACGGTACTGCGGTTAAGACTCCCGGAAGTAAGATTTTCCCGTATTTACAGAAGAATCTGGACGACGTGATCACCGTGGAGGATGAGGATCTGGTAGTAGCCTTTCTCGACATGGTGGAGAACCACAAGATGATCGTGGAGAATTCCGGACTGCTGACCGTGGCAGCCTTAAAACAGTTGAATGTGAAGGATAAGCGTATTGTATCTATCTTAAGCGGCGGTAATATGGATGTCATCACCATGTCCTCCGTAGTACAGCAGGGTCTGATCTTAAGAGACCGTATCTTCACCGTATCCGTATTGCTTCCCGACAAGCCCGGTGAACTGTGCAGAGTATCCGGTATCATTGCCGGCGTTAACGGTAATGTCATCAAGCTGGAGCACAACCAGTTTGTATCCATCAACCGCAGCGCTGCCGTGGAACTGCGTATCACACTGGAAGCTTTCGGTACCGAGCATAAGAATGAGATCATTGCTGCCCTGGAAAAAGAAGGCTATCAGCCCAAGGTAGTCAGAGCAAATATATAATTGTGCAGAGTCATGCAGATGTCGCTGCACAGTTTCTTAGAAAAGAAGTGAATGCATCACTGATAAAAGCCGCATATTATAGATATGCGGCTTTTATGTGTGGAATGGAGAGAAATATGGCGAAAAAGACTGAAAAAGAACTGGAAATACAGAGACTGGATAAAAAGACACCCCTGCAGATGCTCCGGGATTATGTAATGATCACGGTAGCATCCTTTGTCTATGCGGTATCCGTCAGCATGTTTTTGGATCCGAACTCCCTGGCACCCGGCGGTATCACCGGTATTGCCATTATTTTAAACCGTCTGTTCGGGATTGAGACAGGTACCTGGATGTTACTCATCAACATTCCAATCCTGCTGATCGGTATCTGGAAATTCGGATTGCGGTTTATTTTGTCTACGATCTATTGTACAGCAATGACATCACTGTTTACAAACCTGCTGACACCGGTAGGAGCAGTGACCACAGATCCATTGCTTGCCTCTCTGACCGGAAGTGCCCTGATGGCAGTATCCATGGGCTGGGTGTTCAAGGCCGGATCCACTACGGGAGGAACGGACATTATTATCAAGCTGCTGCGGTTGAAGTTCCCGTACCTCAAGACGGGAGCATTGTTTTTCCTGACAGATATGGTTATTGTCATAGCATCGGCATTTGTATTCCGGAATGTTGACAAGGCACTGTATGCCGGTATCGTGGTCATTATCACATCAGTGGTGCTGGATGTGGTATTGTACGGTCGTGATGAGGCGAAGCTGATCTATATTATCAGCGACCATGCGGAAAAAATCGCAGGGAGATTGTTGGAGGAGCTGGACATTGGTGTGACTTATGTACAGGGCAGTGGTGCTTACAGCGGCAAGGAGAAGAGCGTCATCATGTGCGCCATGAAGAAAAACATTTCTCCCAAGGCGGAAGAAATCGTAAAGGAAGAGGATCCCCTGGCATTTATGATCGTCACCAGTGCCACGGAGATCTTTGGGGAGGGCTATAAGAGCTATTTCAGTGAGAAGCTGTGATGCTGAACATAAAATTTAAGTAAAAAAACAGCTGAAAGGGCTTACATTTTCAAAGAGAATCATCTATAATAGTGTCGTGTCCGGAAGGGCAGACGCTATTTTTCACTGTGGTGCACCCGCAGCGCACGTTTCTAACCGGTGCAAGTCCGGAATCCGCCCGGCAAATCTCTGTTCCGATGTAGTAATCGCATATCAGGCTATGCATGAGGGCAAGACTGCTGCTCAGGTCAAAACTCAGTAGCTACACCGAAGCATGCATGGAGATACGGTAGTTGGATTGAGAGAAAGAAACCTACCCAATATTCGCATATCGTGGGATTATCATCCCGCTTTTATGCTCATATCGGTGCGGGTCGCAAGGTCTTTCACCCACTTATGAGCAAGCTCATATGGGCTTAGACCTTTTGACCCTGGCATCATATAATAGTAAAAATAAGCAGATAGAGAATCGCATGGAAAAAATGTGCGATGATACTTATAGGAGTCAGGGAACATGAATGATATGACTTTGACAAAAGAGGAAAAACAGTATAAACGGCTCACTGAGGAGCCGGTAGCACGGCTGATCCTGGAACTGGGACTGCCCACTACCATCAGCATGCTGATCACGAATCTGTATAATATGGTGGATACCTGGTTCGTAAGCCAGTTAGGCACCAGTGCCACTGGAGCGGTAGGCGTGGTGTTTGGGCTGATGGCTATTATTCAGGCTTTCGGATTCATGTTCGGCCACGGCGCAGGGAGCAATATCAGCAGATTGTTAGGAGCTCATGAAAAGGAGCGGGCGAAAGCTTTTTCCGCAACGGGATTTTATCTGGCGGTGGGAGCCGGAGTGTTGATCGCAATTATCGGTATTGTGGATCTGAACGGATTGTGCAGATTGCTTGGAAGTACGGAGACCATCCTTTCCTATGCGAGAATCTATGCTTTCTATATTTTGGTGTCGGCACCGGCAATGGCATCCAGCTGTGTGATGAACAATGTGCTCCGGTATGAAGGCTATGCCAATCTGGCGATGGTAGGACTGGTCTCCGGCGGTATCTTAAATATGGCGGGAGATGCCATCCTTATGTGGGGCTTAAATCTTGGCATCCGGGGAGCGGCACTTTCCACTATGATCTCCCAGTACGTATCCTTTGGGATCCTGTTATTCTTTTTCCTGCGTGGAAAGACCCAGAGCAGCCTGGCACCGAAATATTTTACCTGGGAATTTGCCGTACATAAGAACATTCTTACAGCAGGCTTCCCCAGCATGATGCGGCAGGGACTGACCAGCGTGTCCACTATGGTGCTGAATGCACAGGCGGCAGTCTACGGAGATATTGCCATTGCTGCCATGAGCGTGGTATCCCGTATTTTCAATTTCGTATTCAGTGTGGCACTGGGTATCGGTCAGGGCTTCCAGCCGGTATCCTCCTTCAATTATGGGGCAAAGAAGTATTCCCGTGTAAGGAAAGCGTTCTGGTTCTCCCTGTGCGCCTGTCTGGTAACCATGGCAGTGTTCGCAGGTGCGGTGTATGTGTTCCGCAGAGAGTTGCTGTTGGAATTCCTTACGGATATGGACGCTTATGAGATCGCATTTTATGCGTTGCAGATCCAGTGCCTGACGCTGCCGTTTATTCCGGTATGTATCTGCGGCAACATGCTGTTTCAGTCCATCGGAAAGGGCGGCAGGGCGACGATCTTAGCCTCCTTCCGAAGTGGCACCATCTACATTCCGGTGTTACTGATCCTGACGGCGCTCTGGGGAATTCGGGGCATCCAGTGGTCACAGCCCGTGTCCGATATTCTATCTGTGGTTTTGTCATTGCCGGTGGCAGTGGTGTTCTTAAAAGGCCTGCCGGAAGATGGTACGGAAGTATAGAGAAGAATGAGATCCCTTCGTTATAAGACGGAGGGATTTTTCAGGTACACAATGAATTAAGTACGGTTTTATCCATCCACAGAAAACTATATCTACCTTGATCTGTAAATCCGTTGACAATAGATGAGGTGAATCATATAATATATTTAACAAATAGGTTAAATGTTAAATGATCGAATGAAAGGCTGTGATTCATTTTTGGGAATACAGGATACATTGAAAGCGCTGGCGGATCCTATAAGGCGTGAAATACTAAATCTTCTGAAAAACGGTCGATTGTCGGCAGGAGAGATCTGCGAACATTTTCCGGTGACGGGGGCTTCCATATCGAGGCATTTGTCGGTGCTAAAGGAGGCAGATCTGATCCGGGACAAGCGGGAAGGAAAGTTTATTTATTATGAACTGAATGCTTCCGTGCTGGAAGAGATCATGTTATGGATCACAGATTTGAAAGGAGCATCGGATAATGAAGGAAATGATACAGAAAAATAAAGGCAGGCTGATCTGCTCGGCATTTGTTATGTGCGTGGGAATGATATTGGGATATACCTGTGAGAACAGTCTGTGGGTAAACGGCACTTTTGCAGTGACTTATGTGATAGCAATTGCAGTAACTTTTTACGACAACAGAAACAGGCAGCAGAGTGACAAGGTCATAAGAATGGTTACGTGGATCGTGCCGGGAATGACATTGCTCTATAACGGCATCGCCAGATGGATCGATATGGGTGTAACGAAAGAGAATCTGCTCATGGCAATTTTGTATGTCGGAATGGGATTGCTATTTGTTATTGTGGGCAATTATCTGCCAAAGGTGAAACCGAACCGCACCATCGGCATCCGTGTCGTATGGGCATTGCTGGATGAGGAGAACTGGAATGCCACGCACCGCTTCAGTGGAAAAATATGGGTGGCAGCAGGACTGTTGAGTATGAGCTGTGGACTGTTCAGTGACAGCATGGCTGCATTATTTCTGTTTATTGTCGCTATCACGGCAGCAGCTTTTGGCAGTATCCTGTATTCTTATCTCTATTATAGAAAGAAGTTGCGCACCGGAAAAGGGCTGGCAGTACACTACAACCATAAAGTGGTTGCGGTCTATGTGTTTATAATGCTCGCGTGTGTGCTATTTACGGTATGGACGTTATATACGGGAAAAATCGAGATCTGTTACGGAGAAAATGAATTTACTGTTCAGGCGGAGGGCTGGCAGGATTACACAGTGAAATATGACGCTATCGAAAGCATTGCTTACGAAGAGAATATGTTCCGGGATACGAATACAATCCGGACGAACGGTTTTGGCAACCTGAAATATTCCATGGGACATTTTCGCGATGAAATCCACGCAGATTACATCCGCTATACTCATAACGACTGTGATACTTATGTAGTCATGGAAGTAGAGGGGAGCACCGTTATTCTAAACGGTGCAGATGATGCGCAGACCCGGGAGATCTACAATAATATCAGAGAACGGATGGAAAAATAATATCTGTAAATAAATTTCCCAATTGCTTTTATATTTTTCAAAAATGGTATACACTAGACTTATGTAAGTTTTGTACAATGAGGATTTCTGGAAAGGGTGGTTACAGTATGCTGAAACAGTGGATCCCGGCGGCAAAGCCGGACAAAGAGGAACTGGACAAACGACTGGATGCAGCGCAGGAGGAGCTTTTAAGACTCCAGATGCAGATCAAGGAGCATAAGCTCCCGGTGCTGGTGCTGATCGAGGGCTGGGGTGCGGCAGGCAAGGGCAGTACCATCGGTGGAATTATTAAAAATATCGATCCAAGATTCTTCAAGGTGGCTTCCATGTCCGCACCGACGGAGGAAGAGAAGCGGAAGCCCTTCCTGTATCGGTACTTTGTAAAAATTCCGGAAGCCGGCAAGTTCGAGTTCCTGGATTCCGGCTGGATGGATGAGGTGACGAAGGGAAGACTTCGGGGCGAACTGTCGGATAAGCAGTATGCGGAGCGTATTGAGAGCATAAAGCGTTTCGAACGACAGCTGACGGACAACGGTTATCTGGTGCTGAAGCTCTTTTTCCAGATTGGTAAAAAGGAGCAGAAAAAGCGTCTGGAGGAGCTGGAAGGCAACAAGGACACCGCATGGCGTGTGGGCGAGAACGACTGGTGGCAGAACAAGCATTATGACAAATGTGAGGAAGTCTTCGATAAATACCTGACAGATACGAACGCTTCCGTAGCTCCCTGGTACATCATAGATTCCGGGGACAAAAAGTGGGCGGAATTGCAAGTACTGGAGACATTATGCAGCGGTATTCATGTGGCTATGCAGAATGAGAGCCTCGCCGTGCCCATTTTGCAGAATGTATTCCCGCTGGTGAAGATGCCGAAGCTGTCCGAGGTGGAACTGGACAAGGAAATCTCCGAGGAAGAATACAAGAAAGAACTGCGTCATCTGCAGAAGAAGCTGAATGCTCTGCATTATCGCCTGTATCGGAAAAAGATTCCGGTAGTCATCGCCTATGAAGGCTGGGATGCCGCAGGCAAGGGCGGCAATATCAAGCGGATCGCGGGAGCACTGGATCCCAGAGGCTACGAGGTACACCCCATCGCCAGCCCTGAACCACACGAGAAAGCGAGACATTATCTCTGGCGATTCTGGACGAGACTTCCTAAGACCGGTCATATTGCCATTTTTGACCGTACCTGGTACGGCCGCGTCATGGTAGAACGGCTGGAAGGCTTCTGCAGTACCAACGACTGGCAGCGGGCTTATAACGAGATCAATGAGTTCGAGAAGGAACTGTCCCAGTGGGGCGCGGTGATCATCAAGTTCTGGGTACAGATCGACAAGGATACCCAACTGGAACGCTTCACAGAGCGGCAGAACACCCCGGAGAAGCAGTGGAAGATCACAGACGAAGACTGGCGTAACCGTGACAAATGGGACCAGTATGAAGACGCTGTGAACGAAATGCTCCAGAAGACCAGCACGGAATATGCTCCCTGGCACATACTGGAATCCGTAGATAAAAAATATGCCAGAATCAAAGCATTGAAGATCGTGATTGAGGAATTGGAGAAGGCACTGGGGTAATCGTACTGGAATAAGAATAGCTGTATCAATATGAAAAATATGTAACAAAACCGTCTGATAAGGACGGTTTTTGTTGCGTTATAAATGTTTTTTGTTATAATGAGACATAGTTATTTTTGAAAACTGCAAAGATACAGGAAGATACTTGGAAATAGAAGAAATCGGCAGGTGTTACGGCACAATGAGAGGAGAAATCATGGGCGAGAACCGTAAGATATATGCAGCATTATTGGGAGCAGGAACCGTGGGAAGCGGTGTGTACAAGCTGGCAGGGATGCAGGAAGAGGATATCTGCCTGAAGACAGGAGCACAGCTGGAGATCAAAAAGATTCTGGTGCGCAATCCCGGAAAGCTAAGAGAAGGAATCCCACAGGAGCTGTTCACAGATAGCTGGCAGGAAATTCTGGAAGACCCCGAAATCCAGATCGTCATTGAAGTCATGGGTGGCATAGAACCGGCCAGAACTTATGTGGAAGAAGCCATGAAGGCCGGAAAACAGGTGGTCACAGCCAACAAGGATCTGCTGGCGGAGTACGGAGATCCGTTGTTCGAGATCGCAACAGAGAATAAATGCGACTTACAGTTCGAGGCGGCAGTAGCAGGCGCTATTCCCATTATCCGCCCTTTGCGGCAGAGCCTGGCGGGAAGTCAGTTGACGGAGATCATGGGAATCGTCAATGGTACCACCAACTATATTTTGACCAAAATGTCTGAGGAAGGGATGGGCTATCAGGAAGCTCTGGATATGGCTATGAGACTGGGGTATGCGGAGGCAGATCCCACAGCGGATGTGGAAGGCTATGATGCGGGACGCAAGATCGCCATTATGGCATCCATCGCTTTTAGTTCCCGCGTGACGTTTCCTCAGGTTTATACGGAAGGTATCACGAAGATCACTGCGGAGGATATACGGTATGCAAAAGAATTCGGCTATGTGATCAAACTGCTTGGTATTACAAAGCTTACCGGTAAAGGAATTGAAGTAAAAGTACATCCCACACTGATCCCGGACAGCCATCCTCTTGCCACAGTCAGAGATTCCTTCAATGCCGTATTTGTTCATGGTCAGGCTTGCGACGATGCCATGTTCATGGGACGGGGCGCCGGACAGATGCCCACTGCCAGTGCGGTACTGGGAGATGTCATCGATGTGATGCGCAATATTATCCATGGAAGCTGCGGCAAGATCGGCAGCGACAGCCACAAGAAGCTTCCTGTACTGGATGTAGAGGAGACAAAGAGCCGTTTCTTCCTGCGGCTTCAGGTGGAGAACCGTGCCGGAGCACTGGCCAATATCGCCGGAGTCCTTGGCAACAACGATGTCAGCATCGCCCAGATGGTACAGAAGCGCAGTCACGACGGCATTGCCGAGATCGTGGTCATCACCGATCTCGTAAAAGAGAGACATTTTAATGATGCCATCCGTATCATGGAGGGAATGTCCGTCGTGAGGGAAATCTCCGGCATTATCCGTGTGTACTAAAAGTATGGTAAATTGAGAGTTTACGCGAGCAATGAGCCGCGCATAGGCATAGTGAAGACAGCGATGGGCGCTTGC
>ENA-OROL01002152-OROL01002152.1-human-gut-metagenome-genome-assembly--contig:-NODE-2152-length-14229-cov-2.938479_pt1 | contig 14229 bp, 12 predicted proteins | sample MGYA00242128_ERZ509048 | MGnify/ENA primary metagenome ERZ509048 (study PRJEB26280, sample SAMEA2338750) | human gut metagenome | biome: human gut; feature: human-associated habitat; material: faeces...
CTTCCTGCTTCTAACAAACAATTTCCTATTTTGTAGGACGTGCTACCAACACCACAGAATTTCCTTTGCCATATCCATAATGAACCACTTTCCCGTAACGGCTACTTGCAGACACATCCTTTGCGCCGCCGGTATATATCTCAATATGCGTGATATTCTTGTATCTTCCATTACGCCAGCCGGAGAAAAAGATCAAGTCTCCCGGAAGCAGTTTTTTATAAGAAACCGCTTTTTTTGCAATAACTTTATGATTTCTGGTGCACCATTTTCCAATATCTGCGGCAACCGGTGACCAGCCGCTTTTCGATCCAAAATATACATCATATTTACGATATACTCGAGAAACTAACGAACTGCAGTCGTAAAATCTCTTAGACATTCTACGTGCCTGACTGTATGTCGTCTTCGTCTTAGAGATTGCAATCGCTTTCTTGGATGCCCGATAACCCCGTTTACTGGAAATCTCAACCCAGATCTTAAACGTGCGTCCATCCGCCTTTACTGTAATATTTGTATGACCGATCTTCTTCGCTTTCATTTTGCCTCTGGATGTAATCGTTACCTTTTTCTTATTGTTAGAGGAAAAGCTAACCTTACTTCCTGGCACAAGTCCTTTAAGCTTCAGCGTCTTTCCCATACCTTTGTACATGATAATGTTGAAATCCGCATAGGCAGGATTACTGACACGAACCAAAATAGAAAAATCCAATCCATCGATATTCAATGTTAGTTTTTTCGATCCCTTATAATTTGCAAAAATATCACCTTGCTCTGTAAAATATGCCGCACCCTGTTTTTCAGGATCCCAGGTAATCTTACTTTGTGCGATTGTTCCGCTGATCGAAGGCTTCTTCACACAGCCGGATGCCAAGATCACTGTCTTACCGGATACCGTTGGTGTTGTCACATATACCGGTATCGTAAGTGTTATCGTGTCCTTGTTATATGCAGTGAGCGTCGCTTTCAGTGTCGTCTGCCCCTTAGCTACAGCCTGTATTCCCTGCGTTGTCCAAACAGCCACTTTATCATCTCCGGTTGCATAAGCAATCTTTTCACTGCCACTTCCGATAAAGGAAAAACCGTCAACACCGACAGCGGTTGCCTTGCTGCCAACAGCACGTGTAACATACTCTTGTGAATAGCTCGGTGTCTCAATCGTTACTTCTGCTATCGCAAAACGGCTGCCACGTCCATTGTCCGCGTAGATCACGGAAGGGCGAAACCCCACTGCCTGCAGGGAGCCGTCTTCACTAATTGTGACACTATTTCTATCTGCCGACAACGTATAACCCATCTGCAGCAAATATTCCTGCATCGGCTTAGAAACACTCTGTCCATAAGCAAGTTTGACCTGTTCCGGTGCGATCACATTAATCTCGATCGTATCTTTATATGATGTATCATCGTCATTTTTGCGCTCCGCCTCAACCGTCACCGTTCCCTCTTTCAAACAAGTCAAGATTCCGGTTTCTGTCACTGACGCCGTTTCCGTTGATGTTTCTGTCAAGTGAAATGTTGTTCCTGCTTTCATATCCGGTTCTACCAGATTCATCAGATCAAATTGATCTCCCACATAAACACTTTGCTCATTTTCGATAAAAATACGTTCTAAAGCAGCCGCATCTCTGCTGATTCCAAAAATCATTCCTGCAAGCAGCAGTACCAGACACATGATCTGCCATTTCCCTTGTGTTTTCTTTGTTGCCTCCATGTTTCCTCCTTACATTTAATTCACCTTGTAAATAATCCGTCTGCCCTAAATTATCACTGGTATCAGACATCGATTCCCCTATTGTGATCGCTCTTCCTGAAATCCTTCATACATCATATCAATGTATTCCCAGATCTCATCCCGTCCGCTTTTATTCAACGCAGAAAACGGAATAACCGGCGTTCCATCTACTACCTGCAGCGCATCTTTGATCTGCTTGATCTGTTTTTGCAATTGTGAACGCTTGATCTTATCCGATTTAGTTGCAATAATGATCGGATTAAATCCATAATTGACACACCATTCATACATCTGTATATCATTTTGATTAGGTTTGTGCCGTATATCCACCAGCAAAAAAACCAGACGCAGCACCTTTGACTGGTGCAGATATCCGTCAATCATCTTCCCCCACTTTTTGACTGTATCCTGTGACACTTTCGCATAACCATATCCCGGCAGATCAACAAAATACAACAATTCATTAATATTATAAAAGTTGATCGTCTGGGTCTTTCCCGGCTGGGAGGACGTTCTCGCCAGCGCCTTCCGGTTCATGAGCGCGTTGATCAGGGAAGATTTTCCCACGTTTGATTTTCCCGCGAAGGCGAACTCCGGCAGCGTGTTCTCCGGCAGTGTGCTCGTCACACCGCAGACGGTCTCAAGTTCCACATTTCTGATTACCATATATTTCTCCTTGTATGTAACACTTCAGCACTTTCCTTGTCACACGCAAAAATCCATTTCAGAATGACTTTGTCGCTGGGATTTCTGCCTGCCAAAATATGCTTTCTTACAGTCGGCGCAGCACATGCGCAGACCCTCAGAACCGTTACCCTTGTTTTTACATACCAGAGTCAACAGCTCTCCAACAGGCAAGGCCTGTCAGAAAGCCGCCAACCTTTGTATCCTGGCATTACACGAACGCCTCGCGTACTACGTCATCCATAGTCTTCACAAACACGATCTCCATGCCCTTCGTGATCTCCTTCGAGATCTCCGCCATATCCGGCCGGTTCTTGTCCGGCACGAGCACCTTCTTCATATGTGCCATTCTTGCTGCCAATGTCTTTTCCTTTAATCCGCCGATCGGCAGTACCCGGCCTCTCAATGTGATCTCACCGGTCATGGCAACGCTTGCGCAAACCTTCTTTCCGGTCACCGCGGAGAGCATGGCTGTTGCCATCGTAATGCCCGCAGACGGACCATCTTTCGGCACGGCACCCTCCGGGATATGTAAATGCAGGTCATGTTCCTTAAAATACCTGCTCTCCACACCGTACCGGTCTGCCACGGAACGCACGTAAGTCAGCGCGATCTGCGCGGATTCTTTCATGACATCACCCATCTGTCCTGTCATCTGAAGCTTTCCATCACCCGGCATCACATTCACTTCGATCTGAAGTGTGTCGCCGCCGACGCTTGTCCACGCAAGACCTCTTACGATTCCGACCTCGTCCTCCTCATTGGCATTCTCGAAGGTGATCTTCTCTTTTCCGAGATACTTCTGAAGATTTCCCTCTGTGATATGCACAGTTTTTTTCTTCTTTTCCAGAAACTCCCTCGCCGCTTTTCTGCAGATCTCACCGATCCGGCGCTCCAGATTTCTCACACCGGCCTCTCTCGTATAGTTGTGGATGATCTTCTCTAATGCCTTATCGCTGAAGGAAAGCATCTCCTCCGTAAGGCCGTTTCTCTCTAACTGTTTCGGAATGAGATACTTCTTTGCGATATGGAACTTCTCGTTTTCCGTATAGCTTGAAATTTCAATCACTTCCATACGGTCCAGCAGCGGACGCGGAATGTTCTGAATATCATTTGCGGTTGCAATAAAGAGCACCTCCGAAAGGTCGATCGGAAGCTCTACGTAATGATCAGCAAATTTATTATTCTGCTCGGAATCGAGGACCTCAAGAAGTGCGGAAGAGGTATCTCCCTTGTAATCTGCACTTACTTTGTCGATCTCGTCGAGCAGCATCAGCGGATTTTTCACCTTCGCCTGATGGAGTCCCGCCGCAATGCGTCCCGGCATCGCGCCGATGTAGGTTCTTCTGTGGCCGCGGATCTCCGCCTCATCCCGCACACCGCCGAGACAGATGCGGACATATTTTTTATTCAGGGCTCGCGCCACGCTTCTCGCAATCGAGGTCTTACCGGTTCCCGGAGGGCCTGCCAGGCAGAGAATCGGGCTCTCGCCTTTCTTCGTCAGGGTGCGTACGGCCAGGAATTCGAGGATTCTCTCTTTTACTTTCGAAAGACCGTAGTGATCTTCCTCCAGAATCTCGCGTGCTCTTGCCAGATCTTGATTGTCACGGGATGCCTTATCCCACGGAAGCCCCAGCAGTGTCTCGATATAGCCGCGGATCACGCCTGCCTCGGACGGATTGCTGGCCGAATTTTCCAGACGGTGGATCTCCTCGGAAATCCGCTCTTTCACCTCTTTGGAGGCTTTGAGCTTCTCAAGCTGCTTCTTATAATTTTCAATCTCGGTCCGGGAATTGTCCTCGCCGAGTTCCTCGCGGATGACTTTAAGCTGCTCACGCAGAATATAATCACGCTGATTCTTATCGATCCGCTCTTTGATTTTTCCCTGAATCTCCGAACGGATCTCCTGAATCTGAATCTCGTTGGCGATCATGACGCAGAGCGTATCATACCGCTCGGAAAGCTCCACAGCCTCCAGCAGTTTCTGGCGGTTTACGTAGTCGAGGGGCAGATTCATGCAGATCTGGTCCACCAGCTTTCCAACTTCTTCGGTTCCGAGGATCTGGCCTGCCAGTTCCTTGCTGACTTTCTGCGTCTGCTCGCAGTAGACGGCAAACAGCTCTTTTAAGTTGCGCAGCATTGCCTCCTGCTCGATATCGGAAAACTGCATTTCGTCCGAGCCGGTAAACAGCGCCACCTCGGCGCGGAGATACTCGCTCTCCTCTTCCTCGAAGTTCAGCAGTTCTGCGCGTCTTTCTGCTTCTACGAGAATCCGAAGAACATCCTTTGGCATTTTCACAACCTGTTTGATGACCGCAATTGTTCCAATTTTATACACATCAAGCAGACCCGGTACTTCCGTATCCGGGTCTTTCTGTGTAATCAGGAAAATTTTCTGGTCTCCCAGCATCGCCTCCTCGACCGCACGGATCGATTTGGCTCTGCTGATATCAAAATGTACAATCATATCCGGCAGAATCGTCGTTCCACGCAGCGCAATCGCCGGTAATACTTTTGTCACTTCTTCCATTTAAGTTTCCTCCTGCGTTTTTCAGGCGGTTTCCGGTCTTCCGGATCTTCTTCCCATATTCCGCCGTGGAACAGGGGCCGGTTCGCCGTGAATAATCTCCGGCTCCGCCTTCTTTTCTACAGCGTCCTTGGTGATGACGCATTCTTTTGTTGTATTGTCCGACGGGATCTCATACATCAGATCCATCATCGTATCTTCCATGATTGCGCGGAGACCTCTGGCGCCTGTTTTCCGCTCCAGGGATTTCTTTGCAATCGCTTCGAGTGCATCTTCTTTGAAGTCAAGCTGTACGCCGTCCAGCTCAAACAGCTTCTTGTACTGTTTGACCAGAGAATTCTTCGGCTCAACCAAAATCTTCATCAGGGCCGTCTCATCCAGAGAATTTAACGTAACGACAATCGGCACACGTCCGACAAACTCCGGAATCAGGCCGAACTTGGTCAGATCCTGCGGCATGACCTGACGGAGCAGATCTCCGACATTCTCATCTTTTGCATGGCCGATCGGATTGTTGAATCCGATGGATTTCGTATCCTGTCTCGTCTCGATGATCTTCTCGAGTCCTTCGAATGCACCGCCGCAGATAAAGAGGATATTCGTCGTATCAATCTGAATAAACTCCTGATGCGGATGCTTTCTTCCGCCCTGCGGCGGAACGGAAGCTACAGTTCCCTCCAGGATTTTCAGCAGTGCCTGCTGTACACCCTCGCCGGAAACATCTCGTGTGATCGAAGCGTTTTCGGATTTTCTTGTGATTTTATCGATCTCATCGATGTAGATGATGCCGTGCTCAGCGCGCTCGATATCATAGTCTGCTGCCTGAATGAGGCGGAGCAGAATGTTTTCTACGTCCTCGCCGACATAACCTGCCTCGGTGAGCGCCGTTGCGTCTGCAATTGCAAACGGAACGTTGATCAGTTTGGCCAGTGTCTGTGCCAGATACGTTTTTCCGGAACCGGTCGGTCCGAGCATCAGAATGTTGCTCTTCTGCAGTTCGATGTCGGAGGATGCACCGGAAAGCACTCGTTTGTAATGGTTGTAAACAGCAACGGAGAGCACTTTTTTCGCCTCATCCTGTCCGATTACGTAGTCATCCAGAAATGCTTTGATTTCCTTTGGTTTGATCAGGTTGATCTCGTCGGTATTCTGCTCGCCGTACAGATCCTCAAACTCTTCCTGAATGATCTCCGAGCAGATTGCCACGCAGTCATCACAGATGTATGCCCCGTCCGGGCCTGCGATCAGCTTGCGTACCTGGTCTTCTGTCTTTCCGCAGAAAGAGCAGCGGATCTTGGTATCATTCCCTTTTATAGCCATCGTTTTCTTCCTTTCAACATATTACAACTAAACCTTATCGCCGGATAAGGCAAAAGGTGCCGCAAAAGCCTCATTGCCGGAACTACGCTTTTGGACACCTTTCCTCTCTTATCGGTTCGTAATTACATTATCAATCAGACCGTATGCTTTTGCTTCCTCTGCGGACATGTAGTTGTCACGCTCGGTATCGATCTCAATCTGTTCCAGCGGTTTTCCTGTATTTGCCGCCAGAATTTCATTTAATTTCCGTTTGGTTTTCAGAATCTGTTCTGCAACGATTTTGATCTCGGTTGCCTGACCCTGTGCACCGCCGGATGGCTGATGAATCATGATTTCAGAGTTTGGCAGAGCCATTCTCTTTCCTTTGGTACCGCCGGCAAGAAGGAATGCTCCCATGCTGGCAGCCATACCGATACAGATCGTGGATACATCACATTTGATGTACTGCATCGTATCGTAGATAGCAAGTCCTGCGCTTACAGAACCTCCCGGACTGTTGATATACATGTGGATATCTTTTCCCGGATCTTCAGACTCCAGGAACAGAAGCTGTGCAACGATCAGGTTTGCCGATACGTCGGTAACTTCCTCTCCCAGAAAAATAATACGGTCGTTCAGCAGTCTTGAATAAATATCGTAACTTCTCTCTCCCCTGCTTGTCTGCTCGATGACATAAGGTACAAAACTCATTCAATTGCCTCTCTTTCCGAGGTCTTACGCCTCTTTTGCGCTGTCGGCCATGAGAGTTACTGCTTCCTGAACAGCGAGATCTTTCTTCATCTGCTCTTTCTCATATTCGCCAACGAGCTCTTTGAATTTATCCAGCTCCATTTTGTACATTTCAGCCATTTTAGCCAGCTCTTCGTCCAGCTTCTCATCGCTGATCTGGATGTTTTCTGCTTCTGCAACTTTCTCAAGTACCAGTCTGCTCTCGATTCTCTTAACAGCCTGCGGTTTCATCTGCTCTTTTAAGGAATCAACGGTAGCGCCTGTAAACTGCATGTACTGCTCCATGGACAGACCCTGGGACTGGATTCTTCTTGCGAAATCGTCAACCATGTTCTCTACCTGCGTATCGATCATAGCTTCCGGAATCTCCATTGTTGCGTTCTCTACTGCTTTATCTACGACAGCGTTCTCTTTTTCTGTCTTAGCCTGCTCTTCTTTTTTCTTGGTCAGGTTGTCTTTGATTTCTTTTTTGTACTCATCCAGAGTATCGAACTCGGAAACGTCTTTTGCGAAGTCGTCATCAAGTGCCGGAAGCTCTTTTGCTTCGATTTTGTGGATGGTGCATTTGAATACTGCTGCTTTTCCAGCAAGCTCTTCTGCCTGATAATCCTCTGGGAAAGTAACGTTTACTTCCTTCTCCTCTTCCAGAGCTGCGCCAACGAGCTGCTCTTCGAATCCAGGAATGAAGGAATGGGAGCCAAGGGTCAGCGGATAATCTTTTCCAGCGCCGCCGTCGAACGGAACGCCGTCTACAGAACCTTCGAAGTCAAGTGTAACGGTATCTCCGTCTGCTGCCGGACGATCCTCTACATTGATGGTTCTTGCATTTTTCTCCTGCTCTTTTTTCAGCTCAGCTTCTACTTCTTCATCTGTAACGGTTGTGTCAGCTTTTGCTACTTCCAGACCTTTGTACTCGCCAAGGGTAACTTCCGGTTTTACTGCTACAGTTGCGGTAAAGATGAAAGCTTTGCCTTTTTCGATCTGCTCTACGTTGATCTCCGGACGGGATACGATGTCCAGTTTGCTCTCTTCTGCTGCTTTGGAATACTCTTCCGGAACAAGGCTGTTTACAGCATCCTCATAGAATACTGCCGGGCCATACATTTTTTCTACCATAGCTCTCGGAACTTTTCCTTTACGGAAGCCCGGAACGCTGATATTCTTTTTCTGTTTCTGGTAAGCTTTCTCCAGTGCTTTCTCTAATTCTTCAGCCGGAACCTCAATGGTAAGTTTGGCCATATTCTTTTCTAAATTTTCGACCTGTACACTCATTTTATCAATTTCCTCCTTGATTTATCTGAAAAGCGGCAGAAAACCTGCACACCTCTCCATTCTACAGTCATTTATCGAGTATAGCATACTCTTTTCAAAAACGCCAGTGATTTTTTTATATTTCTGTGGTTTTTAGGCTTTTTTTAGCAATGAAATACGATTTTTTCCGCCATTTCTTTTGCTTTGTCCTCTCCCTGCAGAACACGGATCAGCTCCAGTGCGAAGTCAGTGGCTGCTCCCATGCCGCGGCCGGTGGTCACATTTTTGTCGGTGACTGCCGGTACATCGAGTACGTTTGCGCCTGCCAGCTTTTCTTCAAATCCCGGGAAGCAGACGGCGTTTTTATCTTTTAAGATGCCCATCACACCAAGGATGCTCGGCGCTGCGCAGATGGCTGCCAGTTTCTTTCCCTGATCGTCATAGGAACGGATCAGCGCTGCGAGCGTCTCGTTTCCGGCCAGATTTAATGTACCCGGCATTCCGCCCGGAAGTACCAGCATGTCTCCGTCATCAAACTCTCCCTCTTCGATGGTTTCATCTGCAAGAATGGTGATTTTGTGGGATCCTGTTACTTCTTTTCTTCCCATAATAGAAACGGTGCATACGTCTTCTCCGGCTCTGCGCAGCAGATCCACCGGGGTCAGTGCCTCAATCTCTTCACATCCGTCTGCCAAAAATACATAAATCTTTGCCATGGTTTTGTCCTCCTGTGTTGTATGATCAGTCTCGTGTGTTTTGTCACGTGATATTCTCTGCTTTTCTTTGTAACAAACCGCCGCTATTATACCACATTTTTCCGCAGAATGCTTGCATTTCATAAAAATTTCAGGACTTTTTTTCGCAAAAAGCCGGATTTCGCTTAACATCACGGGAAAAGCATGGTAAACTCTTGAAAAAAGCAGTGATGCAATCACGAGAAGGAGTCTCTTTTATGGAAATCGAACGCAAATACCTTCTGGATCAGCTTCCGGAAAATCTTACAAGCTATCCATGTAAAAAAATCGAGCAGGGCTATCTTTCCACCGAACCGGTTGTCCGCATCCGCCGCTCTGACGACGAATATTATCTGACCTACAAGTCAAAAGGGCTGATGGTACGTGAAGAGTATAATCTTCCTCTCACAAGGGAATCCTACCTGCATCTACGGGAAAAGGCAGACGGCGTTCTCATCTCAAAAACACGCTATCTGCTGCCGCTTACCGGAACGGATCTGACGATCGAGCTCGATGTCTTTGATGCGCCGTATGAAGGCCTTTACCTCGCAGAGGTGGAGTTTCCGGACGAAGCATCCGCAAACGCCTTTGTTCCTCCGGTATGGTTTGGAAAGGATGTAACCTATTCTTCCGATTATCACAACAGTACGCTCAGTAAAGGAAAAAAACTATAAATTACCAGAAAAAATCCCGGTGCCTTTTCCACGGCTGCCGGGATTTTTCCGCTCGTTTGTTTTTTTACTCTTTTTTGTGCTTGCTTTTTGCTTGTTTTGGTTTGTTTTTTTGTGCATACATTCTTTATTTTTGCTGCTTTCACATTAGCGTCATTCTGTCAAAGCGGCGGTGCTGCTCCTTCTAATCCACTCCCTTTGATTTCCGGATGCAGGCTCGTGTTGCATCAATAACAGCACTTCTCAGGTTCTCCCGCTCCAGTACGGCAACCGCTTCGATGGTGGTTCCGCCTGGCGAGCAGACCATGTCTTTTAATTCTCCCGGGTGCATTCCTGTCTCGAGAAGCATTTTGGCGCTTCCAAGGACAGACTGTGCAGCAAATTCATATGCCTGTTTTCTCGGCATTCCTTCGGCTACAGCCGCATCTGCAAGAGCCTCCAGGAAAAGAAATACGTACGCCGGCGAGCTTCCGCTGACACCTGTGACGGTATCCATCAGATACTCCGGAACAACTTCTGCGCGGCCAAAGCTTTTCAGGAGGGTTAAAACGAGCTGCAGCTCTTCCTCCGTCACGAGATCATTGGCACAGACGCCGGTCATTCCTTCTCCGACGAGTGCTGGTGTGTTTGGCATGGTGCGAATTAACTTTGTTGGTTTTCCGATTTCTGTACCCAGCCATTGTAAAGACTTACCGGGAAGAATCGATACGATAATCTTCTCGGGTGAGATGAAGTTTTTGACGAGGTTTATTATATTTTTTATTTGGTTTGGCTTTACTGCCAGGAATACAAGATCGGATCCGGCTACGACCGCTTCGTTCTCCATAGTCGCCTGGACTCCAAACTGGTTGGTCAAGCGTTCCACACTTTTCTCCGTGCGGACCGATACCAGAATGTCATCTGCAGATACAACTCCTTTTTGGATCATTCCGCCAATCATGGCACTCGCCATGTTGCCGCCGCCGATAAAACCTACTTTCATGTCTGTTCGCCTCCGTATGCCTGTGTTGTAAAAAATATATGCGACGCCCATAGTATGCAACAAAATTTACTTTTTTGCAATAATTTTTCTCTATTTTTCTTCTTTTCTTTTACAATTTTCTTTATTTTTTTCGAATGAAATGTCGCTGTTTGTCGACGAATGTCGAAAAGTGTCTTTTTCTGTCTTTTTTCGCTTTTCTATTCCGCCGGAATCAGCCTTTGGCGGCGGCCTCTTCGGCGTATTTTGTTGTCACGAGTGTCTTGTACGGTGCCTTTTTCTCCAGCTCTCCCGCCTGCTCCAGAATCTCCTGCAGAAGATCAAAACTTTCTTCCTCAAAGATCAGATTTTCTTTCCACGTATCCTGCTCGTAGTAGCGGCGCACGATCGCGGTGATGGTTTCCAGCTCGGTTTCTGCAAACTGCGGCGCAATCACTTCTGCAATCTCCTCCGGTGTGTGCGTCTGCACGAAGTCCATTCCCTTCTGCAGTGCCTTCGTGAATTTTTCTACGGTTGCGCCGTGCGTTTTCAGATAACTCTGTTTGACGCTGTACGACGTATACGGCACATACCCGGATTCCGTTCCGACCGATGCCACGACATAGCCGTCGCCCTTCTGCTCGAGCAGTGTCGCAGACGGTTCAAATTCAATCGTATAATCCCCCTGTCCGCCGGAGAACGCGGCAGCTGTGGAACCAAAATCGATGCTCTGGTTGATGTTTACGTCTTTTTTATCAATCCCTTTCTGCGCCAGAACATACTCAAAGACCATTTCCGGCATACCGCCTTTTCTTCCCCCTAATACCTCTTTGTTTTTCAATTTCTCCCAGGTAAACGAATTGTCTTTCTCTCTTCCCACAACAAAGTTTCCCGCCCGCTGCGTCAGCTGCGCGAAGTTCACAACCGGGTCTGCGGTTCCCTCGAGGTACGCGTAGACGGTTGCCTCCGCCCCCATAAACCCGATATCCGCCTCGCCGGAAATCATCGCCGTCAGCACTTTATCTGCACCAAATCCTGTTATCAGCGTCAGATCAATGCCCTCGTCCGCGAAATACCCCTCCTCAATTGCCACATACTGCGGGGCGTAAAAAATGGAGTGGGCAACCTCATTTAATGTCACCTGCTCCACTTTTTCTTTTGTCTCATCTTTTGCCCCGCATCCCGCCAGCGTCACTGCCGCCATTGCCAGTACAAGCGCACCTGTCAGCCATTTTCTTTTCATCAACAGATTCTCCTGTTTTTTCATTCTAACCTTAGAATATGATTTCCCGGTAAAAATGCGTGCAAAAAACGAAGGAGAAACGTTCGAATTTCGTTTCTCCTTCGTTTCTTATTTCTTCTCTTGTTTTTCTTTTGCCTTCTGTTCTTCTTTCGTCCGGATTTTGTCTTCGTACATTTTCTTTTCATTCTACAATCTACCTTATCGCTCCGTCAACACATTTAGGCTTCCTTTTCCGAAATTTTCTATTTTGAAAAACAAATTGAGGATCTCCGCAAAATTTGTTATAGTAAGGGTAATTCAAACAGTTACAAAGGAGGCTATTATGAAAATAAAATCAGTTGCTGTTCTGGGCGCCGGAGCGGTTGGGTCTTATGTGATCTGGGGGCTTTCGGAGAAAAAGGACATCCGGCTTGGCGTTATCGCGTCCGGGGAACGGGCGAAGCGTCTGAAAAACAAAGGATGCAAAATTAACGATACGGTTTATCACCCGGAGGTATGGACACCGGAAGAGGCACACGGCGTGGATTTTCTGATCGTCTCGCTCAAATACGGCGCACTGCCGGGGGCTCTTGACGATATTACTGCCGTTACCGGCGAGAATACTGTGATCATGAGTCTGATGAACGGCGTGGACAGTGAGGAGATCATCGCGGAAAAAGTCGGTGCGGAGCATCTGCTTCATGCTGTTATCAAAGTAGCTTCTCATAAAGAGAATGACGGCTACGTTTTCAACCCTGAGGCGACGCTCGGCATCATTTTCGGCGAAGTTTCGGCGCCGTACGACAGTGAGCGTGTGCAGGCTGTTCTGGATCTGTTCTCCGGCACAGGGCTGCATTACCGGGCAACCGATTGTATTTTAGAGGAAATATGGAGCAAATTCCGGCTGAATGTCTGCAATAACCTGCCGCAGGCTATTCTCGGTGCCGGGGTCGGCTGCTACCGCGACAGTGTGCATATGAAGGCGATCAGCGACGGACTCCGCGCAGAACTGATGGCGATTGCGGAGGCAAAGGGAATTGATATCAGCAAGGCGGATGTCTCCTCGGGACGCGGAAGTGCGGTTCCGCCGACGGCGCGCTACTCGACGCTCCAGGATCTCGATGCGGGACGCCATACGGAAATTGATATGTTCTCGGGTGCGCTGATCCGCATGGGAAAAGAGCTGGGAATTCCAACGCCTTACAATGAATTTACGTACCATATGATCAAAGCACTGGAAGAGAAAAACGACGGACGGTTTGACTACAGCGGAAGCGAAGAACCGCTCTGGGCGAAATAGATACGATAGGAGAATCTCACGATGAAAGAAATCAAATGGGCTGTACTCGGATGCGGTGTGATTGCAAATGAAATGGCGGTCGCACTGCAGAAAAACGGAAAGAATATTTACGCGGTCGGCAACCGGACCCATGAGAAGGCGGCTGCTTTTGCGGAGAAATATGGAATTGGAAAAGTTTACGATGATTTCCATGAGATGTTTACCGATCCGGAGGTCGATGTCATTTATATCACGACGCCGCACAACACGCATCTTGGCTTTATGAAAGAGGCGATTGCCAATGGAAAACACATTCTCGTTGAGAAATCGATTACGCTGAACAGTGACGAGCTCGACGAGGCCATAGCGCTTGCGAAAGAAAAAGGTGTCATCATCGGAGAGGCAATGACGATTTACCATATGCCGATCTACAAAGAACTGAAAAAAATTCTCGACTCCGGCCGTCTCGGCAGAGTCAATCTGATCACGATGAACTTCGGCAGTTTCAAAGAGTACAACATGAAGAACCGCTTCTTCAACCGGAATCTCGCAGGCGGCGCGATGCTTGATATCGGCGTATACGCACTCTCCTTCATCCGCTGGTTCTTCGACTCCAAGCCGGATCAGCTCCTTTCCCAGGTAAAGCCCGCTCCGACCGGTGTGGACGAGCAGGCCGGCCTCCTTCTCACCAATCAGGAAGGACAGATGGCAAGTGTGATGCTCTCTCTCCACTCCAAACAGCCGAAACGCGGCATGGTTTCCTGTGAGAACGGATTTATCGAGATCATGGAGTACCCGCGTGCCTGGGAAGCAAAAATCACAGACGCTTCCACCGGCGAATCCGAAATCATCAAAGCCGGTGACAACGCCGATGCACTCGCCTATGAGCTCGCCGACATGGAACGCGCCATCAATGGAGATGCATCTGCCATGCACCTCGACTACACGAAGGACGTCATGGATCTGATGACCTCCTTCCGCAGAACCTGGGGCTATACGTACCCGGAGGAAGAAAAATAAGATTCGCACATCAAAAGCCCCTGCCCGGCACACATCAGATGCCGGGCAGGGGCACTTCTTTTCACCTGCAATACTCTGCAATTTTCTTTTTCAGTAATTCCG
>ENA-OROL01002153-OROL01002153.1-human-gut-metagenome-genome-assembly--contig:-NODE-2153-length-14221-cov-3.174432_pt1 | contig 14221 bp, 15 predicted proteins | sample MGYA00242128_ERZ509048 | MGnify/ENA primary metagenome ERZ509048 (study PRJEB26280, sample SAMEA2338750) | human gut metagenome | biome: human gut; feature: human-associated habitat; material: faeces...
GGCATTATTGAGCGCCAGCTGGACATTGGAGGCGAAGGACTCGCCGCCGGTCAACTCCTTGATGTGGGCCAGCAGGAAGGGGGTGATCTCCTTGCCGTGGATGTGCTGGGCATCGGCCAGCTCCAGGGCCTTGGTGATGATGCCCTCCATGTAATCGAAATCCATGGCGTATTCATCCGGGATGGGATTGCCGATGAGGACGCCGCCGGGCATTTCCAGCTCCAGCTTGGTCTTGATGATGCGAGCGATCTCCTCCTCGCTCTGGGCGGCGTAATCCACACCGAATCCGCTCTTTTTGCAGAAGAAGGCGGGGAAATCGCTGGTGCCATTGCCGATGACGGGGACACCCATAGTCTCGAGGTACTCCAGCGTGCGGCCGATATCGAGGATCTGCTTGGCGCCGGCGCAGATGACGGCGACGGGGGTGCGGGCCAGCTCCTGCAGGTCGGCAGAGACATCCATGGTGACCTCACCATGGCGATGAACGCCGCCGATGCCGCCGGTGGCGAATACATGGATGCCAGCCAGAGCCGCGCACATCATGGTGGAAGCGACGGTGGTAGCACCGGTCTTACCGGTGGCGAGGTAGGTGGCAAAGTCGCGGCGGGAGACCTTGCCGACATTTTCGCCGCGGCACATCAGCTCCAGTTCTTCCGGGGAGAGACCGACTTTGATCTTGCCGCCGATGAGCGCCATAGTGGCGGGGTGAGCGCCGCAAGCCCGGATCTCTTTTTCCACCTCTGCGGCAAAGGAGAGGTTTTCCGGATAGGGCATACCGTGGCTGAGGATGGTGCTTTCCAGGGCGACAACGGGCTCGCCGTTTTTGATGGCTTCCTGCAGCTCGGGGGTGATATCAAGGTATTTTTCGAGATTCATGTCAGATGTTCCTCCTGTAATTAAAGTATTCCGTAATACGGGTTTCAAAAGGTTCATCGACTGGGGCGGACGCTCCATCGTTGAAAGCTTATTATACCCATTCCCATGGCGGAATGCAAGGGGTTTTGATGTGAAATTTGTGTGATTTTTGCGGGAAAGAACGGGAGATGGCGAGCGGGCCAGCGGCTGGCAGAAACCTGCGGAAATGCGATATTGACACCCGGCCCAGGGGATCCTATTATAATAAAGTATACCAAGTGACGGGAGAGTGGAGATCCTATGTTATCCTCTGCGGCCGGGCTGCTGACCGATCAATCCTTTTTGAGCGTATTTTGCGCCGCCATGCTGACCATCGGGATCGGCTGGGGGCTGCGGAAGAAAAATATCCTGAAGGCGGAAAGCCGTCCGGTACTGAATGCCCTGCTGCTGAAGCTGACGGTGCCGTGCCTGGCCTTTGATGCCTTTATGACCGATTTTGCCCGCGGGGAGCTGCGGCGCAATGTGCAGATCCTGCTGATCTCCTTTGCACTGTATCTTTCGATGATCGCGCTGTCGCAGCTTATTTTTATTAAATACGGCCGGCGGAAGGCCAACCTATATGGCATCTGCTTTGCCATAGGGCAGCAGACACTATACGCCATGCCTATTCTACGGGCTATTTACCGGGAAAATCCGTCGGAATCGATGCTTTCCGCCAGCATGGTAGCTATCGCTTTCCGGGTGATGCTGTACCTCTACGCCTTTTATTCCATCAGCGGGGTGGCGGTGACCGGTGGCAGCCTGAAGCAAAACCTGAAAAAGGCGTTCCTGACGCCGGTGATGCTGGCTATGTTCGCGGGGTTCTTCATCTGGCTGACACAGGGACTGCTTCCCTGCCCCGGCGGTATACCGCTGCTGCGGCTGGACCTGCGATTCCCGGCACTGTACGCGGTGGTACCGCAGATGGCCACCCTGGTGAACCCCCTGGCGATGCTGCTGATCGGCTCGACACTGGGAGAGTCCCGGCTGGGCGACGCGCTGCGGGACGGCAAGGCGTGGTTCATCGCCTTTCTGCGGATGTTTATAGCCCCGCTGTATACCCTGGCGGTGCTGTGCCTGCTCCAGCAGATCGGATGGACCCACTTTACCGAGGTGACGCTGATGACGGTGGTGATGTGCTTTGCTGCGCCGCTTTCTGCGGTGTTGTGCACCTTCTTCATCACCTACCAGGAGGAAGCGGATATGGCCGCACGGGTGTGTCTGCTTTCCACGCTGTTCTGTGTCCTATCCACGCCGCTCTTCTACTGCCTGGTGAAGGCCGCAGTAGCCAGCGGAGCGTTTCCTATATAATATAGGTAAGAAAACGCGCGAAAGCCCTCCAAACAGAGGGGGGCAACGGAAGGTTGCTAAAAATCCATGAGGGGTTGGTCGACAGCACCCCCATTCCATGATACTCTTGCGGTACAAAACATGAAAGGCGGATGCTGAAATGACACTGGGTGAACGGATCGCATATTACAGGGGAAAGCTGGGGCTTTCCCAGGGGGAGCTGGCGGAGCAGTTGGGCGTGAGCCGTCAAGCCGTAAGCAAATGGGAGACCGATGCCGGACTGCCGGATCTAGAACGGCTGATCGCGCTTTCCCGGCTGTACCATATCACACTGGATGAACTGGTAAAGGGAGCGTCCCCGGAGGAAACGGCCGAAGCCCCGGAGGAGATACCGGTGGATGCGGTCATTGCGAAGCCAGCAGCCCCCAGCGGGCAGAAAACCATTGGGTATATCCTGCTGGGGGTGGGACTGCTGTGTGCGGTGCTGGCGCTGTTTTTGAACTGGGCGCTGCTGATCCCGGCGGGCTACCTGCTGATTTGCGCGGTGCTGTGCCTGACGCTGCGGCGGTATGCCGGGCGGATCATTATAGGCGGGACGCTGCTGGCAATCCTGCTGCGCAGCGCTGGTTTGGCGGTGTAAGCCTGGGGAGCGTGATCAACCCCGTTGTTTATCAGTCGGAATTTTACGGCATTGGGGTGTGGGTGACCTGGGGGCTGTGGGCGGTGCTGGTGCTGTATGTGGTGCTGGCGCTGCGGCGCACCCGCTGGCAGAAATACACCCCGCTGGCACTGGGGTGGACAGTGGTATTGGGGCTGCATGGCTGGCTGGCCCCGCTGTGGCAGGTGCTGGGCGGTGCAGAAGCCGCCAGCTGGTACTATCCGGTGGTCTCCGGCCTTATCAATCTGCTGGCGGCGGCTGTGGTGCTGCTGACGGTCCGGTCCATTTACCGGGCCCGACGGGAGAAAAAGAGCGCATAAATACAAAAATTGAAAAGAGCCGTTCCCAAAAGGAGCGGCTCTTTGGCTTATTTTAGGGTGGAGCTGTTATTGAGGACGCCGGCACTATACAGGAACAGCACATCGCAGCCTGTAAAATCGACAAAGCCGCCCAGCCGGCTGGAGGCGAGATACCGGATATCCACCAGCGTAACGGAGGAATAGCCCTCCACCAGCAGCGGTGCGATGCTGCTGCCAAAGGAATCCCGGAAGATCACCAGCCGGCGGCCGGAGGTGTTCTGCGGATTTTCGATGCGCAGGAGCGACACGGAGCCGGAAAGGAACATCTCATACGGATCACGGCCCGCGGCCTTTTCCGCATCGTAGATACCGCCCTCGGTATCGGTTTCGTAATTATAGACCGCGGCGGTATCGATGGCGCCGCCGGTGAGATAGTTCATCTCCTCCGGGGCGATGGGCAGCGCGGCCTGGCCGTAGTAAACACCATAGAAGGGCTTTTCCAGCGTCTTTTGGGTATAGCTGCCGGTGAGTTCTACCCCCATATTGGCCGCCAGCCGGGCAGCCACATCCAGGATCTTCTCCTGCCGCCAGTGGGCATCGGTGCGGTAGTAGTCCTCCAACTCCAGCAGATCGAAGATATCGATATACTGCATATAGCCGGTGCGGCTTTGCAGTTCCTCAGCAAACTGCTCGTAATCGATGGAGGGGTAGCCATTGGGCGCGGCCATAAAGTAGTTTTTATCCGGGATGAGGGACAGATACACCCGACTGCCGGCGTCCTTCAGGTAAGCTTCGTAGAGATACCGGAAGCGCTCCGCCGCATGGTCAAGGGAAGCAGTATTCATGGGGTATTCCAGCTTGGCCAGATGATCTCCCACCCGGTACAGGCCGTTATTATCCCGCTGACGCAGCAGCCCTGTGGCGGTCAGGGCCTTGAGGGTACGGAACTCATCCCGCAGCGGGAACTGATCGGTGGCGTAGTCCTCAAAGCGATCGGCAAAGGTGCCGGAAAGCAGCGACTGGCCGGTGAGGGCAGGCAGCTGCGCCAGGGAGCGGCGCTCCGCATCGGAGGCGGCATCGGCAGGCTTAAAAACAGTCCAAAGGGTGAACGCCGCCAAAAATACCCCCAACACCGCAATGGTGAGAATGGTACGGGTCTTATTGTTTTCCACAGCGGCACCTCCTTAAAAGCGGAAATAGAGGAACGGATTGAATGAGCCATCCACCAGGTAGGCAGTGACGACCGCCAACAGGGCCATCAGGGCCACAGGGGCCGCGACCGCCAGCACCCGGCCGGTTTTGGGGCCTTCGGAAAGGCGATTCATCCAGCGGGTGGGATAGGGCGTAGCGCCGATGATGGCGATGATGAAGGTGACAGCATAGCTGCCAAGGTAATAGAGCGTCTCTCCGGTGGCAAGCGGCACCCCGCCCGCCCCAAACATGCGGCCCAGGTGGGCGGCGGCTTCCGAAAGGCCGGCGCTATCGAAGATGACAAAGCTGACCGCGACCAGCAGCAGGGTATAAAGATGGCTGAGGACGGGGAGCCTTTGCAGGGGCTTTAAGAGGAAACCTTTTTCCAGGATGAGGAACACAGCGAAGAACAGGCCCCACAGGACAAAGTTCCAATCGGCGCCATGCCAAAGACCGGTCAGCATCCATACCACGAGGATATTGAGGTAGCGGCGGGCCGGGGCCACCCGGTTGCCGCCCATGGGGATATAGACATAATCCCGGAACCAGGAGCCAAGGCTCATGTGCCAGCGCCGCCAAAATTCGGTGACGCTGCGGGAGATATAGGGATAATTGAAGTTTTCGGCAAAGGTGAAGCCGAAAATTTTCCCCAGGCCGATGGCCATATCACTGTAACCGGAAAAATCGAAATAGATGTGCAGCATATAGGCCGCGGCGTACATCCAGCTGTACAGCACCGAGGGCTGGGTGGTAGCCTTATACACCGTGATAAGCTGATAAAGCACATTGGCGATGAGGACCTTTTTACCCAGGCCCAGCACAAAGCGCTGCGCGCCTGCGGCGACCATGGCCGGGGTGGAGCGGCGTTCCTTAAGCTGGGGTTCGATATCGGCATAGCGGACGATGGGCCCCGCGATGAGCTGCGGGAACATGGCGATATAGGTGCCGAGGTCGATGAGATTGCGCTGGGCGGCCACGGTGCCCCGGTGGACATCCACCACATAACTAAGGATCTGGAAGGTGTAGAAGCTGATGCCAATGGGCAGCGCCACCCGCAGAAGCGGCACCGAAAGGCCGGTCACGGCATTGAAGCTGCGGATGAAGAAATCGGCGTACTTGCAGTAGCCCAAAAGCAGCAGGCTGAAAAGGACCGAGGCGGTCAAAAAGAGCTTTGACCGCCGGGGATTGCTGATACGATATTTTTCTACCAGCCGCCCAAAGAAATAGCCCTGCAGAATGGATACGACCATGAATAGGACATATTTCGGCTCGCCCCACGCATAGAACACAAGGGAAAAGAGGAGCAGAACGGCATTTTTTGCCCGGCGCGGCGCCAAAAAATAGCACAGCAGCGTGAGCGGCAGAAAGTAGTAGAGAAACGGGATGCTTGAAAACAGCATAAGCTGATCCCCCCGAAACGATTACTGGATGGCTTCGTCAAAATCGATGACGGCGGCGGGATAGGAAGCGGTGAGGGTATCACGGAAGCTGTTGATGAGCTCCTCATCACCGTACATGGCCACAACGACCTCATTCACGGTGAGAACGACGACCTTATCGGGGAAGCCGCACATCCACTGGCGGGACTGGATACTGTCACGCAGGGACTGGGCCAGCGTCTTGGCATCGGCGGCATTTTTTACATGGTAGGCGCCGCAGGTGAAGGTGTTCATATTCATCATGTGGGTGAGAGAGGCGGCGCTGTCAATGAGGTCGACGCTGCCGGCTGGGAAAGACAGCATATAATCCAGATTATCGGTATCGGAAATATCGAATTTGCCGGGCTTGTCATCCACGGGGCTGCCGTTATCGCCGCCGGAGGCCGGGAATTTATCCTCCTCGGGCAGGCTGCTCCAGGTCTTGCTGAGAACCTCCAGCGGATCGGTGACGGCCGCGTCATTGCCGCCGTTATTGCCGGAATTGTTGCCGCAAGCGGCGAAGGCCAGCACCATTACGGCTGCCAGCAGAATGGAAATGATCTTTTTCATGCTACAATTTCTCCTTCTTTTATAAAGCTTTTTGTATCATCCAGACGCCCTGCTCATTTTGAGAAAGGGTCATTGTCTGCGCATTGAGGGTAAGGCGGTAGGTTTCCCCCGCCGTGGGCTGCGGGATGGCCCAAAGAACGGTACAGGCCCCGCGGCCCTGTTGGGTGCCGCTCCAGGCGGAAACGGCATCTCCCTGGGTGATCCGCAATTCGCCATCGGCTGTAGAAAGCTGCCATTCCCCGCGGCCGGAAAGGGTCAGGGGAACTTCCAGGCTGCCAAGGGTATAGAGCGCGGGCTCCGCGGCGGCGCGTGGGGTGGCTTCCGTTATGGCCGGCACCGGCTGGCTGCCGATGATGGTATTCCCCACCGAAAGACGGAGCGTACCGGACTGCTGCCACAGCACCGAGATGCCAAATACCAGCAGCAGGGCAGCCGCTATGGCGCCCCAGCGGCCAAAGGCCGGACGGCGAGGAACGGGCGGTACCGTTATAGCATCCTGCAGCAGGTCGTCATCAATGGCGGTGACGGCGGACGCCAGTGCTTCATGCTTCATTTGGTCCATCCCTCGCTTTCAAGATATTTTGCCAGACGGGTGCGGGTACGCAGCAGCATGGATTTGACACGGCTTTCGGAAAATCCAAAGTGGTCGGCGACCTGCGCGACTGGGCAGCACATGAAATATCGCTGCAGGAACACCCGGCGGGCCTCCTCGCTTTCGGTGCGCAAAAATTCGCTGAGAAGGTGGGAAAACATAGCGGCTTCGGCCTCATCCTGCGGCTCGCTGCCGGATGGCAGGCATTCCGCCAGTTCCTCCAGCGAAAGGGCCACTTCTCCCCCGCCCCGCTTTTCGGCCGCGCGGGCTTTATAGCGGTTCAGGGCCAGGTTGCGGGCAATGCGCCCGAGAAACGCCGCGAAAAACTGCGGGCGCTGCGGCGGGATGGCATTCCAGACACGCAGGTAGGTGTCATTGACATTTTCCTCGCTGTCTTCCCGGTTCATCAGAATATTCATGGAGAGCCGCATACAGTATGCCCCGTATTTACGGGAAGTTTCATCGATGGCCTGCGGGCTGCGCTGCCAGTAAAGCTCGATGATCTTTTCGTCCTCCATCGGGCGCTCCTTTCCCGCTCCCGGATCGGTGCCCTCACCCATATAGACAACAAGTGAGAAGGTTTGGTTGCGCCGGAGAGCAAATTTTTTTGAAAAATCTGAAATTGATCTTTGGGTGAGAATACCCGCAGGAGTCATGGGGCTGCTGCGGGTTTCTTTATGGGGTATATTGTGCCCGGTTTTACGGGAGAAGTTCCAGGCTGCCGCCATCTTCTACGGTGTGGCCTTCCAGCAGCAGGAGCTTCTCCGCCAGCAGGCGGGAGAAACCACCAATGATCGCAGCCGTGGCGATGATGTCCTCCACCCGATCAGTATCCAGCATGGACGGCTCCTCGTCCTCATGCTTGAGAATGGTAGCGCAGGCGGCGCGCACCTCCCGGGTGAAATAAACGGCGGCCAGACTGTGACGCCCGATGTACTCGGTGTAGATGGGACGCAGTTCCTCCTCGGTGAGCTCCGACGGGATGAGCCGCTGCACCAGTGAGATACCGAGGCCCTGCTTGAGGGTGCAAATCATAATGAGGTAGGCCAGGTGCAGTCGGTAATAGCGCTTTTTGACGGGGCCGGGCATGGCGCGCGTGCGCACATAGTTATTGATGGCAGCGGCAGTGACAGCCTCCTCCTCCTTGAGCTCAGGGGGAAGATAATCAAGATAGCCGCGCAGCAGGGTAACGACCTGCTCCATATACAGTCCGATATCCGGGATCTCCTCCCAAGCGGGAAGATGATAGCGGTTGAGGTAGCGGTCCCAGCGACGCAGCTTGCCCGCTACCAGATCTTTATCAAAGTTCACGGCAGCACACCTCTCTTTTGGCGATATTATACCACATAGGAAAGGTGCCCGCAAGAATTTGTGATGAATATTACAGCTTGACATGATTATAAAAATGTTGTAATCTAATGAAGCACATTAGATGAAAGAGGGTTTTACATCTTGTACGAAATCTTTACCGATACTGCCGCCAATTTAGATTGCTCCCTGCTGGAGGAACTGGGGGTGGGATTGATCCCCTTTTCCTTCTATTATAATGGGGAGGAGCACCGGGTGACCAGCCTGGAGCAATTTGATGGGCACGCCTACTATGATATGATTCGGGCCGGAACCGATGTGACCACCTCGCTGGTGGAGCCGCAGCGGTATATTGACGGTTTTACCCCGCTGCTGCGGGAGGGACGGGATATTCTGTTTGTGGGGATGTCCAGCGGCATCAGCGGCAGCTATGCTTCCGCCGAGGTGGCCGCCGCCACACTGCGGGAGGAATTCCCGGAACGGAAAATACGGCTGGTGGATACCCTTTCGGCTTCGCTGGGAGAGGGCCTGCAAGTACTGAAAGCCGTGGAATACCGGGCCGAAGGGGTGGATATTGATACCGCGGCCGACCGGCTGCTAGAAGACCGCCATAATATGTGCCAGGTCTTTACCGTGGATAACCTGAAATACCTGAAAAAAGGCGGGCGCATCAGCAACCTGAAGGCTGCCGTGGGCACCGTTTTGCAGATAAAGCCGCTGCTGAAGGGGGACCCGGAAGGGAAAATCGTATGCTTTGCGCAGGTGCGGGGTCGGAAGAAATCCATTGAGCTGATGGCAGAGCAATATGACCGCTATGTGGAACACGCCGAATGCGAAACCATCGGCATTGCACACGGCGACTGCCCGAGGACGCGGAAGCGCTGATTGCACTGCTGAACCGCAACCACCCGCCGAAGAACATCATTAATGCCTGCTACGAGCCGATGACCGGCGCCCATGTAGGGCCCGGCGCTTTGGCACTGTTCTTCTACGGAAAAAAGGAATTCCGGTCGGCGACAAAATAAGATATTCGGAGGAAAAGCATATAATTCTGATATGACGAATAATATTTCGTCATTGCCGAATAACAATCATTGCCCCCGTCACATGCGGGGGCTATAATTATCAGTACCATTATTCTGTAATGAGATGATCGCATCTTATTAAATTATGAAATTATAATTTTTCATTGCAAAATTAGTTCGGATATTTTATAGCTAAGGTAAAAGATAGCCCACAAGGAGAGCAACTATATGACCACCCCTGCCAAACAACTGAAAAAGGATCGTTCCACAGGCGGCGCTGCCCGGCTGTGGGCCTTGGCCGCCCTGCTGCTGGCGGTCTTTTTGGGGTCCTTCTTTTTGGGACGGTATGGGGTATCCCTTACACTGGGGCAGTTCCTGGGGCTGATGGCCGAGGGACTGCAGCGGGTGCTGACCGCCCTGGTAAACTGGGCAGGTAAGCCGTTTGGCTTTGCCTCCGAGCGGCTGTTTGCCGTGCCTGTGACCTGGCCCTCCGTAATGGAGACCATCGTGCTGAATATCCGGATGCCCCGCATTATTATGGCCTGTCTGGTGGGCTGCTGCCTGGCTTCCGCCGGTGCATGCTACCAGGGCGTTTTCCAGAACCCGATGGCGGCCCCCGATCTGCTGGGTGCTTCCACCGGTGCCTGCTTTGGCGCGGCACTGGCCATTCTGCATGGGCGTTCCTCCGCTATGATCACCCTGTACGCTTTCTTTTTCAGCCTGCTTACGGTGCTGCTGGTCTTTGTGATCGGTCAGCGTGCCCCGGGGCAGAAAACTGTTAACTTGATTTTGGCCGGTATTATGGTCAGCTCGCTCTTTTCGGCAGGGACTTCCTACATCAAGCTGGTGGCGGACCCCGGCAGTAAGCTTCCGGAAATCACCTACTGGCTGATGGGCAGTCTTTCCGGCACCCGCGGGGTGGATATCCGCTTTGCAATCCTGCCGATGGCGCTGGGGCTTATCCCGCTGCTGCTGATCCGTTGGCGGCTGAACCTGCTGACCCTGGGCGAGGAAGAAGCCCGCGCGCTGGGGATCAATACCGCCCTGCTGCGGCTGATTGTAGTGGTATGCGCCACGCTGGTCACCGCCGCTTCGGTTTCGGTCAGCGGTCTGATCGGCTGGGTGGGTTTGGTCATCCCCCACCTGTGCCGTCGGTATATCGGCAATGACTACCGCAAGCTGCTCCCGGCTTCGATGCTGTTCGGGGCCACTTTCCTGCTGCTGGTGGATAACATCAGCCGGAACCTGCTGGCGGTGGAAATCCCCATCGGTATTCTGACCGCCTTTATCGGTGCGCCGTTCTTTATCTACCTGATGCACCAGAAAGGAGGCGGCGTATGAGCTACCCTGCCATAGAAGCCAAGGGCGTGCGCTTCTCCTACGGAAAAAATGAGATTCTGCATGGGATGGATTTTGCTGCCCAAAAAGGGCAGCTGATCGCGGTGCTGGGACCCAACGGCGCCGGAAAAAGTACGCTGTTCCGCTGCCTGTTGGGGCTGTACCACAGCTACCAGGGCAGCATCACCATAGAGGGCCGAGAGGTAAAAAACATGCAGCCGCGGGAGATCGCGGCCAAGGTGGCCTATATCCCGCAGACCCATACCCCTACCTTCCACTATACTGTGCTGGAGATGGTACTAATGGGCACCACACACCGGGTACGGGGCCTGCAAAGCCCCGGCGCCAAGGAAGTGGCCATAGCACGAGAAGCCCTGGCACAGGTTGGGATTGCGGACATGGAGAACCGCAGCTACGGCAGACTTTCCGGCGGCGAGCAGCAGCTGGTGCTGATTGCCCGGGCACTAGCCCAACAGACTGAGCTGCTCATCATGGACGAGCCGACCAGCAGCCTGGACTACGGCAACCAGCTGCGGGTGATGCAGCGGGTAAGGGCGTTGGCCCGGCAGGGGTATACCATCCTGCTTTCCAGCCACAATCCGCAGCAGGCACTGCTTTTTTCGGACCGCATCCTGGCGCTGCACGATGGCGTGATCTGCGCTGACGGCGCTCCGGAAAAGGTGATAACCCCTGAACTGCTGGAGACGCTTTATAGCATCAAGACCCGCCTGGCGGAAGCGGAAGAAGGACGGTTGATCGTTCCGCTGCTGAAGGAGGATGACTGATGTTTATTTGGAATGAAGATATGATCCGCTTTTTGCGGGATGCCAGCGAACACAGCGACTACCACCATTTGCTGGCGGAATACCTTGCCAAGCGATTGCCCGAAAACGCCCATGTGTGTGATGCGGGCTGTGGGTTGGGGTACCTCAGCCTGCAGCTGGCCCCCTACTGCCGACAAGTAACGGCGGTAGATGTAAGCCCGGAGGCACTGGCGGTTCTGGCCGCAAATTGCGATAAAGAAAAAATCAAGAATGTAGATATCCGCTGCGGTGAGATAGCGGAACTGCCGCCCGATGAGCCCTATGATGCCATGGTATTCTGCTTCTTTGGCACTGGGAACGAAGCGCTGCGCATCACTAAGGAGCAGTGCTGTGGACCCGTTATCATCATCAAAAAGGGCTGGAGCGAGCATCGCTTCTCGCTGGGCAAGCAGAAGATGGGCCACGAAAGCTACGCCGACACCATGGCGCTTCTGGATGGATACGGCATCCCCCATACCGGCGAAACATTGACGCTGGAAATGGGACAGCCTTTCCGGAGTCTGGACGACGCCTGTCGTTTTTTTGAGATCTACGAGCGGAGCGGCGCTGCCGTGACCGAAGAAGCAGTATGCGCGCGGCTGACCGCCACCGGGGATACTGAATTCCCATGGTACCTGCCACAGCCTAAGGTAATGGGCATTATCCAGTTGGATAGCAGGGATATCCCTGAGTTATAAAATCCAAAAAAGAATGAACAGAAGGAGAAAAAGACATGAAAAAAATGCTTAGCATTCTGCTGGCAGTCATGATGATCGCCACCCTGGCGCTGACCGGCTGCGGACAGAACAATGATCCCGCCCCGACCCCCGATCCCGAGCCGGCCACCCGTACCTTCACCGACTCTCTGGGCCGCGAAGTGACCCTGCCTGCCAATCTTAGTAAGATCGCCATTTCCGGCCCTTTGGCCCAGATCGTGGTATTCGCCATCGCTCCCGATATGATGGTCGGTATCGCCAACGGCTGGGCGGATGAGGCCAAGGGGCTGATCCCCGATGAGTACTACAATCTGCCTCTGCTGGGCCAGCTGTACGGCGGCAAGGGAGAGCTGAACCTGGAAACCCTGCTGCAATCCGGTGCCGAGGTGGTTATTGATGTAGGCGAGCAGAAGGACGGCATGGCCGATGACCTGAACGCTCTGCAGGAGCAGACCGGGATTCCTTTCGTTCACATTGACTGCTACACCGGCAGCATGGGGGATACCTACCGCACCCTGGGCACCCTGCTGGGCAAGGAGACCGAGGGCAACACCCTGGGTGAGTACTGCGACAAGATTTATAACCGCACCAATGAGATCGCCGCGAGTGTAAAGAAGGTAAACCTGCTGTACTGCCTGGGTGATAAGGGCGAAAATGTCATCGCCAAGGGCAGCTACCATGCCGAGATCATTGACCTGCTTTCCAACAACCTGGCAGTTGTAGAATCCCCCTCCTCCAAGGGCACCGGCAGCGAGGTTGATATTGAGCAGATCCTGAAGTGGAATCCTGATGTGATTCTGTTTGCCCCCGGCAGCGTATACGCTACCGTTGGTGAGGATCCCGCCTGGCAGGGCGTCAACGCCATCAAGAACGGCACCTACTACGAAGTGCCCATCGGCCCCTACAACTGGATGGGCTTCCCCCCCAGCGTTCAGCGGATGCTGGGTATGATGTGGATGGCGAAGCTGCTTTATCCGGAGACTGCCGACTATGATCTGCAGGCCGAGGTGACCGAGTACTTCAAGCTGTTCTACCACACCACCTTGAGCGAAGATGCCTACAATGCTCTGGCAGCCAACTCCATTGGCACCATAGAGGGAAAGGCTGCCGCGTAAACAAAACTTTGATAGAAGCATCCGGCCATTTTACGATGGCCGGATGCTTCTATGCTTCGATGCTGCATTATCAAATATTTTTTGCCCATTTCCGTGCAAACCGACTTGTAACCTACGCGAAAAAGCAGTATAATATAAGCTAAGCATTATTCTCTTATAAGATAAACGGAGGGCGAACACACACATGCTGGAAGCAGGCGGACGGGTACAATCAATTGAAAAAGCGGTCAGAATCCTGGAGATCCTGGCGGAGGCTGGCACGCCCATGCCGCTGCGGGAGATTGCGCGGCGCACGGAGCTGCCCAAAAGCACCCTGCACGGCATTATCTCCACCCTGCGGGAAACCGGGTTGGTAGAACAATCCGCTGAGGATGGCTGCTACGGACTGGGGCTACACCTGTTTGAACTGGGGTGTGCGGCCAGCGGCAGCCGGAACATTACCGCCATCAGTCGGCCCTTCCTGCAAAGCCTGGCCAATCGGGCAGGCGAGACCGCATTCTTGGCGGCACTGGATGGCACCGATGCCCTGCTGCTGGAGGTCACCGAAGCCCCCAACCCGCTGCGTGTCGCATTAGCGCCCGGCACCCGTATGCCGCTGCATTGCACCGCCCAGGGCAAGGTGTTCCTGGCGTGGAATGAGAATGCTATGCGGCAGGTGTGCCGCGGCGAGCCGGTCGCCTACACTCCCCATACCCACACCACCCCGGAGCAAATCCAGGCTGATGTGGCTGCTACGCGGGAACGCGGTTATGCCATTGAAGATGGCGAGCACCGGATTGGCCTGCGCGCCATTGCAGCGCCTATAGCCGATGCCGAAGGGCGAGTACGGTATACCATTGGCGTGGTGGGCATGTTCCGCCGGGTCCATTCGGAGGAATTTTCAACTGCCGCACATCTGACGGTAGAAGCCGCCAGGGCCATTGCGGCATCGCTGCAAAGACAGCCTTAGCTGCATAAAAACAGAGCCGCCCCGACAGGGGCGGCTTTTTCATAGGGAAAGTTTG
>ENA-OROL01002155-OROL01002155.1-human-gut-metagenome-genome-assembly--contig:-NODE-2155-length-14217-cov-3.650120_pt1 | contig 14217 bp, 25 predicted proteins | sample MGYA00242128_ERZ509048 | MGnify/ENA primary metagenome ERZ509048 (study PRJEB26280, sample SAMEA2338750) | human gut metagenome | biome: human gut; feature: human-associated habitat; material: faeces...
ATATTTTAGCTTATATTCACAAAAAGATAAGGCTGGACAATACAGCTTAGAAAAAAAGACCAGTGTAATTATTTCACAAATTGATATGTCCTATCTTACCTATAATAAAAAAGTTGAAGCTTTGGAAATGGGGGGCTATATAAAAAAAGAAGATAAAAAGATTTGCGTATTATATAATAATTACAAAAACGATTTTAAAATACCCAGAGAAACAATAAAGGTTCTATTAAATTCTAAGTTGAATAATATTATAAAAGTATTCATTATACTAAACATTTTTTATGAAAACAAGTATGGTGGGTGGTTTACTTATAAGTCATTACTTTCGCAGATAGGCTACTCTAAATATCCTAGTGTTTCAGCAAATCAAAATATAAAAGAAATATTAGATTATTTAGAAAAAAAAGGTTTACTCAAATACAGTACTGAACATTATGGTAACTTAGGATATAGGAGATTTAGAATTATAGAAATAAACAAAACAATAGATAGCCCAAAAGAAATAAAGTGGGAATGGAAAACGAAAAATATTGACTTTGAAGATATAACAAAAAAAGAAAAATGCAAGAAAGAAGATATTATGTATATATTTACTAATATAGGATTTCCAACAGAAGGATATTTTTCATTTATACCAGAAGACAAAACGAATAGATATAAGAAGGCTATAGAATTAGCTTTGAGATATAATCTCATTAAAGAAATATGAAGGTGGTGAAAGAATGTTGGCTTATGAATGTGAACAATGTGGAAGAATAATAATTCCTTTATTATCCCGTAATGCTTGTGTAAATGAATATGGTGAGCATTTTTGTAATGAGAACTGTTACAAAATATTTTGCGGAGTAAGGGGATATAATGCAAATGTTAATAAATTAAGAAAGATAGGTGAAAAATTATAATGGAATATGAAAATAGATATTTTAGGGGTAAGAGTAAATTAGGAAAGAAATGGGTTACTGGATATTTAGTCACAAAGAACATTATCTTAGAAGATTATTTAGGTACTGCATATATAGTTGAGCCAGATACAGTTCAACAATATACCCGGTGTCTGTGATAGAAATGGAAATAAGATATTTGAACGGAGATATAATAAAGGTCATTGAACATTTAGATATTGATACAGGTGACATAACCCAACCTATAGTAGGAATTATAAAGTATAAGACAGGTTCATTTGGACTTGAAATAAATGTACAGGAAGACCCTAAAATTAAAGCCTTTTCACCACTGTATGTTGAGGAATATGTGGGTGAATTAAAATATTATGAAAGGATAGGGAATATTAAAGAAGATGGAACAGAAATGTATATATGTAATAACAAACGATAAAAGACTAAAAGAAATAAAAGACCCAGTAGCAAGTACTTATTATAGTTTTTTAGAAAAGATAGAAGAGGAAGAAAATATAATTTATACTACTCAGCTAGAAGGAATAAGTGCAAGATATTATGAAATGGGCTATAATATAATAATATGTGAAAAAGATAAAGATATATCTCTTGAAGAATTGCTAAAAGGAAGATATATAAGACACACTCAGGATTGGAGAAAAATGTATTTAGCTGGTTGCTTAGAATGAAGGTGAAAAAATGAAAAGTTATGGTATTTGCCCAGTATGTGGTACAAGATTAGAAGTTAAAGATTACTTTACAAAGAATGAAAATAAAATGAATAAAAAACAGTTATTAGCTATTATGATACAAAACTTTGCTTTAGATAATACATACCCATTGTCAGTATTGAAAATCTCAAAGCAAGAAGGGGTTACGTATTATCAAGTCAGAAAATGTATGAATGAACTCAGAGAAGAAGGATTAGTAAAGTATGCAACCTGCTATGTAAAAGGAATAGAAGAAAACTTTTTAATTCAAGGTTGGGTTATAACAGATAAGTGTAAAGAATTAGAAGAATATAAAAAAGCAAAAGAATGGGGAGAGAAAGTAAGGGGATATGAATATGAAATTAGAGAAAGAGGAAAAAGAAAAAATGTTAGTAAGCGAAATAGAAAATAAGAATGATAAGATATTTCAAGTTATATTAAGAGCTTGCTTGGAATATAGTGGTTTTAGTAAGGAACTCAAAAAAGCCACAAGACAATATTTAACAAATGCTGAAAATGCACTTTTATTTAAAAGAGCATTAGAAGAAACAAAAGTAGAAGATTGGGAGAACTATAAAGAAGCTGTGCAAGTTTATAAAAGATATAAAGAGGGAGAATAAATGGGGAACATTGTTATTAAAGGATACTACAAAGTTAAAAGAGTAGGTAAACATTATTCTGAAGCCTTTAAGAAAATAAAGAAAGGCGAAGTTATAACATTGAGTGTCGAACTGGTTGAAAATTCAGAAACAAAGAAAAATAAAAAATTATATATGAATGACAAAGAGATTAGCACTAGAACATTATATTCAGCACTCTCTCATGGTTTAGCAATTGAAGAGATTGTTAGAAAAAGGAATATAGTTACTGTGGATAGTACAAAGGAACAGGAAAAAAATAAATGGTCGTACAAGAGAAGGATTAGCGAACTAGAGGGCAAAATAGAGGCATATAAAAGAGATGACAATATGGTTAGTAGGCAGTTGCTTTTACTTAAAGAAGAACTAATAAAAGCGGGACGATATTCCGAAGTAGATAGAATAAATTATATTTTGAATAATAAAATGCATTAAATATAAAGGAGAAAACAAAAAATGATAAATAAATCGAAATTTAGTGAAATTATAGGAAAAATGCAGGAATGCTCGGAAATTTCAGATAAAATTAATAAAATTTACAGAAATTCTAAAAATTCTTTTATAAGGGATTTTGGGTCAGCAAATGTATTAATGTCAGCTAATGAAGATATTATAGTAGAAATACTTAAAGATGACCTTGGAGTACCTGAAAATGATGACACATTAGAGTGGTGGATTTGGGAAATGGATTATGGTAAATTGATAAACAAAGAAGATTTTGAAGAAAATGGACACGTAGTTGATGTAAGCACAGTGGATAAATTATATGATTATTTAACAGGATTGGGAGAATAATAAAAATGAAAGATATTTTATATTTTGATAATGCTGCAACAACACCAGTTGAAAAAGAGACTGCTTTCGCTATGTTGCCATATTGGGTAACTCATTATGGTAACGCTTCTTCAACTTATGCTTTAGGTAGAGAAGCAAGAGAAGCATTGGAATGCTGTAGATTAAAGATTGCTGATTATTTAAATTGTAAAGATGAGGGATTATATTTTACTTCGGGAGCAACAGAAAGCAATAATTTATTAATAAAGGGTTTAGCTCATGCAAATAAGGGAAAACATATCATAACTTCTTGTATAGAACACCCTTCTGTCTTGAATACTTGTAAGGAATTGGAAAAAGAAGGTTATAGAGTAACATATCTAGGAGTAAATAGAGATGGAAGGATAAAAACTAGTGAGCTACAAAAAGCTATAACTACTAGAACAACATTAGTGACTATTATGCTAGTTAATAATGAAATCGGTACTATACAACCTATGGATAAAATCTCTCAAATATGTAAAGAAAAAGGTGTTATACTTCATAGTGATATAACGCAGGCAGTTGGGCATTTACCTGTAAATATAAAAAGAATAGGTATTGACAGTTTTTCAGCCTCTGGTCATAAATTTGGTGCACCTAAAGGTATAGGAATGGCTTATGTTGCACCAGGAATAAAATGCTCACCATTAATGGTTGGTGGGGGACAGGAAAAAGGAATGAGAGCGGGGACAGAAAATGTTGCTAGTGTAGTAGGAATGGAATATGCTATAAATTTGTGTATAAAAAGAAAAGCAAGATATATGTCTAAAATGGAAGGTTTACAGAAAACCTTTTTTGAAAGACTAGGGAATGTACAGTATAGAGTAAATACTCCAGAAATGTATAGAGTTCCCAATATAATAAGTGTTTCTTTTTATAATGTTGATGGAGAGAGTTTAAAGTTATTCCTAGATACAAAAGGGATATGTGTTTCTACTGGTAGTGCGTGCCATTCTGGAAATTCAGAACCTTCTCATGTATTAAAGGCAATTGATGTTCCAGATAAATGTATTAACGGAACAATAAGAATATCCTTTAATAATCTAAATGATAGAGAAGAAGTGGAATATTTGGCAGATTGTATAAAAGATTATTTAAAGGGGGTAAACAAAAATGAGATTAGCAGAGAATAAGATTGAAAATATCAGTGAGGGATTAATATTGAGCCACCCTAAACATGGGTGGGCTACAGTAAATTTAAATAGCTTTAAAGGCAGGGTGAGCTATTTAAACGATATAGCGTTTGATTGGCTTAAGGCTTTGAAAGTCGCTATTGAAAATAAGACTATTGCGACATTATATGGCGATGAAGAAGGAAGTGACTTTTATATAGTATTAAATAATTACTATGGATTTGTAATAGTAAATAGAGATAAATTAGAAACTATAGAAATAGATTACGGACTTATAGACTTTACTCAAGAATTATGTGATGCTATTAGAACGGACTTAAAAGGTTGGGCTCGTTTTTGTGATTATTATGATTTAAGCGAAGATAAAAAAAAGAAAAAGGATTTAGAACTTTGTCAATTAATAGCTGATACAGAGGAGGCGATTAGAAATGCAAGACGAAATAATTATTAACATGAATGAAATAGATGAAATGATTGGAGAATGCTCTACATTTACTGTGAATACAGAATGGTATGGTTCCGTGGATGTCTTAGAAACCGAAAACATAAAAGAGGAATTTTTACGAATGCTGGTTGAGAAACTAAACGAAGAAAACGGCTTAAATATTCAAATAGAATATTAAAAATGTTTTTATAGAAAGGAAAGAATAAAATGCTAGAATGGTATGCAATGAAGGAAGATACTAGTCAGAGAAAAATAGTTAATTTCAATGTTTTGTATGGTTGGGAAAAGGAGATAAGGAAAGCAAGAAAGAACAGAAAGTTCAAAGATTATGAAAGTTTAAAAGAATGGCTAAATAAAGAACTTATGTATTATTACTGGAGTAAATGCGAGGCTGAAATAATAGTTGGAGGGCTATTTTCAAAATCTATTAGTGACCTTGAAAAAATAGATGTATATTCACAATTAAAACCGAACTTAGATAGAATAACAGAATATGTAATTAAAGAAATGGGATTTAGGTTTAAATAGGAAGGAGATTATAGAATGGATAAAGACCTTATTAATAGAATTTACGAAATGCAAATTGATATTGAAAATTGTGATGAAACGATAAAAGATGTGTTAGAGGCAGGAACTAAATATATTAGAGTAAACTTTAACACTTGGGGCTTAAAGCACCCATTAGGTAAATACCATGAGGTTAAAATACCTACAAATTGTTTAGCCGATTTTTTAAGATTAGGTAGAGATAGAATGCAAGAGGAGTATGGCAATATGTTAAATATTTTGAAAAATAATAAAAATGAATTGTGATATAAATATTGAAATAGAATATTTAAAAACACTTGACATTTGGCTAAAAATATGATATAATAGTATTATATGAAAGATAAAGGAGGAAAATATGGAACAAAAATTATTTGATTTATTTATTACTAGAAGAAAGGATAAAAGTATCACAGAAATACCAGAAGGGCAAGAAGGAGCTTGTTTAAAAACAGATAGAGTAGTTATAACTGATAATTTTGCTGAAAAAATATCTCAAGTGAATATGTTGGAAAATACGAAAGAAAAAGACAAAGCTTTTAGGGAACTATTTAACAAAATTATAGATGTAAATGGAAATGAGTTTTCTTTTGACATTGATGATATTTATATGCTTACTTTTCAGAGACATAAGGAGGATAAAAAAAATGATTGATTTAATATTCGGATTGTTTATATCCATAATTACGGTTATAGTTACTGTAATTATTATAGGTGGAATATTAATATTACCTTTATTATTCAAAGGTGGTTGGGTTATATACTTAATAGTAGCAACACTAGCCCTAGCCTTTTGGTTTGATAACAAGAATGGAGAAAAATAATGAATTTAAGTCTAATAAAGTTTATTAATGATAATGATAATTGGAAAGATATTCTTAAATTTGCACAAGATAATCATAAAAGAAAAGATGTGGCGAATTATATCTTAAATAAAGACAAGGATAATTCAAACATATATTTTAGCTTATTAGATGGGAAATTTGACATATCAGAAATTAAAAGTATCGTTATGGGTTGGCAAAACAAAAAGATTATAGAAAGGATATAAGTATGGCTAATTTTTATATGATGGTAGGGCTTCCTGGCTCTGAAAAAACAACTTTTGCTCATAATATAGAAAAAGGAGCTCTTGTAATATCTTCGGATAGTATAAGAAAAGAACTTTGGGGTAGTGAAGAAAAACAAGGTGACAATAAGATAATATTTGAAGAACTAGAAAAGAGAGTAATAGAGAAATTAATGGCTGACAAAAGTGTGGTATATGATGCTACAAATATCAAGGCAAAGAAAAGGAAAGCTTTCTTGGATAAATTACACAAAATTCCGAATGTAAATACGGTGTGTATGTTAATGAGTGTACCTTATGAGGATTGCTTAAAAAGAAATAGTGAGCGTGGAAGAGTAGTGCCAGAAGAAATAATTAAAAGAATGTATATGAATTTCGAGGTACCACAAATTAGAGAAGGTTGGAATGAGATAAATATTATACAACCCAAATTAAAAGATTATGATATATTTCAAACCATGGATAAATTATGTAAAATAGAACAAGATAGTCCATATCATAAAGAGACTATAGGAAACCATTGTATAATGGCGGCTAGGTATGCAAGTGATAATTATGTTACTAAATTACCAATAGACAAATTGACTAAAATACAATTGGCAGCTTTTATGCATGATATTGGAAAGGAATTTTGTAAAACTTTCATTAATTCCAAAGGTGAAAAAACAGAAGTAGCACATTATTATTATCATGAAAATGTATCTGCTTATCAAAGTTTATTATACTTAACTAAAGATAAAAGTTTAAAGACTGTAGAAGATATTTTATATGTGGCGGATTTAATTCAATTACACATGAGACCTTTTTCATTAAAAACGAGTAAAGCTATTGAAAATTTAAAGAATAAAATAGGGGAAGAGGAATTTAAGGACTTAATGATATTACATGAATGTGATATAAATGCTAAATAATGGAAAGAGGTAATGATGAAAAAAGTATTTATTTGTTCAAAGTTAAGGGGTAACAATAACCAAGAATTGCAAGATAATATCACAAGGGTTAAACGCTATTGTAGAAAAGTTGCCTTGATGAAAGAAATTCCAATAGCGCCACATGCTTACTTTACAGGATTTTTAGATGATACGGTGGGAAAAGAAAGACAAATAGGAATGACCATGGGAAGACATTTATTGAATATTTGTGATAAAATGTATGTAATTACAAACGGAGAAATATCTAAAGGAATGCAAATGGAGATAGAAAAAGCAACTAGATTAGAAATACCTATCGAATATTATACAGAAGAAGAGTTTATGAGCAAGAAAGCTGGTGAGAATGATTGAGTAGTAATAAAAATAGGAAAATGAGACAGCAACTTGAACGATTATATGGAAAAGGTTGTTTCTTTGAAAGAGCTCATATAGCAGAGAAAATTGAAAAAATGGGTGGGATAAAGACATATAAAAAATTCTTAGAAGAAAAAAGATATACAGGTAAAAAAATAGTATATCAGTTGACTTACCATCATTTAAAGCATGTTTCAGAAAATGGAGCAACTAGTATTTATAACGGAGCAAATGTAAGCACAATCGCCCACCAATATCTCCACAGCCTACCAAGAGACCAAGAAGAAATAATAAATAATGAACTCCGACAGTTTAAGTTTGAAATAGATATGGCTAAAATGGCAATAGGAGATAAAAATCTGTCTTTTGATAAGATAAACATCCCTGATGGAGCATTTAGTATGGAAGACGTTATAGAAATACCATTAGAAGATATTTCTGCATTACAAGAAAATCCTAACAAAAAGAAACCTAAATTTAATAGAGCTAAGATAAAAAAACAATTTCAACAGATGATAGAAGAAAGCGATGAGGAGTTAGATAGAGGATGAATAAATTACAGCAATTTTATGTTTTAAAATTTAATTCTGGAAGATTAGCGAAAGACAACTATAATATTAATATTACAATGAAAACGGCTAAGAAGAATAATGAATTAATAGCCTTAGGCGACAACCAAGTATTAAGAAGTATTAGAAAAATAAAGGGTAGAAAAGTAGATTTTGATTTCATAAATGAATTGTTTTTAGAAAGAAGAAGACTAACCAGAAGAAAGAAAAGTTTGCAAAATAAAGCAAATATAAAACAGATAGATAAAGATATAGATAATTTACTGTTTATTCCTGAATATGTGTCTGTTGTTATAGAAAAACATTCTCATTACAAAAAAATCATAAAAGATGGACTATTTATTAATGGAAAAGAGTATGTTAGACTATTATGTGGGGCTGGCAATGCTAGAAGAAACACTGTATTCTTTGTTCAAAAGGATATTTATGAACCACTAGATAAGATATTGAGAAATGGTCATAAACCATTAAAGATAACAGAAAGTAAGTACAATGCTTATTATGCACTGTCAAACAGTGCAACTTACAGTGTTAGCGAGCCAAGAGTTTGTGTTGTTCCTGATAAAGAAATACAAATGGTAAAAAAGGTAGACTTTGTTACTGAAAGTGAACCTGATGACATTATAGAAGAGCAAGAAAAAGAGCTTACGTTCAATCTTTGGGATGGAATGGGAATTTGTTCGCCCGAACTTGCTGAAAAGTGGGCACAGGACTTAGAGCTTGATTATGTCCCTTGTTCATTCTGTATAAGGAACTATTTTGTTAAAGGTATGGTTTGTGTGTTTGATTTTCATAAGTTCTCAAAAGAAGTTGCACATAAAAATATAATTACAGATTTGTATGGGAATAATGTAAATACTGACGACATAGATATGATAATAACAGAAAGCCAGTTTAAACTTTGGAAAGGATACACAAGTTGGCAAGATTATTTGGATTGTTGCAAAGAGAATGATGGACATTGGGGCGTTACGAAATTTAGTCCAAAGAGAGACAAGACAGCAGTATTTACAAACTATCAATTTTTACAAGTACTTAATTTAGATACTGAAGAAAAAATTGAAGAGTTGTGTAGACCAACAGTTGAATGGTTAGATAAAATCACGAGCCAAGATAGTAATTATGCTCTGTTATATTTAATGGGTGGATTATGCGAGCAACCACTTGATGAAATGGATACTCAAAGTTTTATGGATTTATTTAATTCTTTAGACCCAGTAGTTAGAGCATTAATATTAAACAGAGATTTAATTAATGACACTTATATTAAAACTAAATTGTCAAGGTATCTGAATACAAAAATACAAGAAAGTTATATTGGAAAATTATTGGTTAATGGAAACTTTCAAACCATGTTAAGCGACCCATACTCCTTGTGCGAACATATTTATGGATTGCCGATTAAGGGGTTATTAAAAGAAGGAGAACATTACAGCCAGTATTGGAATAAAAGAAATGTTGATACTGTAGTGGCTATGAGAGCTCCGCTAACATTTAGAAGTGAAACAAATATACTACACTTACAAAATAATGATAGAGTGAATGAATGGTATAAATATTTATATAGTGGTATTGTTCATAATGTTTGGGGAACGGACTGCATGAAATATGCGGACGGGGATTTTGACGGAGATAGGCTTGGCTCTAAGGTTGTAGAGTTTTGTCTCCCTTTGCAGTAATGCAAAGTAAAAAATGTGGTGAACCAGTAAACACTGGGTGTTAGAGAAATCTAGCTAACGGTTCAGAAATAGGAAACTATATCATGAGTAAGTAAACCTAAGTCCTTATGGGATATGGTAATACCGTGCTAAGATTATTAGTTATTGCTTTTTACTTTAATGGAGGTGAGTATTATAGAAATAAATAGATTAGAATTTAGAGAATATACTTTTCATAATAGCGTATATTATTGTAATTGCGAAGGTATAATCTTAAATCAGAAGTTTGAGAAAAAGAAGACCTTTAAAGGCAATGATGGGTATAGAGAAGTAGAATTGAGTGGGAACGGAATAAATAAAAATGGCAATAGATTGAGATATAAGGTTAAAGTTCATACAATAGTTGCTGAATTGTTTGTTCCTAAACCCTTAACTGAGGAAAAATTAGAAGTAAACCATAAAGATTTTGATAGAATGAATTGTCTATATACTAATTTAGAGTGGGTTACTCATTTAGAAAATATTAGATATTCAGTTAATAGCGGAAGGCATTATACAGATGGCTTTAAAGGTAAAAACAATCCCAAATCTAAGCTATCAGAGAATGATGTTAAGGAAATTAGATATAATTTATCTAAAAAATACACCAATATTGAATTGGCAAAAATGTTTGGTGTTTGTGTTACTACTATTTCAAATATAGTAAATATGAAAACATGGACACAAATATAGGATAACTAATAATAAAGTGTAACGACTATTCTGTAAGGAAGTAGCTTTAAGGTGAAAATCCTTATTGCGAAGTGCCACAGTCCTTATATAAAGGAATAAGAGATAGTCTAATCTGAGGTTTGAAATAAAACCTGTTAAAGTATTGCGAAAGCAACAGTATATTGATACTATTTACAACCGATAACAAAATTATGATAAATAATGCTTTTGGTGGCAACCCCATAACCTACCAAAAGAAACCAACAGAAAAAAAATATATAGATACTAAAGACCTATATAAAGCCGACCTATTATCTTTTGACAGTAAGATTGGCTATATTACGAACTGTAGTACGACTCTATATTCAATGTTGCCTTTGTATGAAAAAGGAACAAAGGAATATGATACTATAATGCATAGATTGAAAGAATGTAGAGTTTTACAAGGAAATGAAATCGATTAATTGCTAGTCGCCTAGCATAGCAATATGTTAGTGAAAACCACGTGAACTTAGAAATCTAAGGTGTTAGTTAATCTAGCTAACGGTGAAAGTCTTAACGTAAAGTCGAAGATAATACCGTGCCAAGCCTTGAAAGAGGAAGGTGTGACGGTCAAAAGTGATGAGTGTAACTTTGTAGCTTTAAGGTGAAAGTCCCTATTGCGAAGTGCGTGGCTACCAATAAGGTAGATGAGATGACCTAAACCCTAATAAATACTAGGAAACTAGGGGTATGAATTGAAAGCAAAAGGTTTAATTGTTAAGGATTTTCCAGCCCATTGGACTGATTGGCAAAATCCTAACAAGCCAAATGATAATTTTACAAAAGAAGACATAGAATTTAATAACAAACTTTTAGTAGATAAAAGACCATATTTTATGAAATATTTATATTCAACATATAAAGCGCAATATAATGACCATAGAAACAAATATGATTATTTATGTTATAGAACATTTGGAATACACATAGATGAGCTTCTAAATATAGAAAACAAAACGGAAGAGCAGCAAAAATTAGCTGATAATTATAAACGCTTTAACCCATTTATTGAAAGCGATTGTCCTATGAATAATATTTGTAAATATATGGAAAAAGAAGTCAAAGAAATTAAATTGAATATAAGAAAATCTTCTCCAGATTATATATATGATATGTTATATAACAAAAATATAGAAATCACAGAAGAACAGATAAAACAGATGGATAGATTTTATAAAGCTTACAAAAAAGATAGGATGGCTAAGGACAATATAATAATAAAGAATGATGATGAATTAAATGATATAAATTTTTCAACAGAATTATTAAATATATCAAAATTAGATTATATTAGTGATAATATTCAAGTGTTAGCAAATTTGGCAATATATGTAAATTATCAAATGTATCCTAATTCTCCTAAGTCATTTTGTTGGGACTTATTTAGTGATGGAATATTGTTGAATATATATGACAATTCAAATAAAGATTTTTATATACCACTTGAAACAAAAGGTGGAGACATAGAATATATGGGTAAACAATATCAAAATAAAAAGGTGGTTATAGATTATGATAATTTTTGATGAATATAAACATGCTGAAAAAATGCTGGTGTCGGGATTTCAGACAAGTAAAAGTAATAAATTTGAACTACAAATACTTGCGACGTATTTTAGAGAACAAGGAATGAAAAACAAAGATATAGAAGAGAACCTAAAGAAGTTTTGTAAAAAGTTTATGAATAATTATAACGAAGTGAGTCATTACGAACTCATAGACCAAAAAGTCAAAAAAAGTAAAAAATATAAATTAAAGAGAGCCGAATTAATAATCATTACAAAAGCGGAGTTAGAAATAATTTCCAGAGAAGAAAGTTTAAAAGTTAGAAAGCTTATGTTTGTTTATTTAGTATTGGCTAAATATTATATGAGTAACAACCATACAACGAAATATTATGTAGGGGTAGAGGACAACGAAATATATAAACTTTGTGACATGTATATGAGAAAACAAGAAAAATTAGATTTTATGCATTATCTAACCAAAAAGGGATATATTAAACCGACAATGAATATGAGTTCAGTTGTTAATTATGTAAACGAAGATAGCGAGCCAATTATTACACTTATTCCAGATAATGATATGGTTTATTATTATGAGCAATATTTAGGAAATTTATTCATAAATTGTTCGGCATGTGGACGCTTAGTAAAGAAGAGGAGTAATAATACAAAATATTGTCCTGAGTGTTCTTCAAAAATAAAAAATGGTTCTATAAAAATATAAAAACTGAAGTCAGAAAGTTAAAAACCTTTGTAAGCCTTGGGGGAGAACAGTTTCCCAAGGCTTGCTCATGCACCTTTATATGAATAAGAGAATATAAGCCAATTTAGCTCAGTTGGTAGAGCACGAAACTTGTAATTTTGAGGTCATCTGTTCAATTCAGATAATTGGCTCCAATTAATTATAGAAAGGTGAATTTATATGAACGAAAAATATTTAAGAAAAGAAAATGAAACAAAATTAGATTATATTATTAGATTAATTAAGAATAAGAATGAATATGATTTAGATTATGTAGAACTATTTAAGATGGCATTTGGTGTAGAACTTGCAGCCGATGAATGTAGAAAAAGATATTATGGCATAAAAATGGTAATAGACGAATTAGATAAAATTAAATATAATACCATGTCGGAAGAAAATGTAAAAAATGAATTAGATAATCAATTGCAAGAGTTGAAAAAAGAACGAATGAAAATATCTGACGAAAGAGCAGCTTTAAATAGAAAATTAAAAGAGCAGGCAAGAATAGAAAGTATTTATGAACTAATAGAAAAAATTGCAAAGGGAAATAAATCTGATAATATGTTAGATTTTCCAGAGTTACCACATAATGATAAAGTCATTGGTTTGTTAACATTGAGTGATATTCATTATGGATTAGAAGTAAAAGAGTTTAATAATTGTTACAATCCCGATATATGTAAATCAAGAATGGAACAACTTTGTGTTAAAGTAATTGAAGATTTAAGATTACATGAAATAACTGATTTATATGTATTAGGATTAGGGGATTATGTAGAAGGAATAATTCATAATATAATAAGAATAGAAAGTCGAGAAAGTGTAATAGAGCAAGTAATGAGTATGTGTAATATATTGACTGAATTTCTAAATTACCTAAGTGAATATGCTAATATTTATTACTATGATGTAACAGATAATCATGGAAGATTATTTGAAGATAAAGATAACAATTTAGATAAAGATAATTTTTCTTTGCTTATAAAATGGTTTCTAAAAAGTAAATTTGAGAATAGTGAAGTTGTTCATATAATGGACAATGATATAAATGAAAGTATAGGTACTATAAATATATTTGGTAGAAATTATTGTTTTGTACATGGACATAATGATAAAGTCGGTGATATTGTACAAAATTTAAGTTTAATGACAGGCAAACAATATGATGCTATATTTTTAGCACATAGCCATCATTTTGAAGCGAATGAAATTCATGGCACTTATGTTTATATGAATGGAACGATGGTTGGTACGGATAATTATTCTAATAGAATAAGAAAAACAAGCAACCCTTCTCAAAACTTTTTTGTTATAAGCAAAGAAGACGGCATAAAATGTCAATATTTAATTAAGTTGTATTAAAGGAGAGTGTAAAGGTGGATAGTCCCCTCAAAATTATAAGAAAATGGAACAAAAGATTTTTAAGACATATAAAAAATATAATTTTG
>ENA-OROL01002171-OROL01002171.1-human-gut-metagenome-genome-assembly--contig:-NODE-2171-length-14162-cov-5.053590_pt1 | contig 14162 bp, 11 predicted proteins | sample MGYA00242128_ERZ509048 | MGnify/ENA primary metagenome ERZ509048 (study PRJEB26280, sample SAMEA2338750) | human gut metagenome | biome: human gut; feature: human-associated habitat; material: faeces...
CGCGCGGGTGGCGCTGCCGGTGGGCTCCAGCTTATCGCCGGTCCCCTGCATCAGCCCCTCGCCGACGGCCCAGTTGAGCGCCGAGACAGCGTAGGCGCTGATGGCGGCCTGATCCTGAAAGCTGGAGAGGTTTTCGCGCAGTGTCACGGCATCCATGCCGCGATAGGCCGCGAAGCGGAACAAGATGGCCGCCAGCTGCTCACGCGTAATTGTCCGGTCAGGCGCGAAGGTGGACGCGTCGAAGCCAGTGACAATACCGTTTTCGGAGGCCCATGCAATCGCCTGCTCATAGTAACTGCCGCGGCGCACATCAGCAAACGGGCAGCCATGCTTGGCCGCGGGCTCGTTTTCCATGCGCCAAAGGATGGTGACGATCATGCCGCGTGTGGTGGACAGATTCGGGCCAAACGCCGTGGCCGTTAGGCCGGTCATCAGCCCCGTGTCATAGACATACGCAACATCGTCATAGTACCAGCTGCCGGACGGGACATCTGCAAACGGCAGGCCGCTGCCGCTGAAGCGGACATAAACATTTGCCGTACCGCTTGGCATGGTGAAGGAATACGTGCCGTCGCGGTTTTCGGTGAGCTTGAGGCGCTCGCCGTCCTTGTCCGTGACCGTGATGCGCTGCACAGAGGCGTTCCGGCCGGGCGTGACAGTGATCGTGACCTTGTCGCCCGCGCTGGCATAGGACTTGTCGACCTTGGTGACGCCATCGCCGCTGTTCGAAATCTTCACAGGGAAGCTGGGCTTGGCGGGCTCGCCGCCGGACGAGCGCTGCTGCACCTTCACGGTTGTGAAATCCGTCTTCGGCGCAATCGTCTGGCTTCCGTCATAGGCAGCGATAAAGGTATAGGTCTGCGTCTTGTTGGGAAGCGAGGCCGAATACGTGCCGTCGCCGTTGTCCGTCAGGGTGACGGCATTGCCGGCCTCGTCCGTGCCGGAGACCGTCACAACCGCGCCATCCGGCAGATTGCCGCGCTCAAGCGTCAGCGTGACCTTGCCGCCGCCCGAGAGTGTGTCGTGGTCGGCAGTCAAAATGAACGTCGGTGCGGTCCGGTTCTTTGCCACAAGGTTGATGGTCAATGTAACCAGCTCATAGTTCTGCGAGGTATACTGGACGGTGATGGTGCCAACCTTTCCCTCTTCCGCCGTCTCGTTCTTGAGAATCGGAATCGAGACGCCCTGCTTGCCGTTTACCGTCTTCAGCTCCGCGCCGGAGCTATAGTACCCGCTGGCCGAGACGACCGGCCTGCCATAGGCCGCGTCATTGCCGAAGCGCAGCCCCTCTGCCAGCGTTGGAAGCTCTGGGAGCGCAGCCTCGTAGGTACCGGCCCAGCCGTTGTAGATCGTGAGTGTCACGGGCGCGGGGTCTGTCAGCTTGGCTTGTTTGACGGTGATCGTGGCCGTTCCGGAAGCTTCCGCGTAGGTGTAATTGTCCGGGGTAAACTTCCAGCCAAGCTCTGTGTAGGTACCGACATCCAGAATCACATCCGGCGTCTGCCAGGCGAAGGTGCCTTGAATCGTCGGATCTGTCGTGCCCGAAAGTGCGATGGTGTCCAGCCGCTCGCCGTAGGTAAGCTCTGTTTTGCTCGGTGTGGCGGAAGCTGTGACCGTGGTACGCTCAACAAGTTTCAAGCGAATTTCAATCGAAACATTTGCGTAATTTTGGCTCTTGACAGGAATCGTGATTCTGCCGAGCGAAGTCTCTGAAGCCCAACGGATCGCGCTCACGGGCAGCTTCAGCGTATGTCCCTCCAGGACAGGCGTCCCGATGCCACTCTGCAAGCTCTGAGGCTGAGGCATGCCATAGCTCATCGTGCCAAGGTCATCTTTGATCGCAGTCAGATACGAATCCAAATCAAATTCATACGTATTTGCAGCAGAGTTATAGATGTTCTCATCCTTAGAAATTAGTTTGGGTGTTGTATCCTGCTTAATCGTGCCGGTTGTCTCGAACGTTTCCTCCATGATCGGCTGCTTGTTCGCGTCATAGCCGAAGCAGTAGTTGTGGTTCGTCAGCGTGACCGTGACGGTTACGTTTTTGTTCTCTCTGGCGTTCTTGTCTGCAAACACAGCCGAGAGCGTGTACGCGCTTGCGGGAACAGTCAGATTGCCAAGGGTAAGGCTGCTGCCGTCCTCAATCTTTGCGCTTGTCGTACCGTCGTAGGCGCGCGTCTGAATGGTGGCCGAAAGGGCCGCACCGGACAGATCGACCCGCTGAACAGTCAGCTGCACGGTGTTCGACGAAAGCGTATAGCCGTCTCGGGTGACATCGCAGCGGTATTCATAGCTGCCGATGTCCTTGGTCACCGTCAACTCGTTTGTCGTATCGTCAGGAATTTCCACGCCATCGCAGAACCACTTATAGGTTGTGCCGCTGCTGCTATTCGTCTCAACTGTTGCCGTGAATTTTACAGACGTGCCGTAAGGAACTGTCGTTTCTCCATCGGCCGAAATCGTCACGGAGCGAAGCGGCAGGATTTTTACCTCCTTGGCCGTATCCGATGCAAAGCTCGCCTCTGTAATGTCGCTCTTTGCCTCCCAGCTTGTCGAAGTCTTAAAGGCATAATAGTCTTTAAGAAGCTTGCCGTAGTTTGTATAGACCGTCGAGCCTGTCACATCGATGGCGTAGTATTTACCGCCGTTGAGCGTGAGCTTGCCGTCGCCTGTAACCTTCAGACGGCCGAACGTGCCGTCACCGATTGAGACCGTACCGCCGCTGAATACGAGCGCAGACGAGCCGGAGCAAGTCACCTTGAAGCTTCCGCCCGCAATATTGAAATTGCCTTTTTTAACTGCCGTATCTCTGATTATGGTTACATCTTTTAGCAAGTACACGCAAGAACCATCTTTTTCCTCCGCCAGGGCCAACATATCATCGAAATAGCCATACTGCTGCGGGCCGTTCACCCACAAATACGCTTCGGCTTTCTCTCCGCACACGCATGTTCCGCTGTTGCTAAAATCGTGCTTGTGCTTTCTAATCGTAATATATGTGCCTTCGTCCGCTTTGAGTTCTGACTGATTTTTCGCGTTTGGCTGATAATCTTCGCCAATATAAAACACATCTAAGGTATTATTGCTAAGTTTTCCAAGCGTTGCCTCTTTTGTAATAATATGCTTATAATATCCATTGGTTAGCCTTCCCATGCCTTCACTTTCGAATGTGAGCTTTCCGTCAAAATACGCCAGATTACTTCCGACAACCAGAGATGCATGATCATCTACGGTAACATCTCCCTGAAATTTACCGTTTATAACCTCCAGTTCTCCGCCAGAGATAACCATCGCATGATGATAGGTTCCGCCATTGGCAGTTACCTTTCCACAGTTTACCCACAGACTTCCAAAATCAGACTTCGCATCGCCGGAAATGTCTGCAACACCTCGTACCAGCTCTGTACCAGAGTATCCCTCCACCATAATACTTGGCGCATACGCACCTTTGGTTTCTGCGCCTTTATTTTGAATTTTAATTGTACCACCATGAATTTTCAGCGAGCCTCCAGGCGCCACTTCAATAACGCCACGTACACCCGTAGCTTTGGATGTGTCCCCGATCACCGTTCCACTAGACTCGAGACTCAACTTCCATTTGTTCGCTGGAACACGAAACACTACTCCACCACTAAGCGTTTTGCCGTTCAACTCCATGTGGAGTGTGTTCCCGCCGGACGCGTATTCGTAGTTGATCGTTCCAACCTGTGCATCCTGGAACATGGTAAACCAGCAATCTTGGGATTTTAGCATCTTCCAGGCTGCGTTCATCGCAAGATCAAAGGTCTCATAGTACTTTCTGTCATTTACGTAGTGAGTCGAAGACACGCTGGCCGCCATCCAAGAATCGCATCCTTTGCAGTAGCCAGTATTCTGGTTAACAAGACCATAGCCATGCTCGCAAGTATTGAATGTCTTTTCAAGCGTTTTCACAACCGAGAATTCACCGGAAGTAATCACCGCCTGAATGTAATATTTTTCTTCACTTGGGGTAAATTCAACAGCAAACGCTTGATCTGCTGTGTAAGTCGGTTTTTTTAACGATTTCTGGTATGTGTAATTTGTACCATAACGCACAGAATATTCGCAAGTAGCCTCTGTACCGGCTTGACCGGCTTGGAATTCACTCAGCGTTACAGAAAGCGTCGCCTCTCAGTTTACATAAGCTTTTTCTGGGCTGACAGTAATATCAGAGGTTGTGAACGGGGCCTTCGCAACAGTAACATTTTCTATCGACATACTCCGAATTGCAGAAGCGTCAGCCCATTTTCTATTTATTTGATAGCCCATGTCGGAGTCCAAAAAGTCGCTTACATTCTGCCAATCAATGGTTGTCATTAGCCCTTTATATTTACTGCCTATCGTGACCGACAATGTAGCGGTTTTGCTTTTCACACAAAACCTACCACAATTTATTGCTCCAGAATTATTATTTTTTACGGTCAAATTGGCCGTACCGCTGACCCACAAAGGATTTCCAAGCTGTGTTAGTGTATGCCCATCCAAATCGAGCATAAAGGAACCCCTCTGAAGCTCATAATTGCCGAGGCTGCAATCAGCAAGCAGTGTCACCGTACTTCCAGCGTCTGCTTCCTTCGCCGCATCCAAGGCTTCCGACAACGTCTCATAATAGGTGGCGGAGCTGGACGCGCCAGCGGTAAGCTCCGCCACGAGTGCGGCGCCGCACTCGTTACATTTAACTTTGCCGTTAACATCGATTGCCTCTAAATGCGAACACACGCCAAACTGCAACGTTCGTTCAGCCGTGGTTTCTTGATTGTTATAGGTAATCTGGTATTTAACACTATGGCTCTCACTCGATACATCAAAGGTGATAGTGATTAGAAGCGTATCCTCGCCTTCACCGCCAACACCAGCAAATGTAATGTTATTGTTGTCAACTTGCAGTGTACTTTGCTGCGCAGCCTTTATAATATCATTTCTCAGCCTAACATCTGACAGATGAATTCGAACAGTTAATGTCACTTCACCACCACTAAGCACACCGGGCTTTTCATCAGTGATGAGATTACCATTTTGTGTTGCAGTGAATGAGATAGTAAACGGTGTATCCTCTGCCAGCGGTATGAACAGATTCCCTACTGTCATCAGCTCCGGCTGGTTTTCCGCCTCTGGTTCCTTTTCAGGCTGCTCAATCGGCGACTCTTCCTGCTCCTGTTTCGGCTCCTGCTCAGGCTCTTTCTGCTCCGGTTCTTCGGTCGGATTTTCTTCCGGCTGCTCCTCCGGCTTTGGGGCCGGTGTCTCTTTTTCTTCGGCCTCCGGCTCCGGCTCATTCATAGACGAAGCGGGCCCCTCCGGCTTCTGCACGTCTTCGGCCAGCGCCGCCACCGGCAGCATCGACAGGCACAGCGCCAGACAGAGCAGCCAGCTGATCACACGTTTTTTCATAGATGTCTCCTTTTATCCTTTAATCAAACGCCCTTCGGGCGATTCCTACATATCCTTCGGCACCAGCCACAGCTTCTGCGCCGCGGTTCTGGCCTCGCTGCGGCGGTTGACGCCGAGCTTCCGCGAAATGTGACTGACATGGCTTTTGCCCGCCGGCAGCGTGCGCACGGCTTCGTCCGGTACAGAAGATCGTTCTGCCAGTTCCAGTCGAAAAAGTCCTTTCCGCCGTTCATCAGGCTCGACAGCGAGCTTGTCACCGAGAACGCCGGAAGCTCAATCTCCGACCAGCGCAGGCGCGTGAGGATCTGCGACACCGCGCCGATCATATCCGAGACACTTCGCTGCGGCAGCAAAATGTCCAACCAGACCATGCGGATTTTCGCGTGCTTGCGCGCCGCGTTTGTGCAGCTTGTATGCAAAAAAGTGCAGAAGCTCCACTTATCTTCGTGAGAATTATAACAGCTTTTTGACTATTGCGTAAATCAGCACAAAGTATGAAAATCATGGTGCTATTTTGTTGATATTTCCAAATTAGCTGATTATATGCTGCCGGATTTTCAGGCCTTTCCGCAAAAACCGCGCATTTTTTCGAACCCTCATTGCTGGTAGTTGTTGTTTCGCCCAAGGTATTCTTTTGCTGCATCTTCCGAAATAATCTCAAACGTAATTCCCTTTTCTTTGGAGTGCGCAATCAATCCATCCACATCCAGCATTGGTTTCAATGGTATCATATCCCCTCCTGCCTCTATTTCTTTGATTTGAATTATACCATATTACAACTGAAAATTCCATATATAATCAAGAGATACATGGAAATATAAAGAAATACTGTCCTCTTGCTATATCTGCAAGTTTCTTCATATCGAATTATTTGCTACAATACTCCTGTATTCCAGGTCAGAGCAGATGAAGGGCGGAGCTATTTCAGGGCGGAGGTGAAGACTTGGGGACAGGTATGCCCCCGGTTCCGCGCGCAGGACATGGAATGAAATAATGGACTCATAAGACCGTAATTGCCGTTTGGCAGTTGCGGTCTTTTTGCGTCCGGACACAAAAAGAAGGGAGACACAGCATGACAGACACAGAAAACGTATTTGACGGCTTTGCCTTACTGGGCGATGATGAGGAGTTTGACGTAGATAAGATCTTCGGCAGCGGTTCGGATGAACCCGCGCCGCCTCCTCCCGCGCCAACGTTGGCAGAAGAAGTCAAGCCCCAGTTTGATCCGGAACAGGTTCAGACGGAGACTGCAGAATCACAGCCCGAGCCGGAACAGACGCTCCCTGCAAAGACGCAGAAGTACCGGCAGAAGAAAAACAGCCTCTGGAACTCTTTTCGGCGTTTACAAGCGCGGAAAGCGACCCCATCCCAGAAGCAGCCCCGGTCAAAAGCATTGCGCCAAGACCCCAAACACAACTGTCGCTCTTTGACAAGCCGCCTGTTTTTCAGTACGGTGGCGCCAGAGAGCAGATCACGGATGCGGATATGACCTTCGAGTCTCTGCGTATCCAGAAAGCGGATGATTTCCCTGAATTGGAGGATGCGTCGGCTGTCGCATGGCAGGTACGGTACGGAGATATTACCAAAACTGTCCCCGCACCCAAGACGGACACCATCGCGGCCATGAAAGCGGAGATTGAGAAGTCAAAAGCATTCCTGGACAGCCTGAAAAAAGGCAAGGTCAAGGACCCGGAGTGCGTCGTGAAGCCGCAGATCCGGATGCAGAAGAAGGGCATTGCGGACTACAAGGGCGTATTCCCGACGCTGGAGGCTGCACGTGCATCCAACAAGGTCATCTGCCTCATCCCCGCGCGGGATGGGCAGACGTATGAGATGCGCCGGAGTGAGCTCGGCGAGTTCATCGCGCCCAAGCACAAGATCACGGAATTTTCAGAGGTAAGAGCCGGCTTTCGCCCGGCTCTTCCTCGCATTCCGCAGGAGCTGCTGCGCTCCATCATCGGCTTTTTCAGAAGCCAGATGGAATCGGGCGCGGAGTTTGAAGCCCTTGTCCGCATCTACTGGGATCGGAAGGAACAGAAATTCATCCCGTTCGTCCCGAAGCAGTGCGTTACCAAGGATCGTGTCACGGTCCGGCTGACGGACGAAGATCTTCCAGACGATACGCGGTATCTGTACTACGCGGATATCCACTCACACAACAGCATGAAGGCGGTCTTTTCCGCCATCGACGATCAGGATGAACGCGGCACGCGGCTGTATCTCGTGATCGGTCACCTGGAGCGCTTTTTCCCGGAGATCTCCGCCCGCATTTCCTGCGGCGGCAGCTTCGTCCCCATTGAACCGAGTCTGGTGCTCGAAGGGCTGGATGGCAGCTTCCCCACGGAATGGAGCGGCAAGGTCGTCCATCAGCTTCCAGAACTCCCGGAACCGCCGTCCGCACATTTCGCGGGCGTGCGCTCGTTTCTGGGAGGACTGTTAGGAGGTGCGGGATGAAGTTTTCAGAGAACCGGCCCGTGAAGATCGTCATGCTGGGAGCCGGAGGCACCGGCGGACATATCGCGCCGCATCTGTACCGGCTTTTGTATGCGCTTAATCGCCCTGTCCGCTTTATCATCTGTGACGGCGATATCGTGGAGGAGAAGAACCTCGTTCGCCAGAATTTCACGCCTGCTGACCTTGGAGAAAACAAGGCTAAGGTGCTGGCGGAGCGGTATTCCTCCGTGTTCGGGATGGAAACGGAGTATGTGCCGGAGTTTATCGAGTCCGGCGAGCGGCTTCTTTCCATGCTGCGGGCACGGACGTTCCCGACCGGGCCGTACTGGCATTCTCCAACCGTCAAAGAGCTGGTGATCCTCATCGGCGCGGTGGACAACAACAAGAGTCGAAAACTCTGCCACGAAGTCTTTTACAAGCTGGATGATCTCATCTACATCGACAGCGGCAACGGGATGCACACCGGGCAGATCGTCTGCGGCATCCGCAGCGGCGGGCGCACGTTCTATCGGCCCGTCGGAGCGGCGTTCCCGGAGGTCTTGCAGGACACAGATAAATTCCCGACGGAGCTGAGCTGCGCCGAGGCGTCTGTTTCCGCGCCGCAGAGCATCGCCGCCAACATCACAGCGGCCACCGCCGTCGTGGACATGATCTACAACATCCTGACCGTCGGAGAAACGCGCGTGCGGCAGATCACGTTTGCAACGGGCTCTGTCAATATGCGTGCCACCCTACAAAAAACAAGGAGGAAAGCAGCATGAGAAGTTCCGTAAACGCAGCAGCCTTTTATAAAGCGATGACAGCATTGATGGACATTCCGGCAAAAAGTCCGGTCAAAGTCCTGCAGGAGATCAAGGTGGAGTTTACAGCGGATCACTGTACGCTCTCTGCAACGGACTTTGGTACATGGCTGTCCGTGACGATCCCCGCAAGCGGTGACGACTTTGCGTTCGTATTTTGGAACAGTGCCGGTGTCCAGAAGGTGTGCCGTTATTTTACGGGCCAGCTGGAACTGGAGCTGTCCGGCCAAAGGAAATCACAAATCATAACCATGCGCTGCGGAGACAAGGGCGGCAAGTTCCCGGTTTATGAAGCTGAGGAATGCCCCACATGGCCGGAGTTTGAAGCCAAGCAAAGCTATACGGCAAACGCGGCAAACATTCTCAAATGCGTCAAGCAGGTAAAGTATGCCGTAGATCTGCGCAGCACCAGACCGGAATATCAGGGTGTTCTGTTCCAGAACAAGCATATCTGGGCGGTGGAAGGACATCGCGCAGCCTGCTGTGATGATGGTGGACTGCGTGTTGAAAAGCCGTTTACAGTCGCTGTTCCGGCACTGGAGCATCTCAAAGTGTTTGGAAATACGGATATTCAGATCGACGTAAACGAGAGATGTGTCACGTTCCGAAATGAATGGATCCGATTGACGGCGCACTGCGTTCCGAATGCCACACCTCTTATTTATGAGAACATCGTTCCGCAGAAGTGGAATGAGGAATTCTGCTTCCATCGGAAAGACTTTGTGCAGGCCCTGAAATATCTGCTGGCCTGCATCGGAAAGACAGACAAGCCTTATGTCCGGTTTGAAAATGGCTTGCTGACCTTGCGCGCGAAGGACTGCCACTACAAAGCGGCGGTTTCAATCAATCCAGAAAGCAGCATTGTTTTCGGCTTTGACGCAAGATTCATGCTGGATGCGCTCACGCAGTTTGAAAAGCAGGACATGGTGACAATGCGGCTGACCAGCCCGCTGGGCGCGATCTCGCTCATTGCAGGCAGCAGCTCTGCCATCGTCCTCCCGGTACGGCTCAAGGAAGAACAGAAGGCAGCGTAAAAAGAAAGGATTTTTGAGCATGAAAACAGTCTATATTCCCGCCGGTGCGACCTACAACTATGAAACGCTCGTCGCGGACGATGTGCTCGTCCACGGGCATCTGCACGTCACGAACGGTCTGAAAGCGAAGCACATTTCGGGCAGAGGATTTATTACCGCCGGGGAGGTTTCCGCGGATATCATGGATGTAACGGAACCGGAATGCGGCACGGTCATCTGCCGGAGACTGCTGGCGCAGCGCGTCAGCGTCAATGAGGCCATGATCTCGGAAAGCGCCGCCGTTTCCCGTTTCTTCTCCGCTAACTATGTCAAGGCTCCCAGCCTGACCGTGGCGGTCAGTGAGATCGGCGAGGCTGACGCAGACGAGATCGTGCATCTGACGCCGAAGCCGCGCGGCATGCTTCTGACGCTGCTTCTTTCCATGCTGCGGACCTTCTGGCTGCGCCTGACGGCAAGCCGGCCGCAGGGCAGGTTTGAGAAACCGCGCACGGAAGCGGAAGAACCGTATGACACACCGGAAGATACTGAAACAAAGGCAAACATCGCAAAAATCGTGCAGGAGGTGCTTGCACAGCAGGCGGCGGAAAAGGCCGCCTGTGCAGATGATGCGGATGATTTCGAGCTTCAGCGCATGGTTAGTACGTTCAAGCTGCTGCGGGACAAAGGCTACACGCTGCGCATTCTCCCCGGTACGCCGGAGGAAAACGCACCGGTCTTTGACTTTGCGGCTGAGAGCATCCAGCCCGCGGCGTGAGGTCAAACCGGATGGAACAGGAATTGCAGAAGGAGCAGAAATGCTCCTTTTACGCATTGGAACAGCTTCGGCAGACGGCAGAAGGGATTCTGCGCGGCAGCCAGCGCCTTCTTAAATGCCGCGCCGGTGTGGAAAAATACCGCACGGAACAACCGCAGCGCGCGTATGCGTACTATCTGGAATTGCAGAAAACGCGGGACGCGCTTCTTGCGGCGCTCGGCGATGCACAGCGGTATCTTCTGGAGTTGGATGAGCCCATGCTTGTCAAAACGGCTGAGCAGCTCCAAATGGGTCTGAGACGCTTTGATCTTATGTCCAGAGCGTACAAGCCTGTGTATGAAGTCCTGACCGGCTTTGCAAAATCTCTTCCGCAGACGGACACCGTCAACGCGGCGGTGATCGGGCGGCTGATGAACCATGTGCGCATGGGCTACTATCCGACGGACCCGGAAAATATCACGCACATTCTGCGCGGTATCCAATTCCCGGAGGGCGTGACGACGAATCTGCTCGACCCGTGCTGCGGCTGCGGCAAGGCGCTTCGGCAGCTTGCCGACGGCAACAACTGCTACACCTACGGCATGGAGCTGGACGAACACCGCGCGGAGGAAGCGCAAACCAGGCTTCACCGTGTCGGCTTCGGAAGCTTCTTTCACAGCCAGATCAGCCGAGAGGCGTTTCATGTGCTGTTTCTGAATCCGCCGTATCTGTCCGTTCTAACCGAGGGCGGCAGCCGGGTACGCAGCGAAAAGCAGTTTCTGGTGCAGAGCATCCGTACACTCATGCTGGGCGGTCTGCTCGTCTACATCGTGCCGTATTATCGCCTGACGCCGGACATCTGTAAAATCCTCGCGGGGAACTTTTCAGACCTTTCTGTCTGGAAATTTACAAGCGGCGAGTTTGCCAGATTCCATCAGGCGGTCGTGCTGGGGCTTCGCAGAAAACCCACGGAGGACGACGAAACAGCCGACCGGCTGGGTGCGCAGACGCTGACCCCGGAGATGATCCCGTGCATTACGGAGCTGGAGGAAAACCGATATGTACTGCCCGCCGTTGCAAAGACTGTCGAGGTCTTTCGCGGCGAACGATTCAATGAGAAAGAACTGGAACGGCAGCTGACGCGCTCCGGCAGCTTTACACGGCTGCTGCATGCAAAAAGCGCGCTGGACAGCACGGAAAAGCATCCGCTTCTGCCCCTTTCCATTGGGCAGATCGGTCTCATCGGCGGCTCCGGGATGATCAACGGACTCATCGAATGCGATACCCCGCACATCATCAAGGGCCGTATTGTAAAGGTCAAAAATGTTGAACGCGAGGAACAGTTTGACCAGCGTGGGAACCATACCGGCGCAGAGGTACATGAGGTCATCAGCAACAAGATGATCTTCAACGTCCTGACAACGAACGGATTTCTGGCGCTGAGTTAGGAGGAATTATGTTAACTACAAATCTTGCAATCGTTGCACCCGTCACAGAAGCAGATGACCAGACGGCACGTGAAGCTGTCTGGCAGCAGGTCACGGAGCGGATCGTCCCGCAGATGGGAAAGCTCTGCACGCGGTTCGAACCGTCCGTCGGCGCATGGGGACAGAAAGTGTCCAGTCCATACAGCGTCATTCTGGGCAGAAACGAACCGGCGCTGTTCCTGTACTTCTACGCATCTGCGAAGCATCAGTTGGATGAGCGCGCAAAGGCACATCTGGACGGCTTCATGGAGCATCTGGAGATCGGGAACGAGCAGACCGTCGGCGATACAAAGATGTGTACGGCCTACCTCAAGGGCAACACCGCCGAAGCGCGTTCCCACATGGAGTGGCACATCGCCAGCATGTTTGGAGAGCTGATGCCGGACTGCGGGATCTATTTCCTGCGCGAAGGCCGGTCGTATCTGAATGAGGCGGAGCATAAGAAAATTCTCTGCAATATGAAGGACTACGCCATCTGCGTGGTGAAGCTGGTATGGGAGAAAGCGGATGAAGATTGATCTTTCCAAGCTCTTAAAGGGACTGGAGGCGCTGCCGCATACGCCGGTACCGGAACCTGAAAATGTTCCGCCGTATGTGCTGACAAATATTCTGGCTCCACTGAAAAATGATGATTACATCCATTTTGCTGATCTTGATTTCGAGGCATTTACCGAAGAAGATATTGACAGCTTGTACGGTGCATTGTCTGAAGCAGAGGACCGGGAACACCGTTTGAATCACCTACACAGCACTTTTGACCATTCCAAGCCGAAAGCCGCTGCACAGCGAAAATTCTGTTGAAGGAGGCGTGAATATGGACTATGAATTTGCTTGCGGTTCGCTTCAAACAGTCAGAGCGGCTCGTATGTTCTACGAATACGGGAAACTGGATCGGCTGTTGGAGCGTGATATCACGACATCGAGCGATGACCTGTATGAGGTCTATTATGAGCTTCTGATCGCCGCCACGGATTATATGGATCAGAAATTCAATGAGGACTATGAATACGATCACTGGTATTTCAGCTTTCGCAGCATGATGCAGTATTACCGGCTGATCCGGGAATACGGGAGCCTTCACAGCATGAAGCTCTCGGAAAATCCGTACGTCAAAAAAGCCGAAGAAATGCTTTCTGCCGCGCTTTATCCCTGCTGTCTGAACGGCGGTATGGGCTGGAGCTATCAGAAAAAGATCAGCGCAGAGTGGTCGAGCGGCCTTATTGTAGAAACAGACGGTTATTTTCACTATGAACTTGACCTGCTGGAAGCGCTGCTTTCCATTGACGCATGGTACACGGAAGAAGTGCAGAAGCTGGAAAACCTGCTTAGAAAGGAACGTGTGCTTGCGAAGCGGTACGTTCCGGAATTGGAGGCGGCATGAACAAAGACGAACTGCGGATCCGGATCATTCCGGAGGACGGACAGGTTCTCATCGAGACGCACACAAACGGGATCGTAAAGTGCAAAGAAGTACAGGAAGATGCGCTTCTGGACTGCATTAAAAACAGCGCCATGCGAGATTATGTCAACAGCGGACTGCTGCCGTCAGACTGTATCCATGTCAAAATCCATCCGAACGGGAACAAGGAATATTGTCTCTGGTACCCGCGCTTATACGCAGACATCAGCTACCATGAGACGGCATATCCGAACTTTCCGCTGCCAAGACTGGTCTTTGCGTTCCACGCTGACACAGAGGGTAAGATCAGCGGATGCAGGATGGGCGTTGTCGCGGATGAACGGCCGACAATGAACAGTGTGATGTACCGCTATCCGTTTTCAAACGTCGGCGGTTCCATGGGGACTATTTGCATTGGCAGAAACGCTCTGCCACAATACAAAACGCCGCACGCACTTGCCAGCTTGCCGACATTCCTGCTGTCCATCCCAAATGGAGATCACAGCTTCAATGCGCTGAACAACAAGCTGGGACTGCAATACCGCGATCTTCTGGAGCACCTGAAGGACAAAGACCCGTCGTACTATTATTCCGACGTGCTGATCCCCAACGGAAAGACCTTGAAAGACTTTATTGGAGGGTAACGTATGGCAAAAGACGCAAAAACCATCCGGGAAGAACTGGCCCGGCCATTTGCGCCGGAGGACTTGGAATGGCGGATTCAGGTGACGACGAAGGACAAGACCAGCGGCCTTGCCATTCCGTATGTCACGAACCGCGCCATTCAGGACCGTCTGGATGAAGTCGTGGGGCCGGAGAACTGGTACAACGACTACAAGCCGTGGC
>ENA-OROL01002173-OROL01002173.1-human-gut-metagenome-genome-assembly--contig:-NODE-2173-length-14157-cov-2.572614_pt1 | contig 14157 bp, 15 predicted proteins | sample MGYA00242128_ERZ509048 | MGnify/ENA primary metagenome ERZ509048 (study PRJEB26280, sample SAMEA2338750) | human gut metagenome | biome: human gut; feature: human-associated habitat; material: faeces...
CTCCCGGGGAGAGCATTTTCCCGGGAGATTTTGTGCGTTCAGGAAGTCAGCAGTCGATTACTGCATGCTGCCCCCTGTATAACCGGATCCCTGGCTCATCTGTTTTTCCTGAGCTTCGATCATTTTTTTGACCATATAACCACCGACAGATCCGTTTTGTTTGGATGTCAGGTTACCATTGTAACCATCCGTCAGAGGAACGCCAAGTTCGCTTGCCACTTCCATTTTGAACCTGTCAAGAGCACCTTTTGCTTCCGGTACTGCTGCTGTGTTAGTAGAAGTTTTGGACATGATTGGTTTCCTCCTTGACTTATAGGTTTTTGTGTAACTTGTTGTTACGCTGTTAGTATGTGACGGAAGAAAAAAATAACACTAGAAATTTTTGCAAATACTGGATAACCTTAGATTTTTTGGTATAAACTCACAAAAACAATTGCAGATAACCTAGTGATTTGATATAATAAAGCTAAATTTGGATGAGAGGGCGGGTTAGAGCATGAACATTGGAATTATTGCGCATAACAGCAAAAAAACATTGATTGAAGATTTTTGTATTGCGTATAAAGGAATTTTGGGAAAACATGAAATATACGCAACGGGCACTACCGGCCGGAGAATTGAGGAAGTTACCAATCTGAGAGTGCACAAGTTCCTGGCAGGATCCGTGGGTGGAGACAAACAGTTTATGGCGATGATTGAGAGAAACGCCATGGATCTGGTGATTTTATTTCATAATCCGAATATGACAAGTCCGAAGGAACCGAACGTGTACCAGATTGCAAGCTGCTGTGATCAGTATAATATTCCGTGTGCTACGAATCTGCCAACGGCAGAAGTATTGATCCTGGCACTGGACCGAGGAGATTTAGATTGGAGGAATATGTATAAATAGACTGTCACACGACGGTCTTTTTTTACAGAAAGCATAAAATGAAAAAATTAATTTGTATTTGTATGTCCGTCATGATGATCACATTATCTGGCTGCCAGACATCGGCGAAGACAGGTGGATTTATATCATATGATGAACATTATCAGAAGAATGAAACGGCATTAAAAGAAGATGCATTGAGTGACCGTTGGGAATCCAGAGGTTCTAAGGTAGCGGTTGTATCCAAAGAAAAGGCGGATAATAACGACTATCCAGAAGCCAAGGAAGTTCTGTTGGTTAATAATACAAAGAATAAAGTGATCGTTAGTCAGAAGGTTTTTGACCAGGCTTACCCGGCAAGTACAACAAAGATCATGACAGCATTGCTGACTTTGGAGAATTTAAATTTAAGTCAGGTTGTAACGATCAAACATGACATTACATTCCCTGATGGAGCAGCTGTGGCGATCCACCTGAAGAAAGGGGATAAGATCACAGTGGAAGCATTGTTAAATGCATTGATCATTATGTCAGCCAATGATGCAGCCGTTGCACTTGGAGAGGCAGTGGCTGGAAGTGAAGCAAATTTTGTAAAAATGATGAATAAGAGAGCCAAAGAACTTGGAGCAACCAATACACATTTTGCAAATCCGAATGGACTTCATTTAAGTGATCATTATTCTACAGCGTATGATCTTTATCTGATCTTTAAAGAAGTAGCTAAACATAATGAATTCTTTAATATTGCAGGAAGATCAAGCAGCAGGATTGAATATCTTGGTTCCAAGGGAGAACAAAAGATTTATGATATGGCTTCCACAAACCAGTATATTGCCGGAACATACACACTTCCAAGCCAGGTATATATGATCGGAGGCAAGACTGGTACAACAACACAGGCGGGTTCTTGCCTGATTCTTCTTACAAAGAATAAAGACGGTGAGGAATTCATTTCCGTGGTGTTAAAAGGCGTTACAAAATCAGCTCTTTACCATACAATGACAGATATATTATCAAAGGAAAACTAAGATGGAACGATACAAAGCTTACAGCACACATTTAAAGGAATTATATGGAGAAAAAGTATATAAATTACCAGTTAATCTTCCGGTGACTTGTCCAAACCGCATGGATGGAGATGGGTGCACTTTCTGTGGAGGTGTGGGAACCGGCTTTGAAGCTATGAACAGTGAGGTATCTGTAAGTGAACAGCTGAATGCGACAAAAGGAAAGATCACAAAACGCTATAAAGCAAAGAAATTTATCGCATATTTTCAGAATTATACGAACACATTCCTGCCGGTTGACAAGTTTGAAAAGTATCTGGTAGAAGCAGCACAGACGGAAGATATTGTAGGAATTTCGGTATCCACAAGACCTGACTGTATTACGAAGGAATATTTAGACTGTTTAAAGAAGATTTCTGAAGAATATCAGGTGAAGATCTCTATGGAATATGGACTTCAGACAGTTAATTATAAGACTTTAAACAAGATCGATCGAGGACATACACTGGCAGAATATCTAGATGCTGTGTTAATGACAGCACCATATGGATTTGAAATCTGCACTCATATTATTTTGAATATGCCAGGAGATGACATGACGGATGTGATCGAGACAGCAAAGATTCTTTCTGCACTTCCAGTGCAGATCGTAAAATTACATTCTCTTTATATTCCCAAAGGATCAAAAATGTATGAGGAGTATAAAGAAGGAAAAATAACTCTTTGTGATCCAGAAGAATATCTGGACAGACTGGTAAACTTTATCTGTTATGTACGAAAAGATATGGTGATCGAGCGTCTATTCAGCAGAGTGCCCAAGGAAGATGCATCATTTTCTAACTGGGGCATCAGCTGGTGGAAATTAAAAGATCGATTTGACGAGATCATGGAAACAAATGACTATATGCAAGGATGTAAATTTGACTATTTAAATGGAGCAGCGCTCAGGCGATGGGAGATTTAAGAGATGGCAGCAAAACGAAGACGAACAACAAAAATACATTGGAATATTGGAATGATCATTTTTGTAGTCATATTGGTCTACATCCTGATTAATGTCATCCTGTTTCTAGGCAAGAAAAAGCTGACTGTCTACAAGGTGACGGAAGATAAGATCACCAATACCTTATCGTTTACAGGAATTGCGATCCGTGATGAGGAACTTCTAAAGGCTTCACAAAGCGGTTATATTACCTATTATGTAGAAGAAGGAAAACGGATCAAGAAATCAGGAACGGTCTTTACGGTTGACAAAGATCAGAAGGTTCAGGATGCATTTGTAAGTCAGGTGCAGCAGCTTGAGAAAAATAAAAAAGTGATCGATGATGAAGAGATTCAGCATAAGATCACAGATTATCAGTCTGTATATAGTGATCATAAGTTCAGCACGGTTTATGATCTGAAATATGATCTCAAGAATGCAATCCTCAACTTAAGTGAAGATTCTATGAAAACAGTTATAGAAGCAGTCAAACAAAAGCTTGGGGATACAAGTTTTGAGACACAGAAAAGTACAAGCAGTGGGGTAACACAATTTTATTCTGATGACTTTGACGGTAAGAGCGCAAAAGATATCACAAGCAAGGATTTTGACCAAAGTCAGTATCGTGTTCAGAGGTATAATACGTCCGATAAAGTAAAGAAAGGCAAAGTTGTAGCTAGGATCAACAAAAGCGAAAAATGGCAGATCGTAATTCCACTAGAAGCAGATCAGTATCGGATGTTGAAGGATAAAAGTGAAGTGTCGGTTCGTTTCCTGCAAGATCAGACAACAGCCACAGCAACGGTGGAAGTCGCCAAAAAGGGAAGTTCGTATTTTGGATATCTTAAGTTTAATGATTACGCGGTACGTTATATCAATGAGCGCTACTTAGAAATCGATGTGACGCTTGATTCCTACAAGGGATTAAAGATTCCAAACACATCCATTGTAAAGAAGAAATTCTACCAGGTTCCAGTAAAATACCTTACAAAAGGAGATAACAGTGCGAAAGAACAGTTTACCGTACGTGATACAAGCAACAAAGGCGATGTGACGGTGGAACAAAAGAGCTTTACGATCTATGGAAGAACGAAGGATTACTGTTATCTTGATCCAGAAGAAGTTGGAGAGAACGTAGTGCTTCAGGCAATGGATTCCAAAGATACATTTTTGATTGAGAAAATGAAGACATTAAAAGGAGTTTATTGTACAAATCAGGGATATGCGGATTTCCGTCCAATCGATATTCTGATCGAGAAAGATGATTATTCGATTATTGCAAATGATACTAATCAGGGAGTTAGTCGGTATGATTTCATTGTTCTTGATGGAACAACGATCAAGGAAAACCAGATCATATATTAAGGCATATAAATTTATAAGAATTACAGAAAGAAGGAATTGGATATGTTGATCGAACGCTATAATGAAGTAAAGAAACATGTAGAAGAAGCTTGTAAACGTGTAGGACGTGATCCACGAGAAGTGACAGTGATCGCAGTCAGCAAGACCAAACCATTAGAAATGGTAGAAGAATTAAGAAAAGAAAAAGTACTTGATTTTGGAGAGAATAAGGTACAGGAGATCAGAGATAAGTACGCAAATATCAGTTGGCCGGTAAGATGGCATCTGATCGGACATCTTCAGACCAATAAAATTAAATATATCGTGGATAAAGTAGCATTGATTCATTCTGTAGATTCCATAAAACTTGCACAGGCGATCGATAAAGAAGCTGCAAAGCATGATGTCAAAGAAGTTCCAATTCTGATCCAGGTGAATTTTGCACACGAAGATACCAAATTTGGATTGAATCCAGAAGATGTTTTTGATGTGGTGAAAGAGATTTCTGCCTTAGAACATGTAAAGATCAAAGGGTTAATGCAGATTGCACCATTTGTTGACGATCCAGAAGACAATCGTAAGTATTTCCGTGCGATGAAGCAATTATCTGTTGACATCAACAACAAAAACTTCGATAATGTAGATATGAGTATACTTTCCATGGGAATGACCAATGATTATGAGATCGCAGTAGAAGAAGGTGCGACAATGGTAAGAGTTGGAACGGCAATCTTTGGAGAGAGAAACTATAATATTTAGTGGAGGAAGATCTATGAAAGGTACAGTTGACAAACTGCTGAACTTTATGAAACTATCAGACGATGAAGAGTACGATGAAGAATATGAAGAGTACGAAGACGATGAGGAAGAAGAGGAAGAACCAAGAAGTACTTTCTCCTTCTTTAAGAAGAAAGAGCCTGAAGTAGAAGAAGAAAGCAGTAACAGCAAGATAAGTCAGCCGTTTGATAATACAATTACAGCAAGCAGAGAAGCAAAGAAACGAAGATTTACAAGTACAGGAAGCAAGGTCGTATCTATGAATGGAAGAGGCGTGGAAGTTTATGTAATAAAGCCACAGGATTTTGCAGAAGCACAGACGGCAGCTGATCTTTTAAAAGAAGGAAGAACAGTTGTGATCAATCTGGAAGGTGTAGAACTTACAGTTGCACAGAGAAGTATTGATTTTGTGGGCGGAGCAACTTATGCGATCAATGGATCCTTACAGGCAGTATCAAACAATATTTTTATTGCAGCACCAGACAGTATTGAAGTCAGCGGAGATTTAAAAAGCGAGATCATGAATGAGAATACGATCTCACCACAGTTAAAATAAAAGGTCATGAAGGAAGAAGAGTTATTAAAGAAACGTCTGATTGAATTATGTGAGAAATCATATAATCAGAATATCTATACATATACACACTTTCTGAATGAATATGAACAGAGTATCTATCAGGATATGAAGCAAGAACTTGCTTATACACATCCAATACTTGTTGGAGGGCATAAGCATTTTACAAGGGCAGTGGTGATGTTTGGCTCAGAAGAATTATTTGGTTATCAGGGTGAGGTTCCAGTGGTTTGTGCCAGGATCTCACCTGTTTTTGATAAATTCGCAGAAGAATTAAGCCACAGAGATTATCTTGGAGCATTGATGAACCTTGGAATCGAGAGACATTTGATCGGTGATATCCTGATCGATGGGAGATATGCCTATATTTTCTGTATGGAACATATCATAGGTGTGATCAAAGAACAGCTTGATCATGTAAGACATACACGAGTTTTTGTGGAAGAAGTTTCATGGGAAGAGACCGGATATGTCCAAAAATACAAGAAAAAAGAAGGATTTGTTGCGTCCATGAGGCTGGATGTTCTGGTTTCACAGGCTTTTTCTTTATCCAGGAATATCAGTGAGAAGCTGCTAAAGAGCCAGAAAGTATTTCATAATGGAAAGATGTGTTTATCAGGTGGACAAAAGATCAAACAGGGCGATATCATATCCGTGCGCGGATATGGGAAGTTTCTGGTGGAAGATTTAGGAAAAACATCAAAAAAAGGCCGTCAGTTTATTACGTTGGCGATCTTTCAATAGGAGGATATATGATTACACCAGTTGAAGTATTAGGAAAAGAACTAAAAAGAGGCTTTGGATATAAAGCAGTCGAAGTCGACGAATTCTTAGAAGAACTAGCGAAAGACTATGAGAAAGTTTATAAAGAAAACAACGAACTGCGAGAGAAAGTATCTGCATTGACAGAGAACTTAAGCCATTACCGCACGATCGAAGAATCCTTAAAGAGAGCATTGGTTCTTGCGGAAGAGACATCCAAAGAGACAATTGAGAATGCAAACAATAAAGCACAGGCATTAGAAGCAGAAGCATCCCGTAATGCAAAACAGTTGGTATCAGAGGCAGAGGATCAGGCAGAGAAGATCTTAACAAGTGCGAAAGAAGACTTTAAAGAAGAGAAAGAACAGCATGAAAAGACGATTGAGAATTATCAGAAGCTGATCCGTAAACTGGAAAGTGATTATCAGAGCTACAAAGCCAGAATGAAGCAGTTTATCAATGGGCAGATGGATATTTTAGATAATCCCGTTTATGAGATGGAATTCGAAATTGCAGGATGTGAGCAGACAGATGGAGATGAAGAAGATGAACAGCAAAAACAATTTGGAAATGAACAATAAGATTGAGATCTGCAATGAAGGAAAGAAAGCATATGATATCGTATTAAGAGATTCCTTTGCAGACCTCCTGGACCAGATGGAATTCCTTGAAATTGAGAAGAAAAAAGTCTGTATTGTGACAGAAAGCAATGTTGCACCAATCTATTTAAAAGAAGTTTGTGAACTGATCTCATCCAAGGCTTCCAAAACGATCACATTCAGTTTTGAAGCCGGGGAAAAACATAAGCAGTTAAAGACGATCGAAGCATTATATGAAGAACTGATCATCAATCATTTTGACCGACAGGATCTGTTGATTGCTCTAGGTGGAGGAGTTGTCGGGGACATGACAGGATATGCTGCTGCAACATATCTTCGAGGCATTGATTTTGTACAGGTTCCAACAACACTTCTATCTCAGGTTGACAGCAGTATCGGTGGAAAGACTGGTGTTGATTTCTTACAGTATAAGAACATGGTTGGGGCTTTCCATCAGCCAAAACTTGTATACATCAATACAACAACCTTAAAATCTCTGCCAGAGAGAGAATATTTCTCTGGAATGGGAGAAGTGATCAAACACGGATTGATCAAAGATGCCGATTATTATGAATGGATCAAAGAAAATATAGATGCGATCAAGGCAAGAGAGCATGAAGCAGTGAAAGAAATGATCTATCAAAGCTGTCTGATCAAAGGCGGTGTGGTAGAACGTGATCCAAAGGAAAAGGGTGAGAGAGCGCTATTAAACTTTGGACATACTTTAGGGCATGCGATCGAGAAACTAAAGGATTTTACATGGCTTCATGGAGAGTGTGTGTCAGTTGGGTGCTGTCTGGCAGCAGAGATTTCTTGTATAAAAGGGAATATCAGTAAAGAAGAAGTTGATGATATCAAAGGTGTTTTTGAAGCATTTGATATGAATGGAGATATCAGTGAACTTTCAGCGGATGATATTGTAAAAACAACCAAATCCGATAAGAAGATGGTCGGAGATAAGATTAAGTTTGTATTGTTAAGATCTGTCGGAGATGCATATATTGATATGAGCGTGACGGATGATGAAATGAAACAAGTATTACAGGGATAAGTTTTTAAGGACGAGACATGAAGAAACAGATTCGTATTTATATATATATCATAGGGCTGATCTTGATCGATCAGTTAAGTAAAGTCTGGGCATTATCTGCACTTCGAGGTACAGAAGGGATCGCTGTGATTCCCAATGTATTTGAACTTTCTTATCTGGAGAATCGAGGGGCGGCTTTTGGAATCCTTCAGGATCATCAGATTTTCTTTGTATTGATCACAGTAGCTGCTGCAGTGATCTTAACATGGATCTATCGGAGAATACCACAGACGAAGAAATATATACCACTTCGTATCAGTTATGCATTGATCATGGCAGGAGCGTTTGGAAAGAGTATTCAGGGGATATGTGGTTGATTTCTTTTATTTTAAATGGATTGATTTTCCAGTCTTTAATGTTGCAGATATTTATGTGACCGTAACAATGATATTACTTTTGATCTTGATCTTATTTTTCTATAAGGAAGAAGATCTTGATTTTCTTAACAGGAAAGGAAAACATGGACGAGACAATAGAAATTAAAGTGACAAGTGAAATGGCAGGCAAGCGTCTGGATGTGGTGCTTTCGGAGCAGTGCAGCGATCTTACGAGAAGTTATATCAATAAATTGTGTAAGGAAGAACGTGCAGCATTAAATGGCAAGACTTCCAAAGGCAATAAGAAGTGTAAAGAAGGAGATGTGATCACCTTACAGGTTCCAGAACCGACAGAACTTGAGATTTTGCCAGAGGAGATGAATCTTGATATTGTCTATGAAGATCAGGATGTTATTTTGATCAATAAGCCCAAAGGCATGGTAGTGCATCCGGCAGCAGGACATTACAGTGGTACGCTGGTCAATGGATTGATGGCACATTGTAAGGATGATCTGTCAGGAATTAACGGAGTGTTAAGGCCTGGAATCGTGCATCGTATTGATAAAGACACAACAGGGATCCTGATCGTCTGTAAGAACGATATGGCACACCAAAGCATTGCCAAGCAGTTATATGATCATTCGATCACAAGAAAATATCATGCGATCGTTTATGGAAATATCAAGGAAGAAGAAGGGACAGTCAATGCACCGATCGGAAGAAGCTTAAAAGACCGAAAGAAGATGGGAATCGTCATGGATGGAAAACATGCAGTGACGCATTATAAGGTATTAAAACGTCTAAAGAAAGGTTTTACTTATATCGAATGTCAATTAGAGACAGGAAGGACCCATCAGATCCGTGTGCATATGGCATCGATCAAGCATCCATTGCTAGGAGATGATGTCTATGGACCAAAGAAGTCAAAGTATACACTGGAAGGGCAGTGTCTTCATGCGAAGGTCCTTGGATTCGTACATCCAAGAACTGGAGAATATATGGAGTTTGAAGTGCCTTTGCCAGAGTATTTTGAAAAATTACTGAACAAGCTGGATAATTAGAACAATCATAGGAGGAAAAACGGAATGAAACTTGGATTTATCGGATGTGGAAATATGGCACAAGCAATGATCACTGGAATTTTGACACAGAAAGTCGTAAGTCCACAGGAATTGATCGTATCCAATCCACGAGAAGAAAAAACAGCGAAACTAAAAGATGAATTTGGAATCATTACAACAACAGACAACAAAGAAGTGGCAAAACAATCAGATATTTTGGTGTTATCTGTAAAGCCACAGGTATACCCGGCTGTGATCAAAGAAATCAGAGATGAAGTAAGCTCAGAACAGATCATCGTAACGATCGCAGCAGGTGTTTCTATGGAAGCAGCAGAACGTCAATTTGGAAAAGAAGTTAAGATCGTACGTGTGATGCCAAATACGCCAGCTCTGGTAGGAGAAGGAATGTCAGGACTATGCTGTAATGAATATGTAACGGAAGAAGAGTTTGACCTGGTACATAAGATTTTTGAAAGTTTTGGAAAAGCGGAAAAGATCACAGAGAATCTAATGGATGCCGTTGTTGGAGTCAGTGGAAGTGGTCCAGCCTATGTTTATATGTTTATTGAGGCAATGGCGGATGCAGCAGTTGCACAGGGACTGCCAAGAAAGCAGGCATATACATTCGCTGCACAGACATTACTAGGAAGTGCAAAGATGGTTCTTGAGACAGGACAGCATCCAGGAGAATTAAAAGATGCTGTATGTTCTCCAGCAGGAACAACGATCGAAGCGGTTAACGTTCTTGAGAAAAAAGGAATGAGAAGTGCAGTGATCGAAGCTGTGACTGCAGCAGCAAAGAAAAACCATCAATTAGGAAAAAAGAAAGAAAAATAAAAAAGTTCTTTACAAATCATAGAAACCTATGATATTCTATAAAAGTTAGTGAAACCGATACTCAGATTTGGGCACTCCAACCCTTTCCTGGTATCTGGCGATCAATAGAATTCAAGGAGGAAAACACAATGATTTCATCAGAAAAGAAAGCAGAAATCGTAGCTAAATACGGTAAAGACGCAAAAGATACAGGTTCACCAGAGGTTCAGGTAGCAATCTTAACAGCTAGAATCAACGAACTTCAGGATCACTTCAATCAGCATCCAAAAGATCATCATTCAAGAAGAGGACTTCTTAAGATGGTTGGTAAGAGACGTAACTTATTAGCTTACTTAAAGAGCAAAGATGTTGAAAGATATCGTTCATTAATCGAAAAATTAGGATTAAGAAAATAATCTTATCAATGAAGATATTGAAACTGCCGCATGGAATGTCATGCGGCAGTTTTTTATTGCATAGGAAATTTCGATGAAATCGCCAATAAAATAAAAATCATCTGGTTTTTTTAAACAAACCATGCTATACTAACTAAGTTACTGAGGCGTTTTCCGAGACTGCTGAAAAGCTTATTACAACATGAAGGAAGACAAGTAGTCGGTTTTTCAGTTGTTTCGGCGCCTTAAGACAAAAAATATAAAGGAGACGAACTATGACAAAACAGTTTAGTATGGAACTTGCAGGACGTACACTGATGGTAGAAGTTGGACGTGTTGCAGCACAGGCAAACGGTGCAGCATTTATGCACTACGGTGATACTGTTGTATTATCTACAGCAACAGCATCTGAAAAGCCAAGAGATGGAATTGATTTCTTCCCATTAAGTGTAGAATATGAAGAGAAATTATACGCAGTAGGTAAGATCCCAGGTGGATATTTAAAGAGAGAAGGAAAACCTTCTGAGAATGCAATTCTTACAGACCGTGTGATTGATCGCCCAATGAGACCACTGTTTCCAAAAGACTACAGAAATGACGTTGCATTAAACAACTTAGTTATGTCTGTAGATCCAGATTGCAGCCCAGAACTTACAGCAATGCTTGGTTCTGCGATCGCAACAGCAATTTCAGATATCCCATTTGACGGGCCTACAGCATCTACAATGGTAGGACTGATCGATGGAGAATTCGTGATCAACCCAACTTCTGCACAGAAAGAAGTTTCTGATCTTGCATTAACTGTTGCATCTACAAGAGAAAAGGTAATCATGATTGAAGCCGGAGCAAATGAAGTACCGGAAGCTAAGATGCTCGAAGCCATCTTCGCGGCGCATGAAGTGAATCAGAAAGTCATCGCATTCATCGACCAGATTGTTGCAGAATGTGGAAAACCAAAACATGATTATGTAAGCTTTGCAGTACCGGAAGAACTCTTTGAAGCGATTCAGAAGATCGTAACACCGGAAGAGATGGAAGTTGCCGTATTCTCCGATGACAAACAGACAAGAGAAGAAAATATCCGTGAGATCACAGCAAGACTTCAGGATGCATTTGCAGACAATGAAGAATGGCTGGCAGTTCTCGGCGAGGCTGTATACCAGTACCAGAAGAAGACTGTACGTAAGATGATCCTCAAAGATCACAAACGTCCGGACGGCCGTGAGATCAGACAGATCCGTCCGCTGGCTGCAGAGACAGATATCATCCCGAGAGTTCATGGTTCTGCCATGTTCACAAGAGGACAGACTCAGATCTGTACCGTTACCACACTGGCTCCTCTTACAGAGGCACAGCGTCTTGACGGACTGGATGAGTTTGAGACATCCAAGAGATATATGCATCACTACAACTTCCCGTCCTACTCTGTAGGAGAGACAAGACCTTCCAGAGGACCGGGACGCCGTGAGATCGGCCACGGAGCACTTGCTGAGAGAGCACTGGTACCGGTACTTCCTACAGAAGAGGAGTTCCCGTATGCAATCCGTACCGTATCTGAGACATTTGAGTCCAACGGTTCCACATCCCAGGCAAGTATCTGTGCATCTACCATGTCACTGATGGCTGCCGGTGTACCGATCAAGAAACCGGTTGCAGGTATTTCCTGTGGATTGGTAACCGGTGATACAGACGATGAATATCTGGTATTGACAGATATTCAGGGCTTAGAGGATTTCTTCGGTGACATGGACTTTAAGGTGGCAGGTACCAAAGATGGTATTACAGCGATCCAGATGGATATTAAGATTCATGGACTTACAAGACCAATCGTTGAGGAGGCAATTCGCCGCACACGTGAGGCAAGAATGTACATTTTGAATGAGGTTATGCTTCCGGCAATCGGTGCACCTCGTGAGAAAGTGGGCACATATGCTCCGAAGATCGTTCAGATTCAGATCGATCCGCAGAAGATTGGCGATGTTGTTGGTCAGCGCGGTAAGACGATCAATACATTGATCGAGCGTACCGGTGTGAAGATCGATATTACAGATGACGGTTCCGTTTCTGTTTGTGGCGAAGATGAAGCGATGATGCAGGAGGCAATTCGCTTGATCCAGATCATCACAACAGATTATTATGAGGGACAGATCTTAGAGGGTGATGTTGTCAGCATCAAGGAGTTCGGTGCATTTGTTGAGTTCGCTCCGGGCAAAGAAGGAATGGTTCACATTTCTAAGATTGCAAATGAGCGTATCAATCATGTTGAGGATGTTCTTACCCTTGGAGATCATGTAAAAGTGGTATGCTTAGGTAAGGATAAGATGGGACGTACCAGCTTCAGCATTAAAGATGTAAAAGATCAGTTATAATCTTTTATTTATGCAGTAGATTGTAAGGATTGTCATAGGATGTTCGTATGGCAATCCTTTTTCTATAGTTGAGGAGAAACGAAGATGGATACAAAATCTCATAAAATTGCAGGCGTAGGAGTGTTAGTGGCTCTTGCTATGGTCCTTAGCTATTTGGAATCATTGATACCTATATCATTAGGTATTCCCGGAATTAAGCTTGGATTATCGAATGTGGTAACACTATTTGCGTTGTATCAGTTCGGTGGTGGGATAGCATTCGGAGTGGCTGTCTGCCGTATTGTACTATGTGGGGTCACTTTTGGCAGTTTGTCTACGATGCTGTATAGCTTTGCGGGGGGATTACTTAGTTTTGCAGTTATGTTTGTTTTGAAAAAAACAGAAAAGTTTTCGATATATGGGATCAGCATTGCCGGCGGCGTGATGCACAATGTCGGGCAGCTTTTGGTTGCGGCATACGTGATGCAGACTGCAAAAATTATTTATTATATGCCGGTTATTTTGCCGGTTATTTTGCCGGTTAATTATTTGTACTAACTCGCAAAGCACAGCTATAATAAATATTTTTTAATTGTACAATTTATTGTATCAATTTTATAAAATATGTCAACAGAATACCACAATTTCCCAAAATTGTATAAAAAAAGAAGAAATATTACTTTTCTTCAGTTTTCTTAGTACTTTTAGTAGTTGTTTTTTTAGCAGCTGGTTTCTTTTCACTAGCAGCCTTTTTAGCAGTAGTCTTAGTTTCTTTAACTTCTTCTTTAACTACTACTTTCTTTGGAGTATAAGTTTTACCATTTAATGCATCTTTAGCAATTACTACTAAATCAGCAAATGCTTTAGGATTATCTATAGCTAATTCACTAAGCATTTTTCTATTAACAGTAACTCCTGCTTTATTTAATCCATCAATAAATCTAGAGTAAGAGATTTCATTTTCTCTACATCCAGCATTGATTCTTGTGATCCATAATTTTCTAAAGTTTCTCTTGTTTTGCTTTCTATCTCTAAATGCATAAACTCCAGAATGCATAACTTGCTCATGAGCAGTTTTATATAATCTATGTTTACTACCAAAGTAACCTTTTGCTTCTTTTAAAACTTTTTTTCTTCTAGCACGTGCAACAGTGCCACCTTTAACTCTTGTCATTACTATCCTCCTATATTATATCTTTAATTCTCTTGTAGTC
>ENA-OROL01002186-OROL01002186.1-human-gut-metagenome-genome-assembly--contig:-NODE-2186-length-14124-cov-4.868718_pt1 | contig 14124 bp, 12 predicted proteins | sample MGYA00242128_ERZ509048 | MGnify/ENA primary metagenome ERZ509048 (study PRJEB26280, sample SAMEA2338750) | human gut metagenome | biome: human gut; feature: human-associated habitat; material: faeces...
CCTCGGGCAGAATGAAGAAGTCGGCCTTCAGGCGCGAATCGAGCGGCTCAATCACGCCGAGCGGACCGGCGGTCTGGTACGTGCCCACCACGCTTATAGCTGCGCGCTCAACCACGCCCTCGATCACGGCGCGACGCTCACCGTGCGGGCTGTTCTTAATGCTCACGGCAACGGTATCGCCGTCCATGATCTCACGCTTGCCACGACCCATGACCTTGTAGTCGCCGTTTTCGGTTACAACGTAGGCACTGTGCTCATGGAGCTGCACGCGCCCGGTCAGGCTCGGACGGCGTTCGCTGCGCACCGGCCCGCGCTTATTGCGAGCTCCACGCTTATGCTTGTTATTGCGCCCCATGGCGCCTCCTAACTATCGATTGCCGTTTACATCCCAAGAGTCTACCCAAATGATCCCTAGGGGACAAAAAACGGGCCGCCCCATAAGAGACGACCCGTTGGAAGGGATGAATTCCAGGCATGCCTACACGCGCAGGTAGCGGCGCATGGCGATGGCAGAACCAAAGAGACCGATAATCACGCCGACCAGAATCAGTGCAGCATAGGTCACCAGGTAGTACTGCATCGGCAGGGCAAACGACATCCAGCCGATGCTCTCCTGCAGACGCGGAATCATCAGATTGCGCAGCAGCTCCAGAACGCCGATGGAAAGCAGCGAGCCCAAAATGGCCTGCAGTACGCCCTCGGTGATAAACGGGCCGCGAATGAAGCCGTTGCTGGCGCCGACCAGACGCATAATCGCAATCTCACGACGACGCGCCGTGATGGATAGGCGAATCGTGTTGTTGATGAAGATGAAAGCGATAAAGGTCAGAAGGCCAACGAGCACCACGGCGGCGATGCGGATGTAGTTGGTCACCTGGAACAGGCGGCTCACTTCCTCCTGGCCGTACAACACGCTCGCGTTGACGTCGCCGTCATCCGCGATCTTCTGGAAATCGGCATCCTTCTTGAGCTTTTTGGCCGTGCTCTCGACCTTGGACGGATCGTCCATCTCAATTGCAAACGAAGCCGGCAGCGGGTTCTGGCCATCGAGCGCGCTCATGGTGGCGTCGGCGTTGCCCGACATCTTGCTTGTATACTCGGCCAGCGCGTCGTCCTTGTCCTTATAGGTCACGGACTTGACGTTATTCCACGTCTTAAGCTCGGCCTCAAAAGCCTGAACATCGGCCTGATCGGCGTCATCGCTAATGAACGCGTTGATGACAACCTGATCCTCGACGGTGCCGATCACGGAGTTCAGCATCGCGGAGCCCATGATGAACAGGCCGATGATAAACAGCGAAAGGAAGATCGTGATGACGGCGCCGAGCGAGGTAGTCCAGTTACGGAAGAAGTGGCTGATTGCCTCTTTGAAGGAGTAGCCCACGTTAGTTGGTGCCATAGTTGCCGTAACCTCCCCTCTCCTGGTCGCGAATAACGTGGCCGCCCTCGAGGGCGATCACGCGACGGTGCATGCTATCGACCATCTCGCGGTCGTGCGTGGCGACGATCACGGTGGTGCCGGTGCGGTTAATACGCTCGAGCAGCTTCATGATGCCCAGCGAGATCGCCGGGTCGAGGTTACCCGTGGGCTCGTCGCAGATCAGCAGCGGCGGGCGGTTGACCATAGCGCGGGCGACGGCAACGCGCTGCTGCTCGCCACCGGAAAGCTGGTCGGGCAGCGAGTCCATCTGATCGGCCAGACCGACCAGACGCAGCACCTCGGGCACCTGGCTGCGAATGACGCCCTTGGGCTTGCCGATGCACTGCAGGGCAAACGCCACGTTTTCGTAGGCGGTCTTTTGCGGCAGAAGCTTAAAGTCCTGGAACACGGCGCCAATCTGGCGGCGCAGGAACGGAACCTTGCGGTTCTTGATCTTCATGAGGTCCTGACCGGCAACCAGGATGCGGCCGCTCGTCGGCTTGACGTCGCGGTTGAGCGTCGACAGCAGCGTGGTCTTACCCGAGCCGGAGTGACCGACCAGGAAGACGAACTCGCCCGGATAGATCTCGATGTTGATGTCGTCGAGTGCAGGCTTGTTGGGCTGTGCCGGATAGATTTTGGTGACATGCTCCATAAGGATAACGGGCTCGACACCGGCCTGCTTGGCCATCTTCTTGCGGCTGGCCTGGGGATCGATGGGCGCAAACACCGACGTAAAATCGGGGTTGTTGAGCGCGTTATCGAGGCTTGCGACCTCGGCGGCCTGATCGCTCTCGACCACCGGGGCAGCAGGCTGCGTGGGGTCGGGAATAGCGGCAAAGAGACCGGACTGCGCAGGCTGAGGAGCCGGCGTCGCAGGGGCCAAGGGGTCGGGAATGCCGGCCATGGTAGGCTGCGGCGTGGCGGCACCAGCCTGAGGCTGCTCCACGCGAGCGGTCACGGCCTGAACGGGCTCAAAACCCGCCGTGCCGGAAAGCGCGACATCGCTGGTGGGATTGTAGGCAAAGGGATCGGATGCCGGCTGTGCCCGATCTGCCGGCTGCACGAACAGCCGCGCCGGGCCGCCGATTTTAAAGGTACAATGCGCCGCCAGCGGCTCGTTTTCTTTATAAGCAATGCCTGCTGCGGTCAGCAGCTGCTTGAGTTGTTCCATAGGGTCAGGCTCCTTTTTATAGAGAGTTTCAGTCCATTTTGTCATCCAGTCCCAGCCGGATCAGCAGCTCCTTGGCTGCGTTATAGCCCATCTTCTTCTGGCGGTTATTGATGGCTGCGGTCTCCAGCACCACAGCCAGATTACGGCCGGGAGAGACCGGGATGCTGGTGCTGGGAATGCTCACGCCCAGAATGTCGTAGTATTCGCTTTCCAGACCGGTGCGCTGGTAGTTCTTGGTGGGGTCCCACGCTTCCAGCTGCACCACCAGATCCAAGCTTTCGCTCAGCTTGACAGCACCCACACCGTACACACGAGCCACGTTGACGATGCCAATGCCGCGCAGTTCGATGAAGTGGCGGATATTTTCCGGTGCAGTGCCCATGATCTGACGGTTGGACACCTTGCGCAGCTCCACGGCATCATCTGCCACCAGACGGTGGCCGCGCTTGACCAGCTCAATGGCCAGCTCGCTTTTGCCGATGCCGCTGTCGCCAAGGATCAGGATGCCCTCGCCGTACACCTCCACCAGCACGCCGTGCCGGGTGATGCGGGGCGCAAGCTCCAGATTCAGCACGCTGATCAGGCTGCCCATCAGCGTGCAGGTAGTCTCGTTGGAGCGCAGCAGGGCGACCGCGTGCTTCTGCGCCAGCTCCTGCATCTCCGGGAAGGGCGCCAGCTCCTCGCTGCGGCAGACGATGACCGCCGGGGGCTGCTGCCGGAACAGCTGCTCCAGCGCTTCGTAGCGCTTTTCTGCCGTCAGACCGGACAGAAAGTTCATCTCTGCCAGACCCATGATCTGCAGGCGGAGCTTATCGAAGTAATCATAGTAGCCCGCCAGAAACAGACCCGGGCGGTTGACCTCAGCGATCTCCACACTGATCTCATCCAGCGCCCGGGGGGTGTATACCACTTCCATGCTGACGCGGTCGGTCAGCGTTTTAAGCGAAACATTGAACGTACCCATCCTGGTTCCTCCTGTATCCTATTGCCGCGCCGTGCTGCGGGCACTCTTATTCTTATTATAATAAAATTTGGCGTCAAATACAACGCCCGGGGCGCTGTTTTTGTACTGCAGGCAGGAAACCGACGCTGCATCGCTGCCCGTGCACAGGATTTTTACATTTTTCTTACTTTACATGGGTTTTACATTTCGTCGATTTCAAATTTTACATTATTTTTCTATACTTAAAGCACAGGAGAAAAACACGTCAAGATAAAGTGAGGAAAACACTTATGACCATTTTTAATGTCTTTTCGCTGCTGGGAGGTCTGGCCCTGTTTTTGTTCGGTATGGACATCATGGGCAAGGCACTGGAAAAGCAGGCCGGCGGCCAGCTGCAAAAAATTCTCAGCAAACTGACCGATAACCCCCTCAAGGGCTTTTTTCTGGGTCTGTGCGTGACTGCCGTCATCCAGAGTTCCAGCGCTACCACCGTTATGGTGGTGGGTTTTGTCAACAGTGGCATCATGGAGCTGCATCAGGCCATTGGCGTGATCATGGGCAGCAACGTGGGCACTACCGTGACCAGCTGGATCTTGAGCCTTTCCGGTTTGCAGGGCGACAGCCTGTTCATCCAGCTGCTCAAACCTACTTCTTTCAGCCCGGTGCTTGCATTTATCGGCATTTTGCTGTATATGTGTAAGAGTGAGAAGAAAAAAGGCGTGGGCACTATCCTTATCGGCTTTGCCGTGCTGATGACCGGCATGACCACCATGTCCAACGCGGTGTTGCCGCTGCAGAACGAGGCATGGTTCACCAGTCTGTTCACCCGCTTCTCCAACCCCCTGCTGGGCGTTCTGGTGGGCGCACTGGTCACCGGCATCATCCAGAGCTCCAGCGCCAGCGTGGGCATCCTGCAGGCACTGAGCGCCACCGGTGTGATCACCTACGGCAGTGCCATCCCCATCATCATGGGTCAGAACATCGGTACCTGTGTGACCGCACTGCTGTCCTCGGTGGGTGCCAACAAAAACGCCCGCCGCGCCGCTATGGTGCACCTGTACTTCAACATCATCGGTGTGACCATCTTCCTGTTCGGGTTCTACGGGCTCAACGCTGTCTGCCACTTTGCCTTTGTGAATACCACCATTGAGGCCTGGGGCATCGCAATCGTGCACTCGGTGTTCAACATTCTGGCCACTGTCATTCTGCTGCCCTTTGCCACTGGGCTGGAAAAGCTGGCTATCCTGACTATTCCCGATTCCCCGGAAAAAGAGGAGTTTGCTCTGCTGGATGACCGTCTGCTGAACACCCCTGCTATGGCTGTGGAGCGTGCCCGTGCCGCTACCGCCGAAATGGCAGAACTTGCCCGGGTGGGCGTGGTGCAGGCCATGAGCCTGACCCATGAATGGAGCGACGAGCTAGCCCAGAAGGTGCGGGACGAGGAGTGCCGGGTGGACCGGTACGAGGACGCGCTGGGCACTTATCTGGTCAAGCTGTCCAGCCGGGAACTGAACCACGCCGACAGCCAGAGCGTGAACACCCTGCTGCACACCATCAGCGATTTTGAGCGCATCAGCGACCATTCCGTTAACCTGCTGGAATCTGCCGAGGAGATGCACCAGAAGGAGATTCACTTCTCCAAGGATGCACAGGAGGAGCTGCAGGTGCTGGAGGATGCGGTGCAGGATACCCTGAGCCGCACTACCGATGCCTTCCGCAAGAGCGATCTGCACCTTGCTTCTAAGGTGGAGCCGCTGGAGGCTGTGGTCAACGAGCTGGTGCGTGCCATCAAGGCGCGGCACGTTGCCCGCCTGCAGGCCGGCAGCTGCTCCATCGAGTACGGTTTTGTGCTGGACGATCTGCTGACCAACTACGAGCGTGTGTGCGACCATTGCAGCAACGTGGCGGTTGCACAGATCGAGGTGGCGCAGGACAGCTTTGACACCCACGCCTACCTGAACGACCTGCGCCACGGCAACGACACCAAGGAAAGCGAAGAATTCCATCGCCGTCTGGGCCGCTACCGTGAGCGGTATCTGTTCCCGGACGGACAGACTGCTGAGGAGAATTGAGTTATGATCTATATCGTAGAGGACGACGCTTCCATCCGGGAACTGGAGCAGTATGCCCTGCAATCCAATGGCTACGAGGTGCAGGGCTTTGAAAGCGCAGAGCCCTTCTGGCAGGCTATGCGTGCCGCCGAGCCGGAACTTGTGATCTTAGACGTGATGCTGCCCGGCGAGGATGGCTTTTCCATCCTGAAAAAGCTGCGCAATACCCCTTCCCTGCGCAAACTGCCCATCATTATGGTCACTGCAAAATCCAGCGAGCTGGACACCGTGCGCGGGCTGGACTGCGGCGCAGATGATTACATTGCAAAGCCCTTTGGCATTATGGAGTTTCTCAGCCGGGTGCGGGTGGCGCTGCGGCGCTCCGCCCCGGAGGTAAGGCCAGACGTACTGGTTTTCCATGAGATCCAGCTGGATAATGCCCGCCACAGCGTTACGGTAAACAGCACCCCTGTGGAGCTAACCTACAAAGAATACTGCCTGCTGCGGCTGTTGCTGGAAAACACCAGTCTGGTGGTGACCCGCGAGACCATTTTGCAGGTGGTGTGGGGCACCGACATCTCGGTGGAGAGCCGTACCGTGGATATGCACATCCGCACCCTGCGCAAAAAGCTGGGCGACGCGGGGCGTTACATCTGCACCGTGCGCAAGGTGGGCTACAAGCTGACCGATGAGGAGGCCGAAGAAGAATGAAGCTGCGCAGCATGGAAGAAAAAATCAGCTACCGGTTGTTCCTGATGGGCTTTCTAGGGCTTATATTCACCGCAGCGCTGTGCATTTTTGTATTCCATAAAGCCTTTACGGCGCAGGCGTGGTCGGGGCTGGAGCGCGAGAGCGACCTTGTGCGCGCCGGGTACGAGCAGACCGGAGACCCCGCGCAGCTGAGTGCCTTTGTGACCGATGATCTGCGCGTGACGCTGATCAGTCAGGACGGCAGCGTACTGTTTGAATCTGCCACCGACCAGCCTATGGAAAATCATCTGACCCGCCCGGAGATCCGCGATGCCATTGCAAACGGCGAGGGACGGAACATCCGCGATTCCCAGACCATGGGCTACGAGACCTATTACTACGCGCTCCGGCTTTCCGGCGGGGACGTGCTGCGCGTGGCGCAGGACGCCGAGACCGTATGGTCTATCTACGACTCCACTATCCCGGCCATTGTACTGAGCTGTGTAGCGCTGATGCTGGCCGCTGCGGTGCTGGCTGCTCTGCTGACCAAGGCATTGGTACAGCCGGTGCTGAACATGACCGAAGATCTGGATCATATTCAGGAAAACGTGCCCTACCGGGAGCTGATTCCCTTTGCGGAGAGCATCCATTCTGACCGCATCCTGCGGGAAAACAACGAGAAGATGCGGCAGGAGTTTACCGCCAATGTCAGCCACGAGCTCAAGACCCCGCTGACCAGTATTTCCGGCTATGCAGAGCTGATCGAGACCGGCATTGCAAAGCCGGAGGATGTGCCGGATTTCGGCCGCAAGATCCACAGCGAAGCCACCCGCATGATCCAGCTGGTCAACGACATTTTGCAGCTTTCCAAACTGGATACCGTAAGCGAGACCGGGGACACCCCGGTGATGGAAACGGTAGACCTTTTGGATGTGGCCAAGGAATGCGTGGAGCGCCAGAAACTGAATGCACGCCGCGCTTATATCTCCCTGACCTATCTGGGCGAGAGTGCCCCGGTGCTGGGCAGCCGCGCGCTGCTGGATGAACTGTGCCAGAACCTGTGCGACAACGCCATCCGCTACAACCGCCCGGGCGGCAAGGTGCAGATCATTACCGCTTGCAGCCGGGACGGGCACTGCTCCCTGACCGTAACAGATAACGGCATCGGCATCCCGCGGGAGGCACAGTCCAGCGTGTTCGAGCGCTTCTACCGGGTGGATAAGAGCCGCAGCAAAGCCACCGGCGGCACCGGACTTGGGCTTGCCATCGTCAAGCACATTGCCCGCATCCACAATGCCCGCATCAAGCTGGAAAGTCAGGTAGACGTTGGAACCACCATCACCGTTACCTTCCCCACTGCCTCTTAATACAGCATGAAATGCACGTCTGTCCGCAATTGCGGGCAGGCGTTTTTTGTTGGGTCAAAACTTGCGCCGCTGCCGTCCCGCAGCGCTGCCCGGGCTTGCAGGTGCAGCACATCCACGCCCTGCTGCCAGCAGCCTTGCAAAAGCGCCGTGCACTGCGCCGCAAGCTGTTGCTGCTGCGCCTGCGTGGGCAGCGGGCTGTGGGCGGCACGCTGACAGTCCAGCCGCACAAGTACCTGCGCCTTTTGCAGGGTAACTGAAACGGTGCAGCGCCGGATGCCAATGCGCTCCCCTTCCAGCCAGAGCTGCCGGGTGCCGCCTTGTTCGGTAAGCAGACGGTACACCTCGGCCTGCTCCGGGGACAAAAGCGTATTACCCACCACAGTGTGCAGAACACCGCCCTTCTGTACGGTCACCTCTTCCGCGCTCCACCCGAGAACCGGCAGAAGCCCCTGCTCTGTGTGCTCATACAGCCGGGGCGCGGTGGGCGCTGCGGCCTTTAGCTGTGCCATCAGGGCGTCCGGTAAAGCGGCCTGTGCGGCAAGGCGGTCTATCTCCCCTTCGGCGCAAAGCAGCCTTGCCGCCGTGCGTCCGCAGCCGCGCCGCAGCACCAGCTGCTCGTACTCTGTTAATAAGGACTCTTCCGCTTTAGACAGCAGCAGGTAATCACACAGGCGGTAGCTTGCGGTTTGGGGCAGTGCCTGCTCTGCCGCATCCAGTGCCCGCTCCATCGTTTGGCCCTCTGCCTGCACAAACTGCAATGCAGCAGTGGCATCGGCAGCATCAGCGGCGGCCTGCGGTGCCTGATAAAGCAGCCCTGCCTGATACCCCTGTTCGGTCTGTGCCAGATACACTGCCCGCACCATGCTTTTCTCGGTGCTCTCGCACCGCAGGAACAAAAGGCACCACCCTGTCAGCAGTAAAAACAGCAGCGGCTTGTAAGATTTTGCATTTCTCATGGCTGCACCTCAGCTTCCGGCTGCTGCCAGAGCAAGCGGATGGCGGCACACAGCATGGCCGTCCGGTAGACAGCACACAGCAGCCACAGCAGCAAAAGCAGCGCATCCATGCGGGAAAAGCTGCCGCCGCTCCACGCCCGCAGCAGCTCCAACCGGGGGTATGCGCCGCTTCCAAACAGCAAAGCGCCGCCCAGCAAGGCCGCCGCCTGCACCGCAAAGCCCCATACCGGCAGCCAGACCGTGCGGCGAGCAGACCGCGTGCTGCACAAAAGGGCTCCGGCAAAGTATTCTGCATAGACCGGTACGCTCCAGTTTGTTCCAGTCGGCTGTGCCGGGGTGAACAACCGGTACCAGTGCAGCTGTCCTGCAAGCCCAAGCAGGCAGATAACGCCGCTCACGGCGGAAAACCACCACAGCACCCGCGCCGAGGCGTTCCAGCTTGCGGGGCGGATACCCCACCCCGCCCAGAGCAGCAGCGGCAGAAAACCCAGCAGCGCCATGGAGGAAAACTCTGCCGCGCACAGCCCTTGTGCCTGCACGATGATGTGTGCCAGCTCCATAAAAAGCCCTGCTGTCAATGCCAACCGTACCGCGAAGGAGGGTGCTTTGTTCAACAGCGCCGCCGCAACCAGCGCTGAAAGAATGCACAGGCACACCGTGCTGACTGCGCCCAGCCACAGTGCCCGGCGCACCGGGACACCCTGCGGGATGCCATCTGCCAGCGCTGCCGTGACCACGCTGAGGGTCAGCGCTGCTGGGGTAAAATATCCTGCTTTCTGCTTCATGTCTGCCGCTTCCCCCTCTCCCGCTTTTGCCAGATATTGAACCCGTGCCGGGACAGCTGCCGGTAGTTGCGGCGCAGAACACCATCCTCGGAAAGCGGCTGCTGTGGAAACGGATGCGGCGCAAGGTATGGCACGCCCAGTGCTTCGGTGCTGACGATACTGAGCAAAAAGCCGAAAAACGCCGCTGCCAGCCCTACCGGCCCGGCAAGCCCTGCCAGCAGCACCGTGCCGATGCGCAACAGGGTGGCGGGCTCATACAGTCCCGGGGTGACAAAGACCGCAATGGCGGTGATGCTTGCCACAAAGATGACCGGGGTGCTCATAAGCCCGGTGGCAATAGCGGCGTCTCCGATGATGAGCGCCGACACCAGACTGACCGAGTGCCCCAGTGACTGCGGCATCCGCAGCCCCGCCTCCCGGATGATCTCTAAGATCAGGATCACCAGCAGCATCTCGGCAAAAAGGGGCAGCGGCGTAGCCTTTTCGGCTGCTTCGATCTTATACAGCAGCTGCGGGGGCAAAAGCTCCGGCAGATACACCGCCACGCACACAAAGACCCCCGGTAAGAACACCGTAAGGTAGAAAGAAAAATATTTCAGCACCCGCAGAAAAGAGGAAAACGCCGCCGTAGAAGCGTAATCATCCAGACACTCGAACTGTTCACTAAAGAGCGCCGGCAGCACCAGCGCTGAGGGGCTGCCGTTGACCAAAATTACCAGCTTGCCCTCGCAGAGCTTCGCGGCGGCGACCGCCGGGCGCTCGGTATAGTGTACCGGGGTGAACAGCCGCGCCTTGCCGGGCAGCAGCCACGGCACAAAATAGCTGGAATCCAGCAGCAGCTCCGGCCTTGCACTTTGCAAAATGGCACGCACCCGGCGCACCATGGCGGGGTCGGCACGGTCCTTGCAGTAGCAAAGGGCGTACTCTGTATTGCAGCAGGTGTGCGCCTGTGCAGCCTCCTGCACAAGGGTGTCGGTGCGGACAAGACGGCGCAAAAGGCTCAGGTTCACCCGCAGCAGATCGGTAAAGCCTTCCCTGCTGCCGCGCAGATTGCCCTCGCCGGATGGCTCTTCCACAGAGCGGAACTTGAGCCCCTGCACCGAAAAAACAATACCGCTGCTGCATCCCTCTAACAGCAGCACAGCCATGCCGGCTGTCAGCCGCGCTACAAGCTGCGGCAGATCCTGCACCGGGGCGCTCTCAGCCGGAAAAGCCGACCCGTGCAGGATATACGCATAGGCCTGTGCGCCGGTAAGCCGGACAGAAGCAGACTGGCGTCCGGCAGCGTCCAGCAGCAGTTCCCAGAGCGAATCTAAGCTTGCCATGCCGTCAAACATTACGATACATCCCGGACAGCCATATAAAACGATCTTCTTCGCATAATAATCTGCCGACTTGCCAAACCTAGCATCAAGCGCGGACAAGTTTTCCGCAAGGCTTTGCGAAAGCTGCTGCACATCTATCACTCCTTTGTGTGTGCAGTATGCCCGCTTTGCCGCAGCGGAATACGCCGCGCACACCGCACCGGGAGGGTTTGTGCATGAAACTGCTGCTTTGCCGCACCATTATCCTGTATCTCTGCGTTTTGTTTGCCATGCGGCTGATGGGCAAGCGTCAGCTGGGAGAGTTGCAGCCGGAGGAGCTGGTATCCACCATCTTGATCTCCAATCTGGCGTCCATCTCCATTGAATCGGAGGATGTGCCCATCACCGCCAGTCTCATCCCGCTGTTCCTCATTGCGGCGCTGGAACTGCTGGGTTCAGTGGTGAGCTTCCGCAGCCAGAAATTCTTCAATTTTCTCTCCGGGCGACCCAAAACGGTCATTCTGGATGGAAAGATCGATCAGAACGCTTTGCGGATGCTGCGGCTGACCACCGCTGACCTGATGGAGGCGCTGCGCGGCAAGGATATCTTTGACCCACGCAGGGTGTCTTACGCCGTCATTGAAACGAACGGCACATTGTCGGCGGCGCTTCGCCCGGAGCAGGAAGCAGCCACCCTGTCCGACTTGCAGCTGAAGGTGCAGCAGACACAGGCCACCATCCCCTTTGTGCTGGACGGACAGGTGCTGGAGGATAATCTGCGCTGGTGCGGCAAAGACCGTGCGTGGCTGGAACGCACCGCCACGGCAAACACGGTTTTGCCGCAGGAGATCTTACTGCTTATCGGCAACGAGACCGAGGACTATTTTCTGCTGAAAAAGGAAGGCCGTCAGCCGGGAGGAAAACGATGAAGCGGATCTATGCGTGTATCCTGATCGTAGCTGCGCTGCTGGGGATATCTCTTTACAGCAGCGGACGGGTGCAGGGCTTTGCGCAAGATATCTCGGCTGACTTGGACTGTGCCCTTGAAGCTGTGCGGCAGAAGGATCTCCCCACTGCGCGGCAGGCGCTTGCCGAGGGCGCAGAGCTGTGCGACACCATGCGCCAGACCATGAGCCATCTGCTGCGCACTGCTGACTACACAGAGCTGGAAGCTGCACTGCGGGCGGCGGACGGATACCTTGAGCAGCAGGCCACCGAGGATGCGCTGGGCGAGCTGCGCCGCGCACAGGTAGAGGTGGAGCGGCTGGAATGGCTTGCCCGGCGGCTGGTGTAAGCGGCACGCAAAAAAGGAGAGCGGCTCCGAAGAACCGCCCTCCCACAATTCAGGCTATGCTATTGTAAATATGCTCGGGGACAGATGATCACAGAGCAGCCTTTGCTGCCTCGATCTGCTTGATCAGCTCGGGCACGACCTTGAACAGGTCGCCCACGATGCCGTAGTCAGCAACACCGAAGATGGGAGCACCCTCGTTCTTGTTGACGGCGATGATGCACTCAGAATCCTGCATACCGGCGGTGTGCTGGATGGCACCGGAGATACCCAGAGCCACATAGATCTTGGGGTGCACGGTCTTGCCGGTCTGACCGACCTGATGGTCAGCGGTCATCCAGCCTGCATCGGTGACGGCACGGGAAGCGCCCACGACGCCGCCGCCCAGAGCGGCTGCCAGCTGCTCGGCCAGCTCAATGCCCTTGTTGACATCCTTGCTGATACCACGGCCCACGGAGACGATGACGTCTGCGCCGATCAGGTCGACCAGCTTCTCAGCGGCCTTCTCCACGCTCAGCACTTCGGTCTTGATGTCCTCAGCGGTCAGGCTGAAGGCGGGCTTGACGATCTGGCAGGCATCAGCCTTAGCCTGATCGAAGGGAGCCTTCTTCATAACACCGGGACGCACGGTGGACATCTGGGGACGGAAGCGGGGGCAGATGATGGTAGCCATCAGATGGCCGCCGAATGCAGGACGGGTCATCTTCAGGTTGCGGTCCTCATAATCAAACTTCTGCTTGGACAGGTCGATGGTAGAGCTTTCCTTCAGGAACTCGACATACTTTGCGGTGTCGATGTCCAGATGGGTCGCATCGGCAGTCAGGCCGGTGTGCAGACGGGCTGCGCAGCGGGGGCCCAGGTCGCGGCCGATGTTGGTAGCACCAATCAGCAGGATGGAGGGCTTGAATTCCTTAACGGAGTCAACGATAACCTTGGTGTAAGCGTCGGTGGTGTAGACATCCAGCAGATCGCTTTCATAAGCGATGATCTTGTCTGCGCCATAGCCGCCCAGGACCTTTGCCTTTTCAGCAATGCCCTTGCCGCCCAGAGTCAGACCGACAACTTCTTCACCCAGTTCGTCAGCCAGGATGCGAGCACGAGAGATCAGTTCTTCGTCGGTAGGCATAATTTCGCCACCGCGCTGTTCACAGAATACCCATACGCCCTTGAAAGCGGCGACGTCTTTGAAATCATATTCAGCCATTAATGTGTTCTCCTTTCTATCAGATCAGCTGCTTCTTCAGCAGGATGCCAGCCATTTCGGCACAGGTCTTAGCATCATCGCCTTCCAGCATCATGCCAGCACCCTTCTGGGGAGGAGTGAAGGAAGTCAGGATGTTGGTGGGGGAGCCTTCCAGACCGATGGTATCCTTTTCGATCAGGGGATCGTCCTTCAGAGCTTCGTAGTCATAGATGTCCATGGGCTTGCTGTAGCAATCAACAATACCGCCAACGGACATATAACGCGGCTCATTCAGTTCCTTGATGCAGGTGATCAGGCAGGGAGTGGGAGCTTCGATCATCATGAAGCCGTCTTCCAGCATACGCTTAACAACGACCTTGTTGCCTTCAACCTTGATGTCAGCAGCATAGGAAATCTGGGGCAGATTCAGCTTTTCAGCGATCTGGGGACCGACCTGAGCGGTATCGCCGTCGATAGCCTGACGGCCGCACATCACGATATCGTCCTTCTCAACACCCAGAGTGCTCAGAGCGGCAGCCAGGATCTGGGAAGTAGCGTAGGTATCGGAACCGCCGAACTCACGGGCGGAAACCAGCACGCCCTCGTCAGCACCCATGGCCATCAGCTCACGCAGCATACCGGCAGCGGGAGGGGGGCCCATGGTGACAACGGTGACCTTGCAGCCGGTGGCGTCCTTCAGCTTCAGGGCGGCCTCAACAGCGTTCATATCATCGGGGTTGGTGATGGTCTGCATGGAAGCACGGTTCAGGGTGCCGTCGGGATTGACAGCCACCTTGCCGGAGGTATCGGGTACCTGCTTAATAGAAACAATGATTTTCATTTTAACCTTTACCTCCTATCCTTATTTCACGCCCAGGTGGCTGGAAATGACCATGCGCTGGACCTCGGAAGTACCCTCATAGATCTCGGTGATCTTTGCATCACGCATCATGCGCTCAA
>ENA-OROL01002193-OROL01002193.1-human-gut-metagenome-genome-assembly--contig:-NODE-2193-length-14073-cov-8.814453_pt1 | contig 14073 bp, 8 predicted proteins | sample MGYA00242128_ERZ509048 | MGnify/ENA primary metagenome ERZ509048 (study PRJEB26280, sample SAMEA2338750) | human gut metagenome | biome: human gut; feature: human-associated habitat; material: faeces...
AGCCGCCGGAGCGGTGCTTGAGCCGTTAGGCGGGAATTGTGCGGTATTGCCTTAGAACCCCCAGTGCAGAAAATCAGCATCTTGCACGATTATTTGAAATATTTTTTGTGAATACTCTTGACAGAGCGTGGTTTATCCGCTATTATAATAAATGCGTGAGTTAAGGGGTCAAGTGCGGCCAAAATGGAAGCACAACCCCCGCAAAAAACTGCGCGGAATAATCAAGAAAGGAGAAAAGAAATGCCTACTTTTAACCAGCTCGTACGCAAAGGCCGTGAGGTCCTGGTAACCAAGAGCACTGCTCCTGCCCTTCAGAAGAGCTACAACTCCCAGAAGAAGCAGTACACCACCATGAACAGCCCCCAGAAGCGTGGTGTTTGCACCGCTGTTCGTACCATGACCCCCAAAAAGCCCAACTCTGCTCTGCGTAAAGTTGCCCGTGTCCGCCTGACGAATGGTATCGAGGTCACCTCCTACATTCCTGGTATCGGCCATAACCTGCAGGAGCACAGCGTTGTCCTGATCCGTGGCGGTCGTGTTAAGGACCTGCCCGGTGTCCGTTACCACATCATCCGTGGTACTCTGGATACTCAGGGTGTTGCAAACCGTAACCAGGCTCGCAGCAAATACGGCGCAAAGCGTCCCAAGGCCGGTGCCAAGAAGTAAGGAAACATCTTTTCGCCATAAAATGGTCAGCTGACCCTTTTGTGGCATAACGGGAGTTTTCTTTAACTTTCGAGTACCGATGATATCATTAATGTGAAGGAGGGAAGAAAGATGCCCAGAAGAGGTAAAATCGCAAAGCGCGAAGTTCTGGCTGATCCTATTTACAATTCCAAGCTCGTCACCCGTCTGGTCAACAGCATCATGCTGGATGGCAAGAAGGGCGTCGCTCAGAAGATCGTTTACGAAGCTTTTGAGACTGTCAAAGAGAAGACCGGCAACGATCCTCTCGAAATGTTCGAGAAGGCCATGGAAAACATCATGCCCAGCCTCGAAGTTAAGGCCCGCCGTGTCGGCGGCTCCACCTACCAGGTTCCCCTGGAGGTCAGCCCCGCCCGCCGCGAGACCCTCGGCCTGCGCTGGCTGACTCTGTACAGCCGCAGCCGTGGTGAAAAGACCATGTCCGCTCGCCTGGCCGCCGAGATCATCGACGCTACCAACAATGTTGGCGGCGCTGTCAAGAAGCGCGAAGATACCCACAAGATGGCAGAAGCCAACAAGGCTTTCGCGCATTACCGTTATTGATCTGCTTACTGAGGAGGTTTAAGCCATGGCAACGCCGAGAGACGTATCCCTGCAAATGACCCGAAATATCGGTATCATGGCCCACATCGACGCAGGCAAGACCACCACCACCGAGCGCATTCTGTACTACACCGGTATTAACCATAAGATCGGCGAAGTTCATGACGGCGCTGCTACGATGGACTGGATGGAGCAGGAACAGGAACGTGGTATCACCATCACTTCCGCTGCAACCACCTGCTACTGGAGCCACACCGAGACCCAGCACGATCCGGCTCTGTTCAAAAAGAACCGTCATCGTATCAACATCATCGACACCCCGGGCCACGTTGACTTTACTGTTGAAGTTCAGCGTTCTCTGCGTGTTCTGGACGGTTCTGTTACCGTTCTGGCCGCAAAGGGTGGCGTTGAGCCTCAGTCTGAAACCGTTTGGCGCCAGGCTGACGAGTACAAGGTTCCCCGCATGGTTTACGTCAACAAGATGGATACCATGGGTGCTGACTTCTTCCGCTGCGTACAGATGATGCATGATCGTCTGCATGCCAACGGTGTGCCTATCCAGCTGCCTGTCGGCCAGGAAGACACTTTCCGCGGCATCATCGATCTGATCGACATGAAAGCCGATATCTACTATGATGATATGGGCAACGATGTGCGCGTTGAGGAAATTCCTGAAGACCTGAAAGAACAGGCTCAGGAATATCATGACAAGCTGATCGAAGCTGTTGCTGAGACCGACGAAGAGCTGATGATGAAGTACCTGGACGGCGAAGAGCTGACCAAGGGAGAAATCAAGGCTGCTCTGCGTAAGGCTACTATTTCCAACGAGATCGTTCCTGTTGTCTGCGGCTCTTCTTACAAGAACCGTGGCGTTCAGAAACTGTTGGATGCAATCGTTGATTATATGCCCGCTCCGACCGACGTTGCGGCCATCAAGGGCACCAACCCGGAGACTGGCGAGGAAGAAGATCGCACTTCTTCCGATGATCAGCCGTTCTCTGCACTGGCATTCAAGATTATGACTGACCCGTATGTCGGTAAGCTGTGCTTCTTCCGCGTGTACTCTGGTACCGTTGAGGCTGGCACCACTGTTTACAACTCTGTTAAGGATCAGGACGAGCGTATCGGCCGTATCCTGCAGATGCATGCAAACAACCGTAAGGATATCGACATCTGCTACGCTGGCGATATCGCCGCTGCTGTTGGTCTGAAGAACACCACCACTGGTGATACCCTGTGCGATGAGAAGCATCCCATCATCCTCGAGTCCATGAACTTCCCCGAGCCGGTTATCCGCGTTGCCATCGAGCCCAAGACCAAGGCTGGCAGCGAGAAGATGGGCATTGCCCTGTCTAAGCTGGCTGAAGAGGACCCGACTTTCCGTACCTGGACCGATGAAGAAACCGGTCAGACCATCATCGCCGGCATGGGCGAGCTCCACCTGGAAATCATCGTGGACCGTCTGCTCCGCGAGTTTAAGGTCGAAGCTAACGTTGGCGCACCTCAGGTTGCCTACCGTGAAACCATCCGCAAGGATGCTAACCAGGAAACCAAGTACGCACGTCAGTCCGGTGGTAAGGGCCAGTATGGTCACGTTAAGATCAAGATTGAGCCCAACCCGGGTAAGGGTTATGAGTTTGTCAACGGTATTGTTGGCGGCGCTATCCCGAAGGAATACATCCCCGCTGTTGACAACGGTATCCAGGGCGCGATGAAGTCCGGCATTCTGGCTGGCTATCCTGTCGTGGATGTCAAGGTCACTCTGTGGGACGGCTCCTATCATGAAGTTGACTCCTCTGAAATGGCGTTCTCCATCGCCGGCTCCATGGCATTCAAGGATGCTATGAAGAAGGCTGACCCCGTCATTATGGAGCCCATCATGAAGGTTGACGTTGTTGTTCCTGACGAGTATATGGGCAACGTCATTGGCGACTTGAACAGCCGCCGCGGCGCGATCCAGAACCAGGAATCCACTGATGGCACTGCCCGTGTCACCGCTATGGTTCCTCTGTCCGAGATGTTCGGTTACGCTACTGACCTGCGTTCCAAGACCCAGGGCCGTGGCCAGTACTCCATGGAGCCGGCTGATTACCAGCAGGTTCCCAAGAGTGTTGCAGATAAGATCATGACCGAGCGCAATAAGGGCTGATTCTGCACAAATTCGCGCAAAATACTTGATTTTTCTTGAAAAATCTAGTATGATAGCCTTACAACAGGCTATTTTATCTGTTTGAATTAAAGGAGGATACTTCCAATGGCTGAAAAGGAAAAATTTGACCGCTCTTTGGAGCATGTCAACATCGGTACCATCGGTCACGTTGACCACGGCAAGACCACTCTGACTGCCGCTATCACCAAGGTTCTGGCTCTGAAGGGCGACGCCGATTTCATGGATTACTCCAGCATCGATAAGGCTCCTGAAGAGAAGGCTCGTGGTATCACGATCAATACCGCTCACGTTGAGTACCACACCGCGAAGCGTCACTATGCCCACGTTGACTGCCCGGGCCATGCTGACTACATCAAGAACATGATCACCGGTGCTGCTCAGATGGACGGCGCTATCCTGGTTGTTGCTGCAACCGATGGCCCGATGCCGCAGACCCGTGAGCACATCCTGCTGGCTCGTCAGGTTGGCGTGCCCAAGATCGTTGTGTTCCTGAACAAGTGCGATATGGTTGACGACGAAGAGCTGCTCGACCTGGTCGAAATGGAAGTTCGCGAACTGCTGGACAGCCAGGATTTCGACGGCGACAACACCCCGATCATCCGTGGTTCCGCTCTGAAGGCTCTGGAGAGCACTTCCAAGGATCCCGATGCTCCGGAATACAAGTGCATTTGGGAGCTGATGGACGCTGTTGACAGCTACATCCCGACCCCGGACCGTGCTGCTGATAAGCCGTTCCTGATGCCCGTTGAGGACGTTATGACCATCTCCGGCCGTGGCACCGTTGCTACCGGTCGTGTTGAGCGTGGTACTGCTCATGTCGGCGATCAGATGGAAATCGTTGGTCTGAAGGAAGAGAAGCTGACCACCACCATCACTGGTCTGGAAATGTTCCGCAAGAGCCTTGAGTTCGCTCAGGCTGGCGACAACATCGGCGCTCTGCTGCGTGGTATTGACCGTGACCAGATCGAGCGTGGCCAGGTTCTGGCTGTTCCCGGCTCTGTTCATCCCCACACCACTTTCGATGGCCATGTTTACGTCCTGAAGAAGGAAGAGGGCGGCCGTCATACCCCGTTCTTCAACAACTATCGTCCTCAGTTCTACTTCCGTACCACCGACGTTACCGGCATCATCACCCTGCCCGAAGGCACTGAGATGTGCATGCCCGGCGACAACGTTGATATGCACGTTGAGCTGATCACCCCGGTTGCCATGGAAGAAGGCATGCGTTTCGCTATCCGCGAAGGCGGCCACACTGTTGGTTCCGGCGTTGTTTCCAAGATCGAGAAGTAATTTTCGGCTTGTGATATAGCTTTCAAGGCTCCTGCTGTTAAGGCAGGGGCCTTTTTGTTGTGTACGACTTATGGGACGGGGAGGGGGCAAAGGCCGGGTGTGGAAGACCAAGGAAGGCATCATGAAAACATCAGGAATTGTAGATAGGGGAGAGGACACCATTCGGAACTTTGAAAAAGTGGAGCAGGAGGGGGCACTCACACCGCCCTACCTTGGGAAGGTGTATTTCAGGTTGCAGTTAAGGGGCAAGGGCTAAGTTTTCGGAACGCTCAGGAACGCTCTCTACAGTGCAATTTATAATGGGCAATTCTCAACCTCCAATTTTCCCTTCAAGTTTCCTCCAATCTCTGCCAAATCTCTCAACAACAAGCCAAACCGAAATGACAAAAAATGCGCGATAACAATACCGGGTGATTGGATTAAGAGATTGCAAAGAACATTATCGGGGTAAATGTTCAATTATTTGATAAAAACAGAAATAAACCATTCAAAAATGTTAATAAATACCGTTAAAGAGCCACCGCACCGCAACGCAAATAATGTGCGAAAAACAGGTTTCAGTTGATTCAAGGACAAAAATTTACCTAGAAACCGCTCTAATGAACTATGCAAATTCTGGCAACTGTGATATAATGTATATACTTGGATGTGTCGGAAAGGTTATCATTTGCTGGATCAAGGCATGCAGCCGGTACAACGTTTTGTCAGCCGCTGTGCCGGGGCCAAAAGCCCCAAAAGCAGGCCGCAGCCCGGCAAGGGATCGCCAGACCGAGGGGGCATAACCAGGCGTTTTGCAATCAATACCTGCAAAGTGCCGCACATCTGCCGTACCACTTTTCACACAAAAGGGGAAAGTAGTAACACTTAAGGGAGGATAAAACTATGAAGAAAAACCTTCAGCGTTTTGGTGCATCCGTGTTGGCAGCAGCCATGGTTGCCCAGAGCGTGGCGCTTCCCGCAGCAGCCGAAACTACCAAGATTGATTCTTCGGTAGCGCAGTCTGTTGCAGCTAGCGCAGCAAGCGCGGCCAGCGCTGTGCAGTCCCTGCCCAAGTTCACCAGCACCGCAGACCTGATCAAGCAGACAGCCCAAACGCTGGCTGCCCAGGGCGAAGTGCATGAACTGGAGCAGGACGATGCCAAGCTGGAAGCGACTGCACAGAGCAAGGCGGGCATGAGCCTTGCAGCGTTGGAAAATGCACTGGCCGATGCCATGTACGCCAACGCCGCAGCCGGCAAGATCAACACCGAAGCCTATGGCCTGAACAAGGACGAGATGGCATCGGTGATGGCTGCCACCATCAAAACGTATCATCTGTCCAGCGCCGTTACCGACCTGGGCTATGAGACGAACGCCGCAGGCGTTGTGACTGCCGTTACCTTTACCGGCAGCTCCGGCATGACCTCTGCGATGGAGTCCATGACCAACAGCGATGATGAAGTGATTGCGCAGCAGGCTGACAGCTACGCACAGGCTTACGTTGCTGAAAACTCCGATACCTTTGCTGCCAGCGCCGCTGCAGACGGCCATACCTATGGCGAGCCGAAATGGTACTGGAATGACACCAACCCGGAGGATGGCCACACCCATACCTGGAAAGAAACCCCCGATGGTTACTGGACCAAGACCGATGACGGCTGGGCTTATACCGCTGTGTATACCTGTGAAAAGGACGATGCCTACCAGAAGGTAGAAGGTACCGTAACCAAGGATACCACCGAGGCAAAGCCCGGCGTTGCCGGCAAGACCGTTTACTCTGCCAGCGTGCCCGCTGACAAGAGCCCGCTTAAGAAGGAATGCAAGGAACCCACCACCCGCACCGACGACATTGCCGCCCTGCCCTGCCAGAACCATGCCGTGCCCAAGGATGCAGATGGCAACTTTGTTGTTTCCTTCAACTGGGAAATGAAAAAAACGCAGCAGGGCGAATTTTCCAAAGATAATGCCCAGCTGTTCTATGACAGCGAAACCGGCAAAATTTCTGCCGGCGCTCCCGTTACCATTGACTGGGAATGCACCAGCGTCACCTTCAAGTGCGCTGTCTGCGGCGAAGAAATCAAAACCCAGCCGGTAATGACCATGCCGGTCAGCGTTGTGGTAGACCAGAATAACAATTCCGTCTACATCAACGTGGGCGGCACCCCGACCCTGGATACCACCTCCGGCGGCACCGGCGTTACCCTGGTGTCCGCAATGGACGGCGGCAACTGGTACGATATGCAGAACAACCCGGTTGACGCAAGCAAGGTGAACTTCACCTATCAGAGCGGCGACAACAAGGGCAAGAACAGCCTGCTGCTGTACGACAGCCAGAAGACTGCCGTGTATGTGGACGACCAGGGCAACCAGGTCACCAATACTTACGATGTCTCGACTGCGCAGATGAACTACTACTACTTCCAGCTGTCGCAGTTCAACCAGGACGAAGCAGAGTACTTCGGCGTGGTTGCCCCGTTCTGGACCTCCAAGGGCGTTCAGAAGCAGGGCGAGGATGGCAGCATCACCGGCACCATGGGCGCAATCAAGGTATTGTGCAGCATTGATCCGAACGATGATGTCCCGCCGACCACCATGGCATTCATGCTGAACATGCTGCCGCAGGCGTTCATGTCTTACGTCATGAACTATGGCGAAGCTCTGAAAGACATCCGTGATGCAGGCTTGGCACGGGTTGCCGAGCTGGGTAACAGCGCTGACTATGTCACCAAGCTGCTGATCCTGCACGACTGGATCTCCCAGGTTGCAGAATTCGATATGGGCTCCATGGGCGATATCACCGGCGGCGGCAACAACGACCCCATCCAGACGACTGCTTTCGGTGCCCTGCTGGGCGGCGAGATCGGCGCTAAGGGCGTTGAGTATGGCTGCATCTGCCTGGGCTATGCAGCTGCATTTAACTACATGGTCCAGAATTTGCCTGACAACAAGAGCATCTATAAGAATGATGACGGCAGCTGGAAGACCCCCGATGAAGTAGGCGATAACGCTGTTGTTGACTTTGCCCAGATCCTGTATTACTGCAATACTTCTGATACCAGTGTTGCCGGTAATGCGTTCGGCGGCGGCATGTTCAACAACGTCCACTACTTCAACGCAGTCAAGGTCAACAAGCTGCAGGGCGACAGCAACTCTGCTACGATGACCACCGGCGAACCCAACAAGAACTGGTACTATGTTGACGTCTGCTATGATGACGTGAACACCGAGTGCATGGCCCAGACCCGCGTTGAGAACGCAGGCGACCTGCGCCATGTCAACTTCCTGGTTTCTCCCTCCGGTCTGGAAGGCCGTTACAGCAAGTACTATGATTACATTGACTCGCTGTACGATGGCTACACCTACACCAAGAACAAGAATCCCGATGTGGATGATGACGGCAATGTTGTGTTGAACAACGGCAAGCCGCATTACTCTTACACCAAGGCGGAGAACAAGAACGAGACCCGTTACACCGATACCTGCTACGAGGATACTTGGTTCACCTCTATCTGCAGCCCCATCTACTTCGACAATAATTACTTCTATTACGTTGATACCACGACCAACCAGAACCTGTATAACAACATGCGCCGCCAGCAGTCCGAGAACGGCAACAACGGCAACTCTGGTTCCGGCAGCTCTGGTAACAACTCCCAGATGCAGCAGTTCATGAAGAAGATGCAGAACCAGGGCCCCGATACTCTGGAAGCACGTCCGCGTAATGCGAACTACTATATCCGCAAAGAGGATTCCAGCAGCAGACCCGGCGGCTTCAGCATGAGCAGCTTTACCAAGACGGATGACCCGTTTGATATCATCCTGATGTACTACAACGATCTGAAGGAAACCAGCAGCAACTTCAATGATGACGACAGCAATGCCAAGGTCCTGGCCGAAGCTGGCACCATCTATAAGATCGATACCAGTGCAAAAGATAAGCATACCAAGGTTGAAAACAACCTGAACACCGAGTGCCTGGCAGACGCTGCTGCAAAGCGGATCTACCCCGCACTGGTACACTCTACCGCACTGTATGATGGCAAGCTGTACTTCAACGTCAACAACGCCATCTACCGTATGGACCCGACCACCGGCGCAGTGGAAGAAGTGAAGGAATACAACACCGTCTATGGCGGCATTAAGCTGACCAAGGATAAGGACGGCAACATGGTTCCCGATACCCACTTTCCCGGCATGAGCATGGTTATCATGGACAGCCCCCAGAATACCGACAGTGTGCAGTATCTGAAGACCTTCATGAACCATCCTCTGGCGGGCCTGACCCTGCGTGACAGCTACAGCTTTGCTACCACCACCCAGCAGGGCCAGACTGTGATCACCGGCATCAACACCACCAAGGATCAGCTGGTCGTTTCTGTCGGCACCAACCTGTCCAACACCTATAAGGAACTGGTGGACGGCAAGGCAGAAGTCAAGACCGATGCCTCCGGCACTTCTTATGCAAACCGCAAGAGCTACAAGAACGAGTCCTGGAACTACAACCCGAGTTACAACCAGAACATGGGCAGCTCTGACGAGAAAAACAAGAACGAAGAGTTCATGTGGTGCGCTAACCTGGTTGAAACCATGCCGATGTCCGGCGTGGTCAGCGACCTGAGCAGCGGCGCAACCACCGATGTTACCGTTGAAGCATGGTGCGATACCCCCGCTTACACCCAGGCCCGCACCAACAAGTACGGCCTGACCAAGGGTGAAAAGAAGTACACTGACGACACACGGCCCCAGGGCCATGCCTGGAAGCTGAACGAGCTGGAAACCAAGTCCGTTGGCAACAATGTGTACCTGTGCGACAACTGCCATACCGCAACCGAAAGCACCCCCCACAACGTTACCCTGAATGAAGATGATGGCGTTACCCTGACCCTGGGCACCATCAACAACAACTACCTTGCAGACGATACCGTTACCCTGACCGTAGAAAAGACTGGCACCGATATCGTTACCGTTACCGCAAAGAGCGGCGATACCGAAGTTGCTCTGAATGAAGTTCAGGAAGCAGCGCAGGACGAAGCCGCAGCCCAGGCTACCACCGAAAAGGCTAAGACGGTTTACACCTTCACCATGCCGGACGGCGATGTGGCCATCAACGTTGAAAAGAACGCTAAGACCTATGAGGTCAAGGTGGCCGATGCTAACAAGGATACGTTGAAGATCACCAGCCCCGAAGCTGACCTGGATAAGGTCACTGCGGGCACTACCATTACCGTTGTGGCTACCCCGAAGGATGGCTATACCCTGACGGCTGACGGTGTGGTGGTTACTTACGGCGACAATCAGACCCTGAAAGCAACTCCTGACACAGAAAAGGCCAACACTTACACCTTTGCAATGCCCGCTGGCGATGCAACTGTCAGCGCAGCGTTTGAAGAGGTTAAGAAGTATAACGTTACTGTGGCGGGTACTGTTGAAAACGGCACTGTGGGCGTAGAGCCGAAAACCGCAGCTGCGAAGGATGTTGTTACTGTTACCGTTACCCCGAATACCAACTTTAAGTACACGGACGGCAGCCTGAAAGCTACTTATACGGATGGCGGAACGAAGAAAGAAATTAACGACTTTAAGGCAGTAGACGGTAAGGAAAACACCTACACCTTCGAGATGCCTGCCGCTGATGTTACCGTTAGCGCTGCGTTTGAGGAAATTGCGACCGAGACTTACACAGTAACTGTTACCAAGGGCGGCGAGGGCAAAGTTACGGTCAATGGACAGGAAACTGAAAAGCTTGAGGGTCTAAAGTCTGGTGATACTGTTACACTGAAGATCAACCCGATAGATACAGATACTTTGCTGACTGAGCTGGCAGGCGTAACGGTTACATCTGGCAAAGTTGATGTCTCCACCACAAAGGTAGATGAAAATACCTATACTTTCAAAATGCCGGACGGCGATGTAAATGTCAGCGTAAAGTTTACGACCGTTGAGTATGGCATTGAAGTTAAGATGCTGGGCGAAGGCGAAGGCACTATCACATTTACTGATGGTAAGACCCGCTTCGCGGCAGGTACAAATGTTACAGCTACCATCACGCCGAATGGTACCACCTACGAATTGACCAAGGTGATGTATGATGATGGCAGTGAGAACAAAGAGGTTACGAGTGAGTTGAAGAACGGTTGCGAGTATACCTTCACTATGCCTGCAAACCATGTGAAGATTGAAGCAACCTTTACAGCAGTTGGCGGCGAAGAAACCCAGGCTCTCGAAGCCGAGGAGCGCACCGTTCATGGTGCCGCTGAAAAGACCACCATTACCGCAATGGCTGTCTTTACCTGCACCGATAAGAACTGCGCAAGTGCACAGTTCGTGGATGCAACGGTAAAGCAGACCAGCGGCGTTACCACCGCTGCTGTCAACTTCAACGGCAAGGACTACACCGCCAAGTACGGCGAGAAGAACGGCTGGGTTGAAGAAAACGGCAAGAAGTACTGGTACGAAAACGGCGTGAAGCAGGGTACCACCGGCCGCGGCAAAGAGATCTATGATCCCGATTCCGACGCTTGGTACTGGCTGGATGCTGTCCAGGGCGGCGCAATGACCGTCAGCAAGGACGTTTATCAGGAATCCGCCGCCGGCCAGTGGGCTGATAAGCCCGATGGCACCGGCAAGTGGGTCCGTTACGATGAGAACGGCCACATGGTCAAGGGCTGGCAGACGACCGATAAGGGCACCTACTACTTTGACCTGATCACCGGCGCTATGGCTAAGGGCGCAGGCGATATTGACGGTGTACCTTGCGCATTTGACGAGTACACCGGTATCGCTCTGGACGGCCAGTGGCTGACCATCAAAGGCGCTGACTTCTGGTACGAAAAGGGCGTTCGCCAGGGCCTGGATGGCCGCGGCAAGGAAATCTATGACCCGGCTTCCGACGCTTGGTACTGGCTGGATGCCGTTGACCAGGGCAAGAAAGCCACCAGCAAGGATGTCTATCAGGAATCCGAAGCTGGCCAGTGGGCTGACCGCGCCGATGGTACCGGCAAGTGGGTCCGTTACGATGCACAGGGCCACATGATCAAGGGCTGGAGCGCTGACAAGCGTTACTATTTCGACCCGATCTATGGCACCATGGCTAAGGGCGATGCAGTCATCGATGGCCGCACTTATCATTTCGATAAGAACACCGGCATTCGGCAGTAATCCCACAGCCGGAACAATGAGCTGTAACCCAGCCCATTAACCCCTAAATAGAAATGCCGCAGCAGATGTAGCAGTCTGCTGCGGCATTTTTGTATTTGTGGGCATAGGTTCGGTGAAATATTTGCCAGGCCAGTAGGGCGGGGGACCCCATGATTGTGGTGGCTCCCCTGGAGGGGAGCTGGACGCGAAGCGGCCTGAGGGGCGGTTTCCCGCTGCCAGGCTAAAAATTTGCAGGGAACGACACCTGCCTCGTCCCGCATGACGGGCTTTGCCGGGTATTTCACTTCATCACCCGGCGCACACCTGCGGGCGCACACTGCGCGCCCTTACGGTTTCTACAGGGGAAAACGGCATTTGCCGAACGGTGCCCCTGCTCATTTTCTCAAAACGCCTTCAATTCCACCCCGGCTGCCTGCAGGGCCGCGCCGATCTTTTCTACAAAGGCCAGAGCCTTGGGGCCGTCGCCGTGTACGCAGACGGAATCCGCCTGGATGGCAATGTCCGTACCGTCGTTGGCGGTCACTTTGCCCTCGGTTACCATGCGGATCACGCGGGCAATGGCTTCGTCCTCATCCTCAATCATGGCACCGGGGGTTCCGCGGGGCACAAGGCTGCCATCCGGGCGGTAGCCGCGGTCGGCAAACACCTCGTTGGCAACCGGCAGGCCGATGGCCTGGGCCGCCTTGACCATCTCGCTGCCGGAAAGCGCCAGCAGCACTGCGCCGGGGGCGCTCTCCTTCACTGCGGCGCAGATGGCATCCGCCAGCGCGCGGTCCTTGCCCGCCATGTTATACAAAGCGCCGTGGGGCTTTACATGGTGCAGCGGCACACCGGCGGCATCGCAGAACGCTTTCAGCGCACCGATCTGATACTGCACACAGGCCTTGGCTTCCGCCGGGGTCAGCTTCATCTGGCGGCGGCCAAAGCCCTGCAGATCAGGGAAACCGGGGTGCGCCCCCACCGCCGCGCCGCTCTGTTTGCACAGTGCCACGGTGCGCTGCATCACCAGCGGATCGCCTGCATGGAAGCCACAGGCCACATTGGCCGATGTGATAAACGGGATCACCTTTTCATCCATTCCGATGGTATACGCGCCAAAGCTTTCGCCCAGGTCACAGTTCAAATCAATATGCGGCATGGCTCAATCCTCCACTTTCAGGCATAAGGCAATGCTTCTGCCCTTCAGGGGCGCACAGTGTGCGTCCCTGCGGTTTTTACTATCTGCTCTTAATATTTCAGCTCCACATTTTTTACGTCGGTCACAAACATGTGCCCCGGCGCATGGGTGATGCAGAACTCCGGCTTGGAGTGCATCACAACGTTCTGCGGGGTCACGCCGCAGGGCCAGAACACCGGTGTTTCGCCGGGGTTGATGGTCACGGCATCGCCGTAATCCGGGTGAGCCAAATCATGGATACCGATGGCTTCCGGCTCACCGATTTGCACCGGCATACCGTGCACGCGGGGCATGCCCGCTGTAATGGCAGCTGCCGCCGGGACCTGCCGGTACGGGATGGGCCGCATGCTGACCACCATGTTTCCGCTGAACACCCCCGCCGGGGTACAGGGAATGTTGGTGTTGTACATTGGCACATTCACGCCCTCTTCGATCTGGCGCACCGGGATGCCCGCTTCCAGCAGTTCAGATTCAAAGGAGAAGCTGCACCCGATCAAAAAGCTGACCAGGTCGTTCCTCTCCTCAAAGAATTTGCTCACATCGGTGTATTCCCCGGTCAGCTCGCCGTGTTCGTACACCCGGTAGCGCGGGATATCGGTAGCAATATCGCTGCCTTTGCCAAATTGGGCAAAGGTTCGCTCGCCTGCGTCCGCCACTTCCAGCAGCGGGCAGGCTTTGGGGTTGCGCTGGCAGAACAGCAAAAAGTCCCACGCCAGCGCCTTGGGCAGCACCACAAGGTTGCCCTGGGCATAACCGTTGCACATGCCGGTGGTCGGGCCGGTCAGTTCGCCCTTGCGAATCAGCCCGCGCAGGTCGGCCGGTTTCATGGCTGCAAAGTCCATTATTTCATCCGCTCCCTGATTTTGTCAAGCACGGCCGCCTGCGCCCTGGCTCCTGCAACAGCCTGCGCCGCGGTCACATATTGGAACGCCAGCTTTTCGCCGGGGCGCAGCTGCGCCATGGCCGAAAGGTCAGCGCTGATGACGGTTGCAATTTTGGCATACCCGCCGGTGGTCTGGTGGTCAGCCAGCATCACAATGGGCTGCCCGTT
>ENA-OROL01002211-OROL01002211.1-human-gut-metagenome-genome-assembly--contig:-NODE-2211-length-13994-cov-2.788507_pt1 | contig 13994 bp, 15 predicted proteins | sample MGYA00242128_ERZ509048 | MGnify/ENA primary metagenome ERZ509048 (study PRJEB26280, sample SAMEA2338750) | human gut metagenome | biome: human gut; feature: human-associated habitat; material: faeces...
CATCTTTACTGCTGAACCTAAGTTCCATGCGTTTGATAAAATTTCTTTTGCCGGAATGAAAACGCTTGTAAGGTCTGACATCTGTTTTTCCTACTCCGTTTTCTCTGACTAAAATATTCAATCCCTTATTGAATGGAATCGTAATATTCTCAAATACCGTAAAGTTTTCTATTTCGATTCTAGTCAATGGCATTATATACTTACCTCACTATCTGATAAAATCTTCTTTTTATTATATTACAAGATTTCTGTTCTATCAATCAAATTCTTCTTTTTATTATATTACAAGATTTCTGTTCTATCAATCAAATAATTCTATACTTTGTCCGTTCGCATACAAAAACACCCCCGCACTCACTCGTGCAGGGGTATTATCAGGTAAAATTATATATATTTATACTTCTTCCTATACACAACAAGAAATATGAACGATATTACAAGCGCGAACACCTCGGCGGCAGTCACCGACCACCATATTCCGTCGAGCCCCCTGAAAATAGGCATTATGATAACAGCTGCCATCTTGAAGATAAAGGTTCTTAGGAAGGATATTGCAGCCGATATGCCTCCGTATTTTTAACATTTAGTTAAGCTCTTTTCTGAACAGGGAATAATATAAGTTCAAATCACCATGTTCAATTTGGATATTTTTGGGAAGAAGTGAAAGCAATTTATCCTTCTGCGATTCAACCTCGGTATATTCGTCGCGTGAAATGTAATTAATATCCAGAAATTCTTTTATCATTTTAAGTGCTCTTGCTGCCTTATCACGCTCGACAAAGAAATCCATGTTGTATCTGGTCTGTGCCTCCCATGCTGTCAGTTTCTCGGTGTTGTCGTCAATCCATTCGGTGATAGTGATGCAGGCACCATTGTTTTTACACATCCGGACCAATTTGGAAATATCGTGCGTCGAAGGGACGGTAACACCTGTAAATTCGAGATGGCATTTCAGAACCAGTTCCACCACCTGTTGTAAACTGTATGCCACAGTGTTCATTGTATATTCATCAGCCTGCCCTGCCTGATATTCGCGTACGGCAGTTCTGTATAAAGACAAGGCTCTTTTAAAATATCTTATATCACACATACTCAGCCATCCTCCGTTCTATCTTCTATCAAACAACACAATACCGTCTCTGTCTATCGATTTATATATTCCCGATGTTTTGGAAATATTATAAATCAGATCTACATCGGATATGACGTTATCGGGAATTGCAGGTATATTGTTGTAATCCTTTAATTCAACATAAATATCAATATCGCTGTTGGAATGGCATATCATATTAACAGTGCTTCCAAATATTACAAGAAGAAGCACATTTTCATCCTGAATCATGCCGTCGTAAATAAGCTGTATGTCCGACTGCTTTAGCGGATGCGTATATTTGGCAAAAGGATAAGTAACTCCTGCCTTTACAGGTAACTGTGCGTGATTTTCAAAGTCGTTCATAGACAAGCTCCCATTTTGATAATCTAATGCACTTATAATTTTAGTACCGTGAAGAGGCTGAGTCAAGGAAAGAATATTACATTAACTTTTTCAGATACTCCTCCACATTTATATACGTTATCTCGGCACTTTCCGTCGTTGTGTCAGCAAATACTGCGGTTTCTCCACGGTATATAACATATTTTCCGGTAATGTCTCCATAGCGGAATGCCGTCTCAGAACACTTTTTGCGGTCAATAAGATGCTTGTAATGTTCCTTCGCCTGTGTCATGCTGTGCTTTATCTCGTATATTTCAGCGGTTCCGAGTGACGGATTAAAGACGACCATGTCAAATTCACCGGCGGCGAATTGCAGCTTGAAAACCTCACAGTCCTTTCGTCTAAGCTTGGTTTCGAGAAGGACAATGTCCTCCAACATCCGCCTTTTTACCTCGTCAAGGATGCGCTCGGTCACTCGGCTGCGCTCCGGCAAGGACAGCTTTCTGAACTTTTCGTCCTGCATGAGAGATTTAATCAGGGCTTCCGCCTGCGAATATCTTATGCCGGCTGTGAGAACACGGTTCGGAACTCTCTTTTGTTGTAATCGGTCATCCATCTTGTTTCAATATCGATCGTCAGGTCAAGCAAATCGAGATATTCATTTATTTCGATGCGGTGCTCGTCGTGAACATCTATGAGCTGCTCATGCTTATCCTTAATTTCCAACAAGGTTTTGAGTGTGGCGTTCACGGCTGTTATATCAATATTGTCAAGAATATCGCTGGGATTCTCGCGGTCCTTCCGCAGATTCTTTGCCGATATGCTTAAATCGTTCGATTTAAAGTCCTTGGTGAGAACCTCAAGTGTGAAGCGGTGATTTATGTCCTCGACAATTCTGTTGATTGCGTTTGTGAGCTCGTTCTTTTCGTACAGCTCACGCAGTGAACGGAAATGTCCTTCATTCTGATAGTTTTTGAGTGAACGCTGAATGTTGCACGCGATGGCACTGTCAATGTACTCATCGGTGCCCTTTTTGTGGCAAAAATATAAGTCATGGTAAACATCTCCTCAAAAATATTATTCCCTCGTATGTAATATTTTAACTTTTTAACTTCGTATGTAAAGTTAAAAGTCAAAATTTGCAATAAGTTTACACAAAAAAAGAATGTGCATTGGCACATCCTTTTTGCAATCTCCACTGCTTTTCCTGTGTAATCAGTGCAGCCCCATAATCTGTTAGTTCAGGAATATAACATTCCTAAATATAGTATATGATATTTTTACCTCGGCAATTCAATCTTGCGGTTCTTCTTATCAGGTGCCTGCTTGTAGAGCACAATCTTCTTTCCGATAACCTGTACAACCTCAGAGTGTGTGCGCTCAGAAATAATCTGCGCAATCTCGTTAGGGTCATCAAGGCAGTTCTTTAAGACGCTTATCTTGATGAGCTCTCTCTTGTTGAGAGCCTCGTTTAACGCTTCGGTAAGTTCAGGCGTAAGGGATGACTTGCCAATCTGGAAGATAGGCTCCGTCGTCATTGCAATGCCTTTTAAATAAGCTCGCTGCTTAGTTGTCATCATATCCGGTATATCCTTTCTCTAAAAATGGTATAAAAATTTCTCAACGTCCGTGTAACTTAGAAGTAGAAATCAAACTCCATATATTCACCGAGGCGCACCGTATCGCCCTCCTCGATTCCCATGGCTGTGAGCTGGTCGATGATGCCGTTCTCCTTTAAGAAACGCTGGAAGAATGCAAAGCCCTTCTCGTCATCGAGGTTGGTGTAACCGAGCATACGGTCAATCTTCTCGCCTTCAACCACATATACATGATTGGTTTCCTTGTATACGTTGAGGGAAGCTTCCTTGTCGTACATCTCCTCAGGGAAATACTCGCGCTCGAATACCACAGGCTCCCTGTCGAGGCTGTCAAGCATCTTCTTAACCTTGTATAAGAGCTCTTTTACGCCTTTTCCGGTTACAGCCGATATAGGATATACCTCGATGCCCTGAGGCTCGAATTCGTCCTTGAGACGCTTTATCGGGTCTTCTGAGCCGTCACCTGTGTAGATTGCATCAATCTTGTTGGCTGCTATGATCTGCGGACGCTTTAAAAGCTCGGGATTGTATGCTTCAAGCTCGGCATTTATTGTCTTGATATCCTCCACCGGATCACGTCCCTCGGTTCCGGCAGCATCCACGATATGGATGATAACCTTGGTTCTCTCTATGTGGCGCAAAAACTCGTGTCCAAGACCGATGCCTTCCGATGCGCCCTCGATAAGCCCCGGAATATCAGCTATCACAAATCCGTCAGTTCCCTCAAGGTCTACTACGCCGAGGTTAGGATTGAGAGTTGTGAAATGATAGTTGGCTATTTTGGGTTTCGCGTTGGAAACGCGGGAAAGGAATGTAGACTTTCCTACATTCGGGAAGCCCACAAGACCTACATCTGCAATAACCTTGAGCTCAAGACGGACGGTAAGCTCCTTGGCTTCCTGTCCCGGCTGTGCGTACTTTGGAACCTGCATGGTAGGTGTTGCATACCACTTGTTTCCCCTGCCGCCTCTGCCGCCTTTTAAGATGATTTCACGGTCGTTGCCGTTGCTCATATCGGCGATGACCTTGCCTGATACGTCGTCGTATATGACCGTGCCTTCGGGAACCTTGATGATGAGGTCTTCGCCGTCCTTGCCGTGACAGAGTGCCTTACCGCCCTCCGCACCGCTCTCAGCCACATACTTCCTTATATGTCTAAACTCATTCAGAGTATTGAGTCCTCTGTCAACTTCGAAAATAATATCGCCGCCTCTGCCGCCGTCTCCGCCGTCAGGACCGCCTGCCGCAACGAAGAGCTCACGTCTGAAACTGACATGACCGTCGCCGCCCTTACCTGATTTAATAAATATAGTCGCTCTGTCTGCGAACATAAAAAACACCTCTTCCTCTGCTATCTGTCCTGCACAAAAGCATTTGTCCGGCTTTACATGGCAATAACTTTTGGCAAAATAAAACATCTGTCTTTGAAGAAAAAAGGCTTCAAACCACAATGATTTGAAGCCTAAAGTTACTAGTTGTTTGACTCAACCGGGTATACAGAAACCTGCTTTTTGTCTCTGCCCTTTCTCTCAAACTTAACAACACCGTCAACAAGAGCGAATAATGTGTCATCACCGCCGATGCCTACGTTGTTGCCCGGATGAATTTTGGTACCACGCTGTCTGTAGAGAATGTTACCTGCTAATACGAACTGTCCGTCAGCTCTCTTAGCACCTAATCTCTTAGACTCGGAATCTCTTCCGTTCTTTGTAGAACCAACACCCTTTTTATGAGCGAAAAACTGAAGGTTCATTCTTAACATGCTTACACCTCCTCGAATGTAATCGATAAATACTTCTTATTTTCTTTCATAATGTTGGAAATTCCTAACACGAAGGAATTTAGCAAAAGCTGTGAATCCCTGCCGTATCCCGGTTCCAACGAAAATGTAATCACGGCATTCTTCTCATCCTGCGTCCCCGAAAAATCATCCTCGGTGAACTTCTCGATGGAATTGATGGTGTTCAACACCAGTGCCGAAACCGCCGCACAGACTATATCTCTTCCGGCTCGCGCAAATCCCGCATGGTCTTCACAGCGAAAGCCTGTAATATCGCCTGTATTATTCTTATAGACTGTTACCTTAGTCATTGGATAATCCTAATTAAGCGTTGATCTTCTCAATCTTAACCTTAGTGAATAACTGTCTGTGACCGTTCTTCTTGTGGTATCCGGTCTTTCTCTTGTACTTGTAAACGATAACCTTCTTGTCCTTGCCCTCAGCGACAACGCTTGCTGTAACTGTAGCACCGGCAACTGTCGGATTACCAACCTTAACATCAGCATCATTTACTAAGAGTACCTGATCGAATGTAACTGTCTCGCCGACTGCATTGCCGAGCTTCTCAACCTTGATTACATCGCCTTCAGATACCTTGTACTGCTTTCCACCTGTTGCAATAATTGCGTACATTAGTGTTCCTCCTATATCATTACTCGCCAGTTATGGTGCGTTCGGACAAAATCCGGACAGACTTATAACCTCACTGTGCGGCACACTTGATTATCATAATATCAGGATGACATTTTGTCAATAGTTATTTTGAATATTTTTAAATATTTTTGTGATGGCTTCATCTGCATTACTGCAGCTCCATGAGCATGAGTGAGAATCTGTCCTGAAGTACGGCTGCCGTCTGTTCCGGTGTCTGAACACCATCTAACATTCCGGATATCTCCTCCCAGAATATCTCCTCCATAGGCGTTGTCGAGCCTATGATTATTTCGATATTGTCGAGAATATCCAATACGGTGTCAACCTCCTCGTCGGTGAGTGCGCGGTATGCAAGCTGAATAGGATTGTTTCCCTGCTCAGCCATGTAAACTACATCCTCCACGGGATTGCCGTCTGAATCGGTCACATAATTATAACTGCTGTCTCTTTTATACTGTTTTTCCTGAGAGTCTGCAAGCATTTTTTGGATATTCGGTATGTATACGGGATATCCGGCCGTTGATTCATTCGTGTAGCGCAGAGCGAATTGAATGAATTCCCAGGCTCCCTCTTTATTTTTGCTGTTGACACTGATTCCGTAGCTCTCCGAGGAAAGTGCCGCGTATGCAGGCTCTGTCACTGCTTTATTCACCGGGAATCCCAAGAATGTGATTTCCTGACCGCACATGGCTTGTTCCTGAAGCATCAGGTCCTTGCAGCCTGTAATGTAGTTTAATGACAGATAAACACGGTCATTTTTCCAGTAATTTGACTCCGCGTCGTCATTGATGAATTTATCCGGATCATATTCGTTGACGGCTTTTAAAAGACGGATAAATTCGGGCGAATCAAAATGTGCCTCTCCGTTTGCAAAATCTATGATTTTGTCCCTCTGACCGCACCAGTATATCTCAATCATATCGCCCTTTACACCGATTGAATTTAAGACATTATGACATATAAGGCGGTCATTGTTCTCTATAAGTGTTATGTAATCGTCCACGGTCCATTCGGTGTAATCGGAAAAATAATCACCGCCGATGAGCGCGAGCGGGAAGAAACGGACAGGCATTGACACAAGCTTTCCGTTGCAGGTGCTCGCGTCCAGCATGCTTGATAAAAGGTCGTCCTTCTTTATCCGGCTGTCAGGAGAACCAAGAAAAACATTCAAATCTTCAAGATAGTCCTTATCTGCATACACGGAGACATCCGCCCTGCCTGTATCTATAATGTCAGGTCCGCTCTTTGAGGCGAGCTGTGTCATGAAGGTTGAGGAATCATCATATACATCGAGTTCCACCTCATACATGCCATTGGCCTTGTTAAAGGTTCTGACCATATCCTCAAGCGAGGTGGAATTGTGGGTTACGGCAAGCCTGAGCTTAATCTTCTCCTCCGACATCAGGGTGTCCGACTCATGAAAACAATACAATGATAGAGAATTGTTTCCGAACTTTACGGCAACAATATCCTTGTCTCCGGTCATACGGACTCTGTCAAAAAGACCGTTGCCTATTCCTACGCGCTCATACTCAAGCTTCGGTGTCATTGCCCTGTCTGCAATGCTGTAGGTGTATATTCCGTCCTGAGTCCACAGTGAGGTGCTGTCTGTATAGCCATCAATATAGGTATTTTTGTCAAAGGTACACACCTCACTTACGTTATCGCTCTCGTCACCGTCTGCCGTAAAATCAAAGCATACGAGCTTTTTCTCACCCGGATTCATCCAGTAGGCTCTGCCCTGCCCGTCACTTATTATATTTTTAATCTGATAATCGACTGACAGACATTTTACGTCAGAATTGTTTTCATTAAAAAAATATATTGTGCTGTCACTGCCCTTTAATGAGAATGCCTGACAATAGTAAGGATTTCCATCGACATCAAATACATATCGGCTGTTGGCACTTGTGCTGAAGCCGCGCTCCTCCAAAACGGCATAAGCATGTTCGGCTGCTTCTGTTATATCGTGAACCGCAGCGTTAAGATTACCGTCTAAAAACACTGCACTTCGATTGATAATCTTTCCGTCGGCATCCTTTTTATAAGTAAATACAACAACGCCGTCGCCATACGCCGCAATCGTCGAAATTTCGGAATCCTGTATGTTTGAAAGGTCAATATCCTGAGCTATATCATTCAGCTTTTCGGGCATCTCCTCAGTCATTCCTATATAAAGCTTTCCAGCATCATCAAGGGCAAAGAGCTGCTCGTAGGAGATGTAGTGCAATCGTGAATCACCGATTATAAACGGGACATTATCAGATATTTTATCCGGATTCTCAGCCGATATATCACGCCACGTTACATAGAACAAACCGCTGCCTGACAGACACCAATCCCAGTTGTAGAGAATATTTTCCTTCTCATCGAACTGCCCGCTTCTGACGGAGGCATAATATAGATACTGCTCCCCCGAATCGTCGAATATATTCTGCGCGCCGTCTGAATCACCGATAGTGACATTGCTATTTACACCACCGCCACCCGTATTCGCGTCATTATTGCCGTTGTCTGCATTTTCTCCCCTGCTGCACGCTGAGCACAGAGCCGCAACCATACAGAGCAGGCACAAAAAGCCTTTTATTTTTCTGTTCATAAGTGGTATCCCCCTTTAATTGGAATTCAGATGTCCGTCCCCGATAGTGATTATCCTGTCCGCACAGTCAGCCATCTGCATATCATGAGTCACCATTATTATGCAGGTTCCGAAAAGCTTTGACGTGCGGCGCAGGAGCTTGGCTGCCTCGGCGGCGGAAGCTGCATCGAGATTTCCCGTTGGCTCATCGGCAAATATTATCTTGGGCTTTGCGACGAATGCCCTCGCGATTGCGACCTTCTGCTGTTCTCCGCCCGAGAGCTCGCTTGGAAGCTTGTCCTTGGCTCCGAGAATGTGAAGCTGCTCCATCAGGGCATCAATCTCCTCCGCATCGGGAGTGACATTGTCTAAAACCAACGGCAGAACGATATTTTCGCAGGCGGTGAGATCCTCAAAGAGATTGTAGTTCTGATATATGAAGCCTATCCTGCGCCGCCTTAGAAGTGCCGTCTCATTTCTTTTGAGCTTATGAATGTTGACACCGTCTAATATGACCTCGCCCGTGTCGGGCTTTTCTATGCCGGACAGACATTTCAGAAGGGTTGATTTTCCCGAGCCGCTCCTTCCCGTCACGGCGACGAACTCGCCCTCGGCTGCCTTAAAATTAACCCCCGTGAGTGCAGGCGTCTTTACAAGCGTGCCGTAGGACTTTGATATATTATTTGCGGTTATTATCTCTTTCATTGTATACCCCCATTCCCGAAATAATTATATATACGATAATGACTGCTGACGTGATGCCGAGCACGGCAAATACCTCACTCGGTGTGAACGGACGCGCGCCGACTATGTCCTCGGCGTGTTTTTTGGAGCCGTCCGACACGGAGACGAAATAGGCGTAGGCGGCTGATATTAATAAGCCCGGAAGCACGCATAGGGATTCATTTATCGAAGCCTTGAGATTCCTTTTGGCAAAGAAGCTTTTGTCGGCTCCAAGGAGAATATAGCGTTCAGTTTTACTCTTGTCCGCCATTTTAAGCAACAGAATCATGTTCTGCTTTATCACAATGTACATGACACAGAAAATGATGAGCAGAACGCTGTACATAAAATTGCTTTGGCGGTATCTGCTGTATGCAGTCTCCGCTTTGTCGCTGTCGTTATCCATGGAGGACAATCCTCCCACATAGGTCTCGCCGTTTAAATATATGAACTGTGCCGGATTGTTTTTCTTGTAGTTTTCGTAAAAATTGACCGCCTCATCGAGCTGCGCCATGTAATTGACCGAATGGTCATATTCTATCCCTATGGTATTGTACTGCATTTTATACGAGCTCCGATTTCCGTCCGTGGCTGCCAGCCTTTCTGCAAAGGCTTTTGAGGCGATAACGTGGTATGCGGTGCCGTCGTGAGGCATAAAACCGCCGTTTTCCGCCACGTCGTCAAGGGAATATATGCCTGCAAGCTGTGAAAAGCTGATCGGGAGGCGGAGCACATCGGCGTATGAAAGCTTTGCACCAACAGTGGCAGTCAGGCTCCCTGCATAGCAGTCAAAGTACAGTGTATCTCCGCTCTTTATGGTCACCTCCTCGGGAATATTCAATAGAAAGACCTCATCCGAATCCGTCTCGGAAGGGATGGAATAGTTGTTGAGGCAGTAATTTGCGTAAGTGTATCCGTCGCAGAATACGACGCAGTCGCCGTTTTTAAAGGCTTCGGCATCAATTTTTATTCCGAGCCTGCCTAGAAGCTCAATCAGGTAATCATCATCGTCGACAATGATAATCTGTTCATTGTCATAATAGTTTTCATCAACAATATCATCGGGTATGTACATATCAATGCTGTAGGTGATGCCGCTTATGCCCAGTCTGTAGTTGTACCACATGTAGGTGTAAAGCCTTGCCAGCCTGTTAAACGTGGCATTATCCATGTTATCCCATGAATATGTGTGCATCTGGTCTATCGACAGTTTATTCACCTTTTTTATTGCCGACTGCGAGGATACCAGCTCATCAATAAATTCATCGCCGATGCCCGAATAAATTGAACTGTTATCCGTGTAAACAATATAATTTTTTGTGTCCTGTGAGTCAGCTCTCGGAACAAGGGCTCTGTACATTGAAAACACGAGGTCATTGCGCTGTGTGTTTTTATACTCAATATATACCTCATATATATTTACGGCGCAGAGCATGATAATCGCACTCATGATGCCCGTAAATACATAATTTATGACTGCCCTTCCGTTTCTTATACGCTTGAAATGCTTTCTTGCGCTGCCTGTCCGTGCCGAGGTTACGGCCACGGGAAAAACGGCGGCAGATGATGACAAAACGCATACAATGAGCATTTTTAAGATGGTGCCCGGCTTAAAAATATAGAAAAATTCGATTCCGATGACCAAGGATGCCACGTAGAGAATTATTCCCGTGGAAGCAACGGCGATAAGGATTCCGGCAAGCTGTCCGATTATACATACGAGAAAATTTTCGACAAAAATACACAGCCTCACCTGATGCTTTGTCGCCCCAATACCGTACAGACGGGCGTAATCGGGCTTTCTCCCGTTCGTGTAGGTGTATGTAACCTGCAGCATGATAATTATACCCGCAATAAGAACCACGGCTTCAACGGCGCAAGCAATACCCTTGGTGTACCACAGCGTATATTTGTACGCGTTGGTGTTGTAGATAAAATAATGCTCTATATACAGGGCATTTATTCCGGTTTTCACAAGCCTTGACTTTATGCGGAAATAAAGCTCCTCGGCATCAACATCCGAATATTCGTCCTTAATCGGATAAAACGCAGCCTCGGCGTAGGAATAATCGTCCGTGTCGAACGGATTGCAGGAAAATATGACCGAAGGATATGCAACGGTGCTTTTCCAGCTTGCGGAATAGTCGTCGACGATTCCGACAAGTGTAATCGTTATCCTCTTGGTCTCCTTTATCACCTTGTAAGTGAAATCAAGCTGCATTCCGGGTGTAAAAGAGATTCCAAGCTTCTTTGCCGTGCCCTGTGTAATCACAGCCTCGCCCTCTTTTTCGGGCAGACGTCCTTTCAGAACATTGAGACGGGCGATTTCAAATGCACTTTCATCGCAGATACCGCTGACAAATTCCTTGTCGCCACTCTTTAGCGTGTACAGGTCAGTGATATAGCCCGGTGTGTCAAAATACGAGTGTGTGTCAAGAATCTCAACCGCATCCGAGAAATCCACGTTCTTCGGGCTTTTTACCGCGATGAACCAATTTCCGCTGTTGTTAAAATTATTCTGCATGATATACCGCTCAATGTTGTCCGAGTACAGAAGTATCAGGGATATAAATACGGCGGACAGCATCGCAGCAATAAACACATTCTTCGCTGTTTTCTTCTTACGAAATAACCCTCTTACAATTATTTTTAAATACATACTTATTCCCTTCGTTTCAGCAAATTGTATTTTGGCATTGTGATAACAAAATACTGCGTGTCATCAATCTGCTTTAATCGTATGTCACCGCCGGACTGCGTTATTATAAGCTTCGAGAGGTTAAGTCCTATTCCCGTGCTCTCGTAGCTTGCGGCTCCCCCTGTGAAAAATCTGTCAAAGATGCGCTCTGCATACTGCTCGGGAATAGCCACTGCCGAGTCGGATATGGTTATTTTAACCTCGTCGGAGTCGGCTGAGAGACAGATATTAATTTTCTTTGTCGTGTCGGCATCCGTGTGCTTGAAGCTGTTCTCAATGACGTTTAACAGTGCCTCGCTCGTCCACTCATAGTCACACCATGCGCGGTAGTCATTTGCAATATCGTCAAGCTCATCGGGCGTGACTGTACTCTCCTTTACCTCATCGTACCAGTTTCCGTCCTGCTGCACATATTTAAACCGGTCGCCCCTGTTCCCATCGGAGCCGGAAATGCAGATGTGATATACGTTCTCGGGCATTGTGTTGTGGTAGTGCTCGGCAAGCTTAGAACAGATGTTGCAGAGGAGATTTAACATATTCTCATCGTTTCTCTCAAAATTGACCTTGCCCGCCTCAAGCCTTGCAATCTTGAGGAGCATGTCAAGAAGCTGTCTTATCTTTCCTGTCTGGACAAGCTGCTTTTCCTTGCCCAAATCCATCTCAATCTCCGTGATAAGCACGGCGAGCGGCGTCTTAATCTGGTGCGCAATGTTTTCGATGAACTGTCTTAGCTCGGCTTCCCTTTTTTCATGGTTGTAATCGTTCATTTCATATTTTAATTTGAGTGCTTCGAGCTCCCTGACTGCCTGTGAAGTGCTGCTCTCGTATTTCTTTTTTGCAGCCGTGAAGTAATATATAATCACTCCGCAGATAATAATCATAATTATGACGTAGCCGATTATGTACGGCATGAGCTTTTTGACATATTTCTGCCTTATATATGAAGGCAGATCGTCTGTATAGCCACTGGAGAGCGCTGCTTCACTCACCTTGTCATATTCTTCGTTCAGCTTGTACCTGTCAAGACAGTTATCGTCTAACATTGCCCTTATCAGTGTTGAGGTCGCCTGGGCTCTGCTATTGTATACGCACTTGATAAGATACTCGGAATAAGTCCGGTGAAGGTTGACAATGCCGATAAAAAGAACCGTTGTCAGTAAAAAAGCAGCAGCTATGGTTGCGATAAGAATATATAATGCGATGTTTTTCTTCTGCTTCATTTTGTGCCGTTCCTTTATTGTAAATAGTCCTTGACCGAGAGGCGGTAGCCGATGCCCCTGACGGTCTCGATGTTGACATTGGTGTTAAAAAAGCGCAGGCGCTCCCTGAGTCTGCTTATCGCAACCGTGAGCGTTCTGTCGTCGACGTACTCCTCACTGCTGTCCCAGAGAGCGTTAAGAATCTGTGTGCGCCTTAAAAGAAGTCCCTGATTCTTGACAAAATAGCACAAAAGCTTATATTCCGTGCGTCGGAGCTCAAGCCTTGCGTTGTCGACCTTCACCTCACAGGTTGACTGCCGTATCGTGATATTGCTGCATTTGAGAACAAGGCCGTCGTCTGCATCCGCCGTATTATCCGCCGTGTCGGTGCTGTGTGAAATCCGGTTTAGGGCGATGTATTTTCTCCGGTGTGCCTTGATTCTCGCAAACAATTCGGTCAGCATAAAGGGCTTTCTGATATAGTCGTCTGCCCCTGCATCAAATCCCCTTATGAGGCTTTCCTCGTCGTCGCAGCCCGTGATAAATATGATTATTACATCACTTCCGTAGCTTTCCCTTATGTGCCTGCAAAGCTCATACCCGGAGCCGTCGGGAAGTATAACGTCTAGCAGAAACATGCTGCAGGCTGGCTTTTCGTTTTTTAGAGCCATGTATGCCGATTTGTATGTCAGATACCCTCTCACGCTCCAGCCGTTGTCGCGGAATATCGTTATGAGATTGCGGTTGAGCTCCGTCTCGTCCTCAACCAGAAATATATTTAACTGTTCGTTTTTTTCGTCCTGATTCATAAGTGAATGACCACCTTTTATGGAATACGATATCATATACCTTTTGATCTCAACATCATTATATAACAGTAACATTACAGAAACATTACAAAATTTATATTAAAGTAAATTCCCGTAAACAAAGTTTTCTGTTACGATTCAGGTGTCAAAACATGCTAATCCAATTTATGAGTGTATAACGTATTATATTTATGCATATCAGCTCCATTGTCCGAAGCAAGATGTTCTAAGAACTCTGATAAAGGTATTCTTTACATTCGCCACCGAAGCAAAGCATACATCCCTGTATGCATTGCTTCTAAAGCAGCATCCGTGCTGCTTTTGGCTAGGGACTTAGCAGAGTTCTAAGAACATCTAAGCTTCTCCCAAAGTCGTGATATGCATAAATATAATACGTTATACACAGCTAAGTTTATATCGCATGTTTTGACATGCCGTAATCTAATTGTGTTGTGAAATGTAGTATGCAAGGAGAAGGTCAACCATCCTGCCATAGCTCTTTACGCCGTCAGACTGTGCA